>Ga0114970_10002948_pt1 | contig 12659 bp, 10 predicted proteins | sample M_140205_XF_Meta_FD_87030 | JGI IMG/M metagenome (GOLD analysis project Ga0114970, IMG submission 87030) | Freshwater microbial communities from Lake Montjoie, Canada to study carbon cycling - M_140205_XF_MetaG | ecosystem: Environmental > Aquatic > Freshwater > Lake | place: Lake Montjoie... | reverse complement strand
ATCAGACGGGCCTGAACCATCAGGCGAAGTTCGGCACTAGCGCGACGAACTGTTCGTCACTGCGGACAAATCGCGGACAAGAGGGGCCATGTAGGGGAGAGATCCCATACCTGCTTTGGGTGCGATGGTGAGTCGGTCTGTAAGCGGGGTTTTGTCCAGCGCCTCCCGGCGCCTGTGTGACCATCCATCTGTGCGGCCTACCAGCGGGTGTTGTCTCTTTCGAAACAACTGACGGGCAGTCAATCCCGACGCTCGGCCTTGCTCCAGGTGGGGTTTACAGAGCCATCCGAATCGCTTCGAATGCTGGTGCGCTCTTACCGCACCGTTTCACCCTTGCCTGTGCCCGGTTGCCCGGGCCATCGGCGGTTTGCTTTCTGTTGCACTTTCCTGCGGATCACTCCGACTGGTTGTAAGCCAGCACCTTGCCCTTTGGAGCCCCGACTTTCCTCGAACCGGTCAAGCCGGCCCGCGGTCACCCAACCGGCTCACCATCGCCCGTTCAGTCTGTCACGGAGCAGGGCGAACGACCACAACGCCTTTCATGGTGTTATGGAAATCGCAGTAATAGTCGTAGGTTCCGGCCGCTGCGAAGGTGTGGACCCATGCTCGTCCGGGCTTGATGACTCCGGAATAAAGCTTCTTGGGGGCTAGAAAATGGAGGTCATGTGATGCAGAGTCGTCATTGATCCACATCACGGTTCCGCCGACTTCGATGTCGATGTCGCGCTGGTCGAACTCGCCGTCTTTGACGTGAACGGTCATAGCGATTGCGGGAGCATCTTCTTCTGGCGCGGTGATCGCTTTCGAACTGCACGCAGTTGATGCAAACGCAATCGTTGCTACTGCGAGTAGCGCTGCGATTAGAAGCAGGATGCGGCGTTTCATCAAATACTCAGTTCACCAGTTCAGAAATCAAATGAGGAAAGGTCGGCGTGCCATCCGCTGGCGCGTTCAATTGCTGAAGCCCACCGATCGCGATTGGCGGGACCAGAGGGTTCGACAATACGAGAGGGTCGCCAGGTGGATTCGATGTCGTCCCATCCGGCCCATGTGCCAACGGAAAGGCCTGCGAGAAACGCCGCGCCCAGTGTTGTGGCTTCGAGGATGGGTGAGATCTCAACCGTGTGTTGCGTCGCATTGGCAAGGGCTTGCGTGAAGGTTGGGTTCGCGCTCATTCCGCCATCGACACGCAATGCCGAAATAGTGAGCCCGGTATCGGCCTCGGCCGCATCAACAAGATCGGCACCGCGCTGAGCGACACCTTCGAGTACGGCGCGAACAATGTGGGCGCGTCCGGTTCCCCGGGTGATGCCTAACAATGCTCCGCGCGCGCCGTAGTCCCAATTTGGGGTTCCGAGTCCGAGTAGCGCAGGCACATACACAACGCCGTCGGTGTCATCGCATTGTTGGGCAACAAAGTGTGAGTCGGCGGCAGAATCAATAATGCCGAGATCGTCACGCAACCATTCAATGTTGGTACCGGCGGAAAGCATGATGGCTTCAGTGCCCCACATTGTTTCGTCGCCGCGCTGCCACGCAACGATTGGGAATGTCCCGGCGTTACCGCGCGCTGATGATGTCGGACGATCGGGGCCGACGACGAGGTCGAGCATTCCGCCAGTGCCGAAGGTGATCTTTGCCGGGCCGGGACGCACGCAACCCTGACCAATAAGTGATGCTTGTTGGTCCCCGGCGATGCCACAGATCATCGGCGCGCCAGCAAGAGCGGATGCCGGAGCGATCGCTCCACTTGAATCGACGATGGTGGGCAGGGTCGAACGAGGGATGTTGAGTTTGGCGAGAAGTGCGTCATCCCAATCAAGCGTCTCGATCGAATAGAGCCCGGTGACAGCGGCGTTCGATGCATCGGTCACATGCACGGCGCCTTCGGTGAGTGTCCAAATAATCCACGAGTCGACGGTTCCGACGCAAAGGTTGCGGCTGCGATCGGGATCGGCGTTGTCGAGAAGATGCTTGATTTTCGTCGCCGACTGATTCGGAGCGAACCGCAATCCGTCAGCCTGAAGAACAAGGCAATCACCCAACGTGCGGAGGTCCTGCCAGCCGAGGCCGGGTGCGACTGGTTCGCCGGTTATGCGATCCCACACGATGGTTGACGCGCGCTGGTTGGCGATTCCAACCGCATCAACCGGGCCGCTGTTGGCGAGAGCGGCACGAGCGGTTGCCAGTGCTGCAGCGGCCATACGCGTCGCGTCGAACTCGACGAGCCCTGGTGCTGGGGTGTCGGGGAGAACCTCTTCGCGGAATTCGACCGCGATAGAAGCGTCGGGTCGCACGATTGCCGAGCGAACGCCCGAGGTGCCGATATCAACAACAACGATGCTCATTGCGTGCGATTCCCTCGTGAAACCGCGACCATCGCACCGATTGTGCCGAGTGATGCGAAGACAAGGGCGAACAAAACAATGCCCAAGAGCAAGACGGCTGGTTCGGAAAATTCACGAGTGGCGATGAGGTACACAATCTCTGCGCCGAGAAATGTGACGACGCCGGCGGCGGCGCCGTGGGGGAGTGCGTGTGGTGGAAGTGGTCGAGCAGCGGCATAACCCGCCAATGCGCCTGAGAAAAAGATGACTGCCAACATCAAGCCAGCCAGCGCGGTTCCCGAGAACACGGTGCGTTGAAGGATTGCTGCCGGTAATGCGAAGCAGAGTCCGTTGAATGCACCAATGAAAATAACGCGGCGGTCGAACATTCTCATCAGGCGGGTTCACCAAATCCAGTAGGGGCAGTGCCGAAGTTGGTGGGCATGCCGAGCTTTCCCGGATTGAGGATGCCATTCGGATCGAGCGAGCGTTTCATTGCGTGCAACACAGAAGTTGCACCTTCACCAAGTGCTTGGGCCATGAACCGTCCGCGGTTGAGCCCGATGCCATGGTGATGGCTAAGCGAGCCGCCGTGAGCAAGTGCAGTTGTTGTGCCCGCATTCCACGCACCGAGGTACATGGGTTCAATGGCGTCTGGACCTTCGGCTGCTGCTTTGCCAGCAAATGTGAAATACAGGCATGCGCCATCGGAATATGCATGTGAGAGGTGAGCGGTAGAGGAGATCACTCCTGGCGTGGAAGCAATGGCGTCGCGTACGGCCGGGTACAGGGCTGGAAGATCAGTCCACGAAACAGTGAGTTCCATGGTGTCGACCATGTAACCGCGAGAGATAAGCGCCTCTAACGCGCTCACGTCGTTACGGTGCCCAAACCACTTGGCGACGAGTTCAACGTCGAGCGGCTTCGCATCGGCGCATTCTTCGGCCGTGATGGTTGTGGTGGCATCGACGGTTGCTTGGTCGCCTTCATCGAACGCCAACAAAACGGCGACTTCGCCAGTTTTCCAATTACGGTCGGCTTCAGCGGCGTCGTAAAGGCGAAGGGCTGCGGGAGCAAGGCCTCGTTGGATTATGCGACGGCATGCCTCGGCACCCGCTTCAAACGTTGGGTAGGCCCATGCACTGCTGTGATTCGCAGTTGCAATCGAGCGAGCTCGTAAGCGCGCTCCGGTGATAATCCCGAGCGTTCCTTCTGAACCCACGAACAATTGTGTGAGGTCGGGACCAGCCGACTGGCGGGCATGTCCGCCAGTGCGGACGATTGTTCCGTCGGCGAGAACGACATCGAGGCCGATCACGATGTCTTCGATCTTTCCGTAACGATTGGAAAGTTGTCCGGCACCGCGACAGGCGAGCCAGCCGCCCACCGTAGAAAGGGCAATTGACTGTGGCCAGTGGCCGACGGTTAGGTCGTACTCCGCTTGCAGTTCATCTTCGAAGACGTCGCCGAACATCCCGGCGCCAACGTCGACGATTCCAGAAGTTCGATCAACAGAATGAATGCCTGTCAATCCGCATAGGTCAAGGATGACGCCACCAAACAATGGAATGGAACCACCGACGACACCGCTACGGCCCGCGGCGGCAGTGACGGGAATGTGGTTGTCGTTGCAAAGCTTCAAAATTGCCGCTACTTGCTCGGTGGAGGTGGGCGATATGACTACTGAAGCGATCTGGCCGACTTCAGCGTTGCTGGCGCGAGTCATCATGAGCGGCCACCAGTCGCGACTGGCTTCAACGAGCATTGAATGATCGAGCGAGAGCGTCGCTCCTGTTGCGCGTAACTGTGCGATTACGTCTTCTGGGACGTCGACGCGAGTTGTGGCGAAATGAGCCTGAGCATTTTCAGCATCAAGAGCAATCGGAGGTGTCGGATGATCGGGCATTAGGCGACGATCGCTGCGAGCTCTTCATCGATGCGAGCCCGATAGTCGGCGATCTGTCGAGCTTTTTCTGCTTCGTCCCAACCGAGTTCGGGAGCAAGGAGCGCGGCGACAGCGATTGCGGCATCGGCCGAAGCATCGCGTAGTTCCAATCGGGCTCGTGTCCGGCGGCTGAGGATGTCATCGACCGTGGTGGCCATTTCGTAACGAACGGCAAAGATGGCTTCGGCTCTTAAGTAGGGCAGACCGGGCACAAGAAGTTCGGCCATTGAAGGGTCGGACTCAGCAATTGCGAGCACGGTCGTTGCATCTGATCCGTATCGATTGGCGAGACGACGAACTTCGTCGCCACCGAGGGGTGAGAGCGAGTCAGCCGAGGCGATCAATTCTTCGTAGCCGTTCGCTCCATGGATCTTGAGATGTTTGGTCTTGGTGCGGAGGCGCAGCCGAGCGAAGCGATCGGTTTTGAGTACTTCGGTGAGCACTTCGTCGATCGTGTCAGCAGCCATCTCGCGATAGGTCGTCAACTTGCCGCCGGTAATGGTGACAACTCCAGAGTCAGATCGCCGCACTTTGTGACGGCGAGAGAGATCGGCAGTGCGGCCTGATGCCTCGGGGTCGGCAACGAGTGGTCGCAGGCCTGCCCAAGTCCCGAGAATGTCATCGGTGGTAACAGTTTCAGTGATTGCACCATTGAGCGCACGCAACAAATACTCAACGTCTTCTTCGTTGCACTGCGGATCGTCGACGGGGCCGGTGTAATCGGTGTCGGTCGTACCAACGAAGGTGAACTGTCCCCACGGAACGACAAAGACGGAACGCTTATCGCCCGGGACAGGAATAACTGCTGCGACCGTATTGCGCACCTTCGACCATGCAACGGTGATGTGAACGCCCTTGGCCGGCCGAATCGAATGGGGATGTTCGGCTTCATCGAGGGCGCGAACGTCGTCTGACCAAACGCCCGCTGCGTTGACGACCGACTTGGTTGACACAGTGAATGTACGACCGTCGGCTCGCACGACGACGCCGTTGACTTTCCCGTTGACATCTTTATGAAGGCTCACGACGTCGGTGCGGTTGACGATCGTTGCCCCAAATCGAAGGGCCGCGGTACGAGCAACGCTCACGACGAGGCGCGCATCGTCGGCTTCGGCGTCGTAATAGAGATAGGAAGGCATCAACTTTTCGGCAGGAAGTGTGGGGAATAACTCAAGTGCCCGCTTTTTTGAAACCCGCTTGTGCATCTTGCCGATGCGAAGACCGCCAGTGAGGTCGTACATCCACATAGCGCTACCCATCGCCCGTGCCAGTTTGCGATTGACAACACCTTTTGATGACAAAATGGGAATGAGGAATGGCAGCACCTTCACGAGGTGCGGGGCGTTACGGCGAAGAATCTGACGTTCGGCGAGTGCTTCGTACACGAGCCGAATGTCGCCCTGCTGGAGATAACGGATCCCGCCATGAACCAGTTTTGAAGACTTCGATGAAGTACCGCTGGCGAAATCATCACGCTCAACGAGTGCAACGCGAAGGCCTCGTGAGGCTGCGTCGAGGGCACATCCAACCCCGGTGATGCCGCCGCCGATCACAACAACGTCGAAGTTGGTGCTTTCCAAGCGCTGTAAGGCGTCGGAGCGATTGAAGGCAGCGGAGTTCATGGGGTGGAGCCTAGAACGCGCTGGTCTGGAGCGCCTGATCGCCTGACCTGCGGAAACGCTCATTTAGCGGAGACGCGTATTCGGTTTGTGTCGCCGGGGTGGGGGGGTCAATACTCGTCTTTCCTTATTCGCCCGCTCCGCAGGAGCCGTTCTGTTCCAATGACAAACACTTGGCACTCCCTGGCCGCCTGCATGGGAATCGATCCCGAGATCTTTTTTCCCGACCCCGAGGACGATTCTGATGCCCTTCCGGCGAAGCTCGTTTGTGGTGAATGTGGCGTCCGCGAGGCCTGCCTTGAACACGCACTCACTGTGCGCGAGAAGGATGGCATTTGGGGCGGGGCCACGGAACGGGAACGGCGACGAATGATTCGTCAACGCCGTCGGACGGCCTGATCATGGAATGGCCGGCTCTGCTCTCGACTCTTGTCGCCGGCTCTGATCTGACATCGGAGCAGGCGGGTGACGCTCTGCGCGAAATTCTTGCGGGCGATGCCAGCGACGCGCAGATTGCTGCGTTCTTAATCGCGCTTCGCATGAAGGGCGAGACGATCGGGGAAGTCTCGGCGATGGTCGATGCCATGCTCGAGTCAGCGGCGCCGATCGAACTTCCAGCGGGACCAGATGCCATTGACATCGTGGGCACCGGCGGTGCTCCGAGTCGACGCGCCCATGCCTTGAATGTTTCGACTATGGCCAGTTTTGTGGCTGCGGGCGCAGGTGCTCGGGTCGTGAAGCACGGAAATCGCAAAGCCTCGTCAACCTCGGGTTCCTTCGATCTTCTTGAAGCGCTTGGCATTCCGCTTGAACTTGATGGACCAGGAATTGCACATTGTGTTTCTGAAGCGGGCATTGCTTTCTGTTTCGCCCGTTCGTTTCACCCGGCAATGCGTCATGCGGGGCCGGTTCGCACGCAACTTGGAGTTCCCACGGTTTTCAACTTCCTGGGTCCGCTTTCACATCCGGCGCGAGTTCAACGCCAAGTAATTGGAGTGAGCGATCAGCGCATTGCTCCGATTGTGGTCGGAGTATTGCAACAACGCGGAGCACCACGAGCCCTGGTTGTGTCGGGCGACGATGGGATGGACGAATTCACCACGACGACAACCAGCACCGTTCATGAACTGCGTGATGGCGTTGTCAACACAACAACATTCGATCCGCAAGATGTTGGTATAGCTCTTGTTTCTCCTGACGCAATTGCCGGCGGCGGACCTGAAGTCAATGCCGATATCGCTGTGCGAGTCTTCGCTGGTGAATCCGGGGCCTATCGAGACATCGTCTGCTTGAATGCCGCCGCTGGTCTCTTTGTGGCCGGGATCGTCGACGATCTTGCGAGCGGTGTTGTGAAAGCGCAGGAAGCGATTGACAGCGGCGCGGCTGCTGGGGTTCTTCAGCGATTGATTAGCGCCGCGAACGACGTAGCGAACTAACAAACTCGCTGTCATCAACCGCTAGTCCCTTGCGTGGAGAAAACGACGGCAAGGCTGGCAGCGCCGAGGCGAGTACGCCGTCGCAGTGGTCGAGCGTGAGATCCGGGGCTGCACGTTCCAGCCATGACGCGATGCAACCGAGTTCATCGGCGAGTTCACGGTCGAGGGGCGCAAGTGGTGCGTCAGAAGGCAACGGTCGGTCGCCGGAGGTAGGTGAAAGACCGAGATTCGGTAACTCGCCCTCGCCCCACGCTGATTGCAGGCGACCATGGTCGAGGGAGACGCCACCGAGTGAACCGAGGTCGATATGGATGTGTCCGGCCCGACGCAGTTGATCGAATTTCCGTTGACGGTTGATCGCACCGGTTAGCGCGTTGGCACGGTTGCGAACATCAGCGGCTTCTTCGAAGCGTTCTTCGCTAGCAAGTGCTGCAATGCGCTCAGCGAGCGGTGCGAGGAGAAGATTGGGCTCAATGGTGAGACCACGAACCGCGCGTTCGACAACAACTTCGTAGTCGGCGGGTTCAACTCCACCTGCACACGGACACATCGACACACCAAGTTGGGCAGCGGTGCATGGTGAGTCACGAAGTGCGCGTTTGCCGACTCGCCCTGAACAGCGACGGAGCGGAACCGTGGTGTGAATGGCATCAACCACGCGCTGGGCTGCCGAACGCGAAGACAGCGGGCCGAGATAGAGCGCACCGTCGTCGCGAACATCTTTGACAATCGACAAGCGGGGGAATGTTTCTGACAGGGTGAGCTTTACATAGACGTACTTTCCCCAGTCTTTGAGCTGTCGGTTGTAGCCGGGCTTATGTTCGTGGATCAGACGGATTTCGTGGACTGCTGCTGAGAGCGGATGGGGATGCTTTACGTGGTCGATCTGCGCGGTTTCTCGCAGCAACGATCCGATCTTTCGACGGTCATCGCCCGAGAAATACGAACGCACTCGTGCCCGAAGATTGGTGGCTTTGCCGATGTACAGCACATCACCTTGCGCGTTGCGAAAGAGGTAGACGCCAGGCGAACGGGGTAGTGAGTCGGTGAGTCGAAGCTTCTGGGCACTGGCATGACCAGCCATTTTTGGGAGCGAAAGAAGATCGTCGAGTCCTGTGACTCCTAAGCCTCCGGCGCGTTCAATGAGGAGGTGCAGCAGGTCGCCGGTAGCAAGTGCGTCGTCAAGAGCGCGGTGAGCGGGTTGATGATCAAGACGCAGGAATTCGGCAAGGGTTCCGAGTTTGCAATTGGGAACTTCATTTCGTACTAGTCGCCGAGCGAGTGCAACGGTGTCGACCGAACGGTTCGTGAGTTTCGGTCGTTGATCGCGTTCTAGCGCAGCCTGCACAAAAGAGAGATCGAATCGAACGTTGTGTCCGACGATCACTGCGTCGCCAATGAACTCCAGAAGTGATGGAAGGACAGCTTCGATTCGCGGCGCAGGCATCACCATTGAATGAGTGATGCCGGTAAGTACGGTGATTTGGGGCGGAATAGCGCAACCGGGATTGACGAGTGTCTGGAACGTTCCTAAACACTCACCGCCGCGTAGCTTCACCGCTCCGATTTCGGTAATGCCACAAGAATCGGCCGACCCACCGGTGGTCTCGAGATCGATCACGCAGAAGGTGACCTGCGAAAGAGGCGTGCCGAGATCGTCGAGTGACAGCTGGGAGGAATGTGGGGTGGGGGAAGGCACGGCTGCAGTCTGATCGAACGAGTGTTCGTATGCAAGGAGGTGGTTCCAGCCTCGCTAGTCTCGCTCCGTGTCTTCTCCCCGATATCGCTGCACCGCTTGCGGAAACCTCACCCGATTCGACGTTGTCTCGACCAAGCGCACCCGGGCGTTTCACCACTACAGCGTGGGTGGCGAACTCGAGGTTGAAAGCGAAGAGGTCCTCGCCGAATCAGTCGAAGAGGTGTCGTGCCACTGGTGCGGCAACGGCGGTTCAGTGGTTCAGACCCAGCCGCCTGCGTAAGAGACGTACTGGCCCGTCGTAAACGTGCTGGATCCGTCGAGGAATGGCGCGCAGAACGAAGCGAATTCGTCCATGCGTCCGAGTCGCCGCATCGGCACCTGCTTTTCGAACATCTCTCGAACGGCATGGTCTTTCGCGCCAGTTGCTTCAAGGAACTCGGGGAAGTCCATGAAGTTGGTGCCGACGGCATTCACCTGAACATTTTTGCGAGCGACTTCGCCGGCGACATTCCTAGTGAGCATGGTCGCCCCGGCTCGCACCGATGAATACAACGAGGCACCTGGAGTCGGTCGTGCACCCGCGGCGCTTGTAATGACGAGGACTTGGCCAGAACCTTGAGCGACGAGCGGCGGAATGACGGCTTTGAGGAAGTGGTACGGCGCGTAGAGGCAGCCGTCGACAATTTTCTCGTACTGGTCGATCGTTGATTCGAGAAACGAACCGGGGATGATTTGGCCCGATGCGGCAACCGCTGCATCGAAGTGGCCGAAACGAGCGATGGCCGCATCGACAAGTTTCTGAGAGTTCTCGGGCTTGGCGATGTTCGAGACTTTTTCGACAACAAGCACGGTGGAACCGAGTGCTTCGAGTTCAGCCACGAGTTCGGGCTCAGGGTCGCCGAGCACCAAGTCATGGCCTCGGCGCGCCAGCATGCGCGATATTTCTGGGCCCACGTAATGACGGGCATCGGCAACGAGTGCGATTCGGCGAGCAGTGGTTTCAGGCATGGCAGGCCTCCGTGATTTTCGGTAGCGTCGGTCCTGTCAGTCCGATTGACACAACCAAGGCCGTCAACTTACTTGTTGGCGAACAGCGAGGAGCAAAAACGTGGAACTCCAAGGCAAAGTGGCAGTCGTTACCGGTGCCGCATCAGGAATTGGTCTCGCCGCTGCAGAACGGTTCGTTGCCGAGGGTATGTCGGTTGTGATGGCCGATATCGAAGTTGATGTCCTCGATGAACAGGTGCAGCGCCTGCAGGCCGATGGCGCCTCGGTCGTCTCCTTTGCCTTCGATGTCTCGGTAGCCGCAGAGGTCGCGGCATTACGTGATTTCGCGGTTGCGAGTTTTGGATCGGTGCACCTGCTTTTTAATAATGCGGGTGTGGGTGGAACCGGTCGCCCGACATGGAAGACGTCGCCGGCAACGTGGGACTGGGTCATAGGCGTTGATCTGCTCGGTGTCGCCTACGGCGTCGAAGCATTTGTTCCGCTCATGGTGGAACAAGGCGAAGGGCACATTGTCAATACAGCGTCCGAAGCTGGTCTGTGCACAACGCCCATGCTGGGCGCGTATCACGCAGCAAAGTACGGCGTAGTTGGCCTTTCTGAAGCGCTTGTCATGGAACTCGCCGGCACCGGCGTTGGTGTCTCGTGTCTTTGTCCCGAACTAGTTGACACCAAAATCTTCGAATCCACTCGAAACGCGCCTGCGCATCTCGGTCTCGGAAAACCTGATCACGCTCCGATTGAGTTGCTTGAGAGTTACATGAAGACAAAGGCAATCGATCCGGCAGTCGTGGCAGGAAATGTCGTCGATGCTGTGCGTGCCGACTCATTCTGGATTCTCACCCACGAGGTCACGCACCTGCGGGCACGTCATCGCAATGAATCGCAACAACGCGGCGATATGCCAACGATGATTTCAACGAGCGGAGCAAAGTAATGGCGATCGGTTCTGACTATGGCGGCGTCATCGGTCGCACCCACGCTGAGTCCACTCCGTGGTGGCCGCCAGCAGTTCATCCTGGTGATGATGCGCCCAATGTCGTTGTCATTCTCTTTGATGACCTTGGTTTCTCGCATCTCAATTGTTTCGGCTCGGACATGGTCACGCCGAACATCGACAAGTTGGCGAGCAACGGCCTTCGGTTTTCGAACTTCCACGTGACGCCACTCTGTTCGCCGACTCGTGCGGCGCTGTTGACTGGTCGCAATCATCACACCGTCGGAATGCGCAGCATTGCCAACTTCAATACGGGCTATCCGCATATGACTGGGCGCATTTCGGAACATGCAACGACGATGGGCGAAGTGTTGCGCGATGTGGGTTACACGACGTTTGCACTTGGTAAGTGGCATTTATGCCCGATGGACGAAGCCTCAGCAGCAGGCCCCTATGACGCGTGGCCACTTCAGCGCGGTTTCGACCGTTTCTATGGCTTCCTCGATGGTGAGACCGATCAATTCGCGCCAGACCTTGTGTATGACAACCATCGAGTTGATCCGCAAGCAACCGCGGCCGAGGGGTATCACCTCAGCGAAGACCTTGTCGACAAGGCGATCGAATTCATTCACGACACAACGTCAATCCGACCCGATCGACCGTTCTTTACCTATCTCGCATTCGGCGCAACACACGCTCCGCATCAAGCCCCTGAAGAGTATTTGGCTCGTCATCGCGGTCGATACGACGAGGGCTGGGACGTCGCTCGCGAACGTTGGTTCGCCAAGCAACTCGAGCAAGGTCTCGTTCCTGCCGATACCGAACTTGCGCCACGTAATCCTGGTGTTGAGTCGTGGGATTCGCTTCCCGAGAACCAAAAGAAACTCGCGCTTGCGTTGCAGGAAGCGTTCGGTGCGTTCTTGGAGCATACCGACGCGCAGATTGGTCGCTTGGTCAACGCGATCGATGCGCTTGGGCAACTCGATAACACCGTCATCGTTGTCATGGCTGACAATGGGGCCAGCCAAGAAGGTGGCCCGTTCGGTGTGCTGCATGAAATGAAGTTCTTCAACTTTATGATTGAAACACCCGATGAAGCGGTCGACCGGATTCCCGAAATTGGCGGCCCCGAGAGCCATTCCAATTACCCGTGGGGTTGGGCGCAAGCGGGTAACACGCCATTCAGGTGGTACAAGCAGAACACTCACGAAGGTGGTGTACACGTCCCGTTTGTGGTGCATTGGCCCGCTGGCATCACCGATCACGGTGGTATCCGCAACCAGTTCCATTACGTGACCGATGTTGCGCCGACAATCTATGAGCTCATCGGTGTTCAGGCGCCCGAGGTTTATCGGGGTGTTGAGCAGTACCCGATTGCTGGTGAGTCAATGGCCTACGCGTTCACTGAGCCCGACACGAAGACCAATCATGACGTGCAGTACTTCGAAATGTTTGGCCACCGCGCCATGTACGACAACGGTTGGAAAGCCGTGACCCGCCATACTGTTGGTGTGTCATTCGATGACGACGTGTGGGAGCTCTACAACCTCAATGTCGATCCTTCCGAATGCAACGACCTTGCTGCGAGCGAACCCGATCGTCTGGTTCAAATGATTGAGCAATGGTGGGCCGAGGCCGAAACCTACGGCGTGCTTCCCCTCGATGATCGTGGCGTTGAATTGTTCGGGGCT
>Ga0114970_10002947_pt1 | contig 12662 bp, 9 predicted proteins | sample M_140205_XF_Meta_FD_87030 | JGI IMG/M metagenome (GOLD analysis project Ga0114970, IMG submission 87030) | Freshwater microbial communities from Lake Montjoie, Canada to study carbon cycling - M_140205_XF_MetaG | ecosystem: Environmental > Aquatic > Freshwater > Lake | place: Lake Montjoie... | reverse complement strand
TGGTCGTTGGTCGTTGGTCGTTGGTCGCTTCGAGATTGGAGATTGCCGCTGTCTTCGTAGTGTCCGGCTTCAGCCGGACCGGCCATTATTTCCGTGCCTGCTGCACCATGTGGCCGAGTTCCGGCAGCACGAGCTTCTCCATCGCCAGCCGCACGGCCGCTTCCGAGCCGGGCAAGGCAATCACGATGTGTCCGCGTGCGAGTCCGGCGGTGGCGCGGCTCATCATGGCCGCAGCGCCCACCTGTTCGTAGCTCAACATGCGGAACAGTTCGCCGAAGCCGTCGAGCCGTTTCTCGAGTAACGCGTCGATGGCCTCGTAGGTGGTGTCGCGCGAGGTGATGCCGGTGCCGCCGGTGGTGATGACCACGTCCACCTCCGCGTCATCCAGTTGCGTCTCGATGACGGCGCGCACCTGCGAGGCGTCGTCTTTGACCAGCGCACGGGCGTGCACGACGTGCCCCGCGGCCGTCAGCAGATCGGCCACCGCGCGCCCGCCCGTGTCGGTCGCTTCGGTGCGCGTATCGCTCACGGTGACCACGACGCAGCGGACGATGCGCGGTGCGTGCTGCTTGTGTTCGACGTCGGGCCTCATCAGGGCGACATTGTACAGGGCGGGCGGGGCAGGAGGGCCAGATGTAGCCGCGCACCTTCAGGTGCGCCGTAACGGGTACGCCTCGACAGGTACGATGGTGCCGCATGTTGTTGAGAGACAGGTTGCTGGCGCGCATGGCCGAGATGGGCGCGACGCCGGACTACGTCGTGCTCGCGGCCGAGGTGCTCGGCATCCGCAATGCGCCGCCGGCGCTGGCGAAGCGTCTGGTCGATCAGGCGCTGGTGGTGGAGGATCGCCGCGAGCTGTGGCTCGCCACAGGGGCGCGGCTCTGCGCCGATGCGCCAGCCGTGCCTGGCGTGTATGTGCTGCGCGACAGCGCTGGACGCGCGCTCTACGTCGGGAAGGCGAACAACATCCGCCGCCGGTTGCAGACGCATTTCGCGGAGCGGCGCTGGCGTCATCTCAAGCCCGCGTTCGCGCGCGCCGCGTCGGTCGAGTGGCACCAGGTTGGCTCCGAGATCGAGGCGCTGTTGCTCGAGGCCGAGTGGATCGCAGCGTTGGCGCCGCTCGCGAACGTGCAGGTAAGTTCGCCCACGCTCGACCGTCGTGCCGTTCCTGCCGCGCTGCTGCGCGACACGCTGCTCGTGCTGCCGTCTGCCGCCGAGGGGGCAGTGGAACTGCTGGCCGTGCGCATGGACGCCACGGTGCTGTTGCAGCGCGCCTCGCGCGAGGGCACAGGGCTGGCGGCGCGCGCCACGGCCCTGCGTCGCTTCTTCGGTGGGGACGCGCTCGATACGACGGCGCGGGACAGCCGCGTGCTGACCGGCCTGGCGCCGCTGGTGTTGTCGTGGCTTGCGGGGCGCGGGGCGTCGGCGACGCGGCTCGACCCGCACGACGTGCCATCGGCCCGCGAACTCCAGCGCCGGTTGCAGTTGCTGTTCGACGACACGCAACTCTTCTCCGAGCGCCTCGTCGTCATCCGCTCGACGCCGCCGGGTCGCGCCGCACGCCGCTAGGCGGCCTGTGTGTGCTCGACCTCCCGGACGGTTTCCCTGATTGCAGGACCGCTTGGTGTTGCGATACACTGACTGGACGTTTGGGCGACGCACGTGCCCGACGTCGACAGTCAACACCCTACGCGCCCTTAGCTCAGTTGGATAGAGCGTCTGGCTACGAACCAGGAGGTCGCAAGTTCGAGTCTTGCAGGGCGCACCATAACTGACTGAGTCCTCAGTCAGACCCCGTGTTTCATTTCAATACATCGTCGCATGCGCTGCGGACGCGTTGCAGCGGCTGCGCGCCAGGCTACCGTGCGGTATCGGGTGTCTTGATCAATCGGTAGCGCACCTGACGCTGTCCACCGGTCTCGTACGGTGCGGTCGCGGGTCACCACCGTAAGGAGTCCGGGCGGAGCCGTCGGCGTGCCTGTCGCCTCGCCCTGCCGAGTCGCGGGCGGGCCAGCGCTTCGGCAGGGCGAGGCGACACAAGCATCCTCGCCGGGCCTGTTACTTCTTCGGCACCAGCTTCAGCAGCTTGCCGGTGAGCGGCTCATCGGTCAGCAGGTAGAGCGCGCCGTCGGGGCCCTGACGCACATCGCGGATGCGCAGGCGGGGCGTGCGATCGACCAGCAGGCGTTCCTCGCCGGTAATCGTCTCGCCGTCGAGCGACAGCCGCACGAGGTCGTTCGTCTGGTGGCCGCCGATGAACAGGCTGCCCTTCCAGGCCGGGAACAGGTTGCCGGTGTAGAACGCCATGCCGCTCGGACCGATGACCGGATCCCAGAAGTAGAGCGGCTGTTCGTTTCCGTCCTTCTGCGTGAGGCCGCCGGTGATCGGCGGACCGGCGTACTCGATGCCGTAGGCCACGGTCGGCCAGCCGTAGTCCTTGCCCTTGCGGACGACATTCAGCTCGTCGCCGCCGCGGGTGCCGTGCTCCACTTCCCACAGTTCGCCGGTGACCGGATGAATCGCCGCCGACTGGATGTTGCGGTGACCGATGCTGAAGATCTCCTCACGCGTGTTGGCGCGGCCGACGAACGGGTTGTCCTTCGGGATGGAGCCGTCCGGGTTGATGCGCGCCACCTTGCCGAGCAGGCCGTCCATGCGCTGCGCCTGCATGCGCCCTTCCGTGATCGACCGCTCGCCGTGCGTGATGAGCAGCGTGCCGTCCTTCAGGAAGTTGAGCCGCGAGCCGAAGTGCATCGTCGAATTCAGCGATGGACCCTGGTGATAGATGACCTGCGCGTTGTCGACGCGAGCTGGCGGACCCTCGACGAGCTTGCCTCGCGCCACGGCGGTGTTGTTGGTGCCGTTCTCGCGCGGCTCGGAGTAGCTCCAGTAGATCAGGTTGTTGGTGGCGAAGTTCGGATCGATGGCCACATCGAGCAGACCGCCCTGTCCGCGGTTATCGACGGCAGGCAGGCCGCCAATTACCTGCTGCGTCAGCGTCCCGTCCGCATTCACGAGGCGCAGGTAGCCGATGCGCTCGGTGACCAGCATCTTGCCGTTTGGCAGGAAGGTCATCCCCCACGGGTTCCGCAGGCTTTCGCTCAGCGTCACGATGTCGAACGCCACGCCGAGCTTCTTTTCGGGGGCGTCGGTCTGACCGGCGAAGGCCGCCTTCTGGGTTGGGGCATTCGGCGGGCGCGGGTCGGCCACCTGGGCTGATGCGGTCAACGCCGGGGCGGCAATCCACAGGGCAAGGGCGGCAGCAGGTAACTTCCGGTGCATCAGAGAGAACTCCTGAACGAGGGCGAGGAACAGGCGCGCGTGGCGGACGATGGGAAATCTTACGCCGAGCGCCCTTTTGACGCACGGCACTGGTCCCCGGATTCCTGCCCATCGCCCGAGCGACCAACGACCATCCCTGTTACACTGCCCCGACCATGACCTCCTGCCGCATGGCGTGGGCCCTGTGCATCGCGCTGCTGGGCGGCGCCGGTCTCCTCGCCCAGTCGGCGCAGAACACCCAGCCGCAAGCGCTCACCCTGCGCATGATCGTCGTCTCGACCAACGAGGAGGCGATCGCGCTGCTCGACCGCCTCAAGCGGGGCGAGACCTTCGCCGTCGTGGCTCGGGCCGTCTCCATCGATCCCAGTGCCTCGGAGGGGGGGCTGCTCGGCCGCGTGGACGTGTCGTCGCTGCGCGACCAGGTGCGGCATGCGCTGCAGGGGCTGCGTCCGGGTCAGCTCTCGCCGATCGCGCAGGTGGCCACCGGCTTGGCGGTGTTCCAGGTGGTGGGCGATGCACCCGGGACGCCGACGGCGTTGAATCCGGTCAGCTATGCCGTCATCAGCGGCGCGGGCAGCGTGAAATTCATCCCCGACATCGGTGGTCTGCCCGAAGCCGAAGCGCTGCTGCGCGAGTTCCCCAAGGCCGACAACTGGAACCAGGATCCGCGGGCCATCTGTCAGGCTCGCCAGGATTCGCTCGAGGCCGGCACCACGCTCTTCGAGAACTTCTTCGCGCCTGCCGCCGCCGACCTGCGAAAGGGACGTCCGCCCTTCGAGCTGATGCAGGCCAACCTCGGCATGGCGCAGCTCTACGCCTATCAGGGCTCGATGACGCGTGCCGTCAGCCACTACGAAGCGGCCTACACGCTCGCGCTCGCCAGCGTGCCGACAGCGGTGCCGCAGGTCGAGGAGATGCTCGGCGTCGCCTATCTGCACAAGGCCGGGATGGACAGCAACCTGTTCCGGCAACCGAACGACAGCTGCCTCATGCCCGGCACACCTGGTCTGGCGTACAGCAAGACCGCAGATGTGGAGAAGGCGATCGCGCTCTTCACGAAGTATCTCGAGCGACGCCCAGACGATGCCGAAGGGCGGTGGCTGCTGAACACGGCCTACATGGCGATGGGCACCTGGCCCGACGCGGTCCCTGTGAAGTTCCGGATCGCCCGCGCGGCATTCGCCTCGGCCGACAATGTCGGCCGCTTCACCGACGTCGCACCCGCGATGGGGCTGAACGTCTTCGCCAGCGCCGGCGGCGTCATCGTCGACGACCTGCAGAACACTGGCCGCTTCGACGTGATGACGTCGAACTTCTACAGCTGCGGTCCGCTCCACTACTTCGGCAACAGCGGCGACGGTACCTTCGCCGAGCGCGCGCCGGCGGCGGGGCTGCGCGATCAGGTGGGTGGTCTCAGCATCATTCAGGCCGACTACAACAACGATCGCTGCACCGACGTGCTGGTGCAGCGCGGCGGCTGGGAAGTGGCACAGCGCCGCTCGCTGCTGCGCAACAACTGCGACGGCACGTTCACGGACGTGACTGCCGAATCGGGTCTGGCGACGCCGGTGACGGCCTCGCAGGCTGGGGCCTGGGGCGACATCGACAACGACGGCTGGCTCGACCTCTTCGTCGGCAACGAGGACGCCCGCGCACAACTCTTCCTGAACGACGGCCACGGACACTTCACGGACATCGCGAAGAGCGCTGGGGTCGACCGCCAGACGTTTGCCAAGAGCACCACGGCCGGCGACTACGACAACGACGGCTGGATCGACTTCTACGTGTCGAACTACGACGGCGTGAACCAGCTCTATCACAACAACCACGACCGTACCTTCACCGAGCGCGCGGTGGCCGCCGGCGTCCCCGGCGCCTCGCGCGGCTTTGCCACCTGGTTCTTCGACTACGACAACGACGGCTGGCTCGACCTCTATGTCAGCAGCTACTTCATGTCGGTGGACGACACGGCCCGCACCTATCTCGACCTGCCGCGCAACGCGCCGTCGCTGAAGCTGTATCGCAACACGGGGAACGGCACCTTCGACGATGTGACGAAGGCGGTGGGACTGGACAAGGTGTTCATGCCGATGGGATCGAACTTCGGCGACATCGACAACGACGGCTTCCTCGACATGTATCTCGGTATGGGCACGCCGTCGTACGCGGCTCTGGCGCCGCATGTGCTGCTGCGCAACCGGGGCGGCAAGGCATTCGTCGACGTCACCGAGTCATCGGGCACCGGCGAGATCCACAAGGGGCACGGCATCGCGTTCGTTGATCTCGACAACGACGGCGACGAGGACATCGTCGCGGAGATCGGCGGCGCCACGCCCGGCGACAGCCACGCCATGCGCGTGTTCGAGAATCCTGGGCACGGTAACGACTGGGTGTCGCTCAAGCTCACCGGGGTGACGAGCAACCGCTCGGCGATTGGCGCCCGCATCACCGTGACGGTCGACAACGACGGCGTCACCCGGAAGGTCCATCGCCAGGTGGGCAGCGGCGGCACGTTCGGCGCCTCACCGCTCGAGCAGCACATCGGTCTCGGCAAGCACGCGACGCTCGTGGACGTCGAGGTATGGTGGCCGGCGAGCAACACCCGTCAGCACTTCGCCAACGTGATGGGCAACAGCGCGTATGCGCTCGAAGAGGGAGCGGCCTCGCTGATCCGGCTCGAGCGACCGGTCATTCGCCTGGGCGGCGAGAGGCGAGCCCGATGATCGCCATCGCTGCCTGCCGCGGTGCGGCGCGCCTCGTGCGAATGCTAGCCGTCGTGGCCGCGTTACTGGCGCTGGCCGGTCACTCGGTCGCCGCGCAGCAGTATCCCGTCACCGGGATGATCGTCAGTGTGAATCCGGCGGTTCGCACGTTTGTGGCGTCGATCCAGGCCATCCCGAATTACATGCAGGCGATGACCATGCCGTTCGAGGTGCGGCAGGCGGCCGACCTGCGCGGGCTGGCGCCGGGCATGGTGGTGACGTTCACGCTGGTGGTGGAGCCGTACACTTCGTATGCCAGCGGACTCAGCGTGGTGAAATACGCCAACACCGAGCAGGACCCGTTCAGTGCGAACCGGTTGAAGTTGCTCAGCGATCTGGCGTCGCCGAAGCGGCCTGACGCGGTGACGGCGGTGCCGCTTGGTGCGGCCGTGCCCGATTTCACCCTGGTCGATCAGCGGAAGCGGCCGGTGTCGCTGTCGAGGCTGCGCGGCAAGGTCGTGGTGGCGAACTTCATCTACACCACCTGCGCGCTGCCGAACTTCTGCCTGCGCCTGGCCAATAACTTCGGCGTGCTGCAGAAGCGGTTCGCGACGCAGTTGGGCAAGGACCTGGTGCTGCTGACGCTCACGTTCGATCCGACGCACGACACGCCCGAGGTGATGGCCACCTATGCCCGGCAGTGGAACGCGAACGCCGACACGTGGCGCTTTCTCACCGGTGCACCAGGCGACGTCGAGCGGGCCTGCGCGCTGTTCGGGGTGCACGCGTTCTCGAACGAGGGGCTGATGGACCACTCGCTGCACACGGTCATCATCGGACGCGACGGTACGCTGGTGGCGAACATCGAAGGGAACCAGTTCACCGCGACGCAGCTTGGCGACGTGGTGGCCGGCGCTATTCGGAAGTTCTGACTTCCTATTTCGTCGACACCCGTTCCCACAGACGCGCTATCTCCTCCCGCCCGGGATGTACCTGTCTAGCCCTGGTGATCCAGTCGCGCGCCTGATCGGTGTCGCCGAGCGCCAGCAGCGCCTCGGCACCGCCCACCCAGCCACCGACCACTTTCGGGTCCAACCTGACCGCTTCGTCGTACTGCGCGAAGGCCTCGCGCAGTTGGCCCGCTGCGCGGAGCGTGTCGGCCAGGCGCAACCGTGCCTCGGGCATGTTCGGTGCGTAGCGGACCGCGGACTGGTAGGCGGCGAGCGCCTCGGTTCGCTGTCCCCGCTGCGCCATGATCGCACCGATGCTGAAGTGCGCTTTCGCGTAGTCCGGGTGTCGCCGGAGCACGTCGCGGAACTCGCGCTCCGCCCCGGCCGCATCGCCTGATGCGATCAGCGCGCTGGCCATCCAGTAGCGCAGCGACGCATCGTCTGGGGCGACGACGAGCCCCTTGCGGAACGCGGCGACCGCGCCGGTCCAGTCCTGCGCGCGCAGCGCCTGCATGCCGGCCGCTTCGTGCGACACCGCGCTGTCGAGTACCACCTCTGCCGACGCCATGAGCGGGTCGGCCATCACCGGCGCCACGCTGCCGCGACGCAGCAGCAGCGGCTCCGCCTTGTCGGCCGCGCCGACGTGCCGGTACGCCATGGCCAGCGGATAGTGCACGACTGACGCTCGCGGGTCGATGCGCAGTACCTGCTCGAGATACGACACCGCTTCGCCGTAGGAGCCACGCGCCAGTGCGGCGCGGCCGGCACCGAACAGCGCTGCCGCCGAGTTCGGGCTTTGCGAGACCGCCGTGCCGAACGTGACCAGCGCCTCGTCGTTGCGACCGAGGTCGAGCTGCATCTCACCCAGCCAGACCAGCGCGGGCACGTACGCCGGTTCAAGTTGCGCGGCGCGCGCGAACGCCACCGCCGCCCGCTCCCGATCGCCCGCTCTGAGCGTCGCGTGTCCGAGCAGGTAGGGCCACCGCGCCTCGTCGGGTACCAGCGCCGCGGCCTGTCGATAGCAGAGCCGCGCATCGTCGAAGAACATGGCCGCCATCAACACGTCGCCGAGCTGGCCGTAGCGTGCGGCGCGCTCTTCGAGCGATGCCGCTGGATTTGCCAATGCGGCGTGAAGCACCGCCTCACGCGCCCGCAGTTGCGCGCGCACCGGAGCCGCCACGTTCGACAGATCGGGGAGCGCGACCGGCACCAGTGGCTCGTCGGCAGCTGGCACGACTGCCGCGGCTGTCACCGCACTCGGCGCGGCGTTCGAGGCCGTTGCCGGCGTTGCTGCGGGCGCCGGCCTCTCCGGGCCTGGCGAGCAGCCAGCCGCGAGCAGCGCCGACAGGACGCCTGCGTGGATACGGCACCGCCGCAGCATGCCGACCGTCATCGCGCCTGCCCCTGCACCAGCGTCGTGTAGCGGTCGATGGCGACCGACGACCATTCCTCGCTCGCGCCGTCTGGCCACGTCACGCGGACACGCGGCACCTCGGTCGATGTCCCGAGGCCGGCGAGCACGCGCGGGTCGTTGGCCGAGGCGTAGCTGCCGTCGGCGCGCGCGCGCCGCACGAGTGCGGGACCAGCGGATCGGCGCACCTCCACGCGTGCGCCCACCGCGTCGCGCCGAGCGCCCTTGCTCACGAGGCGCAGCCCCAGCCAGTGATTGCGGGTACCGAGGTTGTTGATGAGCAGGCGCACCGGGCCGGCGCCGTTCATCACGACGACGTCCGTGTCGCCGTCGTTGTCGATGTCGCCGAACGCGGCGCCGCGCCCCACATCGGCCGTGGCGAACATCGACCCGGCGCTGTGGGAGACGTCCTCGAAGCGGCCACCGGTGTTGCGGAACAGCTGCCGGCGTTGACCGAGTGGGAACGGGTCGCCTGGACGCGCCAGCGTCTTCACGTTCTGGTTCACGTCGCCGTTCACCGTCAGCAGGTCGAGCCAGCCGTCGTTATCGAAGTCGAGCCACGCCGCGCCGAAGCCGGTGTACGGCAGGCTCGGGCCGCGGATGCCGAGCCGCGCGCTCTGCTCCTCGAAGGTGCCGGTGCCGTCGTTCACCCACAGTGAACTGCCCTGGCTGATGAGTTCGGTCACGAACAGGTCCTCGTCGCCGTCGGCGTCGAAGTCGCCGGCATCCACGCCCATGTTGGCTTTGCGTTCGCCAGAGGCACCGAGCGCGGCGCCTGCGAGCAGGGCGGTGTTCGTGAAGGTGCCGTTCTTCTGGTTCATCCAGAGTTCGTTCTCCTGCTCGTCGTTCGTCACGAACAGGTCGGGCCAGCCGTCGCGATTGAAGTCGGCGGCCACCGCGCCGAGCGCCGGACCGAACGCCTGCGCCACCCCCGACGAGATCGTCACGTCCGTGAAGTGCCCGTTGCCGGTGTTGTGATACAGCCGGTTCGGCTGCCCGCCGTACACCTCCGGGCGGCAGTAGTCGGGCGCGCCGGACGGCCCGAAGCAGGGCGTGTGCGTGGCGAGCGTGTAGTTCAGGTAGTTGCCGACGAACAGGTCGAGCAAGCCGTCGCGGTCGTAGTCGAAGAACGAGGCCGACACGCCCCAGCTCGCCGGGTCGTCGGTGCCCGACGCCTTCGATACGTCGGTGAAGGTGCCGTTGCCGTTGTTGTGGAACATCTGGTTCCGGCCGAACCCGGTGAGGTAGAGGTCGACGAAGCCATCGTTGTCGATATCGCCGGCGGCCACGCCCATGCCGTAGCCGCGTGGCCGGATGCCGCTCTGCGCCGTGATGTCGGTGAAGTGCAGCGTGCGCGTCCCGTCGGCGGCCACCTGCAGGTCGTTGCGATACAGACGGTCGCCGAGCGGGCCACCAGGCGGCGGAATCAGCGGCGTGCCGGTGCCGAGCATCTGTCCCTGCACCAGGTAGACGTCGAGGTCGCCGTCGTTGTCGATATCAATCAGGCCGGCGCCAGGCGCCATGATCTCCGGCTGATAGAACTTGCCGGTCATGCCGTTGACGTGGACGAAGTCGAGCCCCGTGTCCTTCGCGCGGTCGGTGAACCACTCGCCGGGCGCTGGGGCCGGTTGCGGCTGACCGCCGCTGGCTGCAGGAGCGCCGCCGGTACCGGTGGCCGGCGGAGGCGCGGAGCAACCCGCGAGCAGGGCCGAGGCGAGGGCGACAACGATGAGTGCACGCATGAACGGGATGATTATTCCAGACCGAGCCGTAGCCCTGAACCACTAAACTGAGGGGCGCCCCACGCACGGACGGGGCGCCACATCTCTGACTCACTGGCAGGCACATGACTCAATCGAACAAGTTCAGCGCACGTATCACGCAGCAGAAGTCGCAGGGGGCCTCGCAGGCCATGCTCTACGCGACCGGCATGACCGAAGCCGACATGGCCAAGCCGCAGGTCGGCATCTCCAGCGTCTGGTACGAAGGCAACCCGTGCAACATGCACCTGCTGGACCTGGCCAACGCGGTCAAGGAGGGCGTGACCGCGGCCGGCCTCGTCGGCATGCGTTTCAACACCATCGGTGTCAGCGACGGCATCTCGATGGGCACCACCGGCATGAGCTACTCGCTGCAGTCGCGCGACCTCATCGCCGACTCGATCGAAACGGTCATGGCCGCGCAGTGGTACGACGCGAACATCTCCATCCCCGGCTGCGACAAGAACATGCCGGGCTGCCTGATGGCGATGGGACGCCTGAACCGTCCGTCGCTGATGGTCTACGGCGGCACCATCCGCGCCGGACACGGCGAGCAGGGTGAGAAGCTCGACGTCATCTCCGCCTTCCAGAGCTACGGCGCATTCATCGCCGGCAGCATCACCGAGACGCAGCGCTGCAAGATCGTGCGCGATTCGTGCCCGGGCGCCGGCGCCTGCGGCGGCATGTACACCGCGAACACGATGGCCTCCGCGGCGGAAGCGCTCGGCATGAGCCTGCCCTATAGCTCGTCGACCCCCGCCGAAGATCCGCAGAAGCTGCAGGAGTGCCGTGACGCCGGCGTCGCCGTGAAGCGCATGCTCGAGATGGACCTCAAGCCGCGCGACATCATGACGCGTGCCGCCTTCGAGAACGCCATGGTGCTCATCACCGTGCTCGGCGGCTCGACGAACGCCGTGCTGCACCTCATCGCCATTGCCCGCTCGGTCGGCGTCGACCTGACGCTCGACGACATGCAGGCGGTGAGCAACCGCATCCCGATGCTGGCCGACTTCAAGCCGAGCGGCCACTACGTCATGGAAGACCTGCAGGCGGTGGGCGGCATTCCGGCCGTGATGAAGATGCTGCTCGAGGCCGGACTCATCGACGGCACGTGCATGACGGTAACGGGGAAGACCCACGCCGAGAACCTCGCGGCGCTGCCAGGGCTCACGCCGGGGCAGCAGATCGTGAAGCCGCTGTCGGACCCGATCAAGAAGGAAGGGCACATCCAGATCCTCAAGGGGAACCTGGCGCCCGACGGTTCGGTGGCGAAGATCACCGGCAAGGAAGGGCTGCGCTTCGCGGGTCCTGCCCGCGTCTACGACTCCGAGGAGGACATGCTCCACGGTCTCGAGCAGGGGCAGATCGCCAAGGGCGACATCATCGTGATCCGCTACGAAGGGCCGAAGGGCGGCCCGGGGATGCCGGAGATGCTGACCCCGACCTCCGCCATCATGGGCGCCGGGCTCGGCAAAGACGTGGCGCTGCTCACCGACGGCCGCTTCTCCGGCGGCTCGCACGGCTTTATCGTCGGGCACGTGACGCCGGAAGCGCAGGACGGCGGGCCGATTGCGCTGGTGAAGAGCGGCGACCGCATCGTGATCGACGCCGAGAAGAACATCATCGACGTGGAGATCAGCGACGCCGAAATGCAGGCGCGCCGCGCCGCGTGGGTGCAGCCGCCGTTCAAGGCCGAGCGCGGGACGCTCGCCAAGTACATCCGCCTGGTGAAGAGCGCCAGCGAAGGCTGCGTCACCGACGAACCGTAGTCACGATAGACAACCGAAGCGTGCGGAGCCGGCCGCTCAGGCCGCTCCGCCGCCTCGTGTCTGTGCCCATCGCCCATCGCCCAGCGCCGCCACCGGCGCCATCGCACTCACCACCGTCCGCCCCGCGTCATCCTCGTAGACCACCACGTTGCACGGCAGCAGCAGGCCCACGTCGAGCTCGGCCTTGAGCGCGCGGTCGGCCAGCGCGGGACTGCAGGCACCCAGAATCGTGTACTTGCGGATGTCCTTGCCGAGCTTTGCCTTCAGCGTGGCGGTCATGTCGATGGTGGTGATGATGCCGAACCCCTCCGTCTTCAGCGCCGCGGTCGTCTGGTCGATCGCGGCGTCGAAGGGGAGGTTGGTCGAGACCTGTAATCCGTAAGCGGTGTCGCGCACGTTGGGCATGCCTGCAGGATGCAATGTCGATCGATTGGTGACGCCTCACCGCCCAGGTTGCATGTGGACGCGCAAGGCCGGACACTACGGAGACCATGTCACTGCCCGCATCCGAGGCGCTACGTCTCGAGTCTCTGATCGTTCCGACACCTGGCGGCATCGCCAGCCGCATTCTGGGCAAGGCCCCGGGAGGCAACATCACGCTGTTTGCCTTCGACGCCGGACAGGGGCTGACCGAACACTCGTCGCCCTACGATGCGCTGGTGCTGGTACTGGAGGGACGGTTCGTGCTGACGATCGGCGGGACGCCGATCACGGCGTCGACGGGTGAACTGGTGAACATGCCCGCGACCGTGCGGCATGCGGTGGACGCGGTCGAGCCGTCGCGGATG
>Ga0114970_10002945_pt1 | contig 12664 bp, 12 predicted proteins | sample M_140205_XF_Meta_FD_87030 | JGI IMG/M metagenome (GOLD analysis project Ga0114970, IMG submission 87030) | Freshwater microbial communities from Lake Montjoie, Canada to study carbon cycling - M_140205_XF_MetaG | ecosystem: Environmental > Aquatic > Freshwater > Lake | place: Lake Montjoie... | reverse complement strand
CATCGATTGTGTCTTTGTCCGTTACCATTCCGCCCAGTTTTGTCGAGACAGAGGATCTTCTTGACAAGAGTCTTCAAGTTGCAACCATTGCGTTCAACGAAATCTATATTGATCCAATCTGGATTTCGGAATACGAACATCCGATAGAAGACAAAGAGGAAGAAGAAAATGGCGAACTTTAGCGTTCGCGCATTTGAGCAGGCACAGCGTCGCAGGCAATACCCACAACGACAAGGACCGGTGGGTGTTGCGTGTATTCAGCGTGATATTCTGCGATCTTCCAAAGAGAATTCCATTGCAGCAGAATACCTTTGGATGAGAGAGGTTTCCGCAGAAAAGTCTGGTGATCCCACACCAGACTTTCACGCGTTGCGAAAGAATGATTTATCTGAACATCTTGTGCTCTCTGTGTTATACTTATTACAAGTAAGTGGAGCATTAGGTTTTGACCTTGTTTCTGCGATTGGACATGAACTGGACAAAAGAGAACTTACTGTAGTATAAAAACCTCAGGGTTATGATATGCCAAAAAAAGACTTGTTTCCGGAAAATCCAATGGATTCCATTGCCAAGATTGTTCAAAGAGAATTTGAAAAGAAGGCAACAAAGGAGTTCTTGGAGAAGACAAACCTCACCGCGTCCGAAAAGAAAAGCAAGACGATAGCCTTTGAGGCACCGGATGATTTTCCGCCGATGCCTTCCATGAACGGGTATCAAAGCAAACGTTCTGTTCGGGAGGATCGTCCAGTAGCCTTAAGAAATCCGTCCGATAATCCATTGGATTGGAAAGAATCTGCTGATGAAATTGATGAATTGAATCCATTGGACCCAGAGGGGTCCATTTATGACGAGTCCGAAGATGGAACTCCGGGAGAAACTCCGCTTACCAATGAAGAGTCGGCCTTGCAGTTGGCATTGGCAATACGAAAGGGTCACGAGAGAGGCAGACCCGACATTGATTGGCATCTTGTGAAACTGCTCTACGTGTATGGAGGATGGACGTACGAGCGCATTGGCAGCGAGTGCAATGTTTCCTATTCTCTTATTCGTTTGCACGGCCGTCGCGGACGATGGCCTGAAGCTCGGGATTCCTACCGAAGAGAGCAATCACAGAAGATATCTGAAAAGATTGCAATGGAGGAGGACCGGCTTCGTGATTGGCAGATGCTCAAGCGTCGTCAGGCTGGAATCGAGGGTCTTTCTTGGTTTACCAAGGCCATATCAAACCTTCGTGACGATGCAAGCCCTGAATCAATTGCAAAGCTTGGAGGATTGCTGGATCGCATGCTTTCAAGTGTGACTGGATTGACGCCTGTCGAACAAGCCGCAGGGTCTGGCGTCAACGTCCGGGTTGAGAACACGCAGGTGTCACTTGGCGCGACCTCGTACGCACCAAATTCTCCGCAAGCAAAATTGGCTGAGGTCTGGGAGCGAAAGATCGGCGAGAACGAAACCGATCACACGAGGCGTTTGGCCTTGGTCATCAGGGACTTGTATGTCGAGTGCGAACGCGCCGGTTTGTACACTGCTTTGGAACTTGGTGCCGAAGAACAGCGACAGACCAAGCTTCGCAATCGTCTTGGCATCGAGGATGACATCAGTGTGTTCGATGCATCAGGAAAGCAAGTGTCGTGACTACTGGAGTCATGGAAGCACTTCCCGCACCTATCGCGTTGGAAGATGGTCTTCGTAAATGGAGAATACAACGAACCATTGATGATCCATTTGAGTTTGGCCGGATTTATTTTCCAAAATATTGGTTTCAGGCATCTCCGGCTTTTCATGAGGATATCATTAATCTTGCCACGCACAAGAACAAGTCTGATTGGTTGGGCAAGGAAAATCTCAACACTCTTGTGTTGGCAGCCCCGAGAAATCATTCAAAATCTACCCTGATCACATTCCTGTATGTTATCTGGTCTCTTGTGACTCAGCGAAAATTCTTCACGGTCATCATTTCCGATATTGCACGTATTTCCGTTTCTCATTCAAGAAATATCAAGGAAGAGTTTGAAAGCAATGAGCGTCTCAAGAATGATTGGGGCATCGTGCTTGGAAAAGACTGGGACGTTCTCGATGGTGCTTCCCGTGGCGAAAAGGAAAAGTGGACTGACGAGGAATTCGTGATCGGATTTCGAAAGTGGGACCAGAAAGAAAAACGTTGGAGCGGAGCACTGGAGGACCGGGCAAAGGTCTTGGCTCGTATGGCAAACAATCCGCTTCGAGGGCTGCGTTTTGGTCACCGTCGTCCTGACCTTGTCATTGCGGATGACCTTGAGAATGACGAACTTGTTGACACATCCATTCAGCGCCAGAAGCTTGCCTCGTGGTGGGACAGTGCGGTGGAACCAATGATCGAGCCACCTCCGGTAGGCCAGATCATTCTTGTGGGCACTGTGCTGCATTACGGCTCATTGCTCAATCAGATGCTTCAGCGCGATGATCTGTATGTCACTCGACGTTATCAGGCCATTGTCACGGAAAATCGAGAAGACGGCGTAGCCGTGCAGGTTCCGCTCTGGCCAGAACGTTTCTCTCTGGAACGACTTATTGCGCTCAAGTCCAAGAATGTTCTTGCCTTTCAAAAAGAATACATGAACGAACCCCGCGATGATACCAATCGCACATTCCGCGGATCATGGATTCAATGGTACGATGCCAACGATCTTTCCTACAGGCACAACACTCGCAAATGGTATTTCAGAAACAAGCCACTGACTTTTTTCACCGGAGTTGACTGGAGCGTTGGAAAAGACGACTCTGGAGATTTTTTTTCATTGGTGATGATTGGAAAGACGACGGACAACGATGTGGTTGTGTTTGACATCGTGAACGAACGAACTGATGTGGCAAATCAGATCAACCGGGTCATTCTTCAGAATCAATCCTATTTCATTCAGATGAACGGCATCGAAGGCAATGGGTTTCAACACGTTCTCATTCAGCAGGTACTGCGTCGGTCCTTGATTCCCATCAAGGAAATCAAGCACGTTGCCAGAAAGAAAAAGCAGATTCGCATCGAAGGCATGGCTACAATTTTTGAACAAGGTAAAATATATTTGAGAAAATGTCTAGAAAGAGAAATACATCGTGATAGCATGACCGGAGATCCAAACGGAAACGAGGGATTTTTTCACGACGAGACACGCATGGTTGTTGTTCATCCTGAATTCTGGAAATTCTACGAGCAATTGATGACGTATCCAAGATCAGAACATGATGACATGCTTGATTCTCTTGAAATGGCTCTTGAGACATCCCGCATGAACAAGAAGCTATTTGACGAAGTTGTACTTGTATAAGGAGTAAATAAATCATGCTGGTAGACATGTTTGGGCATCCTATTGCTCCTACGCCAACTGATCTCATGCCAAAGGAAATATTTTCCAAGGCAAATACGGATATTGTCCGCGCAAATGACGAACGGCGTCGCGGACAGTGGTTTTCCAATTACGGTCCCACCGTTGCGAATATCAGCATGTCTCCCGGAACCATTCGAAAGCCCTTGGATACACCAGCATTTGGCTATCTTCGCGCAATTGCCAGAGAGAGCCTTGTGGATCAGGCAATCATTTCGCGTCGTGTCGAGGACATCAAAGGGCTGGCAAGGAAAGTGGTTGTTCCGGGCAAGCAACGCGGATGGCGTGTTGTGCATCGCCGGTTTGATGATCCGAACTTTGATAGCAATACAGATGACATCCGTCGTCGATGTCACGAAATGGAACAGCTGCTTGAGTATCCCAATAAGACGTATCACAAGACATTCAGAGATTATCTTACGGTTTCCATTCAGGAAGAATTGATTATCGACCGCAGGGCAATGGTCATTACCAAGGACAACTCCGGACGACCAACTGATTTCTATCTTCTTCCCGGCGATACCATTCTTCCGGTTCTTTATGTGCTCATGCCGTGGATGGCGCGTCGTGGCATCACCAACGAACGTGTTGCCAGAATGATGTTGAGCGAGGAATGGTCGTCAAAGACCGGAATGACCATTGACATCACCAATGCCGCCTACATACAGGAAGTTGACGGTCAAATCGTCGGCGCATGGTCAAAAGATGAAATAGATGTCGAATGGACAAATCCATCCGGCGAATTGAATCGTTGGGGATTTGGCGTTTCCCTGCTTGAGCAATCACTGGCAGCAACGGCATTGTTGCTCAATATGTTCAATTTCAACCGGGACATGTTCAGGCCCGGATTTCCGTCACGAATGCTTGTGGTCTCCGGAGATTACAGCGCAGAGGGGTTGAGTGCTTTTGAACGTCAGATTCTTGGGCAAGGTGGCCCTGCATCGCCCAAGAGCAAGATGCCGGTTTTGCCGGGACCAGCAGACATGAAGGCGCAAGTGCTTGATCTTTCCAATACGCCGAATGACATGCAGTTTGAACAGTTTTTCCGCTTGATGGCATCCATCAAGTGTGCGTTCTTTGGCATGCATCCCAGTCGCTTGAATTTGAGCGACCGAGGTCCGTCAGGATTCATCATGGGAACGGGAAACGCCACTGGTGAAATTTCCGAAACCATCAATGAGGAAGGATTGTATTCTCTTCTTGAAAGCAATGCGGATTGGCTGACCAGAACGTTGATTCATCCATATTACGAAGATCTGGTCATGATTTTTGACGGGATCACTCCACAGGATGAACAAACGATGTTGAGAAACCTGCAGGTCGAATCACAATGGAGCACCAAGAACGAGATTCGTGCTCGGCGCAATCTTCCGCCACTGTCCGACGAGGAAGGTGGAGAGGCAATTGCCGATCCGATCTGGCTGCAAATCATGAACATGAAGATGCAGCAAAGTGCTCAGCAGCAGCAACAGCAGCAGTACGAGCAGGGAAGCTTTGGCCAGCAGGGTGCTCCGGGAGCTCCTGCTCAAGGCGCACCTGCTCAAGGCGCACCTCAGCAGGCTGCACCTCAGCAGGCTGCACCCCAAGGGGCTCCTGCTCAGGGCGCTCCTGCCCAACCTGCTCCGCAGCAGGCTGCGCCACCACAAGGAGCGCCACAATGACCGTGAATCCTTTTCCGTTGCAACTCAAGTTGTTGCGAAAGGCAACTCCATTATCAGGTCCAAGAGGTCCAATTCGACTGCTTGATGATGCTCAGCATCAGGAAATTCGCGGAATGATGACTGATTCAAGGGGAAGAATGGCGTTGGATGGATTAAATAGCGGTTTTGGTCGTGAAAGCCTTGATCGTCTGGCTACCGTTCACGGAAATGTGCGGGCATTGGTTCGTCGAGGAATGCTAGTTCCAATTCAGACCACACATACGCAACACCTTGATGCGAGAGGAGGATTAATCAATCCTCCATCGGTAACCAATCAATCAACGATTGCCAAAATACATCAAACAGATGGGTTTGGTAGTTCCATCGCGCCTCAACTAGCAGATAAAGGCGTCACTTTTGCAGGATTGGTTTCCACTGGAGGACCAATTTATCCTCGACCTTTTGTGATGGTCCGTCATGTTGAACCAAACGGAACAGTGCATCATCTTCCGTTTTACAACAGCACTGGGCAAGCAGAAAAAGAAGAGACGCAAACAGGCGAGTGGTATTACACCCCCGGAATACAACATTTGGACAACACTGGCAATAATCATGGATGGATTGGCAAAATAGGCGGAAAAGACATGATTGAAACAAGCCAGATTCCCATTATAAAATATTACAAAAGCATTCTTGATGCGCATCTGGGAGATCTCACTGGCAAAGACCCCAGCAACCCCAACAAAAGTATCGATAGCGCGACAGTTCCCATGATGTTCAACGGAATACAAGAGAAAACCAATGCTCCTAATCGGCTTGCGGATGGAACAGTAATGCCGTATTCGTTTAAGAATATTATTGATCCTACCGGACAAGACCCCAGAAGATTAGGTCACACGTTCGCAGCAATATCCAGACTGACTTCTACTGCGCCTGAGGTGAAAAGTTCCGGAGGAATTTCCGAACTGCTAAGAGACCTGAAAGTAAATGGGATTACCAATGAAAATTGGGCACTGTGGCAAGCACAGAAAAAGCATCTTGGCACACTCACACCGCCCAAGGCGTGATCAATCGTTCTCGTCAGTATCCACTGGCACAGGAAACTCGGGTTTTCCCTTTGGAAAAAAATCATTTGCATAGAATTTCAGATTCTTGATCAATATGCCATGCCTGTGCCGCTCCGCTTCGGAAAACTCCAGCATGTTGGAAAAACAACGATAGAGTGATTCCGGAATCTGTTCCTTGTCCATGAGCTCAATGATCACCGAAAAATTATGACGCAGCTGTTGTCGAGACTCTGCAATCGCATGAGGTCCGGTATGCGTCTTGCACGAACAATCCTTTGGATATCCGGTAAGAATGTCATGCTCCTCAAGCAGGGTCATGAACATTTTTTGCAAAAGGATCTTCGGATTGCTCAAAGCGCTTCTTGGCATCGGAAAAACTTTTGGATGATCCTCGTTCATATAAATACTCTTTCCATTGTACGAATGACTTTTCCGAGTTCTCGGAAATCATTGTTCCTGTATGACTTGATATGGTCAACGGCAAAAACATCTGATTGATATAGTCCCAAGAAAATGGCGCATACGTATCTCCGGAAATCACAAGATCAAACTTTGATATGTAGATTCTTTTTGCCCAAGGAAGAAATATGCGATACATTTCTTCTCCGCCAATGATATAGCATTTTTGATGCGTAAAATTGTATTCGTCAACAATCTTCATGGGATCAGTGATGACCGCGCAATCTGGCGCAGAATACGAGGAATTCTTGGTCAACACGATGTTTTGCCGCTCGGGAAGCGGCTTGCGAGGAAGGCTTTCGTAGGTTTTACGGCCCATGACAATGGGGCAGCCTAGCGTCTTGAGCATGAATGACTTCAGCTCGGCGGGAACACGCCAAGGAAGTTTGCCATCTTTTCCGATGACGAGCCGTCCTTCGGCGTCAGAGGCACACGCAAGAATCAGGTTGATCATGCCGAAATGATACCATCCCTAGTCAAGCATGATCTTGTTGTTGAACCAAGAACCGGCAAACAACGATTTTCCGACACGGGATTGAATTGCGCTGGTAACTCCCGAAAGCATGGGTGCGGCTGCACCTCCGGCAACGCCGACCTGCAAGGCTGGTTCCTTTTCCTCAGCGTTGTCATCTCCCAGCGCGGCGTTGTAACTGGTCCAAGCGGTCGATCCTACTCCCGAAAGAGTATTTGACAATCCTTCTGATAATGCAGTAGCTCCCGTTGAAGATGCACCCACCGGCGCGACGGGAGGTGGAGCTCCCGGATTTGCTCCCACACTGCCTTCAGACCGTTGCCCACCTTTGCTGCCGGACGCAACCTGTTGCGCCACTTGTCTTCGTTGCTGACGATTCGAGGGGGGAGCCGCACCGCCGACTGGCGCAGTTGCGGTTGATGCAGGAGGAGGCGCAGCACTGGCTGGCGACGCTCCTCCTACTGGGCTTGAAGAGCCTCCGCCGGTTCTTGGCGGCGAAGCAGAACTTCCAACTCTTGGCGGCGAAGCCTTGAGCAATTCATCAAGCAACCGGTGTGTTGAGGAATTCAATGTGTTGACTTCTGCTTGCAACGAACGAGCCATGGATGTTTGCAAGGGATTATTGCTCATGGCCATGGCATTTGCGCTAGCTTTCATTTGTGTTGACAAATTTTTTGCTCCTGACGAAATGGATGATCCAATCTTTTTTGCCGCGTTCTTTGCACCAGCTGTAACCGAGTCGACAACTTTTGCAACCTTTGGATTTGTGTTGTACACATATGACGCAGCATCCATCATTGTTTGCTTATCAACAGGAGACAAGGTTCCACGAATCGCCGTATATAATTCAGATTTTCGCACTGCTCCTGATCGTTTCATGATTACTCGTGCTGATCGTAGCTCAGATTTTTCAAAAGACGCGCTACGCTGGTCTCCAAGAAATCCGCGCTGACAAGAAGGCTCTTTTGCGCATCTTCCTTATTCACGCTCTTTGGTTCCGAAGGGCCTCTGTCGCGTCGCAAATAAGGGACATCTCTTGTTGGCACATCATCAGGTCCAAGAACACGATGGTTTGTCGGACCCGGATCAGAAGATTGTTCCTTCTTCTTGCGTTGATTTTGCAACTTTGTCAAATGGCCGATGCCAGCCCGCGCACCGGCTGCTGCTGCTGCCGAAAATGCGGTTGCAAGTGCGCTTCCTACAGCAAGAGGATTGTTCTGCGAAAATTCCTGCACGGAGTTCATTACATCGCCAAGGCCCTTGCTTACCTGCTCTTCCGAACCCGGACGATAGGAAATGCCGGGACGCACACTGGTGAACCATCGGTACTCTGGATTGCTCATTGTTGAAATGCCTTTCTTTTCTGGTCAAGATCTTCAAAACTCTTGTGTTTCGTGCCGCCATCGTATGCCCATGCGTATCCGGCTTTCACCAGCTGATCGTTCAAGGAAGTGGACTCATCGTCAATGACCAGTGTTCCAAGAATTCTTCCGTACTTTTCACTGGAATCAGATTTCTCGGTGCGAATGACAATCTTCTTGGCAGATTCAAGGCGATGCTTGAGCCACTCCTTGGCCTCAAGACCATACTTCTTCTCTTTTGCGTCAGATGTTCGTGATTCGGGTGTATCAATGCCATTGAGTCGCACTCTGCTGGTGAATGACACGTCAAATCCCAAATCAATCTGCACGTCGATGGTATCTCCATCAATGACTCCAAGAAGTCTTGTTACCTTGTACTCATACATGATTATGTTTTCTTTTCCTACGTATTCAAAAGTATATCATTTTCTAGTGATTACGTGCACGAGATGCAAGGATTGCATCAGCAGAACTCTTTGCCACAGTTTTCAATGAGGAACTGGGTGCCTTTACCGGTGCTGCCGCCTTTGGCGTAGCAGGAGCAGGAGTTGAAGCAGGAGCTACTGCCGGTGCTGCCGCCTTTGGCGTAGCAGGAGCAGGAGTTGAAGCAGGAGCGGCTGCAACCGGAGCGGAGCCACCAATGGTTGGACCGGACGAACTTGGCGTCGGTCCACCGGGCACTCCGCCTCCGCCTCCGCTCATCATTCCGGCAACACCGCTGATGACTGACGGAGCTATTGCCGCCAAAAGCATGGGAAGAAACTTTTTGAATGCACGAGGATTCTGGTAATTTTCCGCTGCCTGACTGATTCTTGACGAAAGAACTTCCGTGTCCATTTCCCGTTGCAATTCCTCTCCAGTCATGGTTTCATACGTCTTTTGAAATGGAGCGGAGTAATATCTTCTCATTGCATCAAGCAATGCCTTTTCCATCTCTTCTTTCACATCGTTCTTTTCTTCCGCACGAAGTTCTTCGACTTCCCGCTTGAGTTTCTTGGCATGCTTGTCGATACCATGATTGTATTTGGCAACAAACTTGGGAACACCGGGTCCAGTGTGATCCCGGTGAATACGCTTCTTTTGTGCTTTTTCTTCCTTGTCAATGACTCTCTCGGTCTTCTTCTCGTAGTGATCCATGCGACGAAGAACCTTTGCGGCTTCGCGCTCCTCGCATCGGCAAGGGTTGCATCCGCATTTCGGACAGACATCGCTGTGACGAAGCTTTTCCACCAGCCGCATGATTCTGCGTTCATGCCGTGACGATCCATGATCGTATTCGTGCTCGACGCCCTCTTCTTCCTCGGCAATCTCCTCGCGATGAATCTTGCGACGCTGACGCTTCTCCTCAGCCTTGATCTTTTCCTTCCACGACTTGGGACGCATAAGCGTGTTGAGTCGCCCCTGATCGACGGAGGATGGCGGCCCATCACTGGAAATACCGGCACCCTTGAGATCATCCTCATCAAATTCTATTTCTTTTCCATCTACCTCATAGGAGCGTGTTCGCTTGAGGGATGGCGCACCAAGACCCTTGGGCTTGACTCCGCTGCTTGGATCAAACGAATAATTTGCAACGTTTTCCTCCGCCTTTTGAAGCCTGTTTCCAGACTGACGGACAGATGGGTGGACGGAATCAGTGAACCAGTTCATTGCTCAAGCCCCTTTATCATTTCGTTTCATTCCGCATGGAAGCTCTCCTGAACACGGCGTTGGCTCAGGCACTCCCAGTCCTCGCCGAGACGTATCACGTTCCAGCGCGGTTGGTGTCGAAGCCGATTGCATTTGCCGGTACGAGATGATGGCGTATTCAAGACATTGATCCATGCTCAACTCCTGTGGCTTGCGTGACCGCATGTTTGTCTCCGTGCAAAAGGCAGACAATAGCATCAGATGTTGATTACGTACTGTTTCCATTTCATAGTGTAACGTATCGATATGCATTTGCATGACGCCTGCCTGTTTTTGCTGCATTCCAAAAGACAGCATGAAAAGCGCAATAATACATACTACAAACAGACTTGTTCTCGCCCAAGACATGATGATCATTCCTTATCGAGGCGCTGACATTCTGCTTAAGCCGCCCATGAGTCCCGCTTGAGGGGGTTTTGGTTTCGGTGGCGGTGGCGGTGGAATGTCTGCAGCGTTTCTGGTTATGGGGCCCATGATTCCCGCTTGAGGGGGTGTTGGTGCCGGTGCCTGTTGTGATAAGTCTTGCTGAGTTCTTATAAGGCTGACTAGGCTAGGTCGAGCAGAGAATCCGTCCAAGAGGCCACGAAGTGTCGATGTGCGACCAAGTGCGTCGCCAGTACTTTGCCGAGCCCACTCGGGAGCTTGTGGGCGAAAGGCACGTCCGTACAGAGCGTTTCCGGAGTAATCGCCCCACGAAGATGTTCCGTCAGCCACGTGAGAAGCAAGTTCTGACCCTCTGGTATATCCCAATCCTATGGACGTATTTCTTCGTCGGTTTTTCTCCAAAGTTCGATACCGTTCGTAAATATCCTGTGGAGTTGTCGGAATATCCTGCGATCTGACTTCACGCAAACGTTGTTGAAGATTTTCTTGCGGAAGAAATCCTGAGTTGTTTCCTGTCAGATAGGCGGCAAGAAAAGGTGTAGATCCTTGCAACGACAGTTGCTTGGCCATTTCGGATGCACTTTTGGCAGGTCTGCCTGTCATCGAATCAGCGGGCAAACCAAATGATATGGCAGGAAACTGCGTTACATCAGCAGAAAGCGCATTCTGTTGTCCCAGTAATATACTCTGAGCCAATTTCCCGCGATCACTTCCGTTTTCTTTGTGATGAGTATCGGCCATTCCCATCATCGGTTCAGCAAGTGCACTGGCGTGACCGCTTCTTGCATGCGACAATCTCATTTCCGTTTCTTCCAATCGCCGCCGTGCTGCGTCAATCATTTGAATATGATCGTCGGAAAAAGAACCCGTTGCGGCAACTGCGCGATGCAAATCAGACAATTCATGAAATGCGGCATCATGATCGGCTGATGCCAGAAAATGAATTCTTCCCTTGATATCCGCGTTTCTGTGCGCATGTCCAGCAGGCAAAAATCCATCCGTACGGTCAGTACCATACACACTTCTGGTCGGATGTGCGCCTACGGTAGCTCCGGAAACCCTTGAGGCTTTCTGTTCGGGATGCTGATACCCCTCCATTGAATCAAGAGTTGCCGCAGGAATGTATTTCGCCCGTTGAAAGGAGGGACGTTCGGGATCAATAACTTGTGCTGCTCTCTGAACCGAATACGATTGAACCGGATCCAGCAATCTTGACCTATGATAGGGACTTTGTTCAGGGGGGCCAGCCTTGATCAATTCTCCGGGCCAGATTGCAAAGGGAAATGCTTTCATCGTACCATGCTCCTGTTCTTTTTCATTATAACAAAAAATTCTTCTTGCATCTTGCTCATGTATTGAACAAGATTGTCCATGCTTCTTCGCAACGGCATGCTTTCGTACAAGCCTTTCATGTGCAAGCCCAATCCTTCCGGATTGTCTTTCCACGCGGATAATTGTGCTCCCAATGAGCCAACCCGCTGATGAATGGCACCATGCAGCAATTCGGGATCAGGATCGTGCTGAATGGCGTCTCTGAATGCATCGGAATGATCCTGCAACCGTTGTGCCATTTCCGCATGCTGGCCAAGAACGGCATGTCCCATGGATTTCCACCACGCTTCCTGTTCCTCTGGCGTGGCACTTCCTCCATTGCCGTGCAGGCCGGACAATCCCCAGTCTTCTCCGGGGTCAAATCCCTGCGAGATTCCTCCAAGGAATTCTGCCGTCCGTTGCAGCACGTCTGTCTGCGGGTTAAAAAATGGAGCGCGTTTTTCCAAGTATTCCTTCGGACTTTTCGTTGCCGTGTCGTGTTCGTTGAACGGAGAGGGAATGCCAAGCCGACCGCCAACGTCGATACGAAACACTCCCTCGTTGTTCGCTCCAGCATGAATATCCGTTCCCCATGGCTTGTCCGATCCAAGCACGGCATCCACAACTGCTCCTCGGGAGAGATTGTGCAAGGTTGCCTTCATGGCTTCCGGATCAGGTTCTCCTTGCGCAAGATGCGCAGTTCGAGGATCAAATCCGAAGATTTCCCGGCTTGGGCCAGCTTTTGTCGAGGCCGCACGGGTTGCCAGCCACGCGGGTTCGTCCGGCTTCCACTGATGCCCCGACGGAGCTTCGATTCCCGATCCGGCGATCAATCGTGCCTGCACGGGCAGAATGCCGTTTTTTGGGCTGGCGAAATAGGAATACAGCCTGTGCGCCGTGTATTCCCGGCGCGTCAGGTCGT
>Ga0114970_10002943_pt1 | contig 12670 bp, 9 predicted proteins | sample M_140205_XF_Meta_FD_87030 | JGI IMG/M metagenome (GOLD analysis project Ga0114970, IMG submission 87030) | Freshwater microbial communities from Lake Montjoie, Canada to study carbon cycling - M_140205_XF_MetaG | ecosystem: Environmental > Aquatic > Freshwater > Lake | place: Lake Montjoie... | reverse complement strand
TGGCAAGACGACGAACCTCTCGTATCTGCACTCGGCGTTGCCGGTGACGCAGGTCGGTGAGCTCACGTCGCTCGCCACCCGTCGCGAGCGCACGCTCTTTTTTGACTATCTCCCCGTCGATCTGGGCACCGTGGGCGCTTATCGCGTCCGCTTTCAGTTGTACACCGTGCCGGGACAGCCGTACTACCGCGCCATCCGACAGCTCGTGCTGCAAGGCGCCGACGGGATTGCGTTCGTGGCCGACAGTCAGCGGCATCGCTGGGACGACAACCTCGAAAGCCTGCAGGACTTGCACGCGAATCTCGCCGAGCACGGCGTCGACGCGCGCGATTTGCCCATCGTGATGCAGTACAACAAGCAGGACCTGCCCGCCTCGCTGGCCGCCAGTACGACCGAGCTGTCGGTGGCGCTGAACTTCCGCGGTGTGCCCGAGTTCGCCGGCGACGCGCTGAATGGCCCGGGCGTATTCGACACGCTGCGGTCACTCGGCATGCGGGTGCTCAAGCGGCTCGGTGCGGATGATGGCACGGAGACCGCGCACCGTGCCGCCCGCGCGTTGCGCACGCCCGCGTTCACACCCGCGCTGCACACCGGTCTGGTAACCACGGACGTGCTCACCGGCGTCGCCGGCGGTGACGCATGAGGGGCGCATGAGCGGTCCGATCGATGGCAACTACCGCTTCGACACCTTCGTGGTCGGATCGTCGAATCGTCTCGCGGTGTCGGCCGCGCGCGCCGTGGCCGAGGCGCCAGGCAGCGCCTACAATCCGCTGTTCGTATACGGCGGCTCCGGGCGCGGCAAAACCCACCTCGTAGCGGCGATCGCGCATCACGCGCGATCGGCCAACCCCGATCTGCGGGTCGAGTTCACGTCGGGTGAAGAGGTGGCCGAGCATCTCCACCGCGTGATCGCCAGCGGACAGGGACAGCGCTTCGTCGAGCACTATCAGGCGGTGGAGCTGTTGATTCTCGACGACGTGCAGTTTCTCACCGGACAGCGGGAGACACAGTCGGAACTGCTGCGCCTGTTCAACATCATGCAGGGCGCTGGCCGGCAGCTGGTGCTCACCAGCGATCGGCAGCCCTCCGAGATTCCCGATGTCGATCAGCGCTTGCTCTCGCGACTCATCGGGGGGTTGGTGGTCGACGTCGGTGCCCCCGACTACGAGATGCGTCTCGCCATCCTGCGCAACGTCGCAGGGGAACGCGGTGTGGAGTTCGCCGACGGCGTGCTGAACGAGGTGGCGCGTCTCGCCTTCGGCAATGTTCGCGAGCTCAAGGGCGCGCTCAACAAACTCTCGGCCTTTCAGCAGCTCGAGGGCACACCGGTCGCGCCCCCTGATGTGCGGGCCGTGCTGGGCGAGCGGGCGTCGCCCGCGCCCGCGCCGGTGCCGGTGTCGGGTTCATCGCGCCCGCCACGGCTCGAAGCGATTATCCCGGACGGCAGCGACTATGAGGGGTTCCTCGCCGATGTGCTGCAGGAAGTCGAGACGCGTGTGGAACCGTGGCGCGTCGCGCTGGGCGACGCGATGTCACGCTGGACGAGTCAGGGCTACAACATCGCCGTGCTTGAACGGGCGATGAGTTTACCCGCCGCCCCCGACGTCGATGGGCTGATCGCCACGTTCACCGCCGCGATCGACCATCTGCGCCGTCTGGAAGCGCAGGCAGGCAGTCTCGATCCGGCACTGCGGGGGCACGCCGCGTTCCGCGATGTGGCCTCGATTCCGTTGGCGCAGCAGCTGGTGGAGCGCGCGATGGCCAGTACGTTGCCGTTGCCCGCCCCGTCGCCGGCGTTCACACGCGATCGCCTCGACATCCGCAGCGCGAATCAGCTGGCCGTCAAGGCGATCGACTCGGTGATCATGAACCCGGGAACCGGCTACAATCCGCTCTTCATCTGCGGCCCGACGGGCAGCGGAAAATCCCACCTTGCACACGCCCTCGGCAATGCCATGCGCCCCCGCGCCGCCGTGGCTTGCCTCTCGGCGAGTGCGTTCGTGGAGGAGTTGATCGCCGCGATGCAGGAAGGGGGCGTGGAGCGCTGGCGCCTGCGCTTCCGCGCCGCCGACGTCTTCATCCTCGACGACGTCGAGGCGCTGTCGGGGAAGGAGCGCACCCAGGAAGAACTCTTCCACCTGTTCAACCACTTATACGAGCGCGGTTCGCAAATCGTGCTCACCAGCAAGCACACGCCGCGTGAACTGCCCGAACTCGCTGACCGGCTACGGTCGCGCTTCGAGGGCGGTCTCGTGGTGGCGCTGCAGTCGCGCGAACGCCACCGCGTGGAGCAGCTCGTGGAGCGCGCCCCCGGGGAACTGGATCGCTTCTTTGAGGATCGGGAGAAGACCATGTGGAACTGGCCGGACCTCGGCGGACGATTGATCGAGGAGTACCGGTAATGGCGATCCGCGGAAATCTCAGCGAGGCCTCGCTGGCCGACGTGCTGCAGCTGTTGGCGCTCGGGCAGAAGACGGGATGCCTCAGCGTCGCGCGCGAGGGCAGCTTCGGGACCGTGCACTTCGCGGGTGGTCGCATCGTGCACGCCGAGCTGGTGAATCGTCGCGATCGGCTCGGCGACCGACTCGTTCGCATGGGCGCGATCACGCCCGATGATCTTGCGCGCGTCACCGCTGCCCGTGCGCCGCAGGATGATCGCGAGCTTGCCCACGCGCTGTTGGCACCGGGACTCCTCGCACGTGATGCCCTCGTCAGCGCGTATCGGACGCAGGTTGAGGAGGCCGTATACCACCTCTTCAGCTGGTCGCTCGGGTCGTTCACGTTCGAGCCGGAGGCCGAGGACGCGACCGACACAGCCCTCGTGTCAATGAGTGCCGACTCGCTGCTGCTGGAAGGCGCGCGCCGTGTCGATGAGTGGACGCAGATTGCGCTGAAGGTGCCAAGCCTCGATCTGATCTTCGAACTCGATGGTCCGCGGCTCGCGCAGCGTGCGGTCCCGTTGAGCGCGACGCAGGAGCGCATCCGGCTGTTCCTCGACGGCACGCAGGATCTCAACGCGGTGATCGAGCGTTCCGGCCTCGGCGAGTTTGAAGTCGGCAAGGCGGTGTTCGACCTGCTCACCGCCGGCTACGTGCAGCGCGTGGGTCGGAGTGCGGCGCAGCGCGTGCCGCCACCGGAGAGCCGCGTGGCCGAGCAGCGTAATCTCGGCATTGCGTTCTATCGCACCGGCATGCTCGACGAAGCGCAGCGCGAATTCCGTCGTGTGCTCGAGCTGCGGGAAGCCGACGGGGTGTCGCGCTTTCATCTGGGACTCGTTCAGCTACGTCGGGGGGACTGGGCGGGCGCCTACGCGACGTTCCTGCGCGCGTCGCAGGAGCCCGATGCGCCCGCGGCCGTGCTGCACAATCTCGCCTTTGTGTGCGAACAGCGCGGCGACCTCGTCGCGGCCGCAGGGTTCCTCGATGAGGCCACGCGCCGCGTCGTCGCGCCTGACCCGCGGATCGCCCTGTCCCGGGCCACTGTCGCCCTTCGCCTGGGCGACCTGGCCGGCGTCGAGTCGGCGTTGAACGAGGCGCGCACGGCATGGGGCGCCCGACAGCCGTCGGCCGCCTGGTTTCACCTGGCCGGGCTGGCCGCCGCCCTTGGCGGCGACACGGCGCGGGCGGCGGTGGTGCTGGAAGAAGGCCTCACGCTGCATCCGCACGCGGCCGCGTTGCACAACAATCTGGCCGTCGTGCAGGAGCGGCGCGGCAGCTACGAACTGGCCGCCCGTACGATTGAGCACGCGTTACTCGAAGACGCGAACTGCGCGCATCTGCACAAGAACCTCGGTGACTACTTGTACCGCGCCCAGCGCTACGATGAAGCCTTCGAGTCATTCGTGCGCGTGGTGCGATTGATGCCGTCGCACGGGCCCGATGTGTATCTCAAGCTCGGAAACGTGCACTACCGTCGCGGCGCACTGGACGAGGCACAGGCGGCGTGGGAGCAGGCGCTGGCGCTCGCCCCGGATAACGCGATCGTGCGCGCAAATCTCGATGCGATGCGCCGCGCGACACCGTCGGAGTCCGTTCCGGTTGCCCCCGGCGACGACGCCCTGGTCGGTGGCGCGGTATGATGCGCTCCGATCACGTCGACGTGCTCACCAGTCAGCTCCACGGGCGCCGCCGCGTCCTCGTGGTGGACGACAGCGCGTTCATGCGCCGGCTCGTCAGCGACATCGTGGCATCCAGCGGCGAGTTCGAGGTGGTCGGGACCGCGCGTGATGGACTGGATGCGCTGCGACAGATGCCGCTGCTCACTCCTGATCTGATCACGCTCGACGTGGACATGCCCAACCTCGACGGCTTGGCCTGTCTCGATCGGATCATGCGGGAGTGGCCGCGGCCGGTTGTGATGCTGAGCGCGGGCGGTAGCGACGGCGGTGCTGACGCCACGCTGCGCGCACTCGATCGCGGGGCGGTGGAGTTCGTGCGGAAACCGTCAGGCGCGATCAGTCTCGACCTCGAACTCGTGCGCGATCAGCTGCTCGAGGCGTTGCGGGCGGCCACATCGGTGACGGTGCTCGGCGGGGCGACGCTGCCGCTCACACGCCTGCCGGCGGAGAGGGTTGCTCGCGGTTCGGCGCACGACCACAGCCCGCGCTCGCCGGCGCGCGCGACCTCCGTCGTGTGCATCGCCGCATCGACGGGTGGCCCGGCGGCGCTGAGTCGACTCATTCCCCTGTTGCCACGCGTTGCGGATGCCGCGGTGCTCATCGTGCAGCATCTGCCGGCGGGGTTCACGGCCAGCTTCGCGAGCCGATTGCACGGGATCTCGCGATTGGCGGTGCACGAGGCGAAGCACGGTGAGCCGTTGCTCGCGGGCCATGTGTACGTGGCACCCGGCGGCTTTCACCTGCAGGTGGGCGGCACGCCTCACGCACCCTCCGCGCTGCTCGATCAGGAGCCCACGGAATGGGGGGTGAGACCGGCGGCTGATCGGCTCTTCACGTCGGCGGCGCGCTGCTACGGCGCGGCCTGCCTCGGCGTGGTGCTCACGGGCATGGGGCGCGACGGTGCGAACGGTCTGCTGGCGATTCGACGGGCCGGTGGACTCGCCGTCGTGCAGGAGCACAGCTCGTGCGTGATTCCCGGGATGCCTGACGCCGCGCTGCGCGTGGCCGGCGCCGACGAAATCGTCGCACTCGCGGACTTGCCGGCGGCGATCGCGCGCCTCGTGGCGGGGCAGGGGACGGCCCACCACCGCGGGAAGAAGAGCGCGTGATCGATGCGCATTGCACCGGCGCCATCGCCCCTTTACGCGTGGTGGGAGTAGTGTTCTCGTGCTCGATCTCGTTCGACTTCTCCGCTGACTTCGTGGAATGAGCGTGCCATGTCGCTGACCGGCTCCGACCTACAGACGCGCTTCGATGCGATCAACAATGCTCTGGCCGCCGAGCCGGCGCCGGATGAGCGCGAGCGCTTGAAGCAGCAGATTATCACCCTCTTTCGCGACGCGGATGCGGCCGCCAAGGCTGCGCTCGCGTTGAAGGCCAGCGTGAAGTCGTTGGTGGAGCGCTGGAAACAGCTCGACGGTGCGACGGCATCGGCCAAACCCTCCACGGGGGCGGCTACGTTCTCCGGTTCGGGACGGGTCGATCATCTCGGCGCCTCCACCTTCATCGAGAAAGGCTGGTCGAAGCTGTCGCTTGGCGACCCGGCCGGGGCAGAGGTGGCGTTGCGACGAGCCCTGGAGCTGGCCCCGGGCAGCAACGAGGCCGAGACCCTGCTGGGGTGGGCGCAGATGATGCAACAGCAGTACGACGGCGCGCTCGCCACCTTGCAGCAGGTCCTCGCGCGCGATCCCGAGCACGCGATGGCGAGCGCGAACGTGGGCTACATCGGTCTGCGGCAGGGGCGGTACGGTGAGGCGATCGAGCAGCTCGCGCGCGTAATCCGACTCGATCTCGACCGGAAAGCCACGCTGTATGCCCACCTGTATTTGGGCATGGTCTATCGCGAGCGTGAGATGTACGACGATGCCGAAACGTTTTTTCGGAAGGCGCTCGAACTCGGACCCAACCTGCTGCAGAGCTGGTATGAACTCGGACGCGTGCACTGGTTTGCCGGACGGCGTGGTGACGCGATCGCGTCGTGGCGTTCGGGGGCCGAGGCCAACAAGTTCAGTCCATGGGGGAAACGCTGCGCGGAGTTGCTGGGGCAGATAGAGCAGGGCGGAGCACCACCGCGCGCCGACTGATCGTGAAGGTCGCGGCGATCGCGGCGCTTGGGCTGTGCCTGTTCGCGAGGCTGGGCGGCCCGCTGCGCGCGCAAGCGGTGCCGTCGTCGTCGGCTCCCAGCCTCCGGCTCGACGCGGGGCGTTTCACGGTGGTGGCAGAAGGGCGTGATGCGCGCCTCGCCCGCACGCTGCTGACCGCCGCGCAGGCCAACGATACCTTCCCCGGGCTGCCGCGTCCCCGGGCGCACGTCCTCATCGCGGTGGCCCCAAATGCCGAGCGTTTTCGGCAGTGGGTTGGGCCCCACGCGCCCGAGTGGGGGGCCGCCATCGCCATTCCCGACGAGCAGCGGCTGGTGCTTCAGGGCGGTCGGGCGGGCAGTGATGCCGGTGATCCCGTCGTCGTCCTGCGTCATGAGTTAGCCCATCTGGCGCTGCATGAGCGGATGGGCCGGTTGCCCCCCCGCTGGTTTGACGAGGGATACGCCAGCGTGGCGGCCGGCGAGTGGACTCGCGACGAGGCGTTTGAAACGTCGCTGACCATGGTGTGGCGCACGTTGCCGTCACTCGATCGGCTGGAGGCGGGATTCTTCGGCGGTGCATCCGAAGCGACGTGGAGCTACGCGATGGCCTATCGTGTCGTGAGCGAACTGCAGGCGCTCGATCCCGTGAACGGCCTGTCTAATTTTCTCAGCTACTGGAATGCAACGGGCTCGATGGAGAAGGGAGTGCGCCAGGCCTACGGGATGACCGGTGAGCAGTTCGAGAGGCACTGGAAGAGCCGCACGCGGAGCCGATACGGGGCGCTCTCCCTCGTGACCAACATCTCCGCCGTGTTCGGACTGTTCGGCGTGATCTTGCTGCCGCTCTACGTGAGCCGGCGCCGCCGAGACCGCCGGAAGCTCGAGGCCATGCGGGCCCAAGACCTCGCCCAAGATGAGGCGGCGCGAGCGTCGGCGCTTCAGGCGTTGCTCGACGCCGGATCGGAATCCGGCCCTTGCCGTGCTCCTTGGTCTGGCGGTATCGTGCGCCATGACTACGATCGATAAGCCCCGCTCTCGCGCCCTGCTGTACTGGGGCGCCGCCGCACTGTCGTTGGTGGTCGGCTACGTGGACCTCGCCCGTGGCGGCGAGACCCTCGCCCCGCTGCTGCTCGTACTCGGATATGTCGTTCTGGTACCGCTCGCGATTCTGAAGGGATAAGCGGAACACGAGGCAGCGAGGGATGGGACCGCAGCGCTGCCGAATGTGACAATCCGGTTAAGTTGTGCCCTAGGTGGGAACAGCCCTCCGAAATCGTTGTATTTTTTTCAACGGACGACGTGGGTCTGACGTACACGGGGCGAATAGCTCAGTTGGTTAGAGCGCCTGCCTTACACGCAGGATGTCGGGGGTTCGAGTCCCTCTTCGCCCACTCGCTCCACTCGCTCCACTCGCTCCACTCGTTGCACTCGGCTCGACCGTTCAGCGTGCCGCGAGGGGTGCTGAACACCATGTATGGTATCGAACTGGCGTCGGCCTCGGCCGAAGGCTTGCACGGTAGGCAACCGCTCTTAAAGTTCTGCAGTCTCCCCAGACCCGCTTGGCTCGCGCACGGCCACTCGGGTTGCAGGTATGCCGGCGTTACGCCGGATCCACGGCTCTCGGTGCGGAGGTTACGACATTGATGTCACGGCATTTCCAGGCGCTCGCCGGTATCGGTCTCGCCGTCGTTGGTACCCTTGCGGTGCCGTCGATTGCGGCCGCTCAGTACAATCGGGTCCCCGACCCGAACGCCACGCGCGTGCTCGTGGCGGTGTTCAAGGCTGGTGAGAAGGGCTTGGGAGTGCAGGCCGCCGACGCGGTCCGCTCGCGCATGAACAGCGAGTTCCCGTTCAAGCAGGTGTATGTCCTGCCCAAGACGGACATCAATGCCACCCTCGAAGCGTCGGGCTTCCCGATTACCGACGCCCTTGAGGCCCACGATCAGCGCGCCCTCGCCACGCTGCTGCGTGCCGATGAATACGTCACGGGCACCGTGACCAAGACCGCCACGGGCGTGAAGGTCGATGCCAATCTCGTGCTCGCCCGTGACAACTCGCTCGTGCAGCCGATCGGCTCGTACGACGTGAAGTCCGTCGGCGAGGCCGCCGCGGCGATCTCCAAGGAACTGAAGGAAGCGCGCAAGCAGCTCGATGCCGAAAGGAAGTGCATCAACTCGGCGCGCGACCAGAAGTACGACGCCGCGATCGCGGCCGCCAAGGAAGGCATCGTGCTGTATCCGCGGGCCACGCTCGCGCGGATCTGCATGGCGAACGTGATGATCACGCAGAAGGCGCCCGTCGCCGACCAGCTCGTGATCGCCAAGGAGATCGTGGCCATCGATCCCAAGAGCCGCCCGGGCCTCGCCATTCTGGCGTCCTCGTATCGGGCCCTCGGGCAGCAGGACTCGGCCGTGGTGTCGCTCACGCGTCTCCTCGCCACGGATCCGAAGAACCCGCGCCTGCAGAAGGACGTCGTCGAAGAATTGGCCAGCGTCGCCAACCCGCGCCTCGCCAAGCCGGTCATCGACACGGCCGTCATGCTCAATCCGGGCGACCCGGACCTGCTGCGTCTCCGCTGGCGCATCCTGCTCGCCACGAAGGATTACAAGGAAGCGTTTACGCAGGGCGACGAGCTGGTGAAGCTCGACACGTCCTTCGCTGACACCGCGTACTTCTCGCTCTCGGCAGCAGCCATGGCGGCCGACAGCCAGTTCCAGAAGTCGGCGGAAATGGCGGCGAAGGGTCTCGCCAAGTTCCCGAACGAGCCGGGGCTCACGTTCACGCAGATCGTGGCGCTCCAGAAAGCCGGACAGAACCAGCAGGCGCTTGAAGCGCTGGACAAGGCCATGACCGCCAAGGTCGCCGTCGAGAACGGGGCGTTCCTGCGACTCACGCTGCTCAAGGATCTGAATCGCACGGAAGAAGTGGTGCCGGCGGCTCGGGCGGTCATCGCGGCTGGTGACACCAGCACGCTCGTACGGCAGATGCTCGTGCAGATCGGCAACGATCAGTTCAAGAAGGCGCAGGCCAGCAAGCTGCCGGCTGACTTCGACGCGATGATCTCCACGCTCAACTATGCAGATTCCGTGTCGAAGGGACCCACGAAGGCCCAGGCGCAGTTCCTGCTCGGTGCGGCGGGTGTCGTGTACGGTCAGCTCAAATTGACGGCGGCCAGCGAGCAGAAGAGCTGCCCGCTCGCCAAGGAAGCGAAGAACCTGTTCGTCGACGCACAGATCAACCTGCCCAAGGGTGGTACCTTTGCCCCCGACGCCATGCGCCAGTACATGGGCTTCGTCATGCAGCTCGATCCGAACGCCGACCAGATGGTCAAGGCCTTCTGTAAGTAGCACCGCCTCAGCTGGACCCCGGGCCCGCCGTCGCTCCGACGGTGGGCCCGTTCGTTTTCTCCGGGCCCGCGCTCGCCACCACACTCCGGCTATCACATCCGTGCGTACGTACGGGTAATGCACATTTCTGAACGCGTCACCATCGCTTGACGGTGCACTCAGCACCGCACTAACATGACGCGCCCTAACAAGCCTCCAATCAGCGCGTGAGCCCGGTCCGTACTCTCCCATCCGGGCGCGTTGGCGCCTACCACATCCCAGTGCTCCTGGCCGAGATCGAAGCGCTGCTCGTCGGCGCCTCGACCGTCCTCGATTGCACCTTGGGTGGTGGTGGGCACACCGCTGCCCTTCTCGAACACGGTATGCGTGTCACCGGCGTCGATCGCGATCCGCGGGCGCTCGCGGCCGCGCGCGAGCGACTCGGCGATTTTGAACGCGCCGGACAGTTCCGCGCCCTGCTCACCAACTATGCCGCGCTCGACTCCGGCGGGCTGTCGCCCGACGAGCGCTTCGACGGCATTCTCCTCGACCTCGGCGTGTCGTCGCATCAGTTCGACGATCTCACCCGCGGCTTCACCTTCCGCGAGGGCGCACCGCTCGACATGCGGATGGGTACGGATGCCGATACCGACGCGGGCGAGTTGCTGAACACGATCGACGAAGTCGATCTGTCGGCATTGCTGCGCGCCTACGCCGACGAACCGCGCGCGGCTCGCATGGCCCGCGAGATTGTGCGGCGACGGGAGCGCCGCCCGTTCGCGACCGCCGACGATCTGGTCGATGCCATCCGCGCGGTGCTCGGCCCCCGCAGCGGAGCGCCAGACTTTGCGCGCATCTTTCAGGCCATTCGTATTGCCGTGAATGATGAACTGTCGGGGCTCGAGCACGCGCTGCCGCTACTGCGTGACCGGCTCACGCCCGGCGGTGTGTTGGCGATCATCTCCTATCACTCCGGCGAAGATCGCCTCGTCAAGAATGCATTCCGCGACTGGAGCACGGCCTGCGTCTGCCCGCCGCGCCAGATGCTCTGCACCTGCCGTGGCGTGCCGCTCGGCGAGACGCTCACGCGCCGTCCGATCAATGCCACCGAGGAAGAAGTGGCGGGCAATCCGCGCGCCCGTAGCGCCCGCCTGCGCGCCTGGAAGCTCGCACGCTGATGGCCACGCGATCCACCAAACGCGACACGCGCCGTTCCTCCCGCGGTCCGCTCAAGGGGCGAGCGTGGGTCGCGATCGGGTTGGGCGTTTTTCTGATGGTGGCGTCGCTCGTGGTGTGGCGGCGCGGTGTGGGGGCGGCCACGGCGCGCGATATGCGCCGGCTCTCCGATCGGCAGCGGGCGCTGATCGCTGAAAAAACCACGCTCGACCGCGATATCCGGAGCGCCATGGCCCGCAGTCGTGTGATCGCGGAGGCGGAGCGCCGGCTCGGGTTGCATGTAGCCACCGACGCGCAGACGCGTCTGCTGTCCGACGCGCTGCTGGCCGATCCGGTGCGTCCCGACACCGCCGCCAGCGATTCGGCCTCACACTCGTGACACGCGCATGATGTTCGGACCGATGCGCAGCGAGGCGGCCACTGAGCCGCGGCTCATCCCCGACGATCCCGGCGCGCCGGCCACGGTGAGCCGGGCGCGTACGATGATCGTGCATGCCGGTCTGGTGCTGTTTGCCGTCGCGATCCTCGCGCGAGCCGTCCAGCTGCAGATTGTGGAGCACGCGACCTGGTTGCGCGTGGCCGACCGCCAGCACGTCGATCAGCAAACGGTGAAGCCGTTGCGGGGCGCGATCACTGACGCGACCGGCACGGTGCTCGTCGAATCGCGCGAGCAGGTGAAGCTCAGCATCGCGCCGCGCGAAATTCGCGATGTGCGCCGCCGAAACGCCGTGCGTGGTGGGCCCCTCGTGAAGACGCGCGCTGTCCTGCGCAGCGGGCTGCGCGCGCTGTCGGTACCCGAGGCGCAGATTCGGAAAGCGCTCGACACGAATCAAAAGTGGGTCTCGCTCCCGAAGCTCTATCTACCCTCGGATATCGAGCGCTTGGCTGGGTTGCCCGGTGTGCACGTGGAGCGAGTCCGCCGTCGGATCAATTCGGCCAGCGACAACTTGCGCGGCGTGCTGGGTGCGGTCGATGCCGATGACGCACCGGTCGGTGGCATCGAGTTGGAACTCGACCCGCTGTTGCGTGGGCAAGCCGGAAGCCGGGCGCTCGTTAAGGATCCGAAGGCCGGGTACGTGGAGTCGCCTCAGCTGTCCAGCGTGGATGCGCTGCCCGGGCACACGGTCACGCTCACGGTGAACCAGGCGTTGCAGGAGATCGCTGAGAACGAGTTGAAGATGGCGCTGGTCCGCACCGGTGGTACCGGCGGCGACGTGGTGATCCTCGATCCGCGTGACGGCTCGGTGCTGGCGCTGGCCGGCGTGCGTGATGGGAAGTCGGCGAGCACCAGCACACCGATGGCGCTGGCCTACGAGCCGGGCTCCGTCATGAAGCCGTTTCTGGTGTCGCGCCTGTTCGACATGGGCAAGGCGACGTCCAACGAGATCATCAACACCGAGAACGGCAGTGCCATGCTGCCCGGCCGCCGACGGCCACTCACCGACGAACACAAAGCCGCGCAGATGCCGGTGCGCGATGTGATTCGCTTTTCCAGCAACATCGGCACCGCCAAGCTGGCCCTGCGCCTGACGCCGCGCGAAGAGTTCGAAGCCATGCGCGACTTCGGCTTTGGCTCGCTCACCGGCGTGCCGTATCCCGCCGAGTCGAAGGGGTCTCTGCCGCTGCCGGCGCGGTGGAGTGGCACGACGCAGACGGCGGTGGCGATCGGGTATGAAGTGCTGGCCACGCCGCTGCAGATCGCGCTGGCCTACGCCGCCATCGCCAACGGTGGCGAGCTGTTGCAGCCGGCACTGGTGAAGGAAGTGCGCGACGCGCAGGGAACCATGATCTATCGGCATGAGCGGCGCGTCGTGCGACGCGTGCTCACCGCCAAGACGGCGCGAGAGATGCGCGGCATGTTGGCGTCGGTCGTCGACAGCGGCACCGGCACCGCCGCCGAACTGGCTACCTACGATGTCGCCGGCAAGTCCGGCACGGCGCGGCGCAGCGAGAATGGCCGATATCTCG
>Ga0114970_10002941_pt1 | contig 12671 bp, 7 predicted proteins | sample M_140205_XF_Meta_FD_87030 | JGI IMG/M metagenome (GOLD analysis project Ga0114970, IMG submission 87030) | Freshwater microbial communities from Lake Montjoie, Canada to study carbon cycling - M_140205_XF_MetaG | ecosystem: Environmental > Aquatic > Freshwater > Lake | place: Lake Montjoie... | reverse complement strand
CGGTGACGCAACCAATATTACGGTCGCGGTATCGCCGCGGTGCCATAGGGCAATGTCCACGGGGCCCCCCACGCGCAAGATGAACGTGTTGCTGTCTGGTGTCAGCGCCACCGCAGAAAAACCTCGCTGACCCGTGAACAGCGTGTCCACGGCACCGGTCCCATCGGCTCGCCGGCTGCGGAGGGCGGAACCTCCACCGGCGTATAGCACTCGTTGTCCGTTCGGTGTCCAGACCGGGTTCATGTTATTCCCCTCGAACGTGAGCTTGGTGAGCGTGCCCATTTTGCGGTCGAGTTGCTTGATCCAGATGTCATTCCCGCCTGAGCCTGTCCGTGGAACGGTCAGGGCGAGGCGCTGTCCGTCAGGGGAGAGGGCAACAGGGTTTCCATTCGGCGCTTGGGAGATGTTCACCGTCCACGCCGAATCCATTGGCGTTGCCGCGCCAGCCCGCGTCACCCAGACCGGTTCAGCCATAATGCTGCCCGCGCCGCTGGTACCGGCTACGTAGAGAGCGGTACCGTTAGCCGACACCACCATATCGGCCGTGTACACACTGGTCCGCACCCCGCTCATCATCGGCGTCGGAGGCTGCGCGAAGGTGAGCGTGCTCTTATCGAAGGGTGCCGCGAAAACGCCACCGTCTCGTCGCACAAACGCAACGATCCCGCCCGGCAGCGACCACGCGTTCAGGACTTGTGTGGTCAGCACCGTGACCTTGGGTTGATCCGACCGGAGGTCAAGCACACGAAGCTCCGAGGCGTTGCTGCACTCACCGAAGACGCACGCCACGACGAGCACCACCTTCGCGCCTTGCACTATCCCCAAAGTCCGAATGTTCCGAGCGGTAGAATCGCCTAGAGTATTCGTCAATACATGGCGCGCGATGCCACCATCCTGCCCCACGGCCTTGACGTCACTGTGATGATCCACAAACAGAATCGTGCCGTCCTCCAGCCATGCGAGGGCAGAGTTCAGCGTACTGGCGGAGTCGGCAATGGCGATTGTCGAGCCGCCAAGACGAGGCACTTTCTGCACCTTGCCGTCACCCGTCACGAATGCGATCCAGGCGCCGTCAGGCGAGAAGGTGGGAATGCCAGCCACACCGGCGGTGCCAGCCAGCGCGGTGATCTCGAGCCGGTCACGCTCCTTGACGTACAGCTGTGCACTACTTCCAACGCCATCCACGAAGACCACCGTCCCGCCGTCCGGCGAGATCGCCAGTCCGCGTCCAACGCGATCGAGCGGAATCTGCGGGTTCTCCCACAGGTTGATGCTATTGCGGCTGACGACTGGTACCGCGGCTGGCTTGAGCCAGCCCCAGAGGGTTGTGCCAATGAACACGGCGGCGAGCGCGGATATAGTGAACGCGAGACGGTTAAACGTCCACGAACTCCCTGAGTTCGCGGTGCCACCACCGATGTGCATCGCCGAGGCATTCAATGCCCCGCTTCGGTACAGCGGATTCCCTAACGCATCGGCGAACGCCTTGGCACTCTCAAACCGATCAGCCGGCAGTTTTTCGAGCGACTTCGCCAACGCGTCTGATACATGGAGCGGCACGCTCTTCCGGTGCACCGTCACCAGTTCCGCGGGGACTGTGATGATCTTCATGATGATCTGCTGCGCCACCGCCCCCGTAAACGGCGGGTTTCCCGTGAGCATCTCATACAGCACCGAGCCTACGGAATACACATCGCTCCGCGCCGTGATTTCTTTCTCCGCAGTCGCCTGCTCAGGGCTCATGTAGTGCGGCGTGCCCAGCGAAAGCCCGGTCTCCGTCATGCGCCCGCCGGCGGCGGCACTCACCGCGAGCGCAATGCCGAAGTCCGCGACCATGGGGCGGCCGTCATTCATCAAAATATTTTCGGGCTTGATGTCGCGGTGTACCACGCCGTTTCGGTGCGCATAGTCCAACGCATCGGCCACTTCCCGGGCAGTGCGGACCGCCTCCTCCACGCCCAGCTGCGTCTCGCGATTTAACTTGTCGCGCAGCGTCTCACCCTTGATGTAGGGCATGACGTAAAACAAAAACCCGTCTGCGGCACCCGAATCAAAGAGCGGCAAAATATGCGGGTGCTGCAGCGCCGCCGTGGTTTTGATCTCCTGCACAAATCGCTCGGCGCCAAGCACCGCGGCGAGTTCGGGCTTGAGCAACTTGAGCGCCACCTTGCGGTCGTGCTTCACGTCCTCGCACAGATAGACCGTGGCCATGCCGCCTTCGCCGAGCTCGCGCTCGATGCGGTAGCGACCGGCGAGCGCGCTGTTGAGGCGATCAATTTGTGAAGGCATCATAGGCTAAACTGCTCCACGCCTCCGTCTGGCGCTAGGCGCGTGCCACAGGCTCCGCGGCACGAGGGACAGCGTGCATCGTGATTCTCACGCTTCGGCATGCGCGTCGAGCGTGGGACTCAACGGAAGTCGGCCGTCCCACCGATTGCCCATCTCGGGCCCTTCTGCACTCCCCCAACGACGTCACTTCAGCGCTACATTCTCGCGCCATGACCTCTCCCCTCGACCGTCTCACCGCCGCCATCGCCGACCGCTATCGCGTGATCCGCGAACTCGGCGCCGGCGGGATGGCCACCGTGTACCTCGCGCACGATCTCAAACACGATCGTGATGTCGCCATCAAGGTGCTCCACCCCGACCTCGGCGTGGCACTCGGTGGCGAACGATTCTTGAGCGAGATCCGCACCACGGCGCGCTTGCAGCATCCGCACATCCTCCCGCTGCTCGACAGTGGCGAGGCCGACGGCTTGCTGTACTACGTGATGCCGCTGGTCACCGGCGAAACGCTGCGCGCGCGATTGGAGCGCGAACGGCAGCTGCCCATCGCCGACGCGGTGCGCATCGCCCGCGAAGTCGCCAGTGCGCTCGATTACGCGCATCGTCAAGGCGTGGTGCATCGCGACATCAAGCCGGAGAACATTCTCCTGCACGATGGCTCGGCGCTCGTGGCGGATTTCGGCATTGCCCTCGCCGTACAAAGCGCCGCCGGTGCGCGCATGACGCAAACGGGGTTAAGTCTCGGCACGCCGCAGTACATGAGCCCTGAGCAGGCGATGGGTGAACGCACCATAGATGCACGCAGTGACATCTACGCCCTCGGCACGGTAGCGTACGAGATGCTCACCGGTGCGCCGCCGTTCACGGGCGCGAGTGTGCAAGCGATTGTGGCGCGCGTGTTATCGAGCGAGGCCGAGCCGCCGTCGCGCGTGCGCAATACCATTCCGAGTCACGTGGAGCAGGCCGTGCTCACGGCGCTGGCGAAACTTCCGGCCGATCGACAGGCGAGTGCGGCCGAGTTTGCGAGTGCACTGGCCACGACCAGCGGGGCGCACCCCAGCGGCACGATGATGTCGCCGGCGCGCGGTGTCCGAACGCGTACCACGGCAGCTGTGTTGGCGGGCGCTGTCGCGCTTACCGCCGTCTCCACCTGGATGCTGGCGCGAGGCAGTGACCACGGGGCATCGCTCTCCAACGTGGTGACGCGCTTCACCATCGATGGCAAGGAGCGCTGGTCAATTCAGAACACGCTGTTGGCGCTCTCCCCCGATGGCCTCACGTTGGTGATGCGGCGATCCGACACCAGCACGGAAGGTCAGCTCTACGTGCGCCAACTCGATCAGCTGGCGATGACGCCCCTTCCGGGGAGCGCCAACGCGAGCGATCCGGCGTTCTCCCCGGATGGTCGTTGGATCGCGTTCGCGGTGAACCGCCAGCTCTTCAAGATTGCCGTGACGGGCGGCAATCCGATCCGCCTCGCCACGCTCCCGACGAATCCGCAGGGCATTGCGTGGACGTCTCGCGGCGAGATTGTGTGCGGCGTGCAGTCCGACTCGCTGTTCGCGGTGAAGGAAGCGGGCGGGGTGCATCGCATGCTCGCTGCAGCGCCGGCGGGCGCGGTGGCACGATGGCCCCTGGCGCTGAGAGAGTCCAACGTCTTGCTCTTCGCGGCCAACCAACGCACGGGCGACTCGGTGCGCGTGCTCGCACTATCTCTCGCCGACGGGACGATCACCGACACGGAAACCGACGCGTACATGGTGCTGGGGGTCGCCCGTGACCATTTGGTCTACCTGAATCGCACCGGTGACCTCTTCGCGGCACCCTTCGGTGCGCGCTCCCTCACAGTCACGGGCCCGGGCGAGCGGATGGGCGGCGGCGTGAAGATGAACGTGACTGGCTTCGGACTGGGCTTCGCGGCCATGTCCCCCACGGGCGACCTCGTGTATGTGAGTGAGAGTTCCGCCGGGCTGCTGATGTATCGCGATCCGCAGGGCCGACTCTCACAGGCATTGCCGGATACACTGGCCTTCGAGCATCCGCGCTTCTCACCCGACGCGCGTCGCGTCGTGGTGACCGTGAGTGACAGTGCCACCCGTCGCGGCACGCTCGGCCTGCTCGACCGGTCCAACGGATTCTTCACGCGGCTGGCGGGACAAGACCCATCGGCAGGACGCGATCGTGCCGAATGGACCCCCGACGGTCGGAGTATCCTGTTCCGGTCGATCACCGACTCGTTGCGGAGCGCGGTGTTACGCGCGGCCGATGGCAGTGGTGCCGACACCGTGCTCTTGCCGGGGAGGCAGGCTGTGTACGAGGTGGCCATGGCGCGCGACGGGAGTACGCTGCTTGGCCGTGTGCAGAACGACGCGGAGGAAAACGGGCAAGGATTGCGCTGGTGGACACGCGATGACACCACGCTGCGCGCGTTGCCACACGTGGCGAAGGATGGCGGATTTGTCACCAGTGCCCGATTCTCGCCCGATGGACGATGGATCGCCATGAACGCCAGCAGTGATGAACACGTGTATATCGCACCATTCCCCGGCCCCGGTGCTCAGGTGCGCATCGACCGTGCTGGCGGCACCTCACCGGTATGGGCGCGCGACGGCCGGAGCCTCTACTACTACACGCCGACCGGCCTGGTCGCCACCACGGTCGATCTCACCGCCGGCGTGAAAGTAGGCAATACGCAAGAATTGCTCGCGGGCGAGCTCGAGGACACTGGCGTGCACGCCTCGTTCGACGTCGGCCCCGATGGCACCGTCGTGTTTGTGCGCGAGACGCGCTTCCCGCAATTGGTCGTGGTGCGAAACTTCGCGGCGGAGATTGGGCGAGCGCCGCGTTGAAGATCCGACTGGGCCGTGAACAGCGCGGTTCCCGTGGTGGCAGCGCAACAGAGCGAGGCTCGCGGCCGCGCGATCCGTGTTGAAGGTGGGCACCCCGTTGCTCTCGTAGTTCTCGCGGAAGTGCGACAGGTCGTCGGTGATGAGCACAGGCCCCATGTCGCGAAGCTTCACGAGCAGACTGTGATGACCGGGTGTGTGTCCCGGCATGTTGAGGATCATCACGGAGCCGTCTCCGCACACGTCCTGGTCGGCCGCGAGCGGCTCGGCTGTACGGCCACCGCTCATCCACGGCGCGAAATTCGTGGGGGTGGCGGATCAGGCGAACGTCAACCGGTCGACAGCAGCGGGAGCGTGCGTTGGACCATCCACCATGCGGCCAGCAGCAGGGCGACCAACGAGATTACTCGCGGATACGGCAGCGGCGCATCCCACGCCGCGGGCGCTGCCGAGTTGGCCGGGCGTTGACGGCGCACCAGCGATGCGATGCCAGCGCGAAGCGTGAGCAGCCCAAGCAAAAAAATACCCTGGCCCACTTCGATGCCGACGTTGAAGCCCACGAGGGTGCTGATCCGGTTGGCGCCGTGGAGCCCGAGGTCACCCAGCGCCGAGGCGAACCCCAATCCATGCAGCAGGCCACAGGCAAACACGATGACCACGTGCCACCAGCGTTGGCCAGGGGGCGGTACTCGCCACAGCGTGGCGCCCGCCATCAGCACGATGCTGGCCGCGATCAGCGGCTCCACGATTGGCGGCGACACGCGGACGACGTCGAGCAGCGTCAGCGCCAGCGTGAGGCTGTGCGCGACCGTGAAGCTGGTGAGCACCGTCAGCCAGTAGCGCCATCCGGCGGCGGCCACGATGATGGTGAGCAAAAAGAGCAGATGATCCGGACCGCTCAGGATGTGCCGGATGCCGAGTTCCCCGTACTCGAGCGCCACCTGCCACGGCGCCAGGAAAAATCGGTGCACGTTGCGGGACGGCGTGAGCACGGCGGCGGCGGTATCGGCGCCGCGGGTGGCGGTGAGGGCGAACTGCCGTTCACTGGCGGCGGTGCCGAAGATGTCAGTCTCGAAGCGCAGAGCGATTGGCGGCGCCCGAAAGGTGGCTTTCATGAGCACGATCAGCTGCGTGCTCCCCGCCGATGACGGGCCATCGTGGCCATTCGCATCGGACATCGGCATGACGAGGTCGATCCGGCCCGCCTCGGTCCCGTTGAAAAAACGCACCTCACGGCGGAGCAACGCCTGCAGCGCCGGCATGTGGGCCGTCAATTCACGCTCGGACACGCGTCCGTCGTGATCGTCGTCCACGCTGGGCAATCCGGACACCGGCAGCGACAGGGCGGCGAACACGGCGTCGCCCACCACGTTGAGCGTGCCACGCTGCGCCGGCACAAGATGGGCGTACGCCGCAGTGCTGACGCTCAGCACGCCCCCCAGCACGCACCCCAGCACCAGCGTCGCGCGGCGGCGCCACGATATGCGCACTACTGTCGCGCCGTCACGGCGGCGGTGGCGGCGGCGGTGGCGGGCCACCGCCGCCGAGGCGGGTACCCTTGAGGCAGCGCTGGATGTACGGGAACGTTTGGGTGATGTAGTAGTGATAGATCCCGTTGGGGAATTCCGGCGTCACACCCACGCGACCGTTGCACTCGTCCAAGTCACCGGATCCGGCCACATAGCTGTAGTCTTGCTGGAAAGTGCCCATGGGGAAGATGCTCACGGCGGGGCGTCCCGCGTCGGGGACCGCTTTTTTCTGCCAACTGGCGCGCATAACCGTGAGCGCCGATGCGGCATTCGTGGCCGCGGCGTAGCCGTAGCGTCCGTACACGGGGAATCCGTCGGCCGCCCACCCGACCAGAATCATCCCCTGTCCCTTGTTCGCCTTGGTCATCACGCCTTCCGGCATGGCGTGATAGTGATACGCCCCGTCGGGCTGCGTATGCGCGTTGTTTTCATCGGTCCCGAAGGTGAACGCGCCGCCGAACGCCTCGATGCGCCACGGGTCCTGGCCGGCCGCGGCCACGCATCCGCCGCCGGGGAGGGTGGAGGTGGCATCGGATCGGCAGGTGCCGGCGGTGCCGGGATCGAACTTCACCGAGTTGATGGCGTATCCCACCGGCTGCATGCCGGCGCCCACCGCGGTGCCGGTGTTGACCGGATTGATGGGGAAGGTGGACGCGATGACCTGCCTTCCCACTGGCGTGGCAAAGTTGCCGCCGACCACGGAATGATCGGGGATGCCGTTGCCGGAGAGACTGCGCGTGGTGCCGCTGCAACTCCAGCTGTAATTGCTGGTCGTGTTCACCTTAGGGCTGCTGTTCATCCCGCTGTAGGTCAGCGTGCACCCCACGGCAGCGGTAAGCCCGGTGGCCGGCGGCGGGGGAAGGGGCGGGGGCGGGGGTTCCACCGGCGCAGACGTGCTGCGGTCGGATGCTCCGCACGCCGCGACACTGCACGCCGCGAGACCACCGGCCATGATCCACGCGAGGGGGTTGAGGCGCATATGTTCGACTGTGGTGAGTGTCAAAGGCGTTGGGCATGGCGTGCACCATGCGCCCCCGCCCTGACCTGTGTAGGCGGCCGGAACGACGCGGCGCGAACAACTGCTGAAGTGTGTCGATCCGGGCGGTGATGAACAACGCCACCGTAGCGCGACGTTACATTCCCCCCCGCGTCGCCAACGGCAGCCCACCCGCGTGTGACACGGCGTGGTTGGAGGCGCTCCTCTTTCTCCATGAGACAGACACCGTGCCCACTCCATCCCCCTACGTACCGCGACGGTCGTGTGTCCGTGCCACGGCGCTGATACCGTACGGTATCGCGCTTCTAGGCATTGCGAGCCTCGCCGGCTGCTCGGACAGCACGGGCACCGCACCGACACCAGTCTACGCGCCGATGGCCACGGTGGTCTGGAACGCAGAGGCGCGTCGCGTCGTCACCGCGACGCCACTCACCGCCCCCACGGCGACCCGCGCGTACACGTTGCAGAGCCTCGCGCAGCGCATCGTCCTGGCGCGGATCAGCGATACGTTGCGCACGTCGCGACGGGCGGCCATGGGCTACGCGTCATCACGCCTGCTCACCGCGATGGCCCCCACGCAAGCCATCGCCATCGAGGCGACGCTGCAGAGTGAGTTACGACAGCCCACCGCCGGCACGCCGGCGGCACTGGCCGCGGGGAAAACGCTGGGCGAGTTCATCGCCGACTCCCTTCTGCGACTGCGCGCCGCCGACACCACCATCTTGCTCGGCGAGGTCACGCTCCCCAAAGGACCGGGCATCTGGGTCTCCGCCGCCGGCAAGCTGCCGGTCAATCCGCGCTGGGGCGAGGCGAAGCCGTGGCTGCTCACGTCGGCCGCGGCGATCACCGTGCCGCCGCCCCCCGCCCTCAACTCGCCGGCGTTCCTGACCGCGCTGGCGGAAGTCCGGCAGATCAGCGACACGCGCACCAGCGCCCAGCTCGCGAGCGCCGTCTACTGGTTCTTCGGCTTCGGCACCCCTACGCCACCGGGCTACTGGAATGGCGTGGCGTCCGATCTGTGCGTGCATTATCAGGTCAGCGAGTTGCAGTGCGCCACGATCCTCACCACGATGAATCAGGCCATCATGGACGCCGGCATCGTGACGTGGCTGGCGAAATACCGCTACCTGCTGGCGCGCCCGAACCAGATGGATCCGGCCATCACCATGCCGATCGCGTTGTCCAACCACCCGTCATACCCCGCCGAATCGTCGTTCTCGAGTGCCGCCGCGGCGGTGTTGTCCTGGTACTTTCCCCGCGAGCAGCCACTGCTGGAGAGCTGGGTGAAGGAGTCCACCCTCTCGCGGATGTACGGCGGCGTGCACTACCGTTTTGACGGCGACGCCAGCGACGCCCTCGGCCGCCAAGTCGGGGCCCTGTACGTGGCCACGCTCCCCGCCGCCGGACTGCGGCCGTTCCAGACGAGGGTCCAACCGTAGCACGCGGCGGCGTGGCCGGCGCCGGCCCCCGCCATGCGCGGACATGTGCGCCGTTCGCCACGACCGATACAACGGCCGACGGCTGATATGCGGTGACGGCGCGGAGAGAGCGACTCATGCGAGCATCTCGGACACAGCATACCGCCGACGGCTATCGGAATGCGTGCTCGAAGAACGACGGCAGATCGAGCACGAACGGCTCCGCCATGCCCCGCGGGTGCCAGCGCAGCGTGGTACTGAGCACCTCGCCAGGATCGGCCGCGCCACTCCAGCGCGACACGTTGCGCGCGTCCGGATGCACCACCCAGTACTCGCTGACGCCCTCGCGCAGGTACAGATCCCGCTTGATCTGGTAGTCGAGCAGCGGATTGGACGGCGACACCACCTCGACGGCCAGCAGCAGGTCGCGCAGGTGATACGGGTACGGGGCACGTTGGCCGTCCACGCGCTGTACCACGTACACGTCCGGCTGCACGCGATTGCGATGGCGCTCATCGCGCCACACGTCGCTGGGCGAGATCATCACCGTGCCCACGTCGCCGGCAGCGAAGTACGCGGACAGGCGAACGCAAAGATCGCGCGCGACGTCCTGATGCCCCTCGTTGGGCGAGGGGGTCACGTGGAGTACTCCGTCGATGAGCTCATAGCGCTGACCGTCGTCGGGCAGCGCGTCGAGCATGTCGATGGTCCAATCGGCGACCAGGGCGGGCATGGCCATAAGCTGTGATCCTCGGCGCGGGGTTGGCAAGTACACATCGCACAACATGCCACGCCGCGTCGTCGAGCCCGTCACCGATTCTACGCGCGTGCCATCATCTGGCGTGACCGGACCACCACCTGCACCTTTCAGCAGCTCAAACGGCACGCCCGCATTGAGAACGCCGTCCGCCCCACCTCCCGCCCCTGCCCCCATGCGCCGTCTCGCCCTCGTACTCGTGCTCGCCTCGTCGAGCGCGGCTGCGCCTCTGTCCGCGCAGTCCGCTCCGCCGTCGTCTGCCTCGATGCCGGCGGTCAACGACCTGCCGAATCCGTATCGCACCGTGGCCGGATGGGCCAAGCTCCCCGAGGGGCGGACCTGGGGCTCCACCAGCGCGGTGGCCATCGACAAGGACGGCAAGAGTATCTGGGTGGCCGAACGCTGCAGTGTGAACAACTGCGCCGGCTCGTCGTTGCCGTCCGTGCTCAAGTTCGACGACAAGGGCACGCTCGTCACCAGCTTCGGCGCCGGTATGATCCTCTCGCCGCACGGCATTCACGTGGACAACGACGGCAACGTGTGGGTGGTCGACTGCGCCTGCACGCTGGGTGCTGCCGCCACCGCGCCTGAGAATGCCGCCAAGGGACACCAGATCTACAAATTCTCTCCGAAGGGCGAGCTGCTCATGACGCTCGGTACGCCGGGCGGCGGCCGCGATGCCGCGTACTTCTGGCAGCCCAATGCGGTGATCACCGCGCCGAACGGCGACATCTTCGTGGCCGAAGGACACTCGTCACGCAACACGTCCAACGCGCGCGTGTTCAAGTTCGACAAGCGCGGCACACTGCTGAAGACGTGGGGCTCGTGGGGCAAAGGCGCCACCGAACTCGATCAGCCGCACGCGCTGGCCTTCGACTCGAAGGGTCGCCTGTTCGTGGGCGACCGCGGCAACGATCGCATCATCATCGTCGACCAGAACTTCACGGTGCTCGACACGTGGTATCAGTTCAGCCGCCCCAGCGGCATCTACATCGACCGGAACGATGTGATCTACGTGGCCGACTCGGAGTCGGGATCGGTGAATCCGCCGCACGTGGCGTGGAAGCGCGGCATGCGCATCGGCAGCGCGCGCGACGGCAAGGTGACCGCGTTCATTCCCGACCCCGACGACAAAGCCCCCAGCACGAGTTCGGCTGAGGGCGTGGCGGTCGACGCCGCCGGCAACATCTACGGCGCTGAAGTGGGACAGAAGGCACTGAAGCGGTACGAGAAGAAGAAGTAGTCGATACGCCTGAGACTGCGGATAGGATAGATTGTTACAGATCTGGCATGACTTATCCCCGACCAGACGATCCTATTCGCAGACGATCCCGTTGACGCTCCTGGCACCAGAGTCAGTCTCTCCGAAGACTGACTCTCCTCATAAGCTCCCTCCAGAGCGACGCTACTTCAACATCAGCGTCCTCTGGATTTTTTATTTCGACTCGGTCATCCTCGCCCTGTACCGCCTGCGTGTGCGGCACGAAGTGGTGACGATGGCATCGATCGGTTCAGGGCTCGCGGCCGCCTACACGATCGTGCACGCGCGAACGATGTCAGGCTTCCTGCTCGCCGCGCTGCTGGTGCACGCCAAGGATCTGTTCGATGCGTGTGACGGCGCGCTCGCTCGGCTCACCGGTACGGGTCACCGGCTCGGTCGTTTCATGGACACCATCGGTGATGGTGTCGTGTTCACGGCATGGATCGCCGCCGCAGCCTATCGCGGCGTGGCAGAGGGCATGTCGCTGCCGGTGACGCTGTCCTTCGGCGTGGCGGCGTGGCTGTCGCTGTTTCTCCAGTGTTCGTATTTCAACTATCACCAGCTGCACTACGTGAGACGGTCGGGTGCGTCACTGACGAGTCGCCTCGACGAGCGGGCGGAAACCGACAGCGGCATCGTGGCAGTGCTGGCCCGCATTTACGACCTATGGTTCGGCTGGCAGGACCGCATGATTGCCCGATTTGACGGGTGGCAACGCGAGCGGGGTGGACTCCCCAGAAATCCGCTGCATCCGACCAACGATGCGTGGTTCGACCATCGGAAGCTCATGGTCGCAAATTCTGCGCTCTGCTTCGGCACGCATGCCTTCGTCCTGATCGTCTGCCTCGTCGCCGGGTCGCCGTTCTGGTTTCTTCCGCTGGTCGTGGTGGCCATGAACCTGTACTGGGCCACGATCATCCTCACGCGCGCAGTAACGTTCCGGCGGGTGCTGGCCGTTTCCGTCGCCTGAACGAGGGCGCAACGACAACGCCCTCAGCACGACGTCGGCTGAGGGCGTTGCCATCAAGAACGCTGAACGGTTCGCGCTTACTTCTTCACCGGCAGGGCCAGCGCCGTGAGCTGCGTTTCGTTTTCCGCGCCGCTCGCGAACACGATGTACTGCCGGCCTTTGTGCAGGAACGTCATCGGCACCGCCGTGGTCTTCGACGCGATTTCCACGGCGCCCACCTGCTTGCCGGTGGACTTATCGAGCGCGTACAGCTTGGCCGCGTCACCCGGCGCGCCACCGCTGCGGCCGGTGCCGTAAATCAGCAGCGTCTTGGTGGTGATCGCCTGCGCCTGTCCACGTCCACCCTGCGGCGGCAACGTGACACCGGCGAACAATGGATCGCGGCTGGTGACTTTGAGCATGCCGGCGTTCGGTGCCCACCACGACTTGTCGCCGCTCTTCATGTTGTACGCCGTGATGCCGCCAAACTCCTTGGGCTTCACGATCGACACACCGCCGATGATCGAACCACCGGCGCGCGCCGCAAAGTCGCCACCGCGCTCGCGCACGTTGCCTTCGTAGCCCGCAGGCGCCGGCAGCGCGCCGAGCAGGCCGCAGCTGTTACGCG
>Ga0114970_10002938_pt1 | contig 12683 bp, 13 predicted proteins | sample M_140205_XF_Meta_FD_87030 | JGI IMG/M metagenome (GOLD analysis project Ga0114970, IMG submission 87030) | Freshwater microbial communities from Lake Montjoie, Canada to study carbon cycling - M_140205_XF_MetaG | ecosystem: Environmental > Aquatic > Freshwater > Lake | place: Lake Montjoie... | reverse complement strand
TGCCGTCCGGCCGGCCCGGGTCGGGTAAGCGGGAGGCTTCACTCGGCAGTCGTGAAAATCGGTTAACAGGAGTTTAGCTTGTTTGCGGTAGTTTAGGTAAAGATGGATCCACTCACTTCCCTTCCTGCCTGGCAGGCGCTGGAGCGTCACTCGGCGCAGGTAAAGCCCCTGCATTTGCGGGACCTGTTCGCCACCGACCCCGGCCGGGCGCAACGTTTTTCACTGGAGGCGGAAGGGATTCTTCTCGATTATTCCAAGAACCGCATCACTTCTGAAACGGTCGGGTTGCTGACGGAACTGGCGCAGGCGTCCAACCTGCCTGGAGCCATTGAGGCGATGTTCCGAGGCGATCGCATCAACATCACCGAGAAGCGTCCGGTCCTGCACACTGCGCTTCGGGCGCCCAAAGGCAGTTCCGTCATGGTGGACGGAGTCAATGTCGTCGATGGGGTCCACGAAGTTCTGGACCAGATGAGCGCGTTTGCCAATCGTGTTCGTTCCGGTGAATGGAGTGGTTTCACGGGCAAGCGTATCCGGAATGTGGTGAACATCGGCATCGGCGGCTCCGATCTGGGGCCCGTGATGGCGTATGAGGCCCTGCGCCACTATTCCCAACGTGATCTCATCCTGCGGTTTATTTCCAATGTGGACGGTACCGATTTTGCCGAGGCGATTCAGGATCTGAACCCCGAGGAAACGCTCTTCATCGTGGCTTCGAAGACCTTCGGGACTCTGGAAACCATGACGAATGCGCGGTCTGCCCGCGCTTGGGCGTTAGCCCTTCTGGGTGATGAAAAAGCAGTTGCCAGCCACTTCGTTGCGGTTTCTACCCACGCCGGGAGAGTCGCGGAGTTTGGTATCGACACCGCCAACATGTTCGGTTTTTGGGATTGGGTCGGCGGCCGCTATTCCATGGATTCGGCGATTGGGCTGTCCACGATGATTGCCGTGGGGCCGGACAACTTCCGGGCCATGCTGGCCGGCTTCCACGCCATGGATGAGCACTTCCGGACCGCCCCGTTTCACCAGAACCTGCCCGTCCTGATGGCGCTGCTTACTATCTGGTACAACAACTTTTTTGAAGCCCAGGCCCTCGCCGTCCTGCCCTATGATCAATACCTGAAGCGCTTCCCGGCTTACCTCCAGCAGCTCACTATGGAGAGCAACGGGAAGTACGTAACGCTCTCCGGCGAACGGGCAAACTGGGAAACCAGTCCTGTCTACTGGGGTGAACCGGGCACCAACGGGCAGCACTCTTTTTATCAAATGATTCACCAGGGCACTAAGCTCATCCCGTGTGACTTTATTGGCTTCGTTAATTCCCTGAATCCGCATGGCCCCCACCATGACATTCTGATCGCCAACCTCTTCGCCCAGGCCGAGGCGCTCGCGTTCGGCAAGACTGCGGCCGAAGTTCGGGCGGAAGGGAACGAAGAATGGCTGGTGCCCCACCGGGTCTTCGAAGGCAATCGCCCCTCAAACATGTTGCTTGCTGACAGGTTGACCCCCGAGATGCTGGGCAAACTGGTGGCGCTCTACGAGCACAATGTCTTCGTCCAGGGTGTGATCTGGCAGGTGGATTCCTTCGATCAATGGGGCGTGGAACTCGGCAAAGTTCTGGCGGTCCGCATTCAACCCGAGTTGACCGGCGATTCGCAATTGCAGCACGACAGCTCGACGAACGCCTTGATTGAACGCTATCGACAGGCGCGGTCGGCAGGCTAAAGCCGAACCGATACCCTCCGGCCGATACCCGCCGGGTGGATAATTGCCAGTGGAGGGTATTATGCCTGACAGCAGCCTGAATTTTGAACGCCGTGACCTGATCAAGTTAGGGGCCGCCGCGTTCACCACAGCCATCTTTACCGGGAACGTAAAAGGTGCCAATGATCGTATTCGCGTATCATTTATCGGCACCGGTCGCCAGGGCCAGGGCAACATGGGCTCCGCCATGGCGCATCCGGAAGTGGAGGTCGCCTCCGTCTGCGATATTTACCAGCCGAACCTGGAGAAAGCGCAGGCCCGCAGCGCCCGGGGCCCGAATGGTGAACCTGGAGCTCGTCAGCCAGCCAAAGGCGTCAAGGACTTCCGTGAGGTCCTGGCCGATAAGTCGATTGATGCGGTTTGCATCGCCAGCCCGGACCACTGGCATGCCTACATGTCCGTTGAAGCCTGCAAGGCAGGCAAAGATGTTTACGTCGAGAAGCCCATCTCGGTAGCCGTGGACGAAGGTCGCAAAATGGTGCAGGCCGCCCGTAAGTACAACCGCGTCGTGCAGGTTGGCACCCAACAGCGCTCCGGGGTTCACTTTCAGAAAGCCACCCAACTGGTGAAAGAGGGTGCCATCGGCAAAGTCACTTTTATCCGGACCTTTAATTACGGCAATGGTTCGCCGGAAGGTATCGGGAACCCCGCTGACGCGGCGGCACCGTCCGATCTGGACTGGCAGATGTGGCTCGGGCCCGCTCCGGAACGCCCGTTCAACAAGAACCGCTTCGGGGTGGACCCCAACGCCTTCTCGCATTTCCGCTGGTTCTGGGACTATGCGGGCGGCATGATGACGGACTGGGGTGTCCACGTTCTGGATATTGCGCAAATGGCGTTTGACGAACTCGCGCCGAAATCTGTCACCGCCATCGGCGGCAAGTACGTTATCAAAGACAACCGCGACACTCCGGACACGCTCCAGGTAACGTACGAATACCCGAACGGCATGATCGCCACCTATGAGAACCGGATGTTCAACGGGAATGCGCTGTATGGTGGGCCGCTCGCCGGCCGGACCTACGGGACCATCTTCCATGGCGACAAAGGTACCCTCTTTGTGGATCGTGCCAGCTATGTTCTTTTGCCGGAGAAAGGTAGTTCCCTGACCGAAACGACGGTGCTGAGTTCAAACAACCACGGGCGGGATCACTGGCGCAACTTCCTCGATTGCATCAAGACCAGGAATAAGCCGGTCAGCGACATTGAGAATGGCCACCGTTCCACCTCCACCGCGTTGCTGGGAAATATCGCGCTCCGGACTGGTCTTCGTCTCGACTGGAACGCCGAGAAAGAAGTTGCCGCTCAGCCGCAGGCGAAGCCCTATCTGGAACGTAAGTATCGGAAGCCGTGGGAGTTAAAAGTCTGATGTCAAACAAAATCACGCGCCGGTTGGCTTCGTTTTTTCTCGCCGTCGTTCCGGTCTTCGCTCAGGCCCCCCTGTTCTGGGTTCATGCTTCTGACCCTCAATTCGGCATGTTCACCAATAACAAGGACTTTCGCCAGGAAACCGCTAACTGGGAGTTCGTGGTCGCAAACGTGAACCGTCTGCGACCCGCCTTCCTGGTGGTGACCGGCGATCTGACCAATCAGGAAGGAAACGCCGACCAGATTGCCGAGTACCAGCGCATCAGTAAGAAGCTGGACCCTGCCATCAAACTCCACAGCGTACCGGGGAACCACGATGTGGCCAACGACCCGACGCCGGAGACTCTGGCAGCGTACCGAAAGGCCTACGGCCCGGATTATTATTCCTTCCGCGAGGGTTCCCTCTACGGCATCGTTCTGGATTCCAGCCTATTCAAGGCTCCTGCCAAAGTCACGGCCGAAGCGGCAAAGCAGGAGCTCTGGCTGGAGGTGGAACTGAAGAAGGCGCAGGTGGCCGGGGCGATACCGGTGGTCTTCCAGCACATCTCATTCTTCCTCGAAAAGGCGGACGAGCCGGATCAGTACTTCAACATCCCGATGGAAACCCGCCGCCGGGTTCTCGCCCTCCTGAAGAGGTACGGAGTTCATTACGTCTTCGCTGGCCATTACCACCGGAATTCGTTCGGCAAAGATGGTGAACTGGAGATGGTCACCAGCGGTCCGGCCGGGAAGTCGCTGGGCCCGGAAGGCTCCGGGATTCGACTCGGCGAACTGAAGGGGACGGTCGTGAATCACGCGTACTATTCGCTGGGGGCGATCCCCAACGAGTACCCGATTCCGCCGGTAAAACCGTAGGTCGAATCGTCCTACCCGGATCAGTTTGCTTATCTCGGGCAGCGCTGGTAACAACATGACTGTACCCGATGGTAGAATCTCTCGCAGTCCCTAAAGGCGGCCTAAGTGATTGACTTTCTATTGATTCGGGCATTGTTCATCACAACCCTGGCAGCAGCTGCAGCCTGGTTTCGACCTGCGTCCACTCCGTTGTGGGCGGCGGCAGGTGTCGGCGCGCTGGTCGCCTGTATTGCGATCCTGGTGGAGTTGCGCCTCCGCAAGACCTCCCTGAAACGGCTTCTGGGAACGGCGGTCGGGCTGCTCGTTGGCCTCTGCTGCGCGGCTCTGGCCAGCGTGGTACTCGGTAGGCTGGGTCTCGATTCTCACCCCGGCCTGCGTCTTGTCGAGATCTTCAGTCTGGTGCTGTTTGGCTGGTTTGGCGCTGTCCTCGGGGCGGCCAAGGGTGACCTGTTGAACCTCTCGGCGCTGGGTGAAGTCTTCGCGGGTGAGAATGCCGCGCGGCAAAACTACAAGATCCTGGACACCAGCGTCATTATCGATGGCCGGATTGCGGATATTGCGGAGACCGGTTTCCTGGATGGAGTTCTGGTGGTCCCGCAATTCGTTCTCCATGAATTACAAATGGTGGCGGACTCCTCAGACAGCATGAAGCGGACTCGTGGTCGCCGTGGCCTGGACATACTCCAGCGTCTGCAAAAGATGACGCATCTGACCATCGAAGTAGTCCAGCAGGACTTCCCGACCGTCAAAGATGTTGATATGAAGTTAATCGAGCTGGCGACAATGTACGGATGCAGCATCGTCACCAACGATTTCAATCTGAACAAGGTGGCTCACGTTCGGGGCGTGAGGGTCCTCAACATCAACGAATTGACGAATTCCGTGCGACCAATCGTACTCCCCGGCGAACTGATGCGCGTCTTCATTTTGAAGGAAGGCAAAGAGCATAGCCAGGGGGTAGCTTACCTGGATGACGGTACCATGGTGGTGGTGGACAACGCTCGGCGAATGATCTCCAGGACGATTGATATTTCGGTGACCAGTGTCCTGCAAACGACCGCCGGAAAGATGATTTTCGGCAAGTACGATGAGCGAAGTCACGCTGTCCACCCGGTACCAGTTGCGGAGCGCCAGGAACGCGCTCCCGTTCGGGCTCAGGCCGTCGGAGAATAAGTGAAACTAGCGGTTATCCTGCCCGCAGCCGGTTTAGGGACCCGGATGCTTAAGGGGAATGTCCCTGCGCCAGCTGAATCCAGCGGGATCAGCCGGAAGCAGTTCATGCTTCTGGAAGGTGCGCCGATTCTGGTGCATACGGTTCGGAAATTTGTCGCCTCACCCCTGGTCTACGAAATCGTCGTAGCTGTTCGGGAAGAGGATATTGACTGGGTCCGCGACCTGTTGTTACCCGAAACGAAGTCACTGTTGGGTGACCTCAAGGTTGTTGCCGGGGGGCAGTCTCGCCAGCAGTCGGTGGAGCATGCGCTCGCCGCGCTGGATCCGGACACCGACTATGTCGCAGTTCACGACGCCGTGCGTCCCTTCATCGAACTCGATACGATCCGCAAGGTGGTGGAAGAAGCTGTCGCCAATGGGGCTGCGATAGTCGGCATCGTGCCGGTAGACACGGTGAAGCAGGTCAGCGGCGCGCAGGCGACCGGAGCGAAGGTCCGGTCCACTATTTCCCGGGAACGTTTGGTGTTGGCGCAAACCCCGCAGGTATTCCGTGCCGAGCTGCTCCGCCGGGCCTATGAAGCGGCTGCAGCCGACGGCTTTACGGGGACGGATGAGTCCAGTCTGGTGGAGCGTCTCGACCAGGTGGAAGTCAGCGTCGTTATGGGCAGCGAGCGGAATATCAAAATCACCCGGCCTTCCGACATGGATCTGGCTCGCCTGCTCTTTTCCCAGGAGAAGTCTTGAAGATTCGGGTTGGGCAGGGTTGGGACACGCACCGAATCGTTATCGGGCGTCCTCTGATTCTGGGTGGAATCACGATTCCTGCGGATTTTGGGCTCGAGGGTCATTCTGATGCGGACGTGCTTTCGCACGCCATTACCGATGCCATCATCGGGGCCATCGCGGCAGGGGACATCGGCATGCACTTTCCGGACACCGATCCTCGCTGGAAAGGGGCGGGCAGCCTCCAGTTCTTGCAGCACGCAGTGAAGTTGGCTACCGACGCCGGCTTTACGATCTCCAATGTCGACTCGACCGTTATTCTGGAAAAGCCAAAGCTGAAGGATTTTCGTTTGACCATCCGCGAGTCGCTCGCCGCGACGATGGGCCTGGCACTGGACCAGGTTTCGGTGAAATTCAAAACAGCGGAAAAAGTTGGTCCGGTGGGTGAAGGCCGCTCCGCAGAATCGCAGGCTGTCGTATGTCTTTTAAGCCCGTAGGTTTTCGTGCACTTCTAATTGCTTCCCTCTCGGTTACGGCATTTGCGCAGGACCCTGTTCGGGACCTCGCCGCCCGTTTTGATGGCAAGGTGTCCGTCTACGCGAAGAACCTGAACACGGGCGCAACCTACAGTCTGGCGGGCGACACCCGCGTCAACACTGCCAGCACCATCAAACTGCCGATTCTCATCGGGGTCTACGCCGCCATCGCCGAAGGTCGCGTGAAGTGGACGGATCTCTCGGAACTGGGCAAAGAAAACAAAGTTGGGGGCTCGGGCGTCCTCAACGAAATGTCGGACGGGACCAAAATCCCCCTGCGGGATCTGGTTCGCTACATGATGTTGCTGAGCGACAATTCAGCCACCAACATGGTCCTCGACCACGTGCCTGGTAACAGTGTCAACAAAACCCTGGAAAAGCTTGGCATACACGAGACACGTTCCCTGCGAAAGATTCTGCGGGGTACCATTCCGGAAGGCATTAGCGACGCCGGGCGGGACCCCGCCAATAAGAGCTTCGGCATCGGTGTCGCCACTGCGCATGAGATGGTGACCTTGCTGGAACGCCTCCATCGGGGTGAACTTGTGAGCACCGCTGCTTCGGCCGAAATCCTCGACATCATGAAAAAGCAGCAGGGGCGACAAGGCCTCCCGCGACGCTTCGACGTGGATGTTGCAGACAAGCCTGGTGCGCTCGACCACCTGCGCAGTGATGTCGGTATCGTGTATTCCAAGCTGGGGCCGGTGGCCATTGCCATCACCTGTTGGGATATTCCGAAGATCGACTGGTCGCCCGACAATCCGGCGTACCTTTTCATTGCCGATGCAGCCCGTATCCTGGTGGAGAATCTGACGAAGCCTGCCGAATAATTGCGGGGCATTATCCACGCAGGCCTGACAAGTGATATTCTCATAGGCCAGCGATGCAACGTCTCATCAAACAATCTCTTTCCGCCACCCTGTTAGCTGGCGTTTGTCTTACGGCCCTGTGGTCTCAGAATATGGGTACGAAGGGTAGCCAGCTTGTCTGGGCTCCCAAGCCGATCAGTTTGACGCCGTGGGTGGCCCCCGCCAAGCCTCATTGGAAACTCTCGGGGATTCTGGCAGCGCACAAAGGTCAGAAAACGTGGACCGAGCCTATTGTGGACGATGAGTTTCTGCATGGCGAGTACATCCAGGCCGCACCGGGCGACAAAACACCACGCCGCGCCCATCCGGATACCCGGGAATGGTGGGTGGTCTGGGATGGCGAGATCCGTTTTACTATCGACGGCGTAGAGCCGTTCGTCGCGAAGAAGGGTTTCCTGGTGCAGGTTCCCTACCGGACTTTCTATACGATGGAAACGCTTGGCGACAAGCCCTCGCTTCGCTTCGAAGTGAATATCGCGAAGGCTCGTACCATGTATCCGGTGGATGTAACGCCTCCGGCGCTGGCCGGGTTTAAGTTCGAAAAGACGACCGTTGCCAGCAAGGGTGTCTGGGATCAGGGCAACAAGCCTTATATCGACTTCAACCAGATTGCCGCAGGCAAAGAGAAGGCTGGTCGCTTTATTGCCGATGATCGCGCCGTCTCGAACATCATCTACGGAGACCCGGCGAAACTGGCTCCGGTCGGGCCGAACGAGAAGGGCCATTTTCATGCAGAATGCGCTGAGTTCTGGTTCATCCTGCTGGGCAAGGTCAGCTACCGGATGGAAGGCGTGCCGGAGATTATGGCCGACGAGGGAGATATCGTCTATGCTCCCCGCGGGCGGTTCCACCTGCCTCGCTTTGCGGGCGACAAAATGTCTTGTCGTCTGGCGATGAATGGGTTTCAGGACATCGCTCACTTCTTCGAACCAAAAGACTAGTCCAACCGGGTCCCTTGCCGTTTCCACCTCCGGCCTGTTATAACTTCAGACTCCTCATTTAACACGCGATCCCACGGGGGGGCGCCATATGGCAACAGCTAAGAAAGTCACTTCCGTCAAGAAAACTGCGGCACCTGCGGCGGCACCGGTCGCTCGGCAGGTCCGCCACGTTGTGTCGGTACTTACTCCTGCACAACTTCAAGTACAGGCTTTTGAGAAGGCTGTGCGCTGTTTCGCCGCGCAGAACTTTTCTGAAGCTCTGGCCGCCTTCGTTGAAGTCCCGAAAGGGCCTGCAATGGATGTCTCACAGCGGGCGCGTTCCTATCTTCAGATGTGCGAGCGTCGCCTGTCCAGCCAGACCCTGGAGTTCCGCACCGTTGATGACCACTACAACTACGCGGTTGAGCGGCTCAATGCGCGCGATACAGGGAGCGCGCGTCGGCATTTAGAGAGCGCCCTCAAACTTAAGCCACGGAGCGAGCATGTTCTCTACACGCTTGGGATTTGCTGCGCTCTGGCTGGCGATGGGGCCGGGGCGTATGAGAACCTGAACCTTGCGATTGAAATTGAGCCGCGCAATCGTGTCCATGCCAGGCAGGACTCTGATTTTACCCTTGCAGCCGAGCACTTCCCCAATTTGCGGGACCTCCTGGTGGCTTGATACCAGGGTCCGGGAATCTTTGACGGCCAATGGCTGAACCGCTTAGAGTTGTCGCGATCGGGGGAGGTACCGGCCTCTCCTCCTTGTTGGCTGGCCTCAAGAAGTATGTACACCCGTCTCCGGACCATTCACCGGAACACCCCCTGCTCGACATAACGGCCGTCGTTACGGTCACTGATGATGGGGGTAGCTCCGGGCGTCTTCGTCGCGACTTCGATGTGTTGCCGCCCGGCGATATTCGCAGTTGTATGGTGGCGCTATCCGAAGATGAAGCCCTCCTGTCGCGCTTGTTTCGTTACCGCTTCGAGACCGGGCGCGGCCTGAAAGGTCATAGCTTCGGCAACCTGTTTCTGACTGCCTTGACCGGGATTACAGGCGACTTTCCGGATGCCGTGAAGATGGCGTGTGAGGTCCTGAACATCGCCGGCAGGATCTACCCTTCCACGGCTGCCAATGTTTCTCTGGAAGCCGTCCTTGAGGGCGGCAGGGTTGTTTGCGGTGAATCGAAGATCAGCCGGAGCAAAAAGCCGATTCGTGAGATTCGCCTGGTTCCCCGCGTCGCCCGACCGCTGAAAGAGACTCTTGAAGCAATTGCCAATGCGGATCTCATCACCCTTGGCCCAGGGTCGCTGTTTACCAGCGTGGTTCCGAACCTGCTGGTCACCGGTATCGCGAAGGCGATCCGCAAGTCTCCGGCCATGAAAGCCTATTTCGTCAATCTCATGTCGCAGCCGGGCGAGACGATTGATTTCCGGGCCTCCGACCATGTGCAGGCCATCAACGACCATGCGGGTGGGCCGCTGCTCGATTGCGCTATCGTCAGCGTGACAAAGATCACGCCTGCCATGCGGGTGCGGTACGCGGAGCAAGAAGCATCTCCCGTTGAAAACGACCTGGATAATCTACGTGCGATGGGGCTGGCGATCTATGAAGCCGATCTCCTGCAGAAGTCAGAAAAAGTCCGTCACAAGCCAGCTGCCCTCGGGACTCTGACCTACCGCCTTGCATTGCTGGGCCACCGGCACCGGATGGCCAGGCTGCACCAACGTGCGACGCATCGTCTTGAGACACTAAAGAAGTAATGGTCAATGACGCAGCGATTGTAATTCTGGCGGCGGGTCAGGGCACCCGCATGAAGTCAAAGATGGCGAAAGTGCTCCACCGGGCGGGAGGCAAGTCGCTGGTGGAACACGCGATTTCCACCGCTCTGCATATTGCACCGGTCGAACGCGTCTTCGTGGTGGTGGGCCATCAGGCGGAGGCTGTCGGTGCGGTCGCCAACGCAGCAGGTGTGCGTTCTTTCGAACAGCGTCAACAGTTGGGGACGGGCCACGCTGTCATGTGTGGTGAGAGTGAACTGGCTGGCCTCGGCGGCTTGCTGCTGGTTGTGAACGGGGATTGTCCGATGGTTCGGCCCGAGACGCTGCAGGCGCTGGTAGACCTGTATCAGCAGACCGGTGCGAAGGCCGCTCTGGTATCCACAGATCTGGCAGACCCGACTGGTTATGGCCGCATCGTTCGTGGGGAGAATGGCGACGTTCTGGCCATTGTGGAGCATAAGGCAGCGACAGACGCGCAGCGGGCCATCCCGGAAATCAATGCAGGCTTCTACTGCTTCGATGCCGAAGCTTTCTGGAAGCACGTTCACGAAATCCGTACCGACAACCCGGCGGGCGAGTACTACCTGACGGATATGGTGGAAATTCTGATCCGCGCCGGGCATCGCGTAACTGCTTTGAAGGCCGCCGATTCTGGTGAACTCCAGGGCATCAATAACAAGGTTGAGCTTGCTGAAGCGGATCGAATCCTGCGCGAACGTAAGGCCCGTGACCTGATGCTGGAGGGCGTCACCATTCTGCGGCCCGAGACGGTCAACATCGACGCGCAGGTGGTGATTGGACAGGACACCGTAATTGAACCGTTCGTCCAGATCAAGGGCCATACGGTGATTGGCGAGGGTTGCCACATCGGGTCGTCTTCCATCATTGACAGTTCACAGATTGGCGACCATGCACAGATTCACCCGTTCTCGGTGATCTCGACCAGCAAACTGGATGCCCATGTCCACGTGGGGCCGTTTGCCCGGATCCGCATGGGGGCGCACCTTCATGAAAACTCGCACGTGGGCAATTTTGTCGAGTTGAAGAACACGGAGTTTGGGGCTGGCTCGAAGTCTATGCACCTGGCGTATCTGGGCGACTCCACTATTGGGTCAAAGGTGAATGTCGGAGCCGGGACCATCACCTGCAACTACGATGGAAAAAAGAAGCATCGGACCAGGATCGGGAATCATGCTTTTGTGGGCAGCAACTCCACGCTGGTGGCACCTCTGACCATTGCCGACGAGGCCTATATCGCAGCCGGCAGCACCATTACCTACAACGTCCCCGAGAACTCTTTGGCACTGGGGCGGTCGCGCCAGGTAGTAAAAGAAGGCTGGACGCCCAAAAGGTAGTTAGAATATATCCGTGCACCTTGGCTGCGTAACTTACAACGTCCTGAAGGACCTGGACCTCGAAGGCATTATCAAACTGCTGGAGACCACTGGCTTTGAAGCTGTGGAACTTCGCACGGAGCATAAGCATGGGATTGAGCCGACCATCTCTGCAGAGGAGCGGGCGAAGGTAAAAGCCCGTTTTGCGCAGAGCAAGGTTCGCCTGGTGAGCTACGGAACAACGTGCGAGTTTCAATCGCCTGACCCCGCTGTCCGCCGGAAGAATATTGACCTGGCGAAAAAGTGGATCGAACTGGCGCACGACACGGGGGCGTGGGCCGTCAAGGTTCGGCCCAACGGCTTGCCTGCCGGAGTGCCGACCGAGACAACCCTGCGGACCATTGGCGAATCGCTGCGGGAGATTGGCGTTTATGGTGAAGGTTATGGCGTCGAGATCTGGATGGAAGTCCATGGTCGCGACACGCAGAATCCACCCAATGCCGCCGCGATTCTCAAAGCCGCGAACCACCGTAATGTGGGTGCCTGCTGGAACTCGAACCCAACTGACGTGGTGAATGGTTCGGTGAAGCAGAGCTTTGAATTACTGAAGCCGTATCTTCGCAGTGCGCACATCAATGAACTGGCGAACGCAGATTATCCGTGGCGCGAACTCTTCACGCTCATGAAGCAGGCGAACTACGATCGCTACACGCTGTGCGAATGCGCAGAATCGAAGGATCCGGAGCGGTTTCTGCGCTACTACCGGGCCTTGTGGCTGGAACTGACGCGCTAAGGGGAGCCATCCAGGCTAGATCTCGGCACCCTGCGGTGCGGTGAAGATCGGGTCCAGCACGTCGCCGGTGTTCAATACCCCGGCGGGTTCGAAGCAGAGAATCTCTGCCTCCTCATCGGCACAGGTGCGGTGTTCCACGCCTCTGGGAACAACAACGCAATCTCCCGGGCCGAGGTGGGCGATGTGGCCGCGAAACTCTACCCGGAAGTGGCCTTTCCACACCAGAAAGAACTCGTCCTCGGCGTCGTGGGTGTGCCAGGGGAATTCGCCCTTCACCTTGATCACCTTAACTTCCTGACCGTTGAGTCGGGCGACGACTCTGGGTCGCCAGTGGTCGGTGGAGAGGCTGAATTTGTGGGGGAGGGAAATTGTTTCCGGCATGTATTTAAACCTAAAAACCGCAGTTGACCTCGGCGGTCGCCACGCAAGTACTGGAATCGATTGAGGTTGCAACTTCTTCGCACTTCACCAAGTTGGTGACAACTGCGGTGTCTGTAACAGCTTGCAGACACAAGACTTGGGCTGAAAGCGAGTCCTCAACTGCCCTTTTTAGGTTAAAGGGTGCC
>Ga0114970_10002936_pt1 | contig 12690 bp, 11 predicted proteins | sample M_140205_XF_Meta_FD_87030 | JGI IMG/M metagenome (GOLD analysis project Ga0114970, IMG submission 87030) | Freshwater microbial communities from Lake Montjoie, Canada to study carbon cycling - M_140205_XF_MetaG | ecosystem: Environmental > Aquatic > Freshwater > Lake | place: Lake Montjoie... | reverse complement strand
GTCCTTTACCCAATTTTGCCACCGCATGCCGATCCGAGTGCCTTCAATGTGCCCGAGGATTGGAATCTTGATTTTACCGGTTTTTTTGCTCACTGGAATCACAACCGCAATGCGGGCTGGGCCTTTGATCTTTGGCTGCTCAATCACTTTCCACGCCTATCGCCCTACGTTGGCTATTTTGGCGGCTATACGACGATCAACGTCCTCTCCACGATTCCGACAATGATTCTCGGCTTGATGGCTGGAACTTGGCTCAAGCAAATTGCCCAACCGACGAAGCACTTATTCATTGCTGGAGCAGCTAGCGTTGCTGTTAGCTTTGCCATGCACTTTGGCGGCATTTGCCCGATTGTGAAGCATCTGTGGACGCCTTCGTGGGCTCTTTTCAGTGGCGGTTGCAGTTTCCTTATTCTCACGGCGCTTTACTACATTGTTGATGTGCGTCAGTGCAGGCGATGGACGTTTCCTTTCGTCGCTGTTGGCATGAACTCTCTGGCGTTTTACCTGATGCGCCACGCACTCGAATATCCTTTGGCCGATTTCCTCAAGCGGCACTTTGGAATCGGTTTTTTCCGAATTCTTGGCGACCCTTTCGAGCCTGCGCTGATCGGAGCTTGCAGCCTGCTTATTATTTGGCTCGTCGTATTCTGGATGTATCGCAGGAAAATCTTTCTCAGGCTTTAACACCCTGCCGAATGAGTTCTCACCATAGCCGCATGCCGCTGATCGATGCCTTTCGCGCCATCGCTGCTTTGTTTATTCTGCTGCACCACTTTGTTTCCTATTTTCCAATATCAGACACGGTATGGGACGAGTTTCCTGTGACCTTTGAATGGTTCTGCGACTACGGAAGCATGGCTGTTCAGGTATTTCTAGTCATCGGTGGCTTTCTCGCCGCGCGAACATTGTCAGCGCCGAACATGTCGCCTCTACCGTTGATCTGGAAGCGCTATGTCCGGCTGGTTGTGCCATATCTTGCGGCGATTTATCTGTCCATTCTGGCAGTGCTGGTTGCTGGCCCATGGCTGAATCATTGGGCCATCCCCGAGCGGCCCACCGGTTCCCAATTGATGGCACACGTCTTCTTGCTGCAGAATATACTTGGCTTTGACTCCCTTTCGGCTGGCGTGTGGTACGTAGCTATCGACTTCCAGCTTTTCGCTGCAACGTCCATATTACTGTGGATTGGTCGCGGGCGCTTTGTCGGCCCGACACTCGTGCTCATCGTTGCTGCAGCTTCCCTCTTCTGCTTCAATTTGAATGATGATTGGGACGACTTGGCTGTGTATTTCTTTGGCTCCTATGGCCTTGGTGCAGTCGCCTGGTGGGCTTCGAATCAAGAACGTAATCCGATATGGCTGGCACTGATCCCAGTGGTGGCTGCATCAGCGATGGCTGTTGATTTTCGTGGTCGTTTGGTCATCGCTCTAGCTATTGCGCTCACTTTGGGAATCAGCCGTCGCACCGGTTGTTTAGAGAGGGGTTCATCGTTCAAAACACTCGCCTTCCTCGGAAGGATCTCCTATTCGCTCTTTTTGGTTCATTTTCCGATTCTACTGCTAACGAACGTCTTCTACGCCATGCTTGGTCTTTCATCTTTCGTCTCCGCGATGGTGGGACTGCTGCTGGCGTTCATCGCGAGCATAGGTTTTGCGGTGTTGTTCCATCACAGCATCGAAAGCCCCGCTGCCCATCGACGAATCACCGGTTTACTGAGTTCGCTTTTGGTGAAATTCAGGCCAACGGCACGTTAGTCACCTTCAGGATGCCACAGTCAGGTGCTCTGACAAACTTAGCGGTCTCCCGCGTAGCGTCCATGCAGCCGCCTTCTGCAAATACTTCAACCGGGTCGCGTATTTGTAGCATGCGCTGATAAATTTTATCACAGGCTTCTTTGTTAGCCAATGTCTGCGCCACCAGTTGCTCCACCTTGGTTTCATCCATCTGCAATTCACCCTGATCATCTGTGAAAGTTGCATCGCGCCAGTGGTAGATCTCGATGCACTTGGTTAGCACGGTGAAGGGTTGGCCTAGCTTCCAAAAATTGGAAAATTGGCCACCACCGAGGTAAACCACCCAGGAACCTTCATATCCAGTCACCTCCATTGAATGCGAGTCTGGATTGCGGAACCAGACTCGATCTCCAGGCACATAATAATGAACCGGTAGTGGCTGCTGTAGGCTGCCAAGTTCATTCAAGAAGGCATCTTGGAAATCATCTGCTCTGAGAGCCTCTCTTTCCCACTGCGATTGCAGTTTGCGGAGTAATTCTGGATGGCTCTCACGGGCCTCCTCGGCAATGGAAAGCAGAATCACGTACTCAGTGGCTCGGTAGCAGGAAAATGAATACAACTGACCACCCGATTCTGGCTGACAGGCTTTTCTGAGTGAGTCAATCAGCGGGCTGCCTGGAATCAGCACAAAGCCAGTATCCTCCGAATAACGCCAGCAGTCGGTCGGTCGTTCGACGGCGGTCGTGTGAAAGTTTAGGCAAGTGCGAACGGCATTTTGAACGATGTTCCGACGGATGCGCACAGCAGAGATCAATTCACCCGCGCTTGGATATTCCAACAGTATCGGGCTGTTCAGAAGAGTCAGCCAGATCTCACGCATCAAATCATCTTCATGAGTGATGCATTGAAGTTTGAGCAAATGGGCAAGGTTAAGGGTATCGAAATCGGGCATCCATTCTTGAGCCACCTTGTCAGCCAGAAACAGATGAAGAGAATCGCTTCCAAGATTGCAAATGATGTCCTTCTCAATTTCCAAACGTGCCCACTCTTCGCGCAAAAGTGTCTGATTGGTTCCCAATGATTCATTTGCGCAAGAAACCCTGATTCCTCTTGGTGGCTCAAATGAAAGTATCGACATGAATGATGTAAGGGTTCCTTTTGGTAGCAGAATTACCAAGGGAACAGGCATGTCCGACATTGGTTAACGCAAATGGAACGCACGATTCCTGCCATTGTTGCGCCCTTCTTGTGGGAGAATATTGAGACTGACCAATTAATGAGGTTTACTCAAAACTCCGCAGACCATCCGCCATCGCCTCATCTCCGAGTCCATGCGCCCAGGCGGCCCCGATGGCAGCGAGAATGTTGTCGATCTGGAAAGCAAAGTGGCCGGTGTGCGGCATACCGATGTCACCGAGCTTGATCAGACAACGCTCCGCCGCGCCTTCCGCTAGGTAAATGGCTTTGTGTTTCACATAGACGCCGTTTCTGCCTTGTTTGCGATGCTCTGTGAGCACGGCGTTCTCCGCATCGTGAGAGAAGAATAGCACGCTGCCTTTGCTAAACTCTGCCATGCCTGCAACGTGCGCATCGGTGGCATTCAGCACCGCCGTACCGCCTGGCAGCACCACATCCACCACGCAGCGTTTCACCTTGGTCATCTGCTCCAGGGTCTCCATGTAGCCCAACCCGAGATGATCCGTGCCCACATTGAGCACCACGCCGATTTGGCAGTGATCGTATCCCATGCCTTCAAGGATGATGGATTCGGCACTGGTCTCGCAGATCGCAACCTCAGTCCAAGGATGCAGCAGCACTCCCTGAGAGCCAAAAAGACGGTCTCCTTGTTTCGACTCAGCATGACGCTCACCGAACTGCAAACCATCGCTATGACAGACGCCGAGAAATTTGCCCGCCGCTTTCAACAAATGAGCAAGAAGCCGTGTGGTGGTCGTTTTGCCGTGCGTTCCCGTGATGCCGATGACTGGAATGCGACCATTGCCATCTGGAAACAGCATGTTGATAATGGCCTCACCGACAGGACGAACTTTGCCCACAGCAGGCTTCAAATGCATCAGCAGGCCGGGGCTGGCATTGATTTCAACAATGGCACCGCCTTGAGTCTCTAATGGCTTGGAAATGTCTGCACAGACGACATCCACTCCACAAATGTCGAGCCCTGCCACCTTGGCTGCAGTCACCACGTGTTCACGTACACTTGGATGCACTTCATCGGTGATATCGATGGCCCAATTGGCAAATCGAGCTACCAACACGCGCTCGCCGTCATGTGGCACGGAATCTGGCTGGTAGCCTTGGTTTTGAAGGTCGGTGAGGATCACGGGGTCCCACTTCACGGTATCAATTTTATCCCAAGGGCACGTTTCAAGTTCACCACGACGTGGATCGGAGTTCAACTGCGACTCAATGAGTTGCACCACCGTGCTCTCACCATCTCCCACGACAATCGCGGGGTCGCCACGGCTAGCGGCAACCATGTCGCTGCCGACGACGAGCAAGCGATGATCCACGCCGGGAATGAAACGCTCCACCATCACACCCGTGCCTTCTTTGAGAGACTGCGGAAAGGCTTCCACGACTTGCTCACGCGTATTGAGATCGATGAACACGCCACGGCCATGATTCGCATCCGTCGGCTTCACCACCACGGGCAGGCCCACATCTTCAGCGGCATCCCACGCATCATCGGGGTCGTTCACGATGCGGCCTTCAGGCACCGGCACACCGGCCTGCTTGAGAAACGTGCGCGTCAGTTCTTTGTTCTGCGCGATGTATTCTGCGATGGCCCCCGTGCGGTCGGTTTCCGCTGTCCAGATGCGGCGTTGTTTCACACCCTGGCCGAGTTGAATGAGGCTGCGGCCCTCCTGAAGCCTGCGCCAGGGAATGCCTCGCTCCTTTGCTGCATCCACGATCGCTTTCGTGCTAGGTCCGAGCGCATTGCGATCCACCACATCCTGCAAACGAATGACCTCTGCTGCCACATCAAAGGTTCCGCCTGAATAAGCCGCCAGCAGCAGTTCACGCGCACTCCGCAGACACTCTTGAACCACGACTTCATCAAGATAGCGCACGATCACTTTGTAGAGACCTTCCACACACGTCTCCCGCGCCTTGCCAAAGCCAAGCTCATGCCCTGCCATTGTCTGCAGTTCCAGCGTCACATGCTCCAGGATGTGCGCAGGATAGGTTCCGCGATCCAATCGCTGAAAAAAACCACCACGCTCACCGACGCTGCAGCGATGTTCAATCATACCCGGCAGCCAGGACTTCAGGCGCTCATTAAACCCCGGAATCTCTTCTGAAGACGCATCCTTCAAGCTTCCCAAGTCTACCCAAGCCTCCAAAACGGGATAATTTGCCCAAATATTTGGGCCGCGCAGGAGATGGATTTCACGGATGTCGAGGTCAGGCATGCATTGCGAGATTACGCGTCCACGTATGACTGGCAAGGGTTCGCCGTGCGGAATTCGAGATGAAAGTCAAAAAAAGGCCGGGGCAGATCATTCGATCTGCCCCGGTCTTTTTGAGTGAGTACCAACAGCCATGCAGGAACCACTATCTGAAATTTCGATCTGCAGCCTTATGCTGCTTGCTTGATATAATTTTATATTCGCACAGATCGAAAATGATGTGTCAGACAGATGTAAAACTTTGGCAACGATGATGAAAATTCAGCTGGAATACGCCTTGCTAGTTTTAGGAATGCATACTTCGCCACTTCTGTAGAAGCACCAAACCCATCAGCACAACCACCACGAGATTGATGAGCAGCGCGGATACATGAACGATCGAGGCCTTGGCATGGATCTCGTAAATCTCTAACGGCAGGTAGATGCAACCGCCCACTAGTGCGAGCCACTCCGCTCAAGTTTTTTGCCGCCAGAGGCCATAAGCCTCCACAAATCGAACGGTGGAATATAGAGCTGACATGCCTGCCATGAAGCACAACCGGCGGTCATTCAGTGATGCAACGAGATCTAGGAAAATGTGCGGATATTTCTTTGCTGGATTTAGATGCAGATGTGCCACCACCTCAACACCCAAGGCAGGTAGATCCCGGTGCAACAGTCCCAGCAGGCCAAACCCTACTAGCAACACTATGGCCCCCTTCGCCGCTTCGATGACGGCGACTACATCGAGACTCTTGCGCAGACCGGATGATGTCAGGTTTCGATCATGCAGCCTTGCCTATGCTCCAACAACCCGAAACCCGGTGTATTGGTGCTAGGATAAGTGTATGCGGTCACGAGATCGTCATTTTCTTCTCGTTGATCTTGGCCTACAAAATGCCTCTCCAAAGACTATATTGCCCTAAACCTATGCCCCGTTGGATCACTTTTATTATCGCCATCCTTTGTCTTCTAACCCTCACAGGCTGCGAAACTCCCGTTCAGCGGGTGCAGAGGGTGAAGGATGAGCGCCTGCTAATAGTCAAACGACCCGCCATGGCGGAGAAGATCATCGAAGACGTCGTGGAACTGCCCGTGGATGAAAAACCTAGCATGTGGGACATCGCCCAGACGTTTCCTGCCTATGACTGGTCCATCAATGTCTTTCATCGCGATGGACTAACCAAGGAGGAGGATGATCACTTTTTGCTCGTGGGAGATCATTCCCAGCCACCAGTCGAAATCAAGCAGACCTCAGTGAAGCCACCGTTGAAGGTTGAACTAGCCATTGGACCTATTGATGACGGCTTTGGCTTTCGGAAACCTAAATTACACTACATTTTCAAGCGCATTGATGGTGGCTGGAAACGGTTGAAATGGAACGTGACCTACCATGGTCCTTCGAAAGATGACGGAGAAGAGGAACCGCCACTTAACGAAGAAGAAAACCGCGAGAAGATCGAAAAAATCACCGGGAAGCCCTACGTCGACGAAACTGAGGTGGCTACTCCCCAGTCTTAATTTGTTGGAATCATGTTTCCTGGGTGAATCGTAGCTTGCGATTACTTCCTGCTTCACCTGAAGCAATCTCACGCCATCATGCGTGAATGACTCGCGAAGACGCCGCCACTATTTTTGAACGCATCGCCCTGCTGCTAGAATTGAAGGGAGAAAACACCTTCAAGGTCCGCGCTTACCGCACAGGAGCCGAGATTGTCGAAAGTTTCAGTGGAGACATCATGAAACTCGCTACCGAGAACCAACTCACGGGTATCAAGGGCCTCGGCGAAGCGCTGCGTGATAAACTTCACGAAATGGCCACAACCGGAAAGCTGGAGTTCTATGAGAAGCTCAAAGCTGAGTTCCCTGACACGTTGTTTGAGCTGTTCGACGTTCAGGGCCTCGGGCCAAAGAAAGTGGCTGCCTTGCATGCCGAACTTGGTGTGTCTTCCATCGCTGATTTGAAGCGTGCCTGCGAAAGCGGCGAGGCGGCGAAGCTTTCTGGCTTTGGGGGCAAGACGGTGGAGAAAATCCACGAAAGTATCGCATTTCGTGAGAAGCACGCTTCTGAATTCAGGCAGGATCAGGTTTATCCTTTGGTGCAGCAGATCCTCGCAACGTTGCGTGAGCATCCCGATGTATCACATGCAGAAGTTTGCGGCAGTTTTCGTCGCGGTAAGGAGACAGTGCATGATCTCGATTTTCTCGTTGCCACCAAGCATCCTGATCAAGTCATCGCCGCCTTCGTGGAACTGCCTCTAGTCGCCGATGTGATCGCTAAAGGACCGACCAAGGCTAGCGTACATGTTACCAACGGCGTGCAGTGCGATTTGCGCGCGGTTTCAAACAAGGAGTTTCCCTTCGCGCTGGCCTACTTCACCGGTAGCAAGGAACACAATGTCGCCATCCGCCAGCGCGCGCTTAATCGTGGCTGGTCGCTGAACGAATACGCGTTCACTTCCGTGCCCGATCATGCCGATGCACCGGTGATTCCACCAATTCACGATGAGGCGGATCTTTATCGTGCTTTGGATCTCGACTTCATCGATCCCGAGTTGCGTGAAAATACTGGTGAGATCGACGCTGCCGAGCACGGCGTGCTGCCGCGCCTCATTCAGCTTGAAAATCTGCGCGGCGTCTTTCACAACCACACCACTGCCAGTGATGGTGGTGCCACGCTGCGCGAAATGGCTGCTGCTGCACACGATCTGGGCCTGCAATACCTTGGCATTGCTGATCACAGTAAAGCCTCCTTTCAAGCTAATGGGCTCGATGAAAAGCGGCTCCTCGGCCAGATTGAGGAGATCAGAGGACTTAATGCCGAGTTCGACGATTTTCGCATCTTTGCCGGCAGTGAAGTGGACATTCTCAAAGACGGCAGTCTCGACTTTAGCGACGAAATCATGAGTCAACTCGATTACGTCGTCGCCTCGGTGCACAATGTCTTCAATCTGCCCGAGGCCGAAATGACGAAGCGCATCATCCGCGCCATCGAAAATCCGCATGTCACCATGCTTGGCCATCTCACGGGCCGTTTGCTGCTCCAGCGACCAGCGTATCACGTCAACGTCGCTGCTGTCATCGATGCCGCTGCCGAAACAGGTACCATTATCGAGCTCAACGCCAGCGCATGGCGGCTTGATATGGATTGGCGTTGGTGGAAGCTCGCGAAAGAGAAGGGCGTCAAATGCAGCATCAATCCCGATGCGCACAGCACTCAAGGACTGCAAGCCGTGATCTACGGGGTCCGAGCAGCCCGTAAAGGCTGGCTCACTCGCAAGGATGTCATCAACTGCCTGCCGCTCGCCGAGGTGGAGGAGGTATTGAAAGCGAAACGCTCTCGCTGACGTCAAGAGGGCGCTGAGCTACAAGGTTCTAAAATCGATGAGGAATTTCATCAAAGGTGGCTGCTAGAAACCGTGTTGTAGGATGGGGTATAGCGACTGTCGGGAGTGAAAATCTTAAAATCGCAAAAAAGATTTGCCGAATCTATTGATTTGAGAGATTATTTAAGTTATCTAAATAATCAATAAGTCCCCCGCTTGCCATGAAAAGGATCCTATTTAGCGCTCTAAGCCTAAGCGTTGCCCTTTGCCACAGTGTTCTTGGCCAAGGGGCACCGCCTCCTGGTTATGGAGTCATGGGGGTGCCGCCTCCAGGTTATGGCACGCCACCTCCCAGTGTCCCAGCCTATCCTAACTCATTGCCGCCTCCCACGGTTTCCGCTGGCGTGACTGCGCCGCCGCCTTATGCAGACCCTTACGCCTCGGTGCCGCCACCGGGGCAAATGTCATCATACACGCCGCAGGGAACAGGGGCTTATACAGCAGCACCTCCAACTGCCGCTTATGGCGCACCTGTTGGAGGCAAGACTGGGCCCAGCTTGGTGAACTTTAACAATTTAGAGGCCTATTATCGTTATGTGGATCCCAAGCTACCGGGCTTGAAAGGAGCCAGCACTATTGGTGCGACTCTCACCGTTGCTTTGTTTAACCCACTCTATCTAAAGTTTGGTGCCAATTGGGGCAGCGGTTCCGGTGGCGGCATTGCCGGTGAGGCCAATGCGGATTATGACTTTGCTAGCATCCAGGCTGGCGCAGGCTTTCACACGTCGCTTATTACTAATCGTCTGACCTTTGTTGCAGAGGCAGGTATGGTTTATGCCAGTTTGAAGGCCAGAGACACCTCGGTGAGTTTCAGCGATGGTTCGATTTATGTCCGGCCGGCATTGCGGTTCACCCCATGGGATTTTGTCGAATTGCAGGCGGGTGTGACTGTTAGCAGCGCTGATAAATATGATAGCAAGATGCTCGATCTCTCCAGCTACTTCCGGGTGTTGCCTATGTTAGACATTGGCATTGGTGCTGACTTTGGCGACACGACAAGGGCATTCCGTACGGCATTGCGTTTGCGCTGGTGATAGCCTGCGGATTTATGCTTTTTTGGTGCACTTTGGCTTACGGCGCTCAGGAAAGCAAGTGCGGCAGATTTCACAGATCGTACCGTCGCACCCACCCGCGGAACAGTGTTCACGGCCGTAATAGATGAACTGAAGATGCAAACGGTTCCAAGACTCCTCTGGAAAAAGTCGCTTTAGGTCGCGTTCGGTCTGCAGCACGGATTTCCCGGTGCTCAACCTCCAGCGCTGGGCTAAGCGATGAATATGCGTGTCCACTGGGAAGGAGGGCACGCCGAAAGCCTGCGCCATCACCACTTGCGCGGTCTTGTGGCCGACTCCGGGTAGTTCTTCCAAAGCTTCGAGTGAGGCCGGTACCAGTCCTTCGTGATTGAGCAACAGCAGGCGTGAAAGTTCTTTGATAGCCTTGGCTTTCTGCGGTCCAAGGCCACATGGCCGCACGATAGCTTCGATCTTTTCAAGCGGCGCGGCTGCCAACATGGCGGGGGTTCTGCCCAGCTCGAACAATCGCGGTGTCACCAGATTGACCCGCACATCGGTACATTGTGCTGATAACAAGACGGCCACCAAAAGTGTGAACGTATCCGAGTGATTGAGCGGGATCGGTGGCCGGGGATACAACTCCCCCAATCGCTTCAGAATATGGGTAGCGCGCTCTTGCTTGGTCACCGTTCTGTAACTGGTACCGAGACCTAAGAGCTAACTTCGATCCGCTCAACCATGCGGCGGATGTGAGAAAAGCGGGTGCGATCTTTCATGATGGAAAGACTCTTCGAGAACGATCCCCATTTGATCACACGAATGTTCACGTTCCGAACGCCCCATGCCTTCATGGTGGCCTTGTCCGGTTTGTAGAGATCGATCGTGTTGGTGCCTACCAATGCAGAGCCATAGTCATCGACCTGATAGACATAGGGCAATCCTTCAATCTGGAAAATCGTACCTACTGGATAAACGGACCAATCGGCGGCGGCACTACGCACATTGCCATACTTGAGGTTTGTCCCCACCGCAGTCCTTGCGCCATAGATGATGTGGTCAGATTCACCGTGTGTATAGGCCGTAGTGCGGACCGAAGTGATGCGCGTGCCGCTCTTGCCTAAGCCCGATGAGCAGGAGGCAAGCATGCAGGCAGTAAAGCCGAGAAGAAGGAGTGTGGTGTGGCGCATTGTTATTAACAATATGCTAATTGTTAACTTTCCTTTTAGACCCTTTATTGTGGGGTAATCCCCCATTGAAATCAATCTTTGATTTCAAGCTCGCATCTTTTGGGTGCTCAATGCGCAAACATCTCCCAGCTGAAGAAGTCCACAAACCAGCGAACAAGCCCTGCGGTTAGTTCAATTCGTGCTCGCTGTCTTCGCCGGTCCGGCCTTTTTCAGCACCTTCACTAACTTTTTGGCAAACTCCTCAGGGGAGCAGCCACCCTCCTGCTGATCGATGGTCTTACCGCTGGCGTTTAAAAATAACAGGTGTGGGACTGACTCCAGCTTGTGACTTTCAAAAAGTTTGCCGTTAGCTTCGACATCAATGTCGAGGTAGGCCCAGTTGAACTGGTCGTGGAAAGGCTTCACCGCAGCGCTGGGATAGACCTCTTTCTTCATTTCCTGGCAGGGACCGCACCACGAGGCGGAAAAGACCATGATCGTGGGCTTGCCGTTTGCTTGGGCGGTGGCCAGCACTGAATCGGCGTTGGTGGCAAACTTCGGGCTGCCAGCAGGAAAATCGGAGGCTTGAAGACACACCGTCAAAGCGACGGTTGCGAGGATGAGCAGGGTGGTTTTCATGATGAAGATGATAGGGAGTTGTCGGTAATAACGCTGCGATAGCGGTCATAAGACGCACGAGTGCGGCGGATATTCCAGCAAGCTCCAAATTTGTCGATTCATGGCTTCGGTGGGAGCGATCGTAGTTCCCTTGCCATGACTTGGAGTCGCCTGACGCACGTCCACAAGCCACCGCAGAAAATCATCGTCAATGCGATCAAAATGCCAGAGCGCTCGCTCCCAGTCAGATGCTGGATCATCTCGATCAGCGCCCCGCCGCAAATCACCGCCATGCGATGCTGCTTGGCCATCGGGCCGCGAAAATCATGCTTTCCGGTCAAGGAAGCGCCCAGTACTCGTAGGTAGGCCGTCCACACCGCGACGATGGCGCAGCACCAGCCCAACGGAATCACATGAAACAGCTTCACCACGCCCGGATCACCCGCGCCGCTGTAGCCTGCACCCACCACAATCAGCACATCAGCGACGCGATCCGGCGCATCGTTGTAAATGGCTCCCACCGGCGATCCTTTCCCGCCTTCCACCGCCACCATGCCGTCCATCAGATTGCAAACCAGCCGCAGTTGAATGCAAGCGATGGCACCCAGCCACGCGGCCAGAATACCCGCAGTGCTGGCTTGATCTCCAGCCACCAGAAAGCAGGCCATTGCTCCTCCGGCAAACAACACGCTCAACAACGAGATGGCATTTGGTGTTACTCCCGCCTGCGCCAGCCAGCCTGCCAAAGCATGTGCCCAAAGCGTATCGCGCGACTTCAGCACGCGGCGCGAAGCCAGATGTTCCTCGGGGACACTCATGCCTGTTGCAGATGATCAACGTGCCGTCGCTGCCCAGCGCACCACGCGACCACTGGAAAATTCCACCACGCCAGCCGTGTAGGGCACATACATCACCGAAGGTCCGCCGCCCATGTATGGGTAGCCGCCCATGCCATAGGGTCCGAACCCGCCGTAGCCAAAGCCGCCGTACCCGAAGCCCATCCCCATGCTCATACTCATCGTCCGCACCGGACGTTGGCCCACGTACGTCCAGCTTTCCGTCTCGCGTCCACGATTGGTGCCAGCGGTGACACTGTCAGGTCGTCCCCACGCCAGAAAGACGGCATCGCGGGTCATCCCTTCGCGAATCACTCCGCGGTTGACCAGTTGTCGGTCGCGTGTGCTCAGGTTGGCGTAGAGCTGCGGGTTTCTCTGAATGCGTGTCTGGGGCGTAGAGGAAGCGCATTGCACCAGCAGTAGGGCAGCCAGTAGGCCCAGAGAAAAGCGCAGGATGGACGGTGTTTTCATAGCGGTTGGGATAGTAGAATCAGGTCTAGCGCAAAGTCGAGCACTGCTAATGACGTG
>Ga0114970_10002932_pt1 | contig 12696 bp, 9 predicted proteins | sample M_140205_XF_Meta_FD_87030 | JGI IMG/M metagenome (GOLD analysis project Ga0114970, IMG submission 87030) | Freshwater microbial communities from Lake Montjoie, Canada to study carbon cycling - M_140205_XF_MetaG | ecosystem: Environmental > Aquatic > Freshwater > Lake | place: Lake Montjoie... | reverse complement strand
GATGCGACCTTCGAAGTTGCGGTTACCCGAGATGACCGAGGCGAGGCTGAGGTTGTGCTCCACCTGCGCTTTCTCGATAGCCGGGTGAAGGGGCCCCGAATTGCCTATGCAGGTGACGCAACCAAAAGCCGCTAGGTGAAAGCCCAGCGTTTCCAGCGAGTCAAGAAGCCCTGAAGCTTCCAAGTAGTCCTGCACGGCACGAGAGCCCGGTGCCAGTGAAGTTTTCACCCAGGCAGGTACGGTCAAACCGGTCTGCACCGCTTTTTGGGCCAGAAGGGCGCTACCGAGCATCAATTTTGGGTTGGCGGTATTGGTGCAACTGGTAATCGAGGCTATCGCAACAGCTCCGTCGAACAACTCGACAGTCTCCCCGTCCAGCTCGACAAGTACCGGCGCCCGGTCTTGCGACTCGGGAGGGAGCACCTTCGCCATGGCGGCCGCTGTATCGGCGAGCTTGAGACGGTCTTGCGGGCGGCTGGGGCCCGCCAGAGAGGGCACAATGTCCTCAAGATCGATCTCGAGGACTACCCTATACTCCGGGACGACTTCGCCGGTGAGAAACAGCTCGTTGGCACGAGTATAGGCCTCGGCGATGGCCGCTTCTTTGTCGCGGCCGGTAAACCTCAGAAACTCTATGGTGGTCTCGTCCACCGGGAAGTAGCCCATGGTAGCGCCATATTCAGGGCTCATGTTGGCTATCGTAGCCCGGTCGGGAAGGGAAAGGCTTTTGAGCCCGGGCCCGAAGAACTCGACAAACTTGTCTACCACCCCAAACTTTCGCAGCCTTTCAGTCACGGTGAGCACAAGGTCGGTCGCTGTGGTGCCTGGGTTAAGCTTACCTTTCAGCTTGAGGCCTATCACATCCGGAAGGGTCATGAAGTACGGCTGCCCGAGCATCACGGCCTCGGCCTCGATACCGCCAACGCCCCACCCCAACACCCCCAGAGCATTGATCATGGTCGTGTGGCTGTCGGTTCCCACCAAAGTGTCGGGATGCAGCAAGCCTGCATGGTCTGTGCTCTCCATGACAACAGAAGCCAGATACTCGAGATTCACCTGATGGCAAATACCGCTGTTCGGTGGAACCACCCGGAAGTTCTTGAAGGCTTTTTGCGCCCACTTGAGAAAGGTGTAGCGCTCCTGATTGCGCTCATACTCTTTCTCCACATTCTTTGCTAGCGCCGAAGCCATGCCGAAAACATCAATCTGCACCGAATGATCGATGACGAGGTCTACGGGCACGAGCGGATTGATCTTCTCTGGGTCTTGGCCGGCCGCAGCCACCGCATCCCGCATAGCCGCAAGGTCCACCACAGCGGGAACCCCTGTAAAATCCTGCATCAAAACCCGCGCAGGAAAAAAGGGAATTTCCACTGACGCTCCATCACCCGCCGAGGCGAAAAAGGATTCGACGAGGTCTTGATTGACGTGATTTCCTGCGCTCTTGCGCAAGACATTTTCCAGCAGGATACGATGCGAGTAGGGAAGGCGAAGCACCTTGTCACGCCCTAGGTCGGTAATGTCATAGAAGGTGTACTCTTGCCCACCCACCCGCAGGGTCTTTAGGAACTCCGACTTTTTCATTTCGCTCTCCCGGGCTTCACAATAAAGACCCCCCCGGGGTTTGACAAGCAGGACTGGTAGTTCATGGGGTTTTGGGGCACAATCGAAGAATGTTACGCTGGAGCTTTGTCGTTATCCTGTTGTTCCTAGCCCTTACCACCGAGCTCTACTCTCAGGAAGAGTCGGGAGAGGCCAGTTTCTATGCAGAGGAGTTTGCAGGCAAGAAAACGGCCTCCGGAGAGGCCTACAGCCCTGATCTTCTCACCGCGGCCCATCGATCTTTGCGGTTCGGCATACGCCTTTTGGTCACCAATAAACTCAATGGAAAATCCGTGATCGTCACCGTGAACGACAGGGGGCCTTTTGTGCAGGGGAGAATCATCGATCTTTCCCGCGCCGCAGCCGCAGAATTGGACATTCTCGACTCCGGCGTCGCGCAGGTGACCATTCACCCGCTCAAAGTGGGTGAAGCGACGGAATTACCACCGCCTCCTCAGACCTACTTCCAACTCGGTGCGTTCCGGACCCAGGCAAACGCCTTTACACAGGCCCGAAAACTTAAGGATCAAGGCTTCCAGCCCCACATCCGTCAGGAGGGCCCTCTGTTGCGAGTTTACCTCTCCTGTGCAGAGGGTCAAAAAACGGAAGAAATGCTCGTTGCTATGGTAAAAGCCGGCCTCAGCGGCTATTTGCAAAGTTCCAAAGAGCCGGCAGGGAAGGACGTTTCCCTGTCAACTAATTAACCACCGGGGTTGCCTGACTGCCCAAGGCTTAGTATCATTCCTCATTATGCCCAACTTAACGAGACTAGTGATTGTTGACGATGACGAAGTAACCCTGACCTTCTGCCAGCGCGTCTTGCAGGACTATGAGACCTTCGTTTTTAAAGATCCGAAAAAAGCACTCCAGTACTGTGAAAAGTACCCCTTCGACCTGTTGCTTGCCGACATGCGTATGCCCTCCCTGTCTGGGGTGGCGCTCGTGCAAGAGATAAGAAAGAAGACGACAGACTTCGCCACAATAATGTTTTCAGCCTACGGTGATACAAACTATCTGATTGATGCCGTCAACGCCTCCAACATTTCCCACTATTTTGTCAAACCCGTTGAATCTCAGGTCCTGCTGGGCAAGGTCAAAGAAGCGGTGCTGGCACAAAAACAACTTCGCCGCAGGCTTTCTGAAGAGAAAAACTTGGAAGAAAGCGCACGCAAGCTTGCTTCCGAAAACACCCTGCTGAGGTTTAACGCCGAGAGCCCACTCCAATCCCTTGTTGGCACCCATCCTTCGGTATTGAAGACCAAGGAGCAAATCAAGGCTTTCGCCCTTACCGACCATCCGGTACATATCACCGGTGAGCCGGGGACGGGCAAAAAAATGATAGCGCGCATTCTTCACGACATGTCCTCCCGCAGCATCGAGCCATTTCTCAGCCTTTCGACAACCACCATTCCCGAGGAACTCCTGGAAGCCGAACTTTTTGGGGTTTCCAAGTCGGGCTCTAAGCCGGCGCGCGAAGGCTTTCTTTCGAGGTGTCAGGGAGGCAGTTTGTTCATTGAAGACATACAATTGCTGCCCAAAACGCTTCAATCGAAGCTGCTGAAGTTTCTGGCCTACGGCATTTATTATCCGGTGGCCGGAACAGAGGAGCGATCGGCCGATGTGCGGGTGCTGGTCAGCAGTACCACGAATCTGATTGGGGAGACTGACCGCGGCGATTTCCGTAAAGACCTTTATCACAAGATAGCGACCCTTCAAATCCGAACCCTTCCCCTCCGTGAGCGCCGTGAGGATATCCTGTCGCTGATGGAGGCCTGCGCACACAAGAGCAATCATATCTATCCTCAGCTTGACACGAAGCAGAAGAACTTATTGGCTAAGTACTCGTTCCCAGGGAATATCCGGGAACTTCAAGGGATTCTTGAGAAACTGAATCTCACCATGCGGACGACAGGAAAGCAAACCGTTACAATGGAAGAAATTGATCGACTTCTTAAAGAGAATGCAGAGATTTACGCTGCCGAACAGGGGGTGGGGGCCAGCGTGAAGACCATTCAGCTTCCTGTTGGTCACGAACCGGTGAATATGCGGGAGTTTGTCGATGCCATCGAGAAAGACATCATCATTGCGTCTTTGAAGTACTGCGACAATAACATTAGCCAGACCTCGCGGAACCTTATGATCAGCCGCCAAGGCCTCAAAAACAAAATTAAGCGCTATGAGATCCCCGTCGATATCGACGAGGACGACGAGGAAGATCAATCCACAGAGGAATGATCAGGCCGGGAGATCCTTGCCAAAACAGAGGCTGGTCTCCCGCCCCTCATAGGGACCGAAGTTACTGATGACGCTATAGGCCATATTGGTATACAGAGCCACGGCCTCGGGGATGGCCTTGGAAGTTTCCAGAACAAGGCGTTTCGCGCCTTTTTCGGTGGCCAACTGCTCCAGACGTTCCATCATTTGCCGGCTGACTCCCCCGCCCCGGTATTCGGGAAGGACAAAAACCCTCTTGACTTCCCAAACCCCAACGCTTAATTCTCGCAAGGCAGCGCACCCTACTGGGTCCCGACCACGCCAGGCCAACACCAAATCATGAATGCCCTGAAGGCTAGTCACCGGGCTAAACAGTTCCTGACTTTCGCCGGTTCGCTGCTCAAGTTCCCGGTCTAGCAGTCGTGACAGCTCGATGAACTCGGGCATCATGGTGTCGTACACTTTTAACATCAGATTCAAGGGGTGATCTCCTGGGCTTCTTCGAGTTCAGGACTCCAGTAGCTGGTCCTATTGCGACCCTGATTCTTAGACTCATATAGGGCCTTGTCGGCCCTGTTGAGCAGAGTCTCTGGATTGACAAAATCATGGGACTCACTTGCCACAAACTCGGCCACCCCGCCGCTGATCGAGACCGACAAGTCCTTGCCCGCATACGAGACCTTCAAAGCACCGACAGCCTCACGGATTCGCTCGCTGATTAAGTATCCGTAGTCGGCCTTGCACTGCACGAGCAAAACAACAAACTCTTCGCCGCCAAACCGCGCTGCGATGTCTTCGCTTCTCACACAGGAGGCTATTACCGAGCCTACCTCCGCCAGTACAAGGTCGCCGGCGAGATGCCCGTGTTCGGTGTTGAAGCGCTTGAAATGGTCAATATCAAAAATGACTACGGTCACAGGAAGCTTGTAACGCATAACCCTGGCCAATTCCTCTTCCAGCCGGCGCATGAAGTAGGAATGATTGTAAAGTTTGGTCTTGCGGTCGGTGATGGCACTTTGGTAGTTCAAACTATTCTGGAAGCTGATGGAAACAAACTTGATCAACCTTTCCAGATACCGCATTTCTTCGTCGGTGTAATCTTCGCCGAGAACCTTGCGTCCGACGACAATGAAGCCATGCACCCCTGCGAATCCGAGAATGGGAATTAGTTTGGCGGGCCGGAGCGACAAAAAAACGTCGGAGAGGCTCTGCTGACCCACCGTGGACTCGAAAACGCTGAAATCTACAGCTACGGGCGAGAGTCCAAAAAAATGCCTGTAGGGCTCCAAAGATGGAATCTCTACGGGCGACTGAACCCTCTTCATATTTTCGAAGCAAATAATTTCAGGCTGATCCGACGCGAACTCGCTTTGCAAAACAAAAACAAGCCAGGAGGGAACAAACTTGTCGAGCAACTTTTGCGCAATATATTGCGTCAGTTTTCCGACCTCGGAAATGTAGAAGATTTCCGCTGCTTCTTGGACCAACGCCTCGAGGTCGCGCAACTGGTTAGAAATCTGGTCAATATGGGCCTGAATTCCACTGTCCTGCAAAAACTGATAATGCGTGAGAAAGGCGCTCTGAAGTTCCTGCTTCTGGTCCATTACTTCATTGTCGGGAGATTCGCGGTTGAAGTCAAATGAACTACTCGATCGAGGAGAGTTTTACCGGCCTAGGTGAATCTTCTTCTCCGATGAGTTTGGCCAGTTGGGACATGAGATCCTTGGCCTTAGTGTTCAGGTTTTGAGGCACCTCAACGTGAACTTTGATGAACAAATCACCCTTGCGCTGAGGGGTATGGAGAAACGGAATGCCTGCCTCTTTAACCCGGAGCAGTTTGTTGTTTTGAGTTCCTGCGGGTATCTTGAGACGAATTCTTTTGCCGTCAAGAGTTGCCACGTTGATTTCTGTGCCTAGGGCAGCCTGTGTAAAGCTAACTGGCACAAGACAATAGAGGTCGTTACCGTTTCGTTCGAAGTATTCGTGATCTTTAATGTGCATGTAAACGTACAAATCGCCAGCGACACCGCCATTGGGCCCCGCGTCACCTTGACTTTCAATCCGTATGCGCTTTCCGTTCTCGATACCGGCGGGAATCTGCACTACATACATATTTTTCTTTCGCTCGGTACCGGTTCCCCGGCAAGTCTTGCAGGGTTTCTCAATGGTGTGTCCGTCACCATTGCAGGTGGGGCAAGTCTGGGCAATGCTAAAAAAACCGCTGGAACGCCTCACCTGGCCTTGGCCCTGGCAGGTTGTGCACACCTTGCGCTTGGAGCCGGACTCAGCTCCGCTTCCGTTGCAGGTGCTGCAGCCCACACTGTGGGTATAGCTTAGTTCGACTTTTTTGCCAAAAGCAGCGTCTGCAAACTCAAGCTCGAGATCGTAACGCAGGTCACTGCCCCGGGGCGTGCTTTCTCTTCGTCCACCGCCGCCACCAAAAAACGAGCCGAAAATATCGCCGAAAGCCCCACCACCGAACAGATCCTCGAAATCCCGATAGGCAGCCTGACCACCGCCGGCCGAGGGGTCAATGCCGGCAAACCCGAACTGGTCGTAACGACTCTTTTTTTGGGGGTCAGAAAGAATCTCGTAGGCCTCTGTGGCTTCTTTAAACTTTTCCTCAGCAGGCTTGTCGCCTGCCGTCTTGTCCGGGTGAAACTGGATGGCCAACTTGCGGTAGGCCTTTTTGATATCGTCGGCCGTGGCACTTTTGTCAATGCCCAGTACCTCGTAGTAATCCCGCTTAGCCATCCAGAGTCCCTCTTACTTCTTCTTTTCTTCGTCGACCACTTCGTAGTCGGCATCCTCGGCATTCTTCATCTCGGGACCAGAGGAAGTACTACCGGAGCCGGCCGAATCAGGGCCTGCTTGGGAACCTGGCCCACCTTGCGAGGTTGCACCTGCTTGAGAGTTCTTGTAAAGGTCCTCGCTCATTTTGTTGCTGGCCTGTTGCAGCGCTTCCGTCTTTGCCTTAATCGCTTCTGTATCGCCCGAGTCGAGAACCTTGCGAAGCTCAGCAATGGCAGCCTCAACCCTCGACCTGTCGTCAGGGCTCACTTTATCTCCGGCTTCCTTCATGCTCTTTTCCAAGCTGAAAATCAGGCCATCGGCTTGGTTGCGGGCCTCGGTTTTTTCGCGAAAAACCTTGTCTTCGGCAGCATGAGCCTCGGCATCGCGCACCATTTTTTTGATTTCCTCTTCACTGAGGCCCGAACTCGACTCGATGCGGATCTTCTGTTCCTTGCCAGTACCTAGATCCTTCGCCGATACATGTACGATGCCGTTGGCGTCGATATCGAAGGTGACCTCGATCTGCGGTACTCCACGCTGAGCCGGCGGAATGTCTGTCAGGTCGAACTTCCCTAAAGTGCGATTCTGACTGGCCATTTCGCGCTCGCCCTGCAAAACGTGGATCGACACCGCATTCTGGTTGTCGGCCGCCGTGCTGAACACCTGGCTTTTGCGGGTGGGAATGGTGGTATTGCGCTCAATCAGCGGCGTGCGAACCCCGCCCAAGGTTTCAATACCCAGAGTCAGAGGTGTGACGTCGAGAAGGAGTACATCCTTGACATCCCCACCTAGGATTCCACCCTGCACCGCGGCGCCGGCTGCCACCACTTCGTCGGGGTTTACACCCTTGTTAGGTTCCTTCTTAAAAATAGCCCGCACGATGTCTTGAACCGCTGGAATGCGGGTGGACCCGCCGACGAGGATCACTTCGTCTAGATCTTCCGGCTTCATCCCGGCGTCGGCGAGCGCTTTTTCGCAAGGGCCACGGGTCCGTTGAATCAGATCGTCACACATGTTTTCGAATTGGGCGCGGGTCAGGTTGTACTGCATGTGCTTGGGTCCGCTGGCGTCGGCAGTAATAAAGGGCAAGTTAATGTCGGTTTGTGCCAGCGTGGACAGTTCCTTCTTCGCCTTCTCAGCGGCCTCTCGAAGTCGCTGAAGGGCCATTTTGTCTTGGCTCAGGTCGATTCCCATGTCTTTTCGGAAACTGCTGATCAGCCATTCGGTAACTCTGAGGTCGAAGTTATCGCCGCCGAGGTGGGTGTCACCGTTGGTGGATTTCACCTCGTATACCCCGTCACCCAATTCTAGGATGGACACGTCAAAGGTACCGCCACCAAGGTCGTAAACAGCAATTTTCTGGTCTTTTTGGTCCTTACCAAAGCCGTAGGCCAAGGCTGCGGCGGTCGGCTCGTTCACAATACGCTTCACTTCGAGGCCGGCAATCCGGCCGGCATCCTTTGTGGCCTGCCGCTGGGCGTCGTTGAAATACGCTGGGACAGTGATCACCGCTTCGGTGACCGCTTCGCCTAGGTAATCCTCGGCGGTCTTTTTCATCTTCTGGAGGATGGCAGCCGAAATCTCCGGGGGCGACATCTGTTTTCCAGCCACGTCGACGCGAACGTCGTTGGAAGGGCCCTCCATCACCTTGTAAGGGACCATCTTCATCTCGTCCATAACTTCATTGAACTTGCGGCCCATGAACCTCTTGATCGAGTAAACGGTGTTGAGCGCGTTGGTGATCATTTGGTTCTTGGCGGGCTGGCCAACCACCCTCTCATCCTTGTTGGTGAAACCCACAATAGACGGTGTGGTACGCATCCCTTCCGAGTTGGCAATGACCACTGGCGATCCGGCTTCCATTACGGCCACACAACTGTTCGTGGTGCCTAAGTCGATTCCGATAATTTTTCCCATTGATATTCTCCTTATTAATTCTGAGTGTCTGTTGCGGCAGGCGTCGCGGGTCCCACTTTCACTTTAGCGGTGCGCAACACCCGGTCGTGGAGCTGATAACCCTTCTGATATTCCTCAATCACCACCATGTCCTGCCCTGGGTCGGCCGGCTCCATGGCTATGGCCTCGTGGAGTTCGGGAGCAAACGGTTTTCCATTCGATTCCAATCGTCTGAGGTCGTACTTTCGCTCCAACATCGAGGCAAACTGCCCCTCTATCATCACAATGCCGGAATGAAAGCTGTCGTAGTTTCGTGCTGCTTCGGAGGATCGGATGGCTCTCTCAAAGTTGTCGAGCACATCGACGAGGTCTTCGAGCAGGCCCGTGTTGGCAAACAGCCGAGCCTCTTCTTTCTCCTTCATCATCCTTTTCCGGTAGTTGTCAAAGTCAGCTGACTTTCGAAGCAACTGGTCTTTCAAATCGGCCACTTCGGTTTTTAGACCATCTCTCTCCACCCTCGCCGCTTCGAGCTCGCGGTTAAGCACTTCCTCGACACTTGCCTCGGGCGACGCAGCCGACTCCTTCAGGTCGGGCACTTCCTCTTTCTCGTCAGACACCAAAAAACCTCCGCATCTAGGGCACATTGGCTAATATACAGTCGCTTGTTGGCATGGCAAACCCTCTACGGAGAGGATTCTTCGTGAGCATTTCACAGGATTCGAGGTCACTTGGCGCACTTTGACACCTCTCTCTGGCACCTCCTTGTCTACTGGGTCTCTATGACTCACTTGGCTCGAAACGACGACCTGCGAGGGTCGGTTCGGCTAACATTAAACTTCCGTCATGTTCAGACACATTGTCTGAATTATGTCCTTTACACGGGCACGGATCTATTCTGAATTGACGTTCATTTCTGGCCGAGGTACTTTAGACTCATCATTCGCAGGTTGCCGGAAGGAATCTGCACAAGGAGAGCTTTTTTGAGCATAGTCGAACTGAAGAATGCCAAAAAACATTACGCCCTGGGCAAGACGACGGTCGAGGCCGTGAAGGGCGTGAGTTTCGAGATCGAACAGGGGGACTTTATCTCCATTGCTGGTCCTTCGGGGTCGGGCAAATCCACCATCCTCAACCTCATAGGGCTGATTGATACCGCCACCAATGGCGATGTTCTTATCAATGGTCAGAATGTAGCCACCCTGAAAGACCGGGAAATCACTCTCCTTCGCCACGAAACCATCGGGTTTATTTTCCAGTCTTTTAACCTGATCCCGGTGCTGACAACCCGTGAAAACATAGAGTTTCCCCTCTTGCTGGGCAAAAACAACAAGTTGACCAAGGAGCGAAAGGAGTATGTCGACTTCCTCATCGAGGAAGTGGGCCTTGCCGACCGTATCCGCAACCGGCCTAACGAACTTTCCGGCGGGCAGCGTCAGCGCGTGGCCATCGCGCGGGCCTTAGTCACCAAACCTGTGATCGTGCTCGCCGACGAACCGACAGCCAACCTCGACTCCCAAACCGGAGACGACATCTTGAAGCTCATGAAAAAGATCAACAAAGACCTCAAGACCACCTTTATTTTTAGCACTCATGACGCTAAAATAGTGGAACTCGCCGATCACATCATCCGGCTTAAAGATGGACTGATCACCGAGAACTACAGAGCCGTGTCAAAAACCCTGCCGGGATCCTGAGCATGGGCACCATATTCAAGATTGCGTTGCGCAATCTGGTCCAGCATAAGGTGAAGACCTTGATAGTGGGGGCCCTGATCACCTTGGGCATCTTGCTGACGTTCGTGGGGAACAGCCTGTTTGAGTCAGCCGCAAAAGGCGTCAAACGCGGTTACAGTGAAAACTTCACGGGTGACGTCATGATCATGGGGCAGAGTGAAAAAGCTTTCTCCCTGTTTGGTAGCCAAGACTTTTCAGCGGGTCCGGGAGGCGAGCCGATACCGGTCATCCAGCATTACCCGGAACTGGTGGAGTTTATAAAGTCCTATCCAGGGGTGATGGGTTTTTCGGCGCAGGTGAGTGGGTTTGGCATCCTCAATTTTGATGAGGCGGGTATGGGTTTCAACCTTCTGTTCGGGGTGGATCCAGAGACGTATTTCAAGACTTTTCATAGCATCAAGATCGTCGAAGGGCGCATGCTGGCCAACGGTGAGCCTGGAATTATGATGAGTCGCAAGCGCATCGAAGACATCAAGAAGCAGAACAAGGTGAGTTTGAAGGTTGGGCAGGAAATCAGCCTTGAAGGGTTTAGCAAGTCTGGCCTCAAAATCCGTACCGTGCCCTTAGTAGGGGTTTACGAATATATCGTTCCGACGCAAGCCTTGGAAATCGTCAGTTTCATCGACGTTCAAACGCTGCGGGCCCTGAACGCCATGACCGTTGGAACCGCCAAGGAAACTCCTATCGACGATGCCACGAAGAAAGTCCTCGACTCCGCCGATGATTTCTTCAGTGACGGCCCGGTGGCTGCGGCCGGGGCAGCAAAGGATAAAGTTGACCTCAACGCCATCCTGGGCGACAAAACGAAAAGGGCCGAACTGGCTACTGTCGACAGTGGCTCTTGGCACAACTTGATGATACGGCTGAACGACGGGGTCTCCCCTTCTCAGACCATCTCTGAGCTCAACAAGGTCTTCAGCGAAAAGAATTGGCCCTTAAAAGCTGTGGGATGGAAGGAAGCAGCCGGTACATCGGCCGCCCTCACCGACGTGGCACAGATTATCTTCAACATCGTGGTCATCATTCTGGCCATCGTAGCGGTGATCATCATCATCAATACGCTTGTGATCTCGGTCATGGAACGCACCGCCGAAATAGGCACTATGCGGGCCCTTGGGGCCCAGAAGCCCTTTGTCCGTCAGTTGTTCGTGTGGGAAACCATGCTCCTGGCCGGCTTCTTTGGGCTGGTGGGCATAGTGATCGGGTCACTTTCGGTAGTTGCCCTCAACCTGATCGGCCTCCCCCTCGACAACGAGTTTCTGCAGGTGCTTTTTGGTTCCAAGAATCTCAAACCTGAACTGAGTCTGGTTCAAGTTGTACTTTCGATCGGATTCACCCTCTTTATCGGAGTCGTGAGCTGGATCTACCCCGTTTCTATCGCGCTCAAGGTGTCGCCGCTCAAGGCGATCGCCTCGGAATAGGAGAAGTTCATGTCCGTCGCCACAATGGCTTTAAAGAATCTTTCGCGGCAGAAACGCCGTTCCTTGTTGCTCGGTGGTGCCATTGCCTTTGGCCTTCTGGTCATCACGATTGTTAATGGCCTGTCTGGGAGCCTGATCACTTCGCTGGAAGCCAACATCAGCAACTTAATTCCTGGCCACATCATTTTACGCGGAGCTGAAAAGACTTCCACAGGGCGGGTCATCCTCACTCTGAAAGAGTCAGAGGTCTTTCAGACTGCCGTTGACAAACTGCGGGTTCCCTACAGCTACGTTTCCAAGACCACCAACGTGCAGTCTGTTGCGTTGGTTTCCGACTTTTCAACGACCTACCAGAGCTTCTCGGGGGTCAACCTCGGTCAAGGAACCTACCTCCACGACAAGTTGACCATTGTCGAGGGATCGCTCGACGACTTTGACACCGCTGACAACATCGTGATCTCAGAAGGAGTGGCCAAAAAACTCAACGTGCAGATCGGTGACCGGATTTCGGTTCAGAGTGAGACCATCACAGGCCAGCAGAATGTCGTCGACTTCGTCTTGAGGGCCATTTATAAGGACCCAGGTGTCGCCGCCAGTCTAGCGGGTGCCTATGCTCCGCTTGATAGGGTGAACGCGCTGCGTGACATGAAGCCCGGTGAGTTTACCACCTTTGGAATCTACCTGAAGGATGTGGCAACTGCCGACCAGTGGGGGGCCCTCCTGCTCAAGGATCTGCAGGACAAGGGTTTGCCGTTCTTCGCCCGTGGGGGACTTCAGGAAACCCAGAAGCAGTACCGTGATCAGACTTGGACGGGCGTGAAGTATAGCCTTTACACCCTCAATGACATTCTGAGCTTCATCAAGGGTATCTTCCAGACCCTCAACCTCATCGCCTTCCTGATTTTGCTGGTGCTCTTTGTGGTTATCATGGTGGGAATTACAAACACTTATCGCATGGTGGTGTACGAGCGCACGCGCGAAATTGGAACCTTGCGCGCCCTGGGCATGCAGCGTCCAGAAGTGCGCAACTTATTCCT
>Ga0114970_10002931_pt1 | contig 12698 bp, 18 predicted proteins | sample M_140205_XF_Meta_FD_87030 | JGI IMG/M metagenome (GOLD analysis project Ga0114970, IMG submission 87030) | Freshwater microbial communities from Lake Montjoie, Canada to study carbon cycling - M_140205_XF_MetaG | ecosystem: Environmental > Aquatic > Freshwater > Lake | place: Lake Montjoie... | reverse complement strand
TGGATAAGTCTTTGTTCATGCAAAACCTTGGGTACATAATGAATGTTTGGAACATTATAACTGTCAATGATGTGATATACTAAACATTGGGCTGCAAGTTTTTCACGTGTTTCATGACTTAATGATTTTTCACAACGTACAATCATAATATCTGGAGAAATACCCATGCTTCGAAGTAATTCTACATTATGTTGTGTAGGTTTTGTTTTTTCTTCTCGATCACCATCAGAACTTCCTACATAGCTGAGATGACTGACGTGAATAAAACACATATTGTGTTTTTCATAATCACGAGATTCTTCATAAATCATTTGTTTAATTGCGTGAAATACAGGTTGAGTTTCCATATCGCCAACAGTACCTCCGATTTCAACAATGCACACTTGTGGTTCTGTCATAACACCATTGATAGATACAGGAGTAGCTGCCACTCTACGGATCCAGCTTTTAAGTGCGTTAGTAACATGCGGAACAATTTGTACAGTTTTTCCTCCGTATTCACCGGCACGTTCTCTTTGCGCGACTTCGGCATATATTTTGCCCATAGTAATGCTGTTGTCTCGAGTTAACTCAAGTCCCACGAAACGTTCATAATTTCCGAGATCCAAGTCTGAAACTCCACCATCGGCGGTTACATAAGCTTCTCCGTGTTCAAATGGTGACATAGTATCTGCGTCAAAGTTGAGATATCCATCTATTTTGATGGCTGTTGCCGGAACATTTGACCATCCAAGCATCATAGCGATAGATGATGCGATGATTCCTTTGCCAATCCCTGACATGGGTCCTCCAGTAACGAAAATAAATTTTGGAAAATTTGGAAAATTTGGAAAATTTGGAAAATTTGAAAACTTTGAGTCTGGTCTAATTTCCATTTGCAAATTTAAATTTGTATCTATATTATAACTCAATATTGAGAGAGGTACAGGGATAGTGGTAATATTAAAATCAAATTTTAATGTCAGTAGATTTCACAGGTTACGAAGAGGAAGAAGTGCTGCAAGCACTAGTTGATAATGCATTGACATCCGATTTCTACCTTAAATTAAGCAAACTAGATCACGAGGTAGCTCTCTCACTAGTTGAGAGATCATATATTGAATATGTTAACGGGAGATATTTAGGCGTAACATTTGCGAATTTTCCTCTAATTGCCAGTGCACGATATGATGAATTAAATGGTGAAGGTGCCATGGAAAGTGCTCTTAAGTTATTGTATGACCGTTGTGAATTTTAACAAAAAAATTAGCGAATACCATTAATTTTAGCATCTTCAAATGTTTCCCCATCAATTGTTTTAATTACTAAGTCGCGATTAGAATCGTTTCCCGTGCTAACATAAATAGCAATGTATAGATATTCTTGTGTGTTATTTTCTTTTTCTATCATGATTTGTTCATAGATTATGTGTTCTCCGTTTTCGCGTGCAAGAAAGGTTTGTCGGATTCGTCCTCCATTTCTGCTTTCGACTATGAATTTATAGTTTTCTTCGTGACAATTACAGTCGTAATTGCCCTTACCAGTTTCCCCGCAAAATTCGCAAGTAAAGTATCTTCCCATATTAATTTTTACGAAGGTTCCCTATCTTTGGGCACTGAGCTTTCAAATTTAGGAATTTGAATTATTGTTTTAAATAGTATCAGGTATCTCTTGAAGCAATATGGATATAAATGAAAAAGTGTTAAAAAAATATCCGGTATATGGCCCATCTGCAAATTATTGGACATGGGATCATGTTAAGACGAAAACGTTTAACCAAAAATATCCGCGTACATTTGAGGACGAATCTGAATACCAATATCACAAACGATTAGTGCGTGAATTCTTTCCATCGATGGAGGAATATATTCAGATTGCTTACATTGATCCATTCGAAAGGTTTACGTTTATTCGAAATAGATTCAAGTATAAGACAGATACTGATATTATACATTATTTGTTATGGATTCGCAATGGTACTGAACTAACTGAATCACAAGTCGAGTTTATCATTCGTACTAAGTTTCCGAAATGTGAGTATGTAGCTTGGCAGAATGACATGCAACATAGAAGTGTGTTTACAGTAACTCATTATCAAGTGTTTGTAAGGGTTGTTGAATAGAAAAACATCGATATTCGCACAAATTGAATTTTTATTTTTTATTTTTTATATACTTTTCACAAGTTCCAACAGCAGCATCATGGCTACTCCATCAGCATCCGCCGTCACCGCAGCTACCGCAACTTCCGCGCCTGTCGAGGTACCGAAGCCTTTGTTTGGAATTTCACAGACATCCATTCCCGAGGCCACTATTGTCTACAAGACAACCACGACTGTTGCGATCACGACCAAGTTGTTTGACTACATTCAGGGTCTGCAGGGGAATGTGTTTGTGCTCAAGGGAGATGATGGAAAGACCATTTTCAGGATTTATGCCGGTCCAACATACAATGATGAGTTTGAAGTTGGCATCAAACAATCAACATTGTACATGAGCTCTGCAACATTTCGTGGAAAGAAGGTCGAAATCGAGAAGTTGAAGTTCACCGATTCCGAGAAGTTGCCTGGAAAGAAGGCAGAACTGGAGGCTGCATTGAAGCAGGCTGTCGTCGAGATGTCAAAGCCTGGCGAACCTACTGGTGATCTGGATCTCACTGGCTTGACTGTGTACTAAAGTCCGATTTGGCGACGTATGTCAGAGTCAATTTATTTTTTTGTGAAACTTTTTATAAAACTGCTAGATCCTAGATCTTTGTAAAAAAATAATAGTGCAAAATCTGCATTGACTTAATTTCAAAGAGTTGCAGGGACTTCAAACGCTTCAACAATTCGGCATGCATCAGCCGCTTCCCGCAACACTTGTTCGATTACTTTGATGTGATTGCCAACAGTGTTTCTCCCTAGCATATCAACATTTTCAAGAACAACTCGCTTACCCTTGAAATGTTGTTCAGCCAAATAAAATGTCTTCTCACCAGGCATCCATCCAGATTGGTACGCACCCCCTTTCGTACGGTGCCCTCCAGTTACAACAGAGTATCCATTGGTACCAGTGAATGTGCGTTTCTGTTGATCTTCAATGAACAAGAACAGCTTGTCTGAGATGTAGAAGTTTGTTGTCGTTTTTTGCTGAAGAACTGCAGTGGGCTTTGATTCCTGTGAAATTCCGAACATGGTGGAAATCCGTGTCTCAAAGAGTGTCGTAGATAAAATAACAAAACAAAATCAATTTATGTAAAAATCACAAAAAAGATAAACATACTAAAACATGTCTTTAAATGGTTTTTCCGCAGTTTGTCAAAAATAGTCAATAATATTTGTAACGTCATACTTCGTTGTAAATTCTTCCCAATCGTTTTCTATTACTTCGTACAAAATATGTTTATTAGCTAGTAACTTAGCGAATCCAGGCATATGAGAAAAGTAATCATTTAAACATTCATCAACAACCATCAAACTAATAATAGCAATCTTTGAAACGTCTTTTGCCAATATATCCGAACTTATTAGTAAATACATTGACATTAATTCAGCATTAGAACATACATTATTGCCAATAACATGTTTTTCCTGCTGCGCTTGGTAAATATACTCGGCAATAAATGCTAATGGTGTCACTAAATTTGCACGATAGTCTATTGCTTCTAGTATTGTTTTTTCTATTAGAGCCGTCTCCTTTAAATATTCTCTTCCATAGGTGTATTCTGTATATTCAGCTGCTCTCCAGCCATAATCGTCACTTTCATACTTAAACGCTAGATTATAACATGTCATACCTAATTTTTCAGCACCAATCAGTTCATGTGTTGTTAGAAATACATCCATATATAGTATAGCTAATTGTACCATTTCCCAGGTAGGAACATCTACTTTACTTTTGTACTTAGAAGAGTATTTCCGAAATTTGCTATGAATCTTTAGAATTTCATAAATGACCACATCTCGAGGTTTTCCATGTTTTGTAATGTTAGGTATTTTTTCCCTCTCATACATTAACTGCAAAAAGTTGTCCATGTTGTATCTGTAGACCTCCTAACATTAAACTCCTTTAGTCTTCTTAAAAATGATTTTCAAAATTAAAAAAACAGTTATAGCAACATTTGCCCACGACAAATCGCACATTTATCTGTTTTTGTGATAAATGTTCGAAAACAAGACCAATGATACCAATGATTGCACTTAGTTTGGAACTTGTTTCCCTTTCTGATTTTTCCCAAACATATAGAGCAATTACTCGCAGAATACGGACGTCGCGAGTTGAATGCATCTTTTTTTGGCTTTCCTCCTGCCTTTGATGTTACACCTTTAGCGTTTTCGCGAATTCTACGCGATATGCGTTTCTCTTTTTTCTTACTTGATGATATTAGCGAATCTAAGTAGTTGATGTAATACTGTATAGCTTCCAGAGTCATTTCATCGGAACTAATTCGCTCAACATGTTGTAGCTCGAAGTTTGGTGCTGTCAAAATACTTTTCAAAATATCCAAAGTATATACACGTCTCTGCGTTGGTAGTCGCGGAAAGTCCATCTTTACTTTTCTTCAAAAAGTGATAAGATATGTTAAAATAATCAGTTTTCATACAAATTGAATAAAATTAGATTATTAATTCCGTAGCAGCTACATTACATAGGGTTGTGGAGTTTCGCAAATGACTTAACATGCAGCGGGGGGAACCCGCTACAACAGGTACCTGACCTGTTATTAAAAAGGTTAAAAGTGAGCGCAACGAATGGATTCGCTGACAGTCTCCCTGATTGATGGGTAAATTTGACTACACATAATTCGAGAGGCATATAGTGTTAATTGTGCGTCATATGCATAATTGACACGTCAGTGCCCTGAATGTTGTGAAAAAAATAAATCAAACTACACCATTAAGTATAGACAGTTAATTCGAGCAGATAAGGATGTGCACGTTCTGACCGGTTAGCATTAGCACCGTCGGCGAAGGAGTTCCGCGATCACTTTATTTTTTTGCTATTCGCCGAGATCCATTGGAGTAGTAAGGGGCACGTAGGTTGCGACCGCATTTTTAGTAAGTTCAATTCTGTACGCATCGATGTACCAGTAACCCGCTGCCCTGTTTAAATAAGTTACATTATCAAATACTTTAAATCCACTAATGAGTTCTAAAATGTAAAATTGTACCATTAATAAGTATGCGTCATTATAATTACATGAAGAAAATCTTGGTATAGGTATTCCATTGAAAGGGTTTACTGTAAATGTGCTTGGAGTGTCGTCAACAATAAGGGTATTATGTGCAGCAAAGTTTCCACCTAATGACTGCAAAGGTTTTATAATAACATTATTTCGAAAAACACAATGAATGTCTGTCATAACCAAATAGAAACTGCAATGCTTTTGTAGTTTATATGATACAGCATCCAATATGGGCTGAAGTATGTTTTGAACTATGTTGGACGCATAAAGTGCCGTTCCTGCTGTCCAAAGACTTACTGTCGTGAAATTCCGAAAACAAAATAACATAAAACTATCCAGATAAGGCCGTGGACCGATATTTTCATCGATAAGTGTCCCGTCAATATCTAAAATTATATTCATTTTGGTGATATTTTGCTATGATACTCTGAATTTTTTATTTTTTATATAGTATTTTTTAAAACATATAAAAAACATTTAAACAAAAGATGGCACTCTTATATAATCGTAAAGCCATTAAATATGTCTCTCGACACTGCCACTCTTTTTACTCTCGCCCGTAATTTCACAAACTCTGTTTACAATAACGCACAAGATTTTCTTAGCGTGAGCCGCGTGCAGCAAACAGTTATTGCTGCCGCCCTTCAAGGCCAATTTTCAGTTGCATTTGAGTATCCCAAGACGGTTTCCCAGGCTTTGCTCATTGAGCAGCAAGGAAACACGCCTGACTTTAGCGCTGACGTCCTAAACTATTACAAAACTGCTACGAGCGCCGTTGTTGAAAGCTTCCGCGGATCACAATTCGTACTTAGTGGCCTTCCTAACGCCGGAGGCTTTAAGGTATCTTGGAGCAATGTTCCTGTCCCGACCGCGGCACCAGTAGTTGAGGCCGTAGCAGTTGATGCAAAGGACAACATTGTCGTAAACTAAATGTTTCTTAATGCTGTTGTACGTTTACATGGTAGTGGCTAATAGAGCCAAAAAATTGATTTTCCTTTTTTTGTTATTCTTGCAATCATGTTTGCTCTGGTCATGTTGTTCGCTTTTATCAGCAGTGTAGATTCACTGACTGTGTTTGATAACCTCCAAGCAAAACCAATTAAAGGCTTCCACAATTGGACATACTTTGAGATTCTAGGTGATCACCGTGACAGACAGCCCAATCAACCTCCGAGCACATGGACAAATTGGACATTGGATGCCCCAGATGGCATGCAAATGGTTCAACTTATTGCCGTAAAATATTATGCATCAGAAATACCGTACTATGTTGTAGATGAACTACAAGCCAAATTATATATATCGTTTACTTGGTGGGGCGAAGGAGGATGGAAATTTGGTATTAGCTGGGCTACTTTCCGCGTACTGTAAATGTTTTTTGCGCAACATGATACAAGTTATTTCCATTAACAAACAAATCTATAGGCCAGTTGCGACGGCCTTCTTTTACATAATCAGTAGGACCAGTTATTTTACCAGATTGTTCATATAGACGTACTTGATACAAATGACGACCGGATCCTGGCGGAGGATTTGGTTCCTGGTATGGTGAGATAATAGTTCCAGAGCCTTCAGGATTTTTTAATCCTTGTTGTAATTTTTTACCTGAAATGTCTGAAACAACCCAATGACGCCAAACACCTTTGTCTGGATGATTTGTATCAGGTGCTGTTGGATCTACTAATACTACAGTGTATAACTTTTTACCATTAGCCCGCGGATATTCTATATAAGGCTGTTTTAGTGTTTCTTCGCGCTGAAGTTTCGGCACTCCAATCAATTCTAAATCGTCGTAACGCACTACAAATTGTTCTAAATCATCATAAATGCAAGTACTCCAATAATATGCTAAAACTACAACAAGTATCATAACGAGTAGAACATATTTCCACATTTTTATATAGCTATATCTTAGCAATGAAAACTAATCTTTTAAGTAACTTTTCTTAGAACTAAAACTAGCATGTCCAGCAAATATGTAATACAAAAATGTAAAAATAGACAAAAAACCGTTTTGCGACAACATCAAAATCAAGTTTGTATAAATATAAGAGTTCATAACTGAAAAAAACGTATTTTTATGAATGTCGCGCAAAGTTCGCATTGAACCAAGTCGGTTTTAAAAAATGCACCAAATAGACAAAACGTTTATTTTCTAATAATTGCAACTTTTAAATATATATAAATCGATACGTGAAAATGATGTAATTATATATTAAATAATAAAAATACTCTTATATACCACAAGTCTATTGTATTATTACAAAAAGCTGCGATTCTGTATTTAGCTCCCAAAGTTGTTAATATACCTAAATTTATATATATAAAAATAAAACCCAGCCAGAGCCTTCCGACTGTGAAAGTTAGACATATTTTTACTAATAAAAATGAGTGCCCGATGTGAAAAATGTGGAGAAGAATTTACTGAAATGATATGTCTTCCGTTGTTAAACAAATTACTGATAGTCCAGATGACAACTCAGTAGTTTCCGATATTATTAGATGCATACATGATAATCCGGATCTTCCTGAAAATCAGAATGTCTATATGACAGAAAGTGATAATTCAAATGTTATGGTATATTCTTCTGACGAAAATACGTTACGCAACGTATGGCAACCGAGACCTAAAGATGTCATTATACAACAGCTAACGGATGAAGCCATTAATCTAGTATTAGTCGATCGTAGGATGCCACGAATGGAATTAGCTAACGCATATACATTTTTCTCTACAGAAAAGAGAAACTTATGTCATGACAGAATATATAAAATTAAGGATTTTACAGGTGGTACTCAAATAGAAAGGGAAAATATAGAAAAAACACTCATTGAATTTGGCAAACGAGTTACAGTAGTTTAATGTGAATTATGACTTTTATCATTGCAAGCCACACTATTTTCTCTGTTAGGAATCGGCTTATATTTGGGATTATTGCATACCCAACACCACTCTCCAGTACAAAGGGGACATTTAATGTAGTTACAACCAGTGTCTAGCTCCCCGAATGCAAAACAATGAGGACATAATTTAATAGTTTTTAATAGTATGCCTTCAGTAATATATCCTTTTAATCCTTCATCAGCGTTGTCCATCTTTTTTTAATATTTTGTTTTTAAGAATTTCCAAACAAAAAAATTTAAAGATGATATACTATACCATACACCTTTCACATTTAAGTAGAATAAATTCTTCATGTGCTACATTAGCCTCAGTATTGCGTTAATCGTTCTTTTGGTTCTCGTATTTGTCGTGCGTAGCCGCAGTGAGGGAGTTAAAGATAAGCGTAATTTCAAATTGTACACCAGTGGTGCTACCATGCGCCAAATTGGAAGCAAATTTAGTTCCAGCGATCAAGTACAACCTGTTGTGCTTCACGCAGACGGTGCTGTAAAACCCATCGCACTAGGGTTAGGAAGTGCTCAAGGTGGTATTGTAAATGCCGATATCGGTGTTCCTTTGAACGACAGTAATCATTTTTACACAAGTGGTGCTACTATGCGCGTTTTAGACCAAGTATTTACTTCTGTTGACCAAGCTCCTGACGTGGAAGTGCATAACATGGATGATCCTGATTCTCCTCCTATGTACCTTAAGGCTGCTCTCATTGGCAAGTAACTATTCCTCTCTTAAAAAAAAGTAAAAAATATTCTTTTATTTTTTGAGTTTTCACAAAGCACCCGCACGAAGTACTGTCTGAACAAGACGAGCAGCCTTATTGATCACACAACTTTGATAAATACTTTTTGCGACATACTCTTTTTGTGGAGTTGCTAAAGATGAATCTGGCAATGATTTTAACATTTCAGAAGTGTTAAATAACATCTTGGTCATCCAATCATTTTTCAACACACCACTTAATCTATACAAACTATATAAAGCCTGCTTATTCTCGTCACTTAAAGAGTTAACTGCGGTAATTTCTGCTATTAAGCTATCATACGATCTATGTTCCTCGGAATGAAAAGCAATTAGTGCTTTTAGAGTTTGTTCACGTACACCAGCAGGCAATGTTTGGTCGCCCTTTGTAAGGGAATCCAATTCTGCTTGAGAAGTTGCGTTAGCTGCGTCTGCAGCAGTTTTGCGCTTATTGGCAAAATCTACAACAGCGGAATAATCAAAAATTGCAAAACTATCAGAATTCATATGTGATGTTCTTTTCTCTTTATATTACTAGTTTTTTAAAATAAAAAATCGGAAATTCCAATGGAAAAAAAGTTAAGTACGAACATCAATCTATGCCCTCCATAATGAATTGCGTTTCTTTTGTGGGAGATTTTGCGGGAGGAGGGCCTGAACTAGGTGTCTTAAACAGGGGATTTCTGTCTCGCTGAGGAGGTTCCCATCTCGGAATTGCTTTTTGTGGGGAATCTACTTTTACCCCTGACATAGGCACCGGGATAATACTAATAGAAACATCAATTTTTGCCAGACAAAAATGAACCGAGTCGCCTCCACAAAAGTATATTAAAAAAATGTTTACTTGCGAGTCTTTTGCAGATCGCGGTCGTTAGCGATCAAGCTGAGTGGTGACGCCATGAAGCAGTGGCATGCATCGCTGCCCTTGTAGTACACCTTTCCGGTCTGGTGGTTGTAATACAATTTTGCATCACAGTCCCAGCACGTCGCTCCGGACACGGCTTTGGGTGGCATCGAGTACCAGTGGTACGAATCGGGACAGCTGCTGTCCGTGCATACGGCCTTGACTCCGTGATCAGGCTTGACACGTTTTTGTCTCGACTTACTCTCGGTAGGTTCCTCGGCCTGAGTGCTGGCGCGGCTGAGAATAACAACACTCATGCGAACCTCTTTGACCTTCTCAAAATCTGTTATTTAGCTAAACAAATTCAATTTATGGCAACTTTTCATAATTTATTAAAAGCCTTATACAGAGGGCAAAAAATAAAGTGGCCATAAAAATTACTTCTTTTCCATAACCTGTTGGATGGTGCGAATAGTATTTTGCAACGTCGCGTTCTCTTGGGTTAACCGAGTGACTTCGTCTTTGTAAGTATCCTCTTTTTGTCTGTATGCATCTAACAAACGATGAGCTCTGTTTCTCTGCTCAGTGATGGAGATGTCTTCGGGGCCGTTTACCATGCGGTCATTTTTTTCACGGACAGCAATGCGGTCAGCCAAGTTTGCATTCTTTTCTTTCAGATCGGCGACTTGCTTTTCCAAATCTTCGAATGAATCGTTAGCACCCGAAAATTCAGCAGCTGCCGCTTTCTTTTCCATCGTGTAGCTCATAGATCGGCGACTGCGTGCGTATTTGGACTTGACAACCGTCAATTCTCGTCGGAGACTTCCGACTTGCTGTTGCAATTCGTTTTTCTCCTGCTCAATATCTTCCGTCAAAGCATCCATTTGAGTTTTGAGATCTTCCAGTTGCTGTGCCAAACTCTCGACAATCTCGTTGTTTCTGTTTTCAACAGCTTTACGAGCTTCGGCTTTTTCGAGTATCATCTGAGAAAATTGCATCTCGATAAACCGCTCGATAGATCGTACCCTATTGAATCCCTCCTGCGTGTTCAAACTATATGCAGCGTCCAACATGTCTCCCAAACGTCCCTGCAAGATTCGTTCCATCTCAAGAACAACGGGAGGTGTTGGCTCAGACACTAGCTGTTCCGTGGGTGTTGATTTGGTCTCAAGAGTTGTTTCAGGAGTGGACAAAGTTGTCTTCTCTTCTGGTTTCTCATCAGACTTTGATTCGGGAGTGCCCTCATCAGACTTAGGATTCTTTCCAGACTCGTCAGCAATGCTTGCTGCAGAGTGGTCAACCATTTTGCCCTCGCGGATGAATCTGTTGACGTGTGCAGCCATCAACGTGACAGGATAATTATAAAAAATAAATTCAATTTTTCACTTGCCACGTTTTCTCGGCTGAGACTTCGAAGGCAAATGTTTCTTGTGGTCTTGCAACGCGCCTTCCTTCTTCATCGCTTCTTTGACAGCTAGCTGCTTGACACGAACCTGCCAATCCATCTGGGGGAAATGTGCCGTCGGAAAACTAGCGATACGTCGTGGCATGTGTCCGTCAAGAACCATGATGAATCCTTTCAATTGATGAACAGTTGGCGACGCATCGTGCAGCAATTTGTACGCCGAAATGCATGCACAAATGGTCAATTGGCTGTCTTGGCCTCGATCAAGCCCTGGTAAATCGATGTTATGACGCGCGCACTGTCGTTGCCAACGGTCGATCATGTTGTAGTGGAACATTTTCTCTTCGTGAACTTGCAGATTGTATCTGGCCATGTCATGTTCCGAAGGGACAATGAGCCGACACTCAGCACTCTCTTTCGCAGTCCACGGCTGCAAAACCAGTTTGCCACTAATCCCGTCCACATAGTCATCAGAGTTTTCGGGCCATGGCAAACGAAACTTCACCCACGCGCCAAGGATGTTGCCGATTATTGCAATCCATCTGCTTGAATCATGGAAATCTTGCGTCATCTTTGCGCGACTCTTATCGTCGGTACGATGGTCATCTAAAACCACAATGTTGGTCAAATTTCGGGCAGCTATGTCTCGCGCACACTCATCGTTGAAGAATGACTTGTGGATTTCAAACGATTCGGGCTGGGCGGTTTGGAGTTCGCACAATTCTTTGCAGAATGTTCCTGCAAACTGGCCGGGGTCGTACAAAATCCATTTTTCAATCCATCGGCCGAAAAGCTTGTGGATGATGGGAATCGAAAGGCCTGGCGCCGCGCCAATGTACACGATGATTGCTCGTTCGCCGAATGCGAGTTCTGTGAAAATGTTAACCAAAAACTGCATAGTTTCGATCAACAACTTCCATTGACCACAGTAGGCAAAAATGGTTTGGGTAGTCTGGGACTCTCGCTTCTCGTATGGCTTTTGGGCCAGGCCCTCATATTGGACCAGATTGGGGACAAACTCAACGTGTTGGTCTTGGGGTTTATCCATTATGTTTTTGCAGAGCGAAAACTGTTATTAGATATAAAAAAATCAACTTTTTGCAAAAAATAGCTCACTCCGGACTGACAAATATTAGATATATTTATAAGTCACGTATATCCCACAAAACAACCCGCCTAGCGTTGACCCCATTTATGGTACTTTTGACGGATTCCGAAAATAAGATTCCTTTGCATTTTTTCGAGAATATACTACATGTCATGGTAGACTTCGTAACTTTCGCGAATCGCTTATGTAAATCAGTTATTAGGGTGTATTCATTTTCTTTATACCAAGTAGGACATGTTAGCTTTATGTGGTTCACGAATTTTTGAATATCGTTTTGTTTTTCGATGCCAACATTGAGAATTATTTTTTTTCTGTCACTTACTTCTATATGTCCGGTAGCCACTTGAGTGGGCATTGTTATAGACTCTAATTCTTCGGCAACCATGGATGATGTGACCAGTTCTATTTTTTTATCACAAATATTATCTAATGCATGGTCATCTATTATAGAGTTAACTACATCTTCAGAATATCCAGCATCCCTTAAAATTTTAGCAATATCGAGTGATGGTATGTAATTATCACTATATAAACTACTGCGGAGTGATATTAATTC
>Ga0114970_10002930_pt1 | contig 12699 bp, 10 predicted proteins | sample M_140205_XF_Meta_FD_87030 | JGI IMG/M metagenome (GOLD analysis project Ga0114970, IMG submission 87030) | Freshwater microbial communities from Lake Montjoie, Canada to study carbon cycling - M_140205_XF_MetaG | ecosystem: Environmental > Aquatic > Freshwater > Lake | place: Lake Montjoie... | reverse complement strand
CTGGCCCGAGATCATCGCGGTCACCTCGAGATTGGCCACTCGCGACGGGACGGCGACCGCTCGTATCGTGCGGCGTACCGCATGCAGATTCGCGAGGGCGAAAAGCGCTCCCAGGACCCACGCCCCGCCCTGCAGGATCGCAGTGTCGATGACGTGCTCCCAGAACAGCGCCGGCAGACCCATCGCGGTGAACCAGGCGTGATCGACGAGCAGCGCCGTGACCGCGCGCCCCAGCAAGAGCAACGCGGCGGCGATCGCCAGACCGAATATCAGCCCGCCGCGTGCACCCATCTCAGCGGTCCGTGCGCGCGATCAGAGCGAAACGCCCTGAGTTTGCAGCCATCCTTCCATTACCCCGCGAATCTCGGCCAACCGCTCGGCCGAACTCGCCTCAAAGCGTGCGACGATCACCGGCTGCGTGTTCGACGCGCGCAGCAGTCCCCACCCGTCACCGAAGAGCACCCGCACGCCATCGACATCGATGACCTCGTGCGTCGCCTTAAAATGTGTGGCGGCGCGACCGACGATCGCAAACTTCGACTCCTCATCGGTTTCGATGCGCAGCTCAGGTGTCGAGACGAATGGTGGCACATCGGCGAGCAGTTCATCGATGCGCTTCCCGGAATCAGCGATGATACGCAGCAGTCTCGCGGCCGCATACAGCGCATCGTCGTGCCCGTAGAAACTTTCCGTAAAGAACATGTGTCCTGACATTTCGCCCGCAATCGGTGCGTGCATCTCCTTCATCTTGTCCTTGATGAGGGAATGGCCCGTCTTCCACATCACCGGAACGCCGCCGGCCTTCTCGATACCATCCATCAGTGCCTGCGAGCACTTCACATCAAAGATGATGGGCTGACCGGCACCGGTGCGACTCAGGACGTCGCGCGCATACAGGATGAGGATGTGATCGCCCCAGATGATGCGTCCGTCGCGATCCACCACACCGATCCGATCGGCATCGCCATCGAAGGCCACGCCGATTTCCGCGCCACGCGCCTTCACCGCCGCAATGCAATCCTCGAGATTCTCAGGGACCGTCGGATCGGGGTGATGATTAGGAAACGTCCCATCGCTCTCGGTGAACAGACCGATTCCGTCGATACCGAGTGCGGTCATCAGTTGAGGGGCGACCAGCGCGGCCGCCCCGTTTCCGCAGTCGAACACGACCTTGAGCGTTGAGCCATCGGGACGCGTGATGCGGCCCACCCGCGCCGCGATATCGCTCACGTACCGATCGATGACGGGCACATGCCGCACCGCACCGGCACCCGACCGAAAGACGCCTCCGACGATCAACCGGTAGAGTACTTGGATCTCTTCACTGTGAAGGGAGCCGGTGCCGACGCACATCTTGAACCCGTTGTACTCGGGAGGATTGTGTGAACCGGTGATCTGGATGCCGCCGACCACGGGCTCGTGATGCAATGTCCAGTACAACAGGGGCGTGGGGACCACGCCCACGTCGACGACGTTCACACCGCATTCCGTAAGCCCGCGCACGAGCGCATCGCGTAGGGCGTCACCGCTCGGTCGATTGTCTCGCCCCACGGCGACGGCTCCCGTGATGCCGTGGGTATGCAGATACGCCGCATAGCCGCGACCGAGCCCATAGGCCACCTCGTCCGTGAGATCGGTGCCCACGATGCCTCGAACGTCGTACTGCCGGAAGATGGATTGACTGATGGCCATTATCTCAGAGTGTCGAAAGTCGGGACAGAGATCACAGCGCGCGGATCGCTCGTGCTCACCGGACGCGGCTCGCGGCTCGGACACGCGGCGCACCGTTCGACGTCGGCACGCTGGCCGGCGCGGCCGATCCCGGCAGTGCGCGACGGGCGAGTTCGATCATCGGCGTCGGATAGACGCCCAGCACCAGCAACAGCACGCAGGTCACCGTGATCAGCGACTGCGCCATCGGAATGGTAGAGGGCACCGGATGCCCGTCAGGACGCGGGCGCATGAACATCGCCGAGATCACGGACAAATAATACGCCGCCGAGACGGCGCTGCTGAGCACCACGATGATCGCGAGGATCGTCTGCGGTGTGGAGGCCTGCAGGGCCGCCTGCAGGAGATACCACTTGGCGAAAAAGCCCATGCCGCCGACCAGGGGCATACCCATGAACGCCAGCACGAAAACCGACATCGCCACGGCAAGCCACGGACGGACAAACCAGAGGCCCGCTATGTCGTCGAGCGTGGGTGACCGGTCGCGACCGCCATTCACGATGATCAGCACGCCGAAGGCGCCCATAGTGGCGAGCGTGTAGGACACCGCGTAAAAGACCAATGCCGTCGTGCCCGCGGTCGACGCGACCACGATCGTGACGAGCAGATATCCGGCGTGCGCGATGCTGGAGTACGCGAGCAGCCGCACTAGGTTCTTTTGCGCGAGGGCAAACACGTTGCCGGCGACCATGGTCACGACCGCCAACCACCACATCGCGGAGTGCCAACGCGAGGCGGCCCCCGGCATCGCTTCGATCATGACACGCGCGAAGCAGGCAAAGGCCGCCGTCTTGACGCAAGCAGACATGAATGCCGTGATCGGCAACGGCGCGCCGTCGTACACGTCCGGTGTCCAGAGATGAAACGGGGCGGCCGCCACCTTGAAGCCAAAACCCACAAGCAGGAGCCCAGTGCCGACGAGGAACATCGGACCAAGACTCGGCTGCGTTGAGACCCACTGTGCGATATCGACCAGACGCGTACTGCCGGTGGCACCGTAGATCAGCGCGATGCCATAGAGAAGGAATCCCGACGACACCGATCCTAGGAGGAAGTACTTCACGGCCGCTTCAGCACCGCGCGCACTGCGCCGATTCACTCCGGCCAGCACATAGATCGCGAGCGACATCAGTTCGATGCCAAGAAATACGAACATCAGATCCCGTGCGGCCGCGAGCACCATCATGCCGGTGGCCGCGAGCAACATCAGCACCGGCACCTCCGGACTGAAGGCCGCACTGCGGTGGTGTTCGGCGTCGAGCAGGATGAGCGACAACACCGTTCCGAGCAGGATCACGAGATCGATCGCCCACCGGAAACCGTCGCCGGCAATGCGCTGATCGGGGGTGCCGTTTACGCCATCGCCCCACGCGATCATCACCACTAGACCGACGAGTAGGCACAGCACCACGCCGAAGCGGGTCAGCGCGCTCGTCTTCTCGGCACCCTCAGCCATGGCCGCGTCGTTGCTCTGTGGATTCCAGACGCTCGCCAGCAACATGACCATGGCGCCGGCGGACATCAGGAGTTCGGGAGCCAATGCGCGGAAGAGCGCGCCGGCGGAAAGGGTAGCGCCCATCAGCGGACCACGGAGACGTTGGGGAGCGAAGTCGCGGCGTTCGGACCGAACCGCACCGACTCGATGATGTTCTGTGACGCGCGCTCGATGCGCTGCAGCATTGGCTGCGGCGACACGCCGAGGTATATGATCGCCACAGCGAACGCCGCCATCACCACGCGCTCACGGCCGGTAAAGTCCGTGAGCGCCCCATTTTGGGCGGTATCGATGCGTTCAAACAGGACGCGCTGTAATGCCCGAAGTCCGTAGGCCGCGGCGAAAATCACGCCGCTGGTCGCAATCACCGCGAGCACCGGGCGTTCTGCATAGGTCCCGATGAGCACCAGGAATTCACCCACGAATCCGTTCGTACCAGGCAGTCCGATCGTGGACAGCATCACAAGCGTCAGCATCACGCTGAACATCGGAACGACTTTGGCAATCCCGCCGAATCCGGCCATATCGGTAGTGCCGCGCCGATCCTCGAGCATGCCCACCAGCAGGAAGAGCGCGGTCGTAGAGATGCCGCTGTTCACGATCGTGACCACGGCCCCCTGGACAGCCTGCTGCGTGAGTGCGAAGCAGCCGAGCATGATGAAGCCGAGGTGACTGATCGAGCTGTAGGACACCATGCGTTTCATATCGCGTTGTGACATCGCCAGCAGCGCACCGTATACGATAGCGATCACCGACAGCACCAGGATCGTCCCGCGCACCGTCGGCTCCATGGCCGCCGCCGGAAAAAGCGGAATCGCGAAACGCAGGATCGCGTAGGCACCGACCTTGATACCGAGCGTGACCGCGGCAAAGGTCGGTGCCGCCCCTTGGGCATCCGGCAGCCAGGTGTGGAACGGCACCAAGGCCGACTTCACGGCAAATGCCAGGAAGAACGCGCCGAACATCCACAGCTGGGTACGAGGCGTGAGCGCGAGTCCCATCAGCTGATCGAGGTGAAACGAAGCACTGCCGCCCAACGTCCAGAGCGCCAGAATTGCCACCAGCATCAATAATGAGCCGACGAGCGTGAACAGCACGTAGCGCAGACTGGCGCGCGACTGCCCAGCGACTCCCCAGACGCCGATCAGAAAGTACGTGGGGATCAGCATCAGCTCCCACGCGAAATAAAATGCGAGCAGGTCGAGCGTCACGAAGACGCCGATCAATCCTGTGGTGAGCATGAGCGCGAGTGCGCCGAACGCTGGCGTGCGCACCCGTACGTTGTTCCAGGAGCCGAGGAGGGCGAGCGGCAACACGAGGGCTGTCATGACGACCATCGGCAACGAGAGGCCATCAATGCCGAGGCTGATCGTGGCCCCGATGTCCATTAACCATGGCAGATCCACGCGGGCCTGCCAGCCAGTGGCGGTGGGATCGTACACCGCCGACAGGACGAGGCTCAGCAGGGCTTCGATCGCCAGCGCAACGAGTGTGAGCGTGCGCGCATCCGGCCCGCCACTTGGTGCTTCCGTGCCGTCTTCGTTGCGCGACATGTCGCGCCCGCCGAAGCGCACGAGCAGCGCGGCCGCCATTGGCCAGAACAGCATCGCCGGCAGTACCCACTGCCCGGCTCCGATTGAAAGAAGGAAATCGCGCATCGCTCAGCTCAGGGTGAGGGCGGCCAGAAGCGCGAGCGCACCGGCGGCTAACAGCCAGGCGTACTTCCCCACGTCTCCATCCTGCAACTTGCTGCCCACCAGGGCCGCGGTTCGCGACAGCAGCGAAGCGCCCACGCTGAAGGCGCGGTCGACGCCCGTCTCCACACCACGGGTGAGCACCACATTGGCGAACGCGGAGATCGGTCGCACCACAAGCGCGTCCACCAATCCATCCACACTGTACGCGCGCGCCAGCAGTCCCTGATCTGCTGGCGAGTTGGCCTTGTCTGCGATCGGCTTCCGGTACCGGAGCAGCGCGAAGACGATGCCGACCACGGCAACGGCGGTGGCCACGGCAACGAGAATGGTCTCGGTGCCATGGTCGAGATGGCCATTGCCAGCCAACCGGGTCATGCTGCTGCCGGTGACCGGCTCGAGCCAATGTTCAAGCAGGCCGACCGGGCCGAGTGGTAGCAGCGCCGGCAAGTTCAGCCAGCCACCAAGCACCGTCAGCGCGCCGAGGATGAGGACCGGCGCGGTCATGATCATCGGCGCCTCATGGAGCATCTCTTGCTCCGCCTCGCCCGTGCGGTTGCTGCCATAGAACGTGAGCAGGAGCAAACGCGTCATGTATATCGCCGTGAGCAACGCGGTCAGGACGCCGATCCCGTACGCGACGTACAGCACGGTGCTGCCGGAAACTCCGAGCAGCGACGCACTGGCCAATGGGCTGCCCTGCGCGCGCGCAAACACCGACGCGAGGATCTCGTCCTTGGAGAAGAATCCGGCGAGCGGCGGAACACCGGCAATCGCTAGCGTCGCCAGCGTCATCGCGGCCGCCGTTGCCGGCATGTACTTGGCCAGTCCGCCCATGTTGCGCAAATCCTGCGGATCGTCGTCGCGGTGCGTGTGGTGATACGCATGATGCATGGCGTGAATCACCGAGCCCGCGCCGAGAAACAGCAGCGCCTTGAAAAAGGCGTGTGTGACTAGATGGAACACGCCCGCCGTGTACGCACCGCTGCCGACGCCCACAAACATGTAGCCCAGTTGGGAGACCGTGGAGTACGCCAACACCTTCTTGATGTCCCACTGACGGAGCGCGATCGTGGCGGCGAACAGGGCCGTAAGCGCGCCGACGGCCGTAATCACCAACGACGCCTCCGGCGCCCCGGAGAAGATCGGTGCCGCGCGCGCCACGAGATACACGCCGGCGGTCACCATCGTGGCCGCGTGAATCAGTGCCGAAACGGGCGTCGGACCCGCCATGGCGTCGGGCAGCCAGATGTACAGCGGCAGCTGCGCGCTCTTACCGGCACAGCCGATGAACAGAAAGAGCGCGATGGCGAGCACGACCGGCGTGCCGGCCATGCCGCCCAGTGCCGCATGGGCGCCGATGAAGTCGAGCTTCTGCGTCGTGACCCAGATCAGGAACATGGCGACGAGGAATCCAAAATCGCCGACTCGGTTCACGACGAAGGCCTTCTTCCCCGCTTCGGCGTTGGCCGTGTCGCTGAACCAGAAGCCAATCAGCAGGTACGACGCAAGCCCGACGCCCTCCCAACCGACGAACAGCACGGGGTAGCTCGCACCAAGCACGAGCACCAGCATGAAGGCCACGAACAGATTGAGATAGGCGAAGTACCGCGCGTAGCTGGCATCGTCGCGCATGTAGCCAACGGAAAACAGATGGATGAGCGACCCGACACCGGTGATCACGAGCACCATCAGGATCGACAGCTGATCAAGTTGTAGGCTCCAGTCGATGACCAGGTTGCCCACTGGCATCCACGTCCCGTAGCGAACGATGTGCAAGGCCTGCTCGGGCGCGCCCTGCATGTCGAGGAAGAGGGTGACCGCTACGCCGAATGCCGCCAGGATCACGCCGGGCCCCACCACCGTGACGAGCGGGTGTCGCGCCGTGGTCACGATGTCGCCGTCGGACCGTTTCCCCAAGAACGCGAGCGATCCATTGGACAGAAAGCCAAGGATCGGGAGCAGGATGAGCACGCCAAGTAAGGTCGGGATCATCCGCGAAGCGTCCGGAGCGAGGACAGGTCAACCGTACCGAAATGCCGGAACACGGAGATGAGGATCGCCAAACCGACGGCCGCTTCGGCGGCCGCGATCGTCATCACCATGACCACGAAGACGTGTCCCGTGACGTTGTGCATCTTAGCCAGCGCCACGAAGCTCAGGTTCACGGCATTCAGCATGAGCTCGGCGCACATGAACAGGATGATCGCGTTTCGGCGGGTCAACACGCCGACGACGCCGATGACGAACAGAATGGCCGAGACGATGAGCGCTTCGGAGATCATACGCGCACCCGCTTCTTGGCGAGGAGGACAGCGCCGATGATAGCCACCAGCAGCACGAGACTGGTGAGTTCGAACGCCACGAGATAGTCGGTAAAGAGCGAGGCGGCGACCCCTTCGACGGCATTGTCGACCGCCGGCGCCGGCGCCAGACGAGGAATCTTCTGTCGCTGAACGACCAGCAGATTGGCCAGCAGCGCCAATCCGACCACACCCGCCCCCAAGCGCGACACAAGCGACCGGATATCAGAAATACCGCTGCGGCCGAGGTTGAGCAGCATGACCACGAACACAAACACGACCATGATCGCGCCTGCGTAGACGAGCACCTGAATGACCCCGACAAACGGTGCGTCGAGCATCACGTAGAGGCCGGCCAGGGCGATCATCACGTTGACCAGCCACAAGGCGGCCGGCACCGGATTCTTTCTCGTGACGAAGAGCAACGCCGAGGCGATGGCCAGCAACGAGAACAGGTAGAAATGGAATTCGAAGAAGCCGTTCATTCGACCTTCGGATCGGCAGGATCCCAGAGTTCGCTCACCGGGTGCGTCTGCGCCATCAGGCGCTCCAAGTCGTACACGAACGACGCACGATCGAACTCCGCGTTCTCGTAGTGCCGGCCCAGATGAATAGCCTCTTCCGGGCACACTTCCTGACAGAAGCCGCAGAAAATGCAGCGAAATTCGTCGATCTCGAACACGAGCGGATAGCGATTGCCCTGCTCATCCTCACCCGGCGTGAGCTTGATACAGTTGGCCGGACAGACGGTCGGGCACAGACCACAGGCGACACACTTCGCTTTGCCGTCTTCGGTCGTGAGCATGCGATGCGTGCCGCGCCAGCGCGGCGACAAATCCCATTTCGTCTCGGGATACTGCATCGTGACCTTGTGGGGATCCACCAGATGCTTGAGCGTCGTGGCCATCCCCCTCAACGTCGCCCGCACGTAGCTCACGCGCTCGAGCGGGCGATTCATGACCTTCACTCCGATGGCCATCAGTCGCCTCCTTCAGCGATCAACGTGGTCGTGACGGGGAGCGCCGCCGTCAGCGGGTGCAGCTGCGCCAGCGCCGACCCGTGGCGCTGCGAGGCCAGTTGGCGTCGCGAGAGGTCGAGGCCTCGCGCGCGCAGGCGCTCGAGATCGGTGGGGCCCACGCGCGCGCTCGCTGGACTGATCAGCTTGCCCTTGTCCAGCCAAGCGAGCAGGACGGCGATGATCACGATGTTCATGCCCAGCAGCGCCAACGAGAACATCGGACCGCGCGCCACGCCAAGCATGTCGAGGCCGAGGGTGGCGGCTGCGACCACGACGATATAGCCCAGCGCGATCGGGAGCATCACGCTCCATCCGAGCGACATTAGCTGATCATAACGAAAACGCGGCACGGTCCAGCGCACCCACATGAACACGAACAGGAAGAAACCGGTCTTGATGGCGAACATGGCCAAGGTGGCGAGCGTCTTGAGCACGCTGTACGGGCCGACGTTGTCCCACTGCGTGAACGGGATATCCCAGCCACCGAAGAAGAGCGTGGCGGTCAGACCGCTCGCCGTCGCCATGTTCGCGTACTCCGCAATGAAGAACATCGAGAACTTCATCCCGCTGTACTCGGTATGATATCCGGCCACCAGCTCCGACTCTGCTTCCGGAAGGTCAAAGGGTAGACGATTCGTCTCGGCGAACGCTGCCACGAGGAACGTGAACCACGCGACGGTCAGTGATAGCACGTTCCAGCCCATGTGCGACTGCTGCTGCACAATGGTGGTCAACGACACATTCCCGGCCAGCAATATGACCGGAATGGTCGACATCCCCATCGCGATCTCGTAAGAGATCATCTGCGCGCTGGAGCGGATTCCGCCCAGCAGGGCGTACTTGTTGTTCGATGACCAACCGGCCAACACGATGCCGTACACGCCGAGCGATGAGATCGCGAGGGTAAACAGGAAGCCGACCGGCAGCGGTGCGACGGCCATGTCGATCAGCCCCCACGGGGTCGGTAAAGAGGCGGCGAGCGGTAGCACCGCCCACGTCAGCATCGCCGGAATGAACGCGAGCGCAGGTGCGATGAGAAAGAGCCAGCGATCGGCCTCGGCCGGATTCGTCTCTTCCTTCATAAAGTTCTTGATCCCGTCGGCGACTGGCTGCAGGAGGCCGCCCGGCCCTGCGCGATTCGGACCACGACGATCCTGAATCCACGCTGCGATTTTTCGCTCCGCGAGTGTTAGGAAGGCCACACCGAGCATGTACAGACCGAAGACCACCATGATCTTGATCGCGCTCGCCAGCACGAAGGTGCTGATCGCCGTGGGGTGCCGCTGCGGATCGGCCGCCGGAAACCAACGCCCGATGTCGAGCAAAGGGAGGAGCGCTACGGATATCACGCCGTCACCTCGGCCGTGCCCGCCGGAATGGCGTGGTCAACGATCGGGTGTCCGCGCAGCCCTAACGCCTCGTAATCCAATCCCGCGAACGATGCGTGGGTGGAGGCGAGGGCGGCGAAGACTTCGGGCGGCGAGTAGAAACGGCCGTTGCCACCGACCGCGGTGAGCAGGTCGGCGAGCACGTACCAAGTGGGTCGTGCCACACCTGGCGCCGCTTTGGCCTGCAGGTAGCGCTGCACGCGCCCACGCAGGTTGGTCATCGTCCCTTCTTCTTCCAAGACATTCGTAATCGGCAACACGGTGGCCGCGCGGGCCTCGAGCGTTGCCGGCAACGCCGTCCCCACAAACACGATCGACGACGCGCGATCGAGATCCGCCGCGCCAACGCCTCGGAGATCGTCGCCGACGATCAGCAAGGCGTCGCCCTCGCGAAGCGCGCTCCCAATGGCATCCGTCTCGGTGAAGCCGAGCAGTCGCGCCGCGGTCCCGTTCGCCGCGCGCTCGCTCCGCAGCGCCAGATCCGGTGCGCCCGGCAATGCAACGGCATCGCCGCGCTCGAGGCGGAATACGGCGGCACCACCCTCGGCACCGCTAGCGACGTCGACCGTGCGCTCCAACAGAAAGAGCGCCTCGTTGGACAGGTTCGCCGACGCCAGCACGACCAGGCGGCGTCCCGCGAGGGCGCGCGCGGCACTTTCCACCGCGTCATCCCACTCGGCGATCGCCAGCGTATTGCCACGACGCACGAGCGGCTGATCGATACGATCACGGCGATTGAACTCGCGATACCCCTGACGGCCAACCTCGCACATGTAGTACTGATTGACCTGGTCATTCGCGCGCGGCTTAAGCCGCACCACCACATTGTCGCGCGTTTCCGCGACCGCGTTGCACCCCTGACTGCACCCCGTGCACACGGTTGGCGCGCGATCGAGTTCCCAGGCGCGGGCACGATTCAGGAAGTCTTTCGACAGCAGCGCGCCGACGGGACACAGATCGACCACGTTGCCGGCCCACGGGTTCGTGAGGTCATGCCCCTCGGCCTTGCCGATGAATGCACGATCACCACGCTCCGAGACATTCAGCACCGGCTCCTGCGCCACCTCGGACATGAAGCGGACGCAGCGCGTGCAGAGGATGCAGCGGTTCTGCACGTAAAGCACGTCACCGCCGAAGTCCTCGACCGGACTGAAGCGCTTCGATTCGCGGTAGCGCGAATCGGCCCGTCCTTCAGCGAAGGTATAGTCCTGCAACTCGCACTCGCCCGCCTGATCGCAGATCGGGCAGTCGAGCGGATGATTGATCAGCAGGAACTCGAGCACGCCCTTGCGGGCCTCGAGGGCCTTCGGAGAGTGCACATGCACCACCTGCCCTTCTCCGACGGACGTCGCGCACGCGGGAGCGAGCTTCGGGAACTTCTCGACTTCGACGAGGCACATGCGACACACGCCGGCCACCGGAAGTCCCGGATGGTAGCAGTAGTGTGGAATGAGCACGCCAGCGGTCTTGGCCGCTTCCAGGATTGACATGCCATCCGGCACCGTGACCGGACGGCCTTCAATCGTGAGCGACACCATCTTTGGATCAGCCATCAGTTCCTCACGCGGCGGAGGCGCGGAACGCCCCCGGTACGGTGACTACCGATTTGTTCATGGCGATCTTCGCCTCGAACTCGTGTCGGAACTTCTTGAGTCCGGACATCACCGGCGTTGCGCAGGAATCACTCAGCACGCAGATCGTCTTGCCGCTCATCCCATCGGAAATAGCAACGAGCGTGTCGAGATCCTCAGCCGTGCCCTGACCGTCGCGGATGCGCTCCATGATGCGCGTAATCCACGCCGTCCCTTCGCGGCACTGCGTACACTGCGCGCAGCTCTCGTGCGCGTAAAAACGCGTGAGGCGCGCGATCTGACGCACCATATCCTGTCGATCGTCGAACACGATTACGCCGCCGGAGCCAAGCATGGTGCCCGCGGCCACCATGCCCTCGTAATCCATGATGGCGCCTTCGGCTTCCTCACGGGTGAGAATGGGTACCGACGACCCACCGGGAATAACGGCCTTGATCTCACGACCTTCGAGCGGACCGCCGCACAAATCGTACAGGAAATCTTTGAACGGAAATCCCAACGCGACCTCGTAGTTTCCCGGACGGCTGATGTTGCCGCACACGGAGAACAGCTTCGTGCCGATGCTCTTGGGGTTGTCTGGCCGTCCGTACTGCTTGTACCACTCGGCGCCGTTCTTAATGATGTACGGCACCGTCGCGAGCGTCTCCACGTTGTTGATCGTCGTCGGCTTGCCGAACAGACCGGCCACGGCGGGGAATGGCGGCTTGATGCGCGGATTGCCACGGCGTCCCTCCAGCGAATTCATCAGCGCCGTTTCCTCACCGCAGATGTAGGCACCAGCGCCCCGATGCACGTGCACATCAACGTGCTTTCCCGAACCCATGGCGTTCGGCCCGAGAATGCCGGCGGCGTACGCCTCTTCGACGGCGGTGCACACGCGTGCGTACGGTTCCGTGAACTCACCGCGGATGTAGATGTACGCGGTCTGCGCGTAGATCGCGTGCGCGGCCAGCGCGACGCCCTCCACGAGCCCGTGCGGCGTCCAGCGCATGATCTCGCGATCCTTGAAGGTGCCGGGTTCCGACTCGTCAGCATTGCAGCACAGGTAGTGCGTTTTGCCGTCGGGCTTCATGAACGACCACTTCATCCCAGTCGGAAATCCGGCACCGCCGCGACCGCGCAGGCCTGAGTCCTTCACGACGGTCTGCAACTCCTGCGGGTCGGTGTTGAGGGCCTTTTCGAGTGCTTCGTAGCCACCGCGCGCGCGCCACCCGGCAAGGGTGCGCGCTTCGGGATCGCCGAAGTACTTGGACAGGATCGGCGTCTCACGCGGATGCGACGGATGCGGGTACCCCATTACTTCAGCTCCGACAGAATCCGTGACACCGACTCCGGTGTCACGGATTCCACAAAATCGTTGTTGATCATGATTGGCGTGGCGAAGCCGCAGGCGCCGAGGCACTCGACCTCGACCACGGTGAAACGGCCATCAGCACTGGTGAGACCGAGGTCGCCACAGCCCGTGTGTGCAAGCAGCG
>Ga0114970_10002929_pt1 | contig 12703 bp, 9 predicted proteins | sample M_140205_XF_Meta_FD_87030 | JGI IMG/M metagenome (GOLD analysis project Ga0114970, IMG submission 87030) | Freshwater microbial communities from Lake Montjoie, Canada to study carbon cycling - M_140205_XF_MetaG | ecosystem: Environmental > Aquatic > Freshwater > Lake | place: Lake Montjoie... | reverse complement strand
TGGACACGAGGCCGCGCGTCGGACCAACGCTTCATCGCAACGCTGGTACTGCTCACCGTGCTCCTCACCGTGACAACGATTGTGATCGGCAACAATGTCGCGCGTGCGTTCAGCATCGTGGGCGCGTTGTCGATTGTGCGCTTTCGCACCGTTGTTGAAGACACCCGCGACACCGCCTTCGTGATCTGCGCGGTGGCGGTCGGTCTAGCGATCGGCGCGGGATACCTCATGGTTCCCGCACTGGCATTGGTGTTTGTTGCGGCAGCGGCGAAGTTGTTCAGCGGCGACGCGCGAAGAACCAGCGGCACCCTACGCAACGCCTTCACACTTCACATTCGCCTTGCGCCCCTCTTCACGCAGCGCGAGGCTCTGCAACGCGAAATCGCCGCCGGGACATCGCAGCCAACCCTGATCGGCATTGAATCAGTGCGCAGTGGTAGCGCCGTCGAGCGCAGCTACGAGATCGACCTCGCGGGCGAATCCGAAGCGGACATGCTGATCGAGCGCATCTCCACGCTCGAAGGCGTGCTTTCGGTTGAAGTGAAGCGCATCCTGAAGTGATCGCGGGTTAAGCGATCGTCCAACCTGTCGGCCGCAATTGGTACTCGAACGAGCCGTCGGTTTTTAGGTCGATGAGTGCGTAGCAGGGATCGCAGTAGGTCGCGTTTTTCTTCCACCAGCCACCACAGATGGCGCCGCTGCAGGCGTAGGTCACGCCGTCGGCAGTGCAACGGTCGACGAGGTGGGTATGGCCGCTCAGCACCAGCTTTACCCGGCCGGACTTGCGGAACATCTTGTGAATGTCGGCCGCATCGAGGTGAACCAGACCGCCGGAGATGATGGTCTGCTGGTTCTTCACACTGCTTTCGCCGCGGATGGACGGGGTGATGGTGACGATCGGGATGTGCGACACGACGACGGTCGGAAGCGTGTTTGCAGCGAGGTCCTTCTCGAGCCACGCGCGCTGCTCGGGATTGATCTGCGCGAGATATCCGCACTCGTCCTTGGGATCATGCTCGACCGAGCTGAGCACGATGAAGTGCCAGCCGTTGCGATCAAAGCTGCGCCAGCGCGACGCGAGTTTGGTCTCAGCCATCGCGCGTGCATATCCGTAGTCGGGTTCGCTTCCGTCGAGACCGGATTTGGCCTTGCACCAACCGAAGACATCGTGATTGCCAAGGCAATGCTCCACCGGAACCTTGCAGTGCTCGTCGAAAGTCTTGTGAAAGAGCGCCCATTCGGCATCGACGGTCGCACGCTTGGTTGCGAACGAATCCATCACGAGGTCGCCGCCGGTGAGGATCATGCTGATGCCCTCGCCCTGCGCCGTGGCCAGCGCGCGCGCGGTGCCTTGCGCGGCGTTGTGCTCGGTGGTCATGTGAATGTCGGTGAAATGCGCGAACAACAACGCGCGATTGTTGGTGACCGTGGTCTGCGGTTCGGCTGCGGATGCTGTGGGCGGCTTGATGCCTATCGCAACTCCGAACGCGCCTCCGAATGCAGCGATTCCAGAGATGGCGGTGAAGGAGCGGCGGTCGAGGGTGGGCATGATGCGCGCAGATTACGCAGATTTTTCAGCGAAACAAGCGCGGATGCGATGCTGAACTTCAGTTCGCACGATTGCGCTGCGCCATGAACGCGTCAAACTCGGCGCGGGTGATCTTGTCGTCGTGGTCGGCGTCGGCTGCATCGAAGGCGCGGCGCACGACTTCGCCGCCTTCGCCGCGCTCGATCGCGCCATTGGCGTTCTCGTCAAGCGCTGCGAACTGCGACGCCCTATCGCGGATACGCGCGCGCATGCCGCCGCTTCCAATCGTGGGTCCGCCGTTGGGCAGTTCATACTCGATGTATCCGATCAGCATCTCATCGGTCGTCTGTTGGCCCCAACGCACGCGCTTGGACGGATCGGGATTCACGGGATTCGCCGCCGAATTGTCGAAGACAGCCTCGATGCCGATCGTGGTTGCCCGCTTCACCTCGATCGGCGTGGCGTAGTCGTAGGAGAGTTGCCAGTTGAAGTCGTAGTGCGCGATGTCGAGCAGGGTCTCGCGCACGCCATCGACCTCGCGATATGCGCGAAAGCTCTTGCCGCGCGTGTGCATGTGCGGCATCCACGAAAGTATGCGCAGATCGGCTGGGGCAGTGATGGCGATTCCCTCGCGGTGGCTCGCGTCATTGGGGGCAATGTCCAATTGAGAATCGAAGATGCCCGCGGTGTGAACCTCGTGCTCAGGCGGCGCGTCGGCGAAGACGAGGCCGATGCGGGTTCGATCGATGGTGGCCTTGCCATTGGGCGTGTAATGCAGCTGAAACAGGAGGTCGCTGCCCTTGGGTAGTTTTTTCGCGCGCGTCGCGTCGTACTGGCGAAATCCGCCACCCGGGACATAGGCGGCGAAGAACCCATGCGCCTCCGCCATCGGACCCTTCGCGCCTTCGGGCACGGCGAAGACAAGCACATGGTGCACTTGCGCGCGCGCAGTCGGAAGAACTTCCCATGCGCGAATCCACTTGTCTTGGGTGAAGCCAGTCGGCACTCGCAGATTTACATAGGGCATGGTGCCGTCGGGCTTGATCTCGACGCCATGGGGAAGTTCGAGCACGACATCAGGCTTACCAACGCGCCACTCGGGAGCGGCGCCGCGCGGGGGCGGAGCCTTCGATAGATCTCCAATGGGTCGACTTTCAGACTGGAGCCAGGCCAGAAGCGTCGACTTGTCGGCGTCGGAAAGCGAACGGTCATTGCGGAATCGATGAGCGGCAACGGCATCGGCGGTCGCGAACCAGGGCGGCATGGTCCCGTCGCCAACAACGCGGGCCACCATCGCCGCACGGTTGGTGAGATCGGCTGCCGACTCAAGGCTGAAAGGCGCGATCCCCCCTGCACGATGGCACTCGGTACAGGCCTGCGCCACTATGGGGGCAACCGCTGTCGCGTAGGCGGGAACCGGATCCGCCGTGGCTTGGATGCAGAGGATCGCGATTGCGATGGATAGGGTCATGGTGTCGGCCAACGGAAGACGGGCGGTCGAAATTGCCGACTTCGAAACTCCTCATCCGACAAAGTCTGCAGAGCGGTCTCAAGTCGGCCTGCCCGCTTGACGATTCAGCAATCCACGGTATTCTCTCCGTCCCATTCCCCTGTAGCTCAATTGGTAGAGCGGGCGGCTGTTAACCGCCAGGTTACTGGTTCAAGTCCAGTCGGGGGAGTTCCCAAAGCGGGTTGACCGAGGACGGTCAACCCGCTTGTTCATTGATGGCGGACGCGGGAACATCGATCCTGATGCCCAAGAGTTCATTCTTGGGGGCATCTTCCTGCTCTCGGCCGCTCTCTCGGGTTCTCGCATCAACCCTGCTCGCGCCGATCCGTGGGTCCGCGAAGTCGCCCCGCGGAGGGGTTGCTCTCACGCGCTCTCTGCTCTCGGTGAACAGGGTTGCGTCGCTCACGCCAGGCGCAAGTGTCTCGGAAATCGCTCATACTGACGGCGATGAGAGGCCTCACCCGCCCGGCTGCGCTCCGTCCCGGAGACACGATCGGCATCTGCACGCCGTCGTTTCCCGCCCATGTGGCGTTCCGTGCGAAGTACCTCCACGGCGTCGCCGAGCTCACGCGGCTCGGTTTCCGCGTGATCGAGGGAAGCCTGACCGCGCGAGCGACCGCGCAAGGCGCGCGATCAGGGACGCCGCAAGAACGCGCCACCGAGATCAACGAGCTCTTCTCCAACCGCGAGGTGCGCGCGATCATCACGACGATCGGCGGCAGCAACTCGTCGAGCCTGGTGCCGTACCTCGACTTCGCGGCCGTGCGGGCGAATCCGAAGATCTTCTGCGGATACAGCGACATTACGTCCCTCCATCTTGCGTTCATGCGCCATGCGGGGCTGTCGACCTTCTACGGGCCTGCCGTGATGCCGAGCTTCGGCGAGTGGCCCGAGCTGCCGCACGAGATGGCCGATTCGTTCCTCGATGCGACGATGCGGCACCTGGCTGGACCGCGTGAACTCGTCGCACCGAGCCGCTGGAGCCGTCACATGCGCGATGCCCGCACCGAGGCCTGGCGCACCGAGCCGCGCACCTGGGAGCCGCACGCGGGCTGGCGCACCGTCACGCATGGCGTTGCCGAGGGACCGACGCTGGCGCTGAACCTCAACACGCTTCGCTCGAACACAGGCACCCCCGAGATGCCGGACTTCGACGGCGCAATCCTCTTCATCGAGGACATGTCGAGCTCGCCTACTCAGGCGGAGCGCTCGTTCCGCCACCTCGCGGCGCTCGGCGTCTTCTCGAAGATCGCCGGACTCGTCTGGGGCCGGGTCGAACATTGGTCGGACGAGGGCTGCCCGATCTCGGTCGAGGATCTCCTTCTCGAGGCGATCCGTGGCGAACTTGGGCGCGCCCCTGCATTCCCGATCGCGACCGACTTCGACTGCTGCCACACGACCCCGATGCTGACGCTCGCGCAGGGCGTGCGCGTGCGCCTTGACACGCAGGGCGCGGCTGCACGGATCACGGTGCTCGAACCAGCAGTGGCAAGTTGACGGCGGGGGCTGTTGCCCCCCGTTTCGATCGCCACCCCGCTCGCAAGGCGCGAAGGAAACGACCTCTCCCCCTTCTGGCACGCTCACAACGCCATCTAAAGTTGGGATCCGTTTCGACCGTTGAGTTCAACCGGTCGGCCTCTCGCGAGGTCGACCGGTTTGTTTACAGGCTGATGAGGGTGAAACCCCCTGCTGCCGCGCCGTGGCGGGGGTTGGGCGCTCTCGCCTTTGTGGAGAGAGCGAAGGCCGCCGATCCGAACGGCGGCGAAACGGGCGAAACCCCGCCTTGATCTCACGCGCTCTCTGGACTGGTTCACAGCCTTCCGAGATCAGAGGGTCGATCGAAACGGTCGCACGCTCGCGGCTCGCTGCGGAGTGTCGGCCGCGCGCACCAATGAAAGCGCGCCGTCTCGCGCGTGCGACTCCGTGGCATACTTCCCGCCGACATGCTCCGAACGGTCCCCATTTCGATCGAGTCTTTCGAGGCCGCCGTCGGTCAGGCACTTCGAAGGGAGCCGGTCCAGAACCAGCTGCCGTGGGTTCGATGTCGGGCACATGTCGAACGAGTGATGCAGATATCATTCTGAGTGCGCGCTTTCGAACTGGATCACCAGAGGATCGACACCCATGCGCCACATGACCATGCTCACGCTCGTCGCGTCACCCTGCATCGTTCTCGCGATGGGCGGCTGCTTCGGCAAGCACCCCGGGCCATGGCGCGCAGCGTCACCCACAGACCTCGAGACACTTCGCGATCACTACAAGATCGAGACCGCGAACCGCGACATCGTGCGGCGGGATGTTTCGGTCTGGGTCATCGTGCCGGCTTCGGGCTACCCTGAATGGGGCGTCAAGCGTGAAGACGGCTCTGTGCAGATCGTCGCGCCGGATAAGTCGCGGCACTGAGATCCGTTTCTGCTCGCCGCATCTCGGTCGATTGGTGAGCGCGCGGGTTCGAAATCGAAGGAAGGCCCGCCTCGACGTCGAGGCGGGCCCTTTCGTTGACTGGAGCCCCCAAGGCGCGAAGTCAAGGGCGTTTCCTCCACGGATTGACTAGGAAGCGATCGTTTCCTAGAATGCCACCCAGAGAAAGGAACGCTTCCGATGCCGCGCACCACCGGCAACTACCGCAACTCCACCGTCGCCGGCGAGACCGTGCGCGCGTTCGTTCCGGCCACCCTGCCCCCTGACGGTCCGCCGCTCCGCGTCGAGGGGCCTATCGACGCCGCCTGTGCGCGCGCCATGGCGGCCGTCGGCCGCCTGGAGGTCGCCGCGAGCCTCGTGCCAAGCACCGAGTGGTTCCTCTACGGCTTCGTCCGGAAGGAGGCGGTGCTGACCTCGCAGATCGAGGGCACCGAGGCCACCCTGCGCGACGTGCTGGAGTTCGAGGCGACCGACCGCACCGCGCATGAGGACGACGTGGCGGAGGTCTGCAACTACGTCGAGGCGCTGACCTACGCGCGCCGCGAGCTTGCGAAGCCGAAGGGGCTGCCGCTGAGCGCGCGCCTGCTCTGCGAGGCGCACCGGCGTCTCATGCGGGATGCAGGCACCCGTCGCGGCGGCGACAAGAAGCCTGGCACGATCCGAACGAGCCAGAACTGGGTCGGAGGCACGCGGCCCGGAAACGCGCGCTTCGTGCCCCCTCCGGCCGATGCGGTGCCGGGGCTGCTCGCCGACCTCGACCGCTGGATCCACGGGCGCGACCCGCTTCCGGCGCTCGTCAAGGCCGGGCTGGCGCACGTGCAGTTCGAGACGATCCACCCCTTCCTGGACGGCAACGGCCGGATCGGGCGCCTGCTCATCACCCTGCTCCTCGAGCACTGGGGCGTGATGCGCTCGCCCATCCTGTACCTGAGCCACTCGTTCAAGCGCCACCAGCGCGAGTACTACGACCGGCTCTCGGCCGTGCGCACCGACGGCGACTGGGAGGGCTGGACCCGGTTCTACCTGGCGTGTGTCGACGAGGCCGCCGAGGACGGCGTCTCAGTCGCCCAGCGCATCTTCGCGCTCACGGCCAAGGACCGCGGCCGGCTCATGTCGCACACGGGCGCCACCGTGGCTGCGATCCACCTGCTCGACCTGCTGCCGTCGAACCCCATCGTGACGGTGCCGAGGGCCGCGGCGCTGCTGGGCGCCACCGCACCAACCGCGCGCAAGGCGGTCGAGGTGCTGGAAGAGATCGGCGTCCTGCACGAGACCAGCGGCAGGCAGCGCGACCGCGTCTACGCCTACCAGGCGTACCTGCAGGCACTCACGGCGGACGAGGGGCGCGGGTAGCGGGCCTCGGGTTTGAAGCCGTTTCGACCGGGGAGTTTGGAAGCGAAACAAGGCCCGCCTCGAAGTCGAGGCGGGCCTTTTCGTTGACTGGCGGCGTGGCCGAATCGGCCCGCGCGAGGCATGGTGACGGGCGAGCCGCGCTCTCGCGTTTGTGATGGCGGATCGAGGGAGCGGGCCGGACGGTGCCGGAAGGGCCACCCTGCGCCGGAAACGCTCGGACGCTCGGATCGCCGTGAACCGGAGAGCGCGATCGGGGTAGTTGGGAGAAACATCGGAAATCCGGTGGGTGGGTTGGTCACATCGGGGCGGGACGGACGGTGATGGGGGTGATGCGGATCGTAGATCCACGAACTGCTGAGCCGTCCTCGGCACTGAGAAGTGATGTCGCGCGTGACGAAATGCGAAGCACTCGATGGATCCCCACGCTGTGTGGGAGCCGTGCGATGAGAGCCTCGCCGCCAAACCCTCACTCGCAGAGTTCCGTTCACCCTCCGCAGTAAAGTTATTGTTTACGAAATAAATTTACTTGCATTGGCTTTGTATTGGCTTACTCTCCGCGCATCGCCGCGTGTCTGCAATTCGCGCGCGGCTGCGCCGGCGTGCTTCACTCGGCTCCATTCCGTGCGTCGCTGAGTTCGCCTCAGCTTGCAAGTCTCACTGGATCACCCTCCGCATCTGGATGCCGAGCATGGGGGCTGCTCGTCACATCGCGGCCGCAATGTTGGCCGCAATGTTGGCCGCAATGCTGACCGTCGTAGGAATCGCCATCGCCCCGGCAAGCGGCGCGTGGGCCCAAAGTTGCAAGGTTCATGCCCCGCAGATGTGCTCGAGCTGGCTTTGGGAGGAGATCAATGGCGGAATCCCCCTCCACCTGGACTGTGCAGGCGGACACTTGACTTGCATTGCAATCATCAAGGGTGATATGAAAGTGAACGGGTACAAGCGTCAAGCGTGGGGCTGGCAGACCCTTGCCAGCAACTTTCCGAGTCCGGGCAGCATCGAGGTGTTTGTGCCCAACGGCTGCGCCTGCGATGTAGCGGGTGTCGACTGCGTCTGCCTTTACCCCCCGGTCGGCACGACGATTGTTTGTCCGAATCTGGCCAATCCAAACTCCAATATCGGCGACTGTCCATGACGATCACGAACATGACGCTCACGAACATGACGATCCTCTCGGTTGTGGTCGCGCTGCTCGTTTCGGCAGCTTCGCCACCTGTCGTCGCCCAAGAGCGCCCGTCGTTGCGTCGATTCGGCTTTGAACCCGAACCCGGGGCGAGGATATCTGTCGCCGTCCCCGATGCGCTCACGACAGTCGATGTCGAGTACTGGATCGCAGTGCTCGAACTGGAGCCCGAAGCCGCCGCAACTCTTCGTGCGGCGGTGGATGACTTTTACGATTCGCGGGCTCCTGAGATAGTCAAAGTCATCGAGCCCGTCGATCGAGCGGCGACGGAACTCGCCCGTCGCGCTGGGTTTCAAATCATGCAACTGCCGGATGCTCCCGAGGCCTATCGTGAGTTGGTGCGACTCCGGGATCGGGCTGTGAGTCGGTTCAATGCAATCGAAGAGGATCTCTTCGCACATGTGGCGAAAGCTGTATCGCCAGACGCACCCGAGACGGTCGCCGATGTGATTCGGCAATTGCGCAAGCGAAGCCGCTACGGTTCTGCGTCGCCGAAGTTGCCGATGGCGAGTGTCGACCTTGGCGCGATCGAAACGGCACTCAACAAGGACTCCCCGCTTGCGATTCTTGACCGAGAGGCGTGGCGGGCGGCGCGTCCCAGCTACGACTCAGAGTTGGCGACGCTTCATGAGCGGCGGATTCGGCTAGACCTTGATACGACCGTCGAGGATCTCAAGCACTTCCGGGACTCGAACTACGATCTCGATGCGCTCGTCGAGTATCGCACTCAACGGAATCGTCGGCAGATCGCTGTCGAGCGTTCGATCATCGCCGCCAATCGGCGCTGGGCCGATGCGTTCGCGGAGATGATGTCGCCAGACGACGCCGAACGATGGCGGGATGCCGTACGAGAGGCGACCTATCCGTCGCTGTATCCGAACCCTGTCGATCTGCGGCCCCTCGACCGAGCGGTACAGGCGTTGGGAGCTTCCGACTCTGGAGGTGAGTCGGAGGCCGCGAGGCAGACGCTCGTTCGCGAGATCGCCCGGCTTGCGTCGATGGAACCGACGGCCGAGTCGGAAGTTGTCGCCGTCGCGGTCTCGGAATCCCGCGGCATGGTCGTTCAAGGGCTGAGAGAAAGGCTGGAAGAGAGCATCGCGCTGCTCCAACGGGAGCGGTGTGAGTCCGCGGCCCGTGCTGTGGAGGCTTGCAAGGCGACTCCTCAGGCGAGGGACATGCCTGAGCTCACGGCCCTGATCTCCGCGATTCAGCTTCATTGCGGCAATGACGGTGGGAATGGCAGCGCGAACCCGTCCCAGAGTGCTGCGAACTCCGATCGATAGCTCCCTCTGACGGTCATGGATGCAGTCGCTGAGACGAGTTGAAGTCGCTCAGACCGGCGCACGGCACGTTCCGTGCAGCGGACCACTGGTACTAACTCGCATGTGACGTACACCGAGTTCAAGGCCCGCCTCGAAGTCGAGGCGGGCCTTTTCGTTGACTGGCGGCGTGCCCGAATCGCTCCGCGCGGCGCATCGTGACGGGCGTTTCGCGCTCTCGCGTTTGTGATCGCGGATCGGGGAATGGGTCAGACCGGGTCGGAGGCGGCGCGCTCGACGGGACCGGCTTCCCCGCCGACGGCGCAGTAGTCGTCCGTTCCGGAAGCCGCTGCTGGATGGCCCGCAGCGCACCGACGCATCCTCCTCGGGGAGGCCGCGTGCGTACCAACTTCAACTTGTCTCAGAAACTGGGTGCAGTACAACTTGAGCACGATGCCAGCGACTGCGTCGTGCGTGCTCGTTGCGCTGTCGGCGATCAACATGTTGCGTCGACGCCGCGGGTAAGCGCACAAGCAGACCTCGGATCGCCAGGTGCACTGAGCCGACTTTGAGAAGACACCCCGTGCATGCGAGCGCGCATCCGAGCGCGCACCTCTTGTGTCGTGCCACGCGCAGTTCGTTCTACATCCGCGCGAGCCTCGTCGCCAACTCTGCGCGCGATTTCAATCCGAGCTTGCGATAAATGCGCCGCGTGTACTCGACAACGGTGTGCAACGAGACGCCTTGCGCTTCAGCGACGGCTCGCGATGACTTACCGGCAGCGAGCGCGCGCGCCACAGACAACTCGCGCGCGGTGAGCGCCTCCGACGCCTCGGCCGAGAGAGTATCGGCGAGCATGCCAAGGGCGACGCTCTCGATATTGAGGAAGTTGAAGGACGGCATCGGCAGCACTCCGGGCAGCAATGGCATCAGGCGGACGCCGAGGTAGTAGTTGCAGTCCTGGTTCGTGTCGGCGGGCACGTTTTTGAACTTGTTGTTGCAGCGGTGCAGGAATCGCTCGAGGTCTAGCAGCATGCGCCAGAGTTCGCGCATCTCGTCGTTGTCGAGAGACATCGCGGTCACGCTCTGCCAGTTGTTGTCGCCCCGTCCGAGTTCATGCGGCGGCTTGACGGCGCGCAGAATTTCATTCTCCGACTCGGTTCCGAATACCGCCGCCATTTTGGCGAAGAGTGCTTGGTCGTGGGCGTCGAGCGCGCGGTGATGCACCAGAATCGTTTGGCGAGTGACGCTCCATCGCACGATCGGCGTTCGCGATCGTGCTGCATGGCGGCGAACAAGTTGCACAACTTCGAAGCGATCGAGCCCACGCTGCACCGTGCGCGATGGCATGCGGCAGAGTCGTGCAAGTTCTTTCACCGCAGTCGGTTTACCGCTGCGTCGCAGTAATTCCCAGATATGAAGCGACTCGACGCTATCGAAAGCCTCGATCAATCCCGGCGTACGGATGTCGATCGAGGGTTCATCGTTGTTTGCAGAGTCGTGCGGCTCACTCATCGGTGGAGGCTACACAAGCTGCCTGTTTCAGGAGGATCGATCGTCGCTCGCGCGAAACATCAGCGGAATTTGAAGCAATTGTGCACATGCTCATGCGACGGACTGCGTGGTGCACATGGTCATGCGACATGCGGGCGTAATCTCGGCTTTCGATGGTGATCGTTGACAAGGCTCGTCATTCCTGAACGCAGTCTCCGTAGGTTGTCTGCCTCAACGTCCCTCTATTCGCAATCGAACTTCAAGTGAGTTTTCTCCCGTGAACACCAAGTACCGCTTCCTCTCGCCCGCCATCAACGCCATCGCGGCGCTCGCCGTCTCCGCCAGTGCAATGGCGGGCGATGTCTACACCGATTCCGCCACCGACCTCCCCGCCGGCGGCAACAACCTGCTGAACATCCTGAGTGTCGATGTCTCGTACACGAGCACCCACATCAAGTTCTCGTTCACGCTGGACGGCATTTCTAACCCGTACAACATGAATCAGTACGCCTTTGCCCTCTCGACGCCGGGCGCCGCCACCAAGTCCACCGCCGTGTGGGCCCACCAGGCCAACTTCGCCAGCAACGGCGGCATGAACTACGTGGTAAAGGCGGATCCCAATTACGGCGGTCGGACGTTTTTCCAGAGCTATGGAGCCGGCGGCTGGAGCAACCCTGGGGAGAACCAGAACAGCGTCCTCAGCACAAACTACGACACCAACACCATGGACATCTACGTGTTGCGCTCGGCCATCGGCATGGAGGCTGGCGGCACCTTCTTCTTCGACGTGTGGGCGATCGCGCGGGACAACAGTGTCTTCGACGCGCTGTCCACCAACGCGACGCTCTCTGGATACAGCGGCAACTTCACCACCAACAACGCTCTCACCTATACCGTCGGGTTTCCCCCAGTACCCACGCTGTCGCTCACTGCGAGTGATTCCACACTTCAGACGGGGCAATCGTTCACGGTGGACGTCGCGATGAATGCGACCTCGGCCTTGCCGACGGGTCTCCAACTTGCGATGAACTACGACCAGACCAAGTTGCGTCTCGACTCGGTGGCACCAGCAACAAACAGCCCGTTTGCCACCGAAATCGCAGAGCAGATCAACAACACCAACGGCACGCTGCGTTACGCGGTCGGTGTCGATGAGAGCCAGAGCGCAAACAGCGCCGCTGCGAAGCTCGTGACTCTGTCGTTCACCGCACTGACGAACGAAACCTGCGGCACGGCGAGCCTGATCTCCTTTGGCACCGTCTCGGGTACGACGACCAAGTTCACCCTCGCCGACGGCATCCCCCTCGCGCCGAATCTCGGCACCTTTGCGAGCATCAAGATCGACGGCACTGCGCCCGTCCTCAACAATCTCCCCGCCAACGTGTCGGTCGCAACCGACGCAGGCTCTACCTTCGGCGCGTACGTGGCGAATCCGGGCGTCACCGTGAGCGACAACTGCGACACGCTCACGCCGACGCTTCTCGTCACCTATCCCGACAGCTCGACCGCCTCGGCCTGGCCTGCGAACGGCATGTTCCCGATCGGCACGACCACACTCGCGTGGAGCGTCACCGATCAGTCCGGCAACTTCGCCTCCGCCTCGCGCACCATCGTGGTTGCCAACTACCAACTCGTCGATGCGACCATGTCGTTCGACGGCCCGTTTGTCACTGCGTCCACGCGATCGATCCGCTTCACGGCGGGCAGCAGCACGCAGGTGCTGAGTTTGTCGGCTTCGGGCAGTCCGTTCGCAGGCGGCTCGATCAACGCCATTCAGGTGCCGGTCGCGGCGAGCTACACCTGCCTCCGCGCGAAGGACCCAACCCACTCCGTCACCGACACCGCCTCGGCGACCGTCTCCGGCGTGCGCTACCAGGCAGCGTTCTCCCTCAAGCAAGGCGACTCCAACGACGACGATGTCGTCGACATTCTCGACTTCGGCATCTTCGTGGCCG
>Ga0114970_10002928_pt1 | contig 12703 bp, 9 predicted proteins | sample M_140205_XF_Meta_FD_87030 | JGI IMG/M metagenome (GOLD analysis project Ga0114970, IMG submission 87030) | Freshwater microbial communities from Lake Montjoie, Canada to study carbon cycling - M_140205_XF_MetaG | ecosystem: Environmental > Aquatic > Freshwater > Lake | place: Lake Montjoie... | reverse complement strand
TTTACAAAGGCAATGTAAATATTTTGCCCGAGAAATGCAGAATTATTCAAATTGGTACTTCTCGATATCCATTCGAAATTTTCTTGATGAATTGAACCAATCGTGTCAATGAAATCCGTCATTAATTTACCTGTTTTAGACAGTAATATTAGGTAATCATCTGGAAAAGAAGCATCATGAGATTTTGCATCCCAAGAAAGAAAATTACCGTAATCACCAAGCGTGATTTGGGGAGTAATTAACCAATTGTTTGAAACACCAACAGGGGAGAAGTAGGATGTGGATGCAATAACAGAATCTGAATTATTTTGAGGATCTGCAATGACAATCCATCCGTTAACATACGCCGCATCAACAGGAGGTGCTGGGTTTTGATTTATTATTTCCCAATTTATAGGCATCCCTGATTGAAAATTTTCATTTAAAATTTCAACTTGCGAAAATATAGACGTCATTGAAATAATAAACGAGAAAGAAATGATGTGTTTTTTCATAGGGTAAATGTAGCGCTTTCGCTTAATTAATTAGCCAAAGCAATTAATATTTCTTTGTATTCTTGATAAAACAGGTCAAACTTTACTAGACTTTCTCCTAAAAACGTATAAATTAAATATTGATGTTCCAATTTGTAAAAATTTAGCAAGTTGTTTTCCCAAACAATTCGAGAGATATATTGCTTGTTCAGATAATAATGGTTTTCTATCCAAGTAGGTTTTGTAATGGTGATATCTTCTAATACAACTTTTAATTCTGACATTTGTTCAAATAATATCGCTCTAATATCATCGTCTTTTGGCTGGATATCAAAACATAGACGAGCACCTTTAGAATCTACTTCAAGTCGAATGAATATTGATTTAATGTCTGACGGATAATTCAACCAATTTATTTTTCGACCATTTGAGGACCTTTTTTTTGACATATATTCTTGAAAGCCATTCCAAAATGTAAGATTTAATTGACGGGATTCTTCCTTTGAAAACATATTTTAATAGTGTGTATAGATATCAAAGATACAATTTTACTGCTAAGTAGTATTTATTTAAAAGATTTATACAATGTTTATAGCTAAGAGATTTCACCAGATTCAATAGTAGTTAGATGTAGAGAACTTATAGTAGTGATGTTATGTTAAATAGATATTGGAATAGGAATGAAATTATTTTCATATTTAAGCATAATGTATAGGTTTAATTAAATGATTATAAATTGTTTATAGATAATAAGATAGTCAATTATTTAGCAGTAATTTAAATACGTGTTCTAAGATTATGCATTGGTTATTGCTTAGAAGTTTAGCGTAAAAAAAATAAAAATAATACCTTAGTAGCATAGCTTAACTCTGACTCCAGAATTTGAAGGCAAGTCCACAGTTTAGGATTTTGAAGAAGTATTTAGTTCCCGCGATCAGATGTTGTGCGCTAAAGTATTACTATAACTTAAATATAATATACACTTTCTGTTTACTGAAAGATCACATTGTCTTATAATTAATATTATGTTAAATAGTATTCTTAACCATAAGGCTTAACATTAATGCATCCACTATTCAATAAAAAACCCAACACTAAAAGTATTGGGTATATTTTAAATAGTAATGATTCTTTATTTATACTTCAGGTTCCTCTGTTTCTTCTTCGTCTTCAGATTTTTCCTCCTCGATAACTTCGGTTTTAATTGGATTAGCTTTTGGCTTATCAACTTTAACTTCAATTGCATTTAATCCTTTAGGACCTTTTTCAGTTCGGAAAACAACTTTGTTTCCTTCTTTGATTTCTTCTAAATGACCATTGATATGTGTGAAAATACTTTCTTGAGAATCTTGGCATTTGATAAATCCATATCCTTTTGAACTATCGAAAAAAGTAACAGTACCTGTTCTTAATCCATCATTTTCGTCCGCTTCTTCACGGATTGGAACTCCTAATGAAATATTTTCTGCAATAACTTTCTTTTTCTTAGCTGGATCTGGCGGAGTTGCTGACAAGTTACCATTTTCATCAACGTACATAAGCATATCTTCAAAAGCACTTGAACCTGGATTAGCTTTTCTCTCTTCCTTTATTTTTGCTTTATCTTCTTTCTTTTTTTTCTTTTTATTTTCTTTTTCTTTTTTATTCCAAGTTTCTTGAGATTTTCCCATGCTTTATTATATGATTTTAATTATTAAAAATGGTAATTCTCAATTCTAAAGGAATGTCTATTGAAAGAGTTTTTTTTGAAATCAATCTACCAGAGTACAAATATACGTTAAAAGATGCTTATTTTAAACGTTTTTATTTCAGAAGTACTTTTCTACACTCTATTTGTCAAGAAAAATCGTGCTAAATAATGAATAGTTAGTTAAAGAAATCCCATGTGATTCCAAGGCGTATAAAATTTTTCTGTATAGGATATCCTATTAATACTTGATTTTGAGGGTTATTCCAAAAATATCCTACATTTTCTAATCGGGTGTAAAATCTAAATTCACCTAGTGAAAAGCCGAAAAAAGCGCTTATATTCATCATTGAATTAAAATTCATATTTGTATTCTCAAGTGAGAAAACATCCATAGAACTAGTATATGACATTAAGCGATAAGAGGATATCCATGAAATATCAGTTCCGAAAACTCCTTCCATTTTTTTTGCTTTAAACATCTTTTTCTTGATGAAAAAACGAGAATTAAAGGCAGAGTTTGGTATATAATTAAAGTTAGTGCTTGGAATGGTTAGTGTTATTTTAGGTTGAATATGAAGTACCCCTATTTTAAGAGCACCTGAAAATATAATAGTATTTATCGCAATCGTTCTTAAAGTGTCATTTCTCCACGTGTTATCAAGAAAAAAATAGTTGTTCTTTAACATCATGCTTTGCACTGAAACCTGCACAAATGTAGAATTAGAGAAGTTGTATTTTGAAGTAAAACTTGATAAGAATCGTCCTTGTAATTGTAGATTAGTTAATTTGTAATTTGTTAAATTAGCGTAATAGAATCTTTGGAATTGATCAGGCCATTTTTGTTCTACTTCTATTGCTCCTGAAAAATTGAGTTTCCCTATTTTTGTTTTGACAAGACTTTTATTTGACCACTCTCCTCCTGCTCCGTATACATTGCAGTATAGTTCATTTTTTAGAGTAAATCTTTTTTTTATAAATTGTAAATCAGAAGTTACATTTACTTCATTTGTATCTTTATGAATTCCTAAATTCTGATAGTCCCAGAAGCGATGTTGAATCAATAAATCTAGATAAAGACCCTTCTTTTTTGTAAAAAAACCCGCGCTATTTCTTATGCTAGCAATTCTGTATTGGTCCCTTGTTGCATATTCGCTTATATTCCAATTTGAATAGATAGATGTTTCAGTATATACGCGGCTCGTAACTTCGTATTGATGTTTTGTTGTTACTCCTATAAAAGTTGTTGAGTCATTGAGTAAATTGAAATAATTACATAATTTGATGTCCGCATTTTTAAAGATACTTTGAGCATTTCCTTGTGAAACAGGCAGAAATTCCAGCCCTTGACTTTCTATAGTAGAAAAGTCAGTAACACCTCCATTTTCAGAAATCATCTTTGAAACATAAAAACTTTCCAGAGAATAGGAGTAGAATTTAGAATTTTTTCGAAGTGAAACCTGTATATTATTATCAGAATATGCACTATTGCGCAGAAAGCCAGCTGAACTATTTCTTGTACCTTCTATATTTAATAAAGTATTTTTTGAGATTGCTTGTTGATAATCAAAGTGTAAAAACTGCGTGCCTTTTGAACCAAAGCTATAGGAGAAACCCACATGCGGTGTTCCTGAAAACCGCATATTTTTAAAGGAGATAGGATTTCTGAAATTTTGTAAACCACAATGGCCAAATAATAGTGCTGGGGTAAAAACGTTGTTTGATGTATTGAAACCACCACCCGGAAATGTAGAGATGGAATTTGCAAACGACATGTCGAGAGAGTCAATCTTCCCTCCTGTTCTGTGAGAATATTTAATACTATCGTTTTCTATAAATAACTTATTTTCTTGACAAATCAAGTGAAAAGGCACGAAAAATAAAATATAGAGAAGGAAACGCATTGCTGATTCTATATAAGTCAGTTTTAAAAGAACTATAAATATATAAAAAAAGGGGCAAAAGCCCCCTTAAATATAGTATAAACAGCAATTACATTTTGTTTATTAAAACTTGTAATCCTGATTTTAAATTCGCTGCTTTGTTCGCATGAATAACTTTCGTTTTTGCCAGTTTATCAATCATAGTGATAACTGTCGGGAAAAGTTTTTCCGCTTCAGACTTACTTTCAGACGCACGTAATTTACGCAAAGCGTTACGAGTCGTTTTGTGTTGATATTTGTTACGAAGTCTTTTAACATCGTTAGATCTTATTCTCTTTTTTGCAGATTTATGATTCGCCATCTTCTTTATTTTTTTATTTAAAATAGAACTTTAGTTCTTGTAGCCCATAGGAGAATCGAACTCCTATTTTACGGATGAAAACCGCATGTCCTAACCGTTAGACGAATGGGCCAAATAGTATTGTAAACCTTTTTAACTTTCAGTAGCCCATAGGAGAATCGAACTCCTGTTACCAGGATGAAAACCTGGCGTCCTAACCACTAGACGAATGGGCCAAAATGTATGTTTACCAATCAATTTTGGAGTGCAAATATAAGGTGAAATTCTTTAATAGCAAACCTAAATCTCCTTTTTTTAGAAAAAACATACATTAACAACCCCTTATTAATACGCTTTAGCAATTACAACTCTACATTTTGATGGTTTACCAGTCACCATACAAAAACCATTTTCTTCTTTTGCATCTAGAGGAATGCATCGAATTGTCGCTTTTGTCTCCTCTTTAATTTTCTCTTCTGTTTCACTAGTGCCATCCCAATGTGCTAAGTAAAAACCTCCCTTGCTCTCTATTTGTTCTTTGAATTCATCATACGTATCAACTGTGTGCATATTTTCTAAGCGAAATTGATTTGATCTTGCTAGTAAATTATCTTGGATATCACCGAGTAATTCTTCCACATACTCTTCTAAACCATCAAAATCAACAATCGATTTTTCTTTTGTATCTCGACGAACTAATTCAACTTTTCCATTTGCTAGGTCTCTTGGCCCTATTGCTATTCTAACAGGAACCCCTTTGGTTTCATATTCGGCAAATTTCCATCCTGGTCTTCTATTAACATCATCATCATATTTGACAGAAATACCCATTTTTTTCAGTTCAGAAGAAAGTTCAAATACCTTATTTGTAATCAGTTCTAATTCTTCATCTGTTTTATGAATAGGAATGATAACTACTTGAATAGGTGCTAATGCTGGCGGCAGAACAAGTCCTTCGTCGTCTGAATGAGTCATAATTAATGCACCCATTAATCGAGTAGAAACTCCCCAAGAAGTAGCCCAAACATGCTCTAATTTACCTTCTTTATCAGCATATTTAACATCAAATGCTTTAGCGAAATTTTGACCTAAGAAATGAGAAGTTCCAGCTTGCAAAGCTTTCCCATCTTGCATCATTGATTCTATACAATAGGTGTCATCAGCTCCAGCGAAACGTTCACTTTCTGTTTTTTTACCTCTAATCACGGGCATTGCCATGAACTGCTCTGCAAATTCAGTATATACATCTAACATTAATTCAGCTTCCGAAATCGCTTCTGATTTTGTAGCATGCGCTGTATGACCTTCCTGCCACAAAAATTCAGACGTTCGCAAGAATAAACGGGTACGCATTTCCCATCGAACTACGTTAGCCCATTGATTAATCAATATTGGTAGATCTCTATACGATTGAATCCAACCTTTGTAGGTACTCCATATGATCGCTTCACTAGTTGGTCGAACGATTAGTTCTTCTGTTAATTTCGCATCAGGATCTACAATTAATTTTGTTTTATCATTTGGATCTGTTTTTAACCTATAATGGGTTACTACAGCACATTCTTTAGCGAAACCTTCTGCATTTTTTTCTTCTGCCTCAAAAAGACTTTTTGGAACGAACAATGGAAAATATGCATTTTGATGTCCAGTTTCTTTGAACATTTTATCTAATTGAGCTTGTATTTTCTCCCAGATTGCATAACCATACGGTTTAATAACCATACAGCCTCTTACGCCGGAATTTTCAGCTAGATCAGCTCTTTCTACAAGATCATTGTACCATTTTGAATAATCTTCTGCTCTTGTGGTGTATTTTTGCGCCATTTTTCTTAAATATAAAATATCAGATGTGTTTTACCTGAAAATGTTAGCAAAGTTAAGAAATTAACCGAAATTATGAAAGGACTCTCATGGAAGGTTGAAAAAAACAGAAAAGTTTTGTATTATCTTGAATGTATTGTTTAAAGGGATTTTATTTGATAATTCTGAAGTTGTTCTTTGACAGCATCTGAAAAAGAAATCTTATTTATTTTACTGTCGATCCAAGCTGTTATGTTAATATACTCCAGCAATACTCCTTCATTACGATCTGTTAGTAATTGATTTAGTTCTTTTTGTAATTGGTGTAAAATGGTCGTTTTCTCATTGCTTAGACTTGTTTTCGCTAATTTTTTGATATGCTTTATACAAACTCCTTCTGCTTCAAAATCACGTTCTTGCTTATTTAAAAAACGATTTGTCGATTTTATGACATATTCCAAAAAGTCATAGTTCTTCAATTCAAAATGAAGCACTAGATTAAACAACCGAAGGAAGCTATAAATATCTTGCCGTAAATTTTGTTCATTGTCGTTTAAAACCAGATTCACATAAAAAAGTGCTTTTTTATAATTTCCAATTCCAAAGTAACTATATGCTTTCTTGTAGGTTAAAACAACTTCTTGCTCTTTATTCACTTTTTCACCAAAAAACACTTGTAGTTCTTCAATTTTAGAAATTAAATCTACACTTTTCTGGAATTCTCCCATGGCATGTAATAAAGTTAATTCTTGTGCATAAGAACTTGTAAATAAGCGAACTTGTATGTCCATGGAATTTCCTCCATTTTTACCTTCGATTGCCCGAATATCGTCAATCATTTTTTGAGCACTGGTAAATTCTTTTCCCTCAATAAAGCATCTTAATAAATGGGCAAGCGTTAACACATATCGTTGAGCTGAATCTTCTTTAATTTTTGGGTTATTTTCAAGAATTTCACGTGTTTTCGTGAAAAATTGGTAGCTTTCCGTGTAATTTCTGTTTGTTGCAGCACACAAGCCTTTTATGTAGTAACACATGGAGGCCGCGCGTGTCGATAATGCTGTGTTTTTACCTTTTATTAAATGATAATCAGCAATACTTTCAACTACTTTTCGTTCGGATTCATTTCTTGCAAAGCCTCCACTTCTAAAAACAAAATTTATTTTCGAGTAGATCACTTGATATTCCGCTAAATTCCTAAGTTTTGCAATAACTAATTCTTCTTCCTCAATAAGTTCATCTAAGTTTGTTGAGAATTCGCCAGCCTCATATGCTTCTTCAAGCAGTTTCTTCTCCCATGAAATTAACTCGAACCAATAATAAAATTTCTCATATTCTTTAGCAATGTCTTTTGTTCTGCTAACAAACTTCGCACATTCTTTATAGAGCGCTTTATTGTAGAGAATTTCTATATTTTTCATCTCTTGCTTCAGAAGACTGATGACTGATTGTTCGCTATAAAATGAACGTAAACTTTTTAAGATTAGTTTATATAAATGATTTTTCTCTGAGGGTAAATGCTTTATGAACGTTTCTTTAGCAAAAACCTCTTTTAGCTCCTCTTCGTTGTATTCATTTTGTTTTTCGATATGGTCAAAAATTTTAAGGTAATTTTTATCACCTGCTTGCAGCGAAGAAGAAAGTTTAAAAAATCTTTTTTCGGATTTCGTAAGTGACTTTATCAGTTTAAAAAGTTCCGTTGAAGGCTTCATAGCATATAGTTTATTCCCTTAAACCAAATGTATGCTAAAATATCGAAATAAGCTATTTAAAAGCTAAAGTTTATTATTGCCTGTAGAAGCATGCTAGAATTAGGAAATTTCATTCATTTCCTTTTAATCCTATCATTTGTAGTCAGGGTATTAATATGAATTGGAATTTAAAGTAATGAAGAGATTAAATTACTGATCATGAATATACTAGAAAAGAATATTGACCTACTAAATCCTGTATTTATTTAAGCCGAATTATTTCTCCTTTTTTTATTATTTCATCAGGTAAATCAATGTTATTAATTCGCATTAGATTTTTAAGTTTGATCGCTTGTTTTTGGGAAATCTGTCTTAAACTCATCGGAGTGCTAACTACAATATTAATTAGTTTTGTTTTTGAATGCCTTCTTTTTGGTTCTAAGTAAATTATATCGCCTTCGATCAAAACATCTTTTTTTGCATCGAAATCATTATATCTATATAACTGCCATAAGGAGAGATTGAATTCTTTTGAAATGCGATAGAAAGTGTCTCCCTTTTTCACAGTAATAAATTCCACATTGTTACTGTGCATGCTTACAGTTCGAGAATTAGTTTTCACTGTTGAAGTGCTTAATTCTATTTTTTTTGATGGTCGAGGGTTTCCTAAAACATCTAGTTCATACAACTTAAGATTTTCGATAATTTCAATTAGTAATTCTGGGTATTTAGGATTTGTTGCATAACCAGCAACTTTTAATTCATTCGCCCAATTTCGATAATCTGTGGATTCAAACGTGAATAGTTTTGAATATCGCGAATTCCCAGTTAGAAATTTACTGTGATCTAGAAAAGATTCTTCAGGACTATGATATACTCTAAAACATTCATTTTTCGTATCATCATCCATATACATTTTCTCTCCATTCCAGTCATGGCATTTAATTCCAAAGTGGTTATTCCCTTTTTTAGCAAGAGAAGAATTACCACTTCCGCTTTCTAATATACCTTGAGCTAAGGTGATGCTAGCAGGTATTTTAAAATCAATCATTTGCCTTACAGCAGTTTGACTCCAGGTTGTTGAGTATTCCTCTTTAGAAATTAGTCTTTCAGAGTATCCCAAAAAAGACAATGTTGAAAATGAAATAGCTATTAAGAATCTACTTGTCATCGTAAAAAAGATTAACTGTAATCAAATACGTGAATTTTATAGTATTAGTTACATACGAAGCGCTTTTAATATGATTAAACAGTATTGATGACGGGACAATAATTCTCTTTGAATAATGAATAAAAAAAATGTTGCATTTTAGTTAATTGGCGGGAGAAAAACACCTTCTTTCCTAAAACAGAAAGTGAACGGTTATTAGTTCACTTTCTGTTTTGAAGCTTTTAGACCAATTAATTCTGCACTTACCGTTATTTTTCTTTTAATTAAAAATTATTTTTCTAGTCACTTCTCCTTTTTCAGTGGTGATTTTTACAAAAAAGAAGCCTTTTCCAATCCCAGTTTGATTTATTTCAACCATTGAAGTAGTAGGTTGCTCAGTATATACTACTTTACCTGTTAAGTCAAGCATGTCAATATTTTTTATTGCTATTTTAGAGTCAATAAAAATACTGTTATCAGATGGGTTTGGATATATCATGCATGCTGTTTCTTCTTCAATATTACTGACACCTCCTACTCCACAAACAATTGTTGGATAAAGAATTGCAGTTTGTGAGGGACTATTTGCGAGCTGCAAGGGAGTTGCTGTGCATCCAAGTTGATCAACTAAAAAATCTCTAGTAAAATTTACGACCGTGTCCATATAAGCAACTTGTGCAGCAGATACCCCCGCAAAAGGGACATGTCCTGCTCCCTTAAAAGTATAAAATGAATTAGCAACCGAAACTACTGCCGCTTGTTCATAAAGCATGCGACTTCCATCTAAATATATTAATGGCACGCCAGGATTTACAATTTGTCTATTGTAACCTACCACAGCATCGGTCGTTCCGTGGAGAGAAACGAAAGGTACAGAACCTGCATCTAGCCATTTATATACTGCTAGTGCACCACACAAGTTAATTACGCCTTTGACAGTTGCAGAATATCCAGCATTTCCGCTTGTACCATCCATCCCTCCCATAGAATTATAAGTAGCAGATGACAAGTGTGAATTCATCTCACATTCTTTATCTAAATAAGCCGTATGCAAGGCCGTAATTGCTCCTGCTGATGAGCCACCGATAAATATGTTTGTTGTATCTATTTTATATAAGCTTGGGTTTGTGGACGTATTCATATAAAAAAAACGAAGCGCACCTTTCATATCTTGCACCGCTCTCACCACTGCTTTTACAGAATTCACTGAATCAAAAGGGAAAAAACCTAGTCTGTAATCTATTGAAGCGCACGCAAACCCTTTCTTCGCAAAGCGCGTACATAGTTCTGTAACGTCTACATCTGTTTTTGAGCCTCCAATAAAGCTACCTCCATGAGCGAATAGTACTAACGGTCGTTTTGTTTCAGCATCTCCTGTTGGCTCGTAAAAATCTAGCTTCAAAGAAGTTGTAGCTCCTGAAGATGAAATATTAGACCCATATACGATATTACTTGTAACAGTTACTGCAGGAAATACATCTGACTCATAGCGACCTCCACTGCATTGTGAATGAACATTTAGAGAAATAAAAAAAATAAAGGTTAAAAAAGTAAAAATTTTCATATTAGTTAGTTTTTAGTGAATATACATATTATTTGTTTCTCAAAAATTAAATTAAGGGAAAATTACCCCTCGATAAGCACTTATGTCTAAAGTTCGTATCGTAGAATTATATGTTTTATTGATTGATTTAATGATTTCATTCGTTATTAAAGCATTTCCGCGCGGTGTTAAATTTAATCCATCAACCGAAAAAATGCCTCCTGACACGAATTTAGAAGAAAGTGTCACTCCATTTTGCGGGAATCCTACAGTCAGTTTTTCAAATAAAGCGTTCATATTTGAAAAAGCTAATCCAGTGTTAGTGGCAATTGCAGCCAAACTAGAATTATATGCTGAAGTGGTCGATTTTATGTTAGCAATTTCTTCTAAAGTTAAAATATATTTCTCCGGAATCCCTCCCGATGTAGAGCCCATTCCGAAACATTTGATAGAGTCAAGTGGGGCGCTCAGTAATACCAATTCACCTTTTTTAGTCCATCTAAAACCAGATGGTGAGCTAGAATCATTAATTATAAAAGGATTAGCGCCTTCCACATATGTACCAAAATTTAGAGCTGCAAGCGCTGTATTTAAGGATGCTGCTTTTTCAGCACTTAATGTTAATCCATCCCAAGGGATAGTGGTAAAATAAGGATACTGAGTCACATCTGGAATATTTGTCAAAACTCCACGCGATCCATTGGCTGTAATCGTATTTACTGCTAGATTAACATCAGATTCAAAATTCACCGGAGAAGTGAGATTTACCCCTGAACCACCTTTCAGAGCATAGTCTAAAATATCGCTTTCTCCGATCATCAGAGTGAAAAATGTAGGATTTAAATTCGTAATATTATCTAGAAGTGAAGATGTGCTGCTTGATGTTAAACGGGCGAAAAACGGATCAGTGTCTGCAAATACAGAGTTGTTTATGTTAATGGCTTTTAAGTTTGGAACTCCTAAATTTGTAAATGGATTGTTTGCTGAAAAAAAATTAGTAAAAATAGTAGGATCGCCGGAAGTAGCAATTCTAATGGGAGAAAGTGATGAAACGCCATTACAATCTGTTTTATAGCCTAATTTCATTTTTGATTTCCCATTGATGTTATTCCCTACTGAACTAAAATCGACCATTGGACTTACCAATACAGGCGAACCAATCGTTTGTAATTGCTGTGCCAGAAGCGATGCAACTGAGAATTTTTGTCCGTCTTCTGATAACGCGTCATCCGTATAACCAGCAATTGCGTTTCCTCCAATCATAACTATTCGTTCAGGATTGATTAACCCTTTTTCAGGATCAATATTCTGAATTTGTGGCTTACAGCTAATTAATAATATAGTAGTAGCTATACCTAAAAACAATATTTTTTTCAGCTTTAAATAGTGTGTTGTCGTTTTACTCATCTTTGAAAATTAAAAATTATAAGCAAATGAAAATCCTGTCGCTATGACATTCGTTCGATAAATTCCACTCAGCTGCGTTTCAATATTTGTATCCTCTCTTTGCAGACTGGTGTATAAAATGGACATGTTTAACACCATTTTTGAAGTCAATTTATATCCAAATCCGGCAGTAACTGAAATCCGATTAGCATCGGGAGTTTCTGGAGTGACATACCCATTTTGAACTGGTGTTACCCCGTAAGACGAGCCAAAACGTAAAGACAGCGAAGGATTTAACTTATATTGAGCTCCTAGTCGAATCACGTATGAATTTTTATACATTCGTGCAGACTTCGTATCCACTAAAGACGAAGTATTTTGTTGATAATCAAAAGCAAGCGTATCAAATGATTTCCAACCACCAAAATTCACCTCAGAACTTAACTCGGTTTTTTCAGTCAAGTTGTAAGCCAAACCACACGAAATAATTTTTGGCAAAGGAAGTGAAGATGTGAAAGTGCCGCTTGGAAAACTAGAAGCTAAACCCGATGGAACAGTAAAAATAGCTTCCCCTTTTTCAATCGACATGTCAACTTGTGAACGATAATCTAATCCTATTTTTAATCTTTCTGAAGCTCGAATAAATACGCCAATATTATAACCAAACCCTTTTGCTTTTCCCTGCAATTCCGCTTTACCATACACGCCATTTTCATCCACTACAGGAATGTCTTTTTGTAGATTTACACT
>Ga0114970_10002926_pt1 | contig 12706 bp, 17 predicted proteins | sample M_140205_XF_Meta_FD_87030 | JGI IMG/M metagenome (GOLD analysis project Ga0114970, IMG submission 87030) | Freshwater microbial communities from Lake Montjoie, Canada to study carbon cycling - M_140205_XF_MetaG | ecosystem: Environmental > Aquatic > Freshwater > Lake | place: Lake Montjoie... | reverse complement strand
CAGGCGCGTGCAAGCCAAGGTGGATGTTTCCATCGTGGGCACAGTTCCGGAACAGAATCTTTCCGGCCGTACCGCTGTCTCGCTTGGCCTGCAAGGCTCTGTCAGTAGTCCCGCTATCGACGGCGGTGGTGTTGTAAATGCGGCAAGCTCGAACGCTCAGGTGCTCGCGCCAGGCAGCATGATCACCCTGCTCGGCAGCAGACTCGCAGACGCTCCGGCTCAGACCACCGCCACGCCGTTGCCTTATACGTTGGCGGGCGCTAATATTCTGATCGGCGGAAAGTCTACGCCTTTGCTCTATGCCAGCGAGGGGCAGTTAAACGCCGTGATCCCCTACGGCATTCCAGCCAACACCACGGTGCAGGTGCTCGCGTCGCGCGGGTCCAGCCTTTCGGCTCCACAGTCGATTGTCATTGCCGCTGCGGCTCCCGGTATCTTCACAACGGATGGCGTGCAGGCCATCGCAGTGGATCAGAATAACCAGATTCTTCGCCCGGGCAATGGCGCAAAAGCTGGAGACAAGATTGTCATCTACTGTACCGGCCTCGGGGAGGTGGACCCGACCTTTGTCGCCGGTCAGGCTCCCTCACCCACCACACCTTCCACCACCATAGTTCCGGTCTCGGTCACCATAGGCGGAGTTACTAGTCCCGTCGATTTCTCTGGCCTGGCTTCGACCGTAACCGCATGGCCTGGCTCCAACGATCATCCTTTCGGCATCCCCGTAGCTTTCGCTGGTTTGACTCCCTCGGCAATGGGGGTGTATCAGGTGACTACCGTTGTTCCCCCGGGTGTTACCCCGGGTGACAGTGTTCCAGTGGTGGTCAGCGCGGCGGGGCAGGCCAGTGCTCCCGCCACTATCGCGATTTCGCAGTGACCAGTTCCAGCCGCAACAGGGTTCTTTCGGGCAGCGAAGGCGGGTAGAGGCCCCCAACACTTGAAGAGTTTGGGGGCCTCTACCCGGGGCTGCCAGGGTTTGGCGAACTTTCCAGAGAGCTGCGTAGTGGATGCGGCGTTTGCACTGCCAGATTGTAAGCGTACAGCCAGGTACAGGGTTGCGGAATCGGCTTGAGGTGTGAATCTGAAGTGTTATGGAAGGCAAGGGACTCACGGGGGGGGGGCACCTCATAACAGGAGATTTACAGGCTAATTGAAAAATCTGGTCTGCTATTTGTTCGATTTACTTGCAGGCCACCGCGCGTTCGATGCGATGCCATGCCCGCTGCCTGGTTTGAGCCAGATCGATACCGCCGAGCAGCAGGGTAAGCTCCTCTTGACTGAGCGTTATTTCCGCTTCTCCCGCGGCGGCTTCCGGCCAGCGGAACCGGCTCTTCTCTAAACGTTTGGCGCAGACCCAGAGTCCGCTGCCATCCCAGAACAGAAGCTTCAGACGGTTGCGTTGCGTATTGGTGAACAGGAAAACATGCCCACTCAGCGGATCGCATGCCAGTCGGTCGCGCACCAGTCCGTGCAGACCTTCAAAACTCTTCCGCATGTCCGTCGCTCCGGCGGCAAGATAGACCCTGGTTGCGGAACCGACACTCAACATCAGGCTTCCAGCACAGCCACAAGTTGCCGAAGAGTGCCCGAATCGAAACCGCGCTTCACTTCGATCCGCCGGCCGCCCGACTCTTCCTCGAAACCAACCGGAAACTTGAAAACGCCGTCCATCTCTACGGAGCCGCAGGCTTCACCCCCGGCCCCGAAGAAAGACTGCAAGCCTCGCCCTACGCCCGAAGCGACCTCGCCATGGAACTGTTCCTGGTGTAAGATCGCTACCGTTCAGCATCCATGTTGATCTCCGCCACCTTCAGATCCCAGATCAAGCCCATCTTCTGCCAGACGTTCGCCAGTATCCAGGACGGGTCGAGTTCGTACGATGCAAGGCCGTGACGAACCGACGTGGGGTGGGCGTGGTGGTTGTTGTGCCACCCTTCGCCGAACGTTAGTGCGGCAACCCACCAGTTATTGCGCGAATCGTCGCGCGTGGCAAACCGCCGTCGCCCCCAAAGGTGCGTGGCGGAATTCACCAGCCACGTGGCATGCAGCCCCAGAGTCACGCGCAGGCAGATCCCCCAAAGGACCAGCGACCAGCCGCCAACGGCGAACAGGATCGCCCCCAGAATCACCAGCGGCACCCAATGCCAGCTGTTCAACTCCCGATAAAACCGGTGCTTCGCCAGATCCGGAGCGTACTTCCCCAGCAGCTGAGTGTTCGCCTGGATACTCTCGCCCACGCAGATCCAGCCCATGTGGGCCCAGAAAAAACCCTCTTTCGGAGAATGTGGATCTCCGGCCAGGTCCGACTTCTGGTGGTGGATACGGTGTGCCGCCACCCAAAAGATCGGCCCGCCCTCCAGCGTCAAAGCCCCGAACACGGCAAGCGTGTACTCCAGCCACAACGGGCACTTGTAACCCCGGTGCGTGTGGAGCCTGTGGTAGCCCATGCTGATGCCAAGCCCGATGGTGAGCCAGTAGAGAAACAAAGAGATGCACAAGTTCTTCCAGCTAAACCGGAACAGTGCGGCCACGGTTCCAATATGGAGCAGAACAAGAACAATGATGGTGGGCCAGTTGAGGCCTTGAGGGAGCGGATTGTAGAAGATTGTCGGCGAGGAGTCGACAGGTGCCGGGTTAGCCGGCGCGGTACTGGCGGGCATGAACCCGTAGCCTACCAGAAGAATGGTTACTGGGTGATGTCAACTGAGAAATGGTGGGCGCGGCAGGATTCGAACCTGCAACCCTCAGCTTCGAAGGCTGATGCTCTATCCAATTGCGCTACGCGCCCATACAGTCAGTGTAGGCTATCCTGAACCCGTGAGTAAATCAGCAGAAGAGAATGAAGTAAAAATCGCAGTTTCCAGCGTGGCCAGGACGCGGACTTTGCTTCGCGAAAAGGGATATGCGCTCTCTTCGAGGCGTTCTTATGAACAAAATATCGTTCTGGATCTCGCCGATGGCAGTGTTCGCGCCAGCGGCAGGCTCCTTCGGGTCCGGACTGTGGGCAAGAAGATTATCTGCACCTACAAGGGTGTCGAGATTCCTGGCCCACACCGGCGTCGTGAAGAACGAGAATTTGAAGCGAGTGATTTGACCGCTTGCCTGGCGCTGTTCGCCGGGCTTGGTTTCATCCCCTCCTGGCGCTACGAGAAGTATCGAACCGAATTCCAGCGCGAAGGTGAGCCGGGAGTCCTGATGCTCGACGAAACTCCCATCGGCACCTTTCTCGAACTGGAAGGTCCCGCCCGCTGGCTGGACCAAACCGCCAAAGACCTCGGCTTCTCAAAGAACGACTACATCTTCCTGAGTTACGCACGGCTGTACTCGCAGTGGTGCGCTGAAGATGAAAAGCCAATGTCAGATATGGTGTTTGAGGCGAAAAAGTAAGCTAGCGAATTTCGAGCTGTACCAGCTTGTCCTTCGATTCGCTGCCCGGTTGCGCACCGGGAGGTGCCGGGATCGTCTGCGGGGCCCGCCAGAAGTCCATATACGACGTGTAGTGGACACAGGCGACCGTGCAGAGTGGCGCACAGCCCTTTTCCGTCAGAAACTCCCGGCGGATGTCTTCTACCGTGTATTCACCCAAAGGCTTTGCCGGATACCCACGCTGCTGCGAGCAGTAGTGCACCAGACCGTCTTCGCAGACATACAGATAGCGCGCCCCGGCACGGCACTTCCAGTCGTTCACCTTGCCGGCTGCAATATTGTCCTGGAAGTAGTTGAGGCGGGCATAGTTCTTCTTGCCCATGTCCCGAACCTGCAGGAAAATATCCTGTTCGGCAGGTGCCAGTGGCCGCAACTGACCGTCTCCGTCGTGGATGATGCCAACTGTGGACGTGAAGCCCAGTTCTACAGCCCTCTTGGCCACCACAACGGCATCATAAGGGTTGCTGATACCGCCACCCACTACCGAGTTGATGTTGACGTGGAATTCAGCGTGCTCAGCGAGCATTTGGAGCCGGACGTCCAGAGTTTTCAGGCTCTTCTTGGAAACGTCATCCGGCTTCACATTATCGATCGAGATCTGCATGTGATCCAGACCAGCCCGGTTGAGCTTGTGAATCACGTCCTTGCTGAGCAGGAACCCATTGGTGATCATGCCCGCCAACGCCCCATGGCTCCGAATCCGCTTAATAAGAACATCCAGATCGGGGTGCAACAGCGGTTCGCCGCCACTGAACGAAATGATGCTCGTCTTCAGCTTGCCGAGGTGGTCGATCCGACGAAGCATTTCCTCGGTCGGCACTGGCTTCGAGAAATCATCGTACTCATTGCAGTACGTACAGGCCAGATTGCAGCGTCGGGTTGGGATGATATGGGCAAGGACAGGGTGATCTGTGGAGCGCACTCCATCCGCCAGCATCCGGTATTCACGGATACGACGACGAAGTGCGAGCAGATTCCTCCTGATGCGGGTTCCCAGAGTTGGCATAGCGGGGGCGAATTAACTATTACAGCACACGGTCAAACACTAAACTTCATCCCGGTGGACTGTTCCGGGTGCGAACGCGGGCAAACAAATCGCCACATACTCAGCCCCGTCATCCCCCGGAGTTGAATATCGAATCCAAACGCCCTTCGGCGTAAATACGGCCTGGCCTGCGTTTACGTCAAGGACGCCCTCGCCATACTCCACCCGGAGAGTCCCGCGCAGGACCACTGTGTATTCATCAAACTCCGGCGTCTGCCCTGGTTCCAGCCACCCGCCCGGGCTCCGCATATGCGCGACGCTGACGCCGTCAGTGCCGGTATTCACCCGGCCCACGTACTCATCAATCAGTTTCGGCTTCGTACCGGCCGCCTCGACTCGCGTGGGGGCGGCAATGAAAACAGGCTTGTTTGCGGACATGCCTCGCATCTTACCCTATGGAGTTCGAACCAGGCCTGCAACCTCCGGCCCCAGCCGCACAAAATCCTTTACGTTCCAGGTGTACAGGACGGATGCACCTGCCTTGATCGCGCACTTGCCAATCAGCGCATCGTAAACTGCCGCACCAGTAATACCCAGAGAACCGCATGCCTCGATTGTGGAAAGATACTCGGAGGTACCCAGTTCAATCACTTCAAACCAGCTTTCGAACCCCTCCAGAAACAGGATCGCTTCATCCGGTGAGAAGCGCCGGGCACCCCGCATTCCGGTCAGCGTGGAATAAGTTTCAGCCAGCGAATGAACAGAGATTGCAGCGTTCCTGGTGTTCCGCGTCACGCACTCGTAGCTTGCACGATGCGTGGGGTGATCCTCGCTGGCGAATCCAACCAGGACTGAGGTATCGAAGAAAGCCCTCACTCTTCGATACCGAGAATCCTGTTCATGCGCTCTTCCCTCATCTCGCGGATCATCTCAACCGGATCTTGCATCGGTGTAGGGTTGTGGCTTTTCGCCATGACCCAAAAGCCACCCTTTCGGATCATGCGCCCGCTGGCCCTTGCCGGTCGCAATGTCAACCCGTCGCTATCCGAACTCAACTCCAGGGAATCCCCCGCCGATAGGTTCAGTTCATCCCGAACCGCCTTCGGCAACACGACCCTCCCGGCCCGGTCCATGGTGATCGTGGTATTCATAATGCCATTTTACCATTGAAAAATGCCATTCAGGCGTCGGACGACTGAAATATCCTCTTGGCTTTTGACTCCATCCATGCCAAAATTGCATTTTGCCGCCACGGGAGCTGGCGGTCCAGACGCTGCAACTGTGAGCCAATGACACCGACCGTTCATAACGACACTGATCCGTTAGCGCCCCAGCGTGAGGCGGCCTTTTTCTACGGCCTCTTCCTCCGGGGCCACTCGCTGGAAGCCATTCGGCAGGACATCGACATTCCTCGCCCTGTCATCGATAAATGGTTGCGTGCAAAGGACTTCCAGGGGGCTTTTCGCGCCGATCTTGACCGCGTTTATCAATACCGCAAGCGAGTTCTCGCCATCTTCGACGGCCTGGTTTCGAGCGAAAACTCGCGCTTTTCAATCCAGTAACTAGAACTGCAGGGTGCCAATAATCTCCCGCGCACTCCCTGCTCCCAGCTCACGAAGTACTGCGGATAACTCCGCTGCAATCTTTACTGGTGCCGCCGGATCCCAGAACGTCGCTGTACCCACTTCCACCAGCGAGGCCCCGGCCATTAAGAATTCTGCGACGTCTTCTCCGGTGGCGATCCCACCAAGTCCAATCACCGGAATCTTCACAACCTTCGCCGCCTGATGCACCATCCGTAGTGCAATCGGTTTGATCGCCGGCCCGGACAATCCGCCGTAGCCAGCCCCAATTCGCGGCTTTCGAGTCCGGACATCCACGGCGAGAGACACAAACGTGTTGACCAGCGAGATCGCATCCGCGCCCTGCTCCTCCGCAATCCTGGCAAAGGGCTCAATCGAGGCCACGTTTGGCGACAGCTTCACAATTAAAGGTCGCCGCGTGATTGCGCGTATCTCCCCCACAAGGGCCGCGAGCGCAGCCTCATCAGCCCCAAACGCGAGCCCGCCATGCTTTGTGTTCGGGCACGACACGTTCAGCTCGTATGCGGCCAGACCTTCCGCCTCATCAAGGACCCGGACGACCTCCAGGTAGTCCTCGGCAGCATATCCAAACACGTTCGCGATGATCGGAATCCGGTATTTGCGCAGCGCCGGGAGTTTCTGCGCGACGAACGCCCGGACTCCGATATTCTGCAGGCCAACCGAATTGATCATGCCCGACTGCGCTTCCCACAAGCGGGGGGCGGGGTTCCCGTGGATGGGTTCCTTCGAAAGCCCTTTGGTGACAATGCCACCGAGAGCGTTCAGGTCCACCAGTTCACTGAACTCAACCCCGTAGGCAAACGTCCCTGATGCAGCCAGGACCGGGTTCTGAAATCTGATCCCGCAGATCTGGACGCTGCAATCCGGCGAATTCACCTACTTGGCAGGAGCCAGAGGCCCGCCGCCGCCCAGCTTGATGATCTTGTCGAGCTCGGCCCGGATGTTGACTTCGGGATTGCCAAGAAATTTTTCATCCCCGATGTATTGAGAGCGGATCACGCCGGTCTTATCTATAAAGACCAGGGCGGGAACGAAGAAGGGCTCTTCCGGTGCCAGCCCCAAAAACTGCAGGACGGTGGGCTGCATGGAGAAGCCGCAAGGAAAACCACTGACGAAGGCCTGATTGAACTTCTTGTAGTCGCGGGGGGCGTTGCCATCAAAGGTGGCTCCCAGGATCTGAACGCCCTTGCCTGCGTACTCCGGGGCGATCTTCGACAGAAGTTTGGAAATATTCTGGCAATGCGGACAAGTTGTGAACATCAGGGCGAGCAAAACCGTCTTGCCTCTGTAGGAAGTGAGCAGCTTATCACCACCATCGGCACCCTGGACAACAAACTCCGGAGCTTTGCGGGGAAGCTTCCCCGCAGCACCCAGTGGAAGCGCGGCGCTGAATGTGAGCGCGGCGAGCAGAACGAGAGAAATGACCTTGCGCATGTCTTTGTTTATTCTACGCGACAGACACCAGATTGGTGCGCAGCCGTTTGTCGCCGAACGTTTGTCGCCGAACAGGACTTTCCCAATTCCGAACACCCACTTGCCGGAAGATGGCTCTAAATGCTTGAAAACCGGTTACCCGGTTTGGCTTGCCGATTGCGCATGAACCCTATGAAAAACGCTATGAAGATCCCCGTTCTGATTTTCCTGATCTCCGGCATCGCAACCAGCGAACTGGAGCCAGTCGCCTCCCGTGGTATTCAGGTGGCCATGAAGTTCGCCCGGCACAACGATCAGGTGAACGCCCTGAGCACGCAACTTGCCGACACTCAACTCGACATGATGCGGGTGCTGCGGTCCGGTCATGACACGGTGGAGCCGCACCTTGAAGCTCACGAAGCTGGCCTGAAGTACGCCATCCGCGCTGAACAAATCAGACTTGCGGAGAAGTCTCGCTGCTCGACGACTTCTTCCTGCTAGTCATAAAGGCCCCGATCGTAACTGCCAGGCTGAGCACCAGCATCAGGGAATCCCGGAGGATCACTTGTGGGCCCAAAGGTTCGCCCGAACCAAAGCAACCGCAATCTACTTCAATTCCCATAGCCCAGCTACGGATCAGCAGGGCCAGAAAGCCCCCCAGAATCACGGTGGCCAGCGACGACGTCCACTTCAGTCGGATCCCGGACAATACTGCCACGCCAACCACGACCTCAAACCACGGCAGGATGCGCGCAATCGGCTCCAGCATGGCATCCGGAACGATCTTGAAAGAGTTGATAGACACTGCAAACTGCAGCCATGGCTCCCGCAGCTTGGCGATTCCGGCCGCCAGAAAAATCACGGCCAACGCAATCCGGCCAAGCAGCAGCCAGAATTTGCCCCTCTTCAGCATCCCCACCGCTTTAGTTCTTCGCCAGTTGCTGGTCGATGTAGCTTTTCAGAATCATGAACGGCACAAAGCCGTCAATTTTCTGCCGCTTACCCTTATTCACGACGACCAGCGTCGGCGTTTGGTTCAGGCCGTCTTTGTTGGCCATGGCAACATCGGTGGTTACGGTGTCGTCCAGGTGTGTGTCGTTCTTCACCAGGTCGCGGATCTTCTGCAGGTCACCCGGGGCCACTACCTTTGCCACCGTGCCGTCAACATTGCCGTTCTGCGACCACTCCGCCTGAGTCTTGAATAGCTGATTCGCCACTATGTCGTACTGGCCCAACTGTCCCGCTGCGTTTGCGTAGCGAGTGGCAATCTTTGAGTACTGGTGCTGGGGGAGGGGGAAATCCCGATGCAGCAACTGCACCTTGCCCTTGGCCACGTACTGGGTGATCAGTTCGGGCAAGGTCTGCAGATAGAGATTCCGGCACGAAGGGCATTCGTAGTCGGTATAAACCTCAATTGTGATCGTCGCTGCCGGCGATCCTGACAGCTTGAAGTTCTTGACCGCAGCCGGCGCAGCAGCCTTTGTAACAGTCACCGGCGTCTTCTTCGCGGCAGCGGGTGTATTCTGTGCCACCATGTTTTGACCTGCCATGGGGCCTTGGGCGAAGAGTGCAGTTGTGGAAGCAAAAATGAGCAATAGGCGCATCACCCCTATTATGAAGGTATGAGCCGTGCCGCTGCATCCAGTGTTTTCGAACCCGCGGCGATACTCGCCCACATCCTGAAGCTCCCGAAGGGGCGGGCCAGCCTCAAACACCTTTATAAAGACTTCCGCGCGCAGGGTGAACGCCGGGTAGCGCTCGAAGATGCTCTCGAAGCCCTGATCCACTCCGGGGACCTCATCGAGGTCAATCAGGGCCACTATCAGGCTGCGTCCCTGAGTCGCGAATTTGCTGCCGGACGCATCTCGGTTCATCGGGATGGCTTCGGTTTCCTCATTCCCGATAAACCTATTCCCGGTGTCGTCGGTGATATCTACCTGAACCGGGATGCAATTCGGGGCGCTATGCACGGAGATCGCGCCATTGTCCGCGTGGGCCGTGTCGGCCCCGGAGGTCGCACCGAAGGCGAAGTCCACCGTGTGATGCGCCGGGCCCACCCCACTGTTGTTGGCGAATTTCGGATCACCAAACGCGGCCTCTGGGTGGTTCCCCACGACTCCCGCATGCAGGACTGGGTGGAGATTCCTGTGGAATACGCGCTTCCGCCGGAAGGTCCGCAGCATGATCGCATCGGCGTGGAAGCCAAAGAGTATTCCGATCCCTCGCAGCTTGATGGCCTGATCGTCAATGCTGAACTTTTGGAATATGGCGAAACGCCCGTGGGGCGCATCATCGAAGTTCTGGGCGCGCCGGATGACTTCGGCATCGACGTCGAGATCGTCATCCGCAAGCACCATCTGCCCCACCACTTCCCGCCCGAGGTCATCGAACAGGCCAAAGCGATCTCAGAAATCATCCCTTTCGCCGAATTGGACCCCAGGCGCCGCCGCGACTTCCGTACTCTCCCCATCGTCACCATCGATGGCGAAACGGCCCGCGATTTCGACGATGCAGTCCTCGTTGACCGCCTCCCGAACGGGCACTACGCGCTACAGGTCCACATCGCCGATGTCAGCCACTATGTCCTCCCCGGCTCGCCGATTGATTCGGAAGCCCGGCTCCGCGGCACCAGCGTCTACTTCCCCGACCGGGCCGTGCCCATGCTTCCCCACGAGCTCTCTACCAACATTTGCTCGTTAATGCCGCAGCAGGACCGCCTGGTCATGTCCGCCCTGATCGAATTCGATCACACGGGCGAGCCCGTCACCCAGACCTTCTGCCGTGGCGTCATCCGTTCCGTGGAGCGTATGACCTACACCAAGGTTCACAAGCTCCTTGAAGGTGACGAGGAGCTAAAAACTCGCTACAAACCCCTGGTCGAGCGCTTCGAACTCATGCGGGAATTTGCCGAAATTCTGATGCGTCGCCGTTTCAAGCGAGGCTCCATCGATTTCGATCTCCCCGAACCCCTGATCGAATTCGACCAGTTCGGGGAGATGGTGGGCATCAAACGCAGCCCCCGCAACATCGCCCACCGCATCATTGAGGAATTCATGCTGGCGGCTAACGAAGCTGTCGCCGCTCACCTGGAAGCTACGGGGCGAGCGGCTATTTACCGCATCCATGAGCAGCCCGATCCCAAACGAGTTCTGGAATTCGAAGAAGTGGCTGCTCAGTTCGGGGTCTCGTTAGGTATCGGAGCCATGCCCGTCAATAAGCTGCGCTACAAGGAGCGAAAGGCCGAAGGTCGCGTCGCCTACAAAGATGTCATCATCCCCAAAGAGGTGGCCATCTCGCCCCGGAACTACCAGCGCCTGGTCGCAAAGATCGAAGGCAAACCCGAAGAGCGAATCCTGAGTTTCCTGATGCTCCGTTCGCTGCGCCAGGCCCGTTACAGTGAAGCCAATGAGGGCCACTTCGCTCTGGCTACGGAGTACTACACCCACTTCACCTCTCCCATCCGCCGCTATCCCGACCTCATCGTCCACCGCCTGCTGGCCGCCACGCTGGACCACACCACTTACTCCAACGAAGGGGAAATCAAAGCCATCGCCGGAGATTGCTCCACCAATGAACGCCGTGCCGCCGATGCCGAACGCGAACTTGTGGAATGGAAGAAGGCAAAGTTTATGGAGAGCCGGGTTGGCGAAGAGTTCAATGGCCTGTTGATCAGCACTACCCGCTTTGGTGCCTTTGTGGAACTGGAAGACCTCTTCGTGGAAGGTCTGATACCTATTGATACGCTGCCGGGGGATCGTTATACCTGGCATGAAAATACCAGGAAGATCATCGGCCAGCGAACCCGACGCGAATTTTCCATTGGGGACAAGGTCCGCGTCATCCTGGACCGTGTTGATCCTTTGGAACGAAAGCTGCAATTTGCGATCGTCGAACCTCGCCAACAGAAATTCAAGCCCGCCCACAAACGCAAACGCCCTTGAAGCGGTATCCTAAATGCCATGAGCGCGGCAACTCTACTGTCGATTGAGGAGTACCTCAACACAAGCTATCACCCCGACCGCGAATACATCGACGGCGAGGTGATAGAACGCAACGTGGGTAAGCGAAAACATAGTTATGCTCAGTCGCGGATCACGATGTGGTTTGGTCGTCCCGAACAAGCGCGACGGTTTTTCCCCCTGCCGGAACTTCGCAGTCAGGTCACGAATACCCGTGTTCGGATCCCCGATGTAACTGTCGTGGAACTACCTCTTCCGGAAGAAGAGATCCTAACCAGTCCCCCCTGGCTCTGTATCGAGATTATGTCGCCCGATGACACCATGGCCTCTATGCAGGACCGTATCGACGACTATATCGCCTTCGGAATCTCCAATATTTGGGTAATTGACCCCTGGAAGAACCGTGGCTGGACCATCACGGACAACGGCTGGACCACAGCCCGTGACCTCATTATGCGGACTCACGACGGTCGTGTCGCCATGCCGCTGGCCGACGTTCTCCTGCGCTGACCGCTCCTGACTTGCACGGCAAAGCTTCAGCAGGTTCAATTCGCAATCCCCGTCAACAAAAAAGCGATACAACGGCACAACCGACGCCGCAAACCTAACCGCCACCCGCCCCCCGGCGTCATCCGAATCCCCGTCTCTCGGGTCCGCTGATGAACTGCTGCGGCCAAATCGACTGCGAAACAACCTCAGCCCGGAACCTGGGTATTGAGGCTTCGGGCGTTCAGGCTCGTCTCGAGCATCCGGGCAACCATGAAGGCCACAGTTGGGAACGAAAATCTCTCCACCCAGGGTAGTTCAAGCTGCATCTAACAAGGTAACGATGCGCATTCTCCTTTTCAGCGGCAAGGGCGGGGTTGGCAAAACCAGCGTCGCTGCCGCCACTGGCCTCCGCCTGGCCCAACTCGGCTACAAGACCCTTGTTATGAGCGTTGACCCCGCTCACTCTCTGGGCGATTCCTTCGACCTGGAAGCCACGCTATTCCACGGTGCAACAGCCGACCCGGTTCAGGTCCAGCCAAATCTCTGGATCTTCGAGATCAATATCCAGCGCGAGGTCAAACGCCACTGGAATGAAATCGCGTCCTACATAACTGCCGTGATGCGGACTACCGGCCTCAGTGGCGTCGAGGCAGAAGAACTGGCGATTTTCCCGGGCATGGAAGAACTGAGCGCCATGATGTACGTCAATCAGTACCGTCGTGAAAAACAGTACGACGTCATGCTTCTGGATTGCGCCCCGACAGCCGAATCCCTGCGCTTCGTGAGTCTGCCCACCACGCTCGACTGGTACATGAAACACCTGTTCAACT
>Ga0114970_10002925_pt1 | contig 12711 bp, 10 predicted proteins | sample M_140205_XF_Meta_FD_87030 | JGI IMG/M metagenome (GOLD analysis project Ga0114970, IMG submission 87030) | Freshwater microbial communities from Lake Montjoie, Canada to study carbon cycling - M_140205_XF_MetaG | ecosystem: Environmental > Aquatic > Freshwater > Lake | place: Lake Montjoie... | reverse complement strand
TGGCGAAAAATCGGGGCGCTTATCCTACTCGGCGCGAGTTTCAGTTTATTTTATTTTCTGACTGATAATTTTGCCATGGGACTCTTCGGTGTCTTGTTGTGGTTTTTTCTGCCTTGGTTCGAGTTAATGACAAGCGTTCGGAAAATGCGGCTACCGCTTGATAACCGTCTGCGGCACCGCCAAGTGCCGAATCCTTCTTTTTTTCCTAACGCAAGCGAAGCCGCCGCAGCGATGGAGGATGCGGGATTCGAGCATATTTCTGACTGCGGTTGGGAATGGGCTGGAATGCAGCAGTTTTTTCGGTTGCACTGGAATCCTGAGGAACGTGCGATTTCCGCAGTTTGTCTTTGCGAACAAAGCAACGTGGCATTCGCATTCATCACCGTCACCTCTTATGACCAAAACGGTGGGATTTGGCGCACCACCAATTTCCCTTTTGCTCCCACCCTCCAATGTCCTCCTAACGTTAAATGGAACCACGTGCCCTGTGAGCGCAGTTGCTTCCACGAAATTCTATCAGACCATCGAAAATACCTCGTCCGTGTTCAACTCACTGAGGAAAAATTAAAAATGCCAGACCCGGATTCGATTGAGGAATCCATCGAACAAGAAATGCGCAGACAGGTGGAGCATAACTTGGCCGCGGGCTTTGTGCTGCTCACTGGGGATGGGCACTTCCAGTATTCCAAGCGCGGTTTGATTTTCCTGTGGGGTCAGTTTATCAAGGATATGATCCGTCTCTGTTAAGCTGTCAAAACGCCGCTTAAGATCATTCCAGCGACGGTGACACCCACGACGATCCGATACCATCCGAAGCATGCCAGCCCATGACTTTGTAGGTAGGAAACCAACCACTTCACCGCCAATGCCGCAGAAATTGCTGCTGCAACTAGGCCAACAAGCATGGTGGTGGTGCCGTATTCGTGAATCATCAACTTGGTCCCACCGAAAAGTGTGTCATAAGTTGGATCGATTCCTTTCACCTTGCCCACCGCATCCTTGGCGGTGGCGGCGGTGAGGGTAAGCACACCTAACAGGAACGAGTATTCCACTGCTGCACGAATCGAGAGCCCGACGAGCAAGCCTCCGCAAATCGTCATCAAACTGCGACTCGTGCCGGGACACATCGCCACGCACTGCAACACGCCAATGATCAACGCGAGTTGCCAAGTGAGCGCGTTGAGTTCTTTTCCCCCGTCACGTCGTGGATTGTTTTTTCTCCAATGGCTTACGACTAAAATCGCTACCCCCCCGACGATCCAAGCCACAATCACAGGCCACATTCCAAAGAGATGCTCTTTAATCCAGTGGCTGAAAAGCACGCCAAGCACCGCCGCGGGGAGGAATCCGACGACGATAGCAATCGCAAGCCTGAGTCCCTCCGGATCCAGTCCAAACACGCCGCGGATCATTTGGAGCACTCGCTTGGAATAAATTCCTAACACCGCAAGGATGGCCCCACCTTGAATACAAACCGCAAACGCGTCCGCCGCTTCTTTGGCTTGCACGCTACCCATGCCGATCCCCATCAAACGCTGTGCCACGATCAAGTGGCCCGTTGAACTGATCGGAAGATATTCGGTGATCCCCTCGATCACGCCTAAGATGAGTGCTTGCCATGGTTCCATGATAAATTTTTTGCAAAGCTGCATAGCGGTGGTCTCATGGGCAAGATATTTGCAGTTGAATTGATGATTGGACTGGGTGAGGGTTTGAATGTGAGTGTGAATCGATTATGAAGGTCCATTATCTTAGAATTGTTCGACGCACCTTCCGTGCCCTGCGGCATCCCAAGCTACGGAACAACCGGTGGTGGAAAAAAATTACCCAACCGTTGTTTCATCGCAGTTTATGGATGCCATGCCGAGACACGGTGGCATCGGGGCTTGCGATTGGTTTGTTTTTCTCGATGATGCCGTTGATTCCGCAGTCGCTTTTTGCCGCAGTGCTAGCCATGCGGGCCAGGGTCAACGTGCCTTTTGCGATGGCCGCTTGCTTTATCAGCAACCCATTCACTAACGTGCCATTCTGGTATGCACAGATTCATGTTGGCCAGTGGTTGATCGATTTCTTCTCGCTGCCGGTGCCGTCATTTCTCGCCAAAGCAACGATGAGTCTGCCCGGAGTCGGAACGATGTCCGTGAGCAATTTCATTGTCGGCTTTTTAGCCATGGGCGTCCTGCTCGCACTAACCGCCTATCCGCTCGTGCATCTGTTCTCGGCGATTTTACCACACCACCTACCAGCGCGTCGCATCAAAAGTCCTAGGGAAAAAGCGATCGAGCTGACATGAGGCAAGATCAGTTGTTAGGACTTCTCTTCCAAGCGAGCTAGATGGAGTAAAGCACCATCCTCAGATCGAGGACCAAGGCTCACATGCGCACCGCGATGTTCCTAGAGAAGACTGGGGTCTTGAGCGCCGCGAACTTGGTGGTGAAAGCTGGGGTCGCTTTCTTACCTGACGTGGAGAAATAAGCCCAAGAGTTGGTGGGAACAAAATAAAACTCCGCGACGAACGGGATCACCGCTTCCGCTTCTTTAAACTGCGTCGCAGAAACTTCTGCGCCCGTCTTTGGGTTGAGCAGTTTTCTCACGCCATCTGGACGCGCGTCCATGACCAGTGAGCCACTTTTAAAAACGAGCTGCTTGCATTTCACACAAAAAAGCGGGCCCTCAATGGCTTTCAAGTCTTGACCAAAATACGTCTCGGTGAGGCGGCGCATCATCGGGACCACTGTGTAATCCTTGCCCGCAATTTTTCCGTAGGTCGACGCTAACGGCTGCAGGGTTTGGTCATCGCGAGGTGCCAGAGTGAGATCGCCACGGTATTGGTAAACAAAAAGCGCGTTATCCACCTCGGTGCTTTCTTTGATCCGGTTCAACGCCATATCGAAAGGAATATCGCCTGCGGCGGCGACTTTGCGCCCCGCAACCAACTCGGTTTCCAGTGCCGAGACGAGGCGGTCTGCTTGCTGGACGTTGAGCGACTTACGGATTCCTTCCGCTGCTGGGGTGAAAACCACGATGAAACCGGTGAGCAGAACCGCCAAAACACCGATGGCGATGACGGTCTCGATCAGGGTGAAGCCACGCTGGCGGGATGGGCGAATGGGTTTCATGGATGATAAGGTAGGCACTGGGAAAAAATTCAGGATGGCAAAGATAGGTAACACACTCAATGTGAAATGGCATCTGGACCCTGTCAAATGGAAAGACCTAGGAGCTTAGAGACCGCGGCATGGCGGCCCTATTCTCGGCGGCGGGCGTATTTCATCACCGCTTCAGTTTGGCTGTGGACGTGGAGTTTTTCATAAATCCGTTGAATGTAGGTTCGCACCGTACTGAGACTGATGCCGAGCTCCGCAGCGATCTGTTTGTATGGCTGACCACAGGACAACCCGTGCAACACCTCAAGCTCACGCGGAGCGAGCGAGTCGGTCTCCTGCGCGGCCACCGCTCGACTTTCGAAAGACTTTACAACCATGCGTGCGATGTGACCAGACATCGGGGAACCACCCTCAAACACCTCGCGGATGGCTTGAAGAATCTTCGCAGGGCGGTTGCTTTTCACCAAGTAGCCAAATGCTCCAGCCGAGAGCGATTTGAAGACTTGCTCGCTGTCTTCAAACACCGTGAGCATGAGAATCTTCAAACTCGGCATCGCCGCGTGTAGGATCGCAACGCAGTCAATCCCACTCATTCCTGGCAGATTGATATCCATCAGCACCACGTCGGGCGGATTTTTAGGAATTTCCTCAATAGCGATCTCCGCGTTCGGGTAGGTGCTGATGCATTCGAAATCCACCTGTCCGGCGAAATAGCGCATCAAGGTTTCGCGCAACTGAGTGTCGTCTTCGACGATAGAGACTTTGATCACGTTGGTATTTGGTTTTTAATGGCTTAATCAAAGATTGGAGCAATTTTTAAAGCGATGCAACCTCGCTAGATCAAAATTCATAAAATCTCATGAATGATCATGAAGCGCTCTGGAAGCTGACAGGTAGTCGGATGAATTGCCGACATAATCATTGGGCATTGGGGTGTGGCGTTTTGTCAGATCCAGATTTTGGGGAAACGAGATTAAGCGGAATGTGGAAAGCAATCCGTGTGCCCTGGCCGGGTTGGATCACGCAGTCGAAACGCCCGTCGATGCCACGGATCCGCTCTTGGATATTGAGTAAGCCGCTGCCGCCTCCAGCACGCATACTCGGCACGCCAGGGTCAAATCCGCGACCATCGTCATGGATCACCAACTCAAAAGCCTTGGGATGAAGAAGCAGGCGGATGCAAACTTCGTTAGCATGCGCGTGTTTAGCCACGTTGTTCAGCGCCTCCTTGGCCGCGAGAAACACTTGGTGCCTAACCTCCGTGGGGAGCATCACCGGGGTGATCAATTTTGGTAAATCAAATACACAATGCGTCGCACTGCCTTCAAAAAATTCCTCGGCATGGCGGCACAAGTAATGGATCAAGTCTGCCAAGGTGTCGTTACGCGGATTCACCGCCCAGACGATTTCATCGAACGCCAAAATGGCTTCCCGTGCGGTTTCAGATATTTCCGCTACATCCGCTCTGGCCTTGTCGGTAATCTGCGAGTCTCCAACAGCCATTTCCCCTAACAAAGACAACCGGGTGAGCTTGGATCCAACTTCATCATGCATATCCCGGGCGATACGTGCTCGCTCTTTTTGCAATACTCCTTGCTGTTTGAGTACCCTCATCCGTTCTCGCAACCTACGAAGCGAGACATAACGCACAAAAAAGAATATTACTAACAACAATCCAATCGAGGAAAAGATACGAAACCACCAAGTCTGCCAAATAAACGGCTTCACCGTTATTTTCAACTCCGCACCAATCTCGTTCCATACCCCTGAATCATTACAGGCTATCACTTGGAAACGATAATTCCCATAGGGTAGTCGAGGGTACAATGCGCTATGCATCTTGCCGGCATCAATCCATTTGCTGTCAAAATTTTCTAATCGGTACTTGAAATTTACATTCTCAGGAGAAGAAAAACTCAATGCCGCAAAGTCGATCTTCAACTTTTCGTGATCTGGTTTCAGATCCATCGCCGCAAGCGGTGAGCGCAAGTCCAGCGACAAATCCTTTTGCAGCAAAATCGCCGATAATCCCGCCGCATACACGCCCAATTGACGATCATCCAGCGCTACGCTTTCTAACACCACGGGAGGAGACAGCAGATTCTCGGTGATTTTTTCTGGTTGTACCAACAGCAAGCCACTGCGCAAAGCCACCCAGATACGACCATCGCTGGCGTTACAGACTGCGGGGAAAAAATCGAAATTCGACTGCAAGTTGGTCAAACCCTCGCTGCGCCCAAAAACCCTCGAGTGAAGTCGCTTGGCACGACCATCGGCCACCGCATTCATTTCTGCCAATTTCACTTGGAACACCCCGTGATTGCCCGCAATCCACATCGATCCCTGGCGGTCGGTGAAAATTTGCGAAGCGTAATCGTCCAGTAGACCTTGATCTGTCGTGATCCTCGACCACTTGCCATCTTTAAAGCGCCCGACTCCTGATCCCGCATAGCCAACCCACAAAGCGCCGTCGGGCGTGGCCAGCAACGAACGGATCGACACAGCACCCTCCTCGATGGTGACACTCTCTGAGGTAAGTGAATCCGCATCAACACGCAGAATCTGTCCTTCCGCGGTACCCACCCAGACCGTGCCATCTGCCGCCTCCGCCAGAGCTCGAATGCTGCGGACGCTGCTTGGTAAATCGACCAAATCAAAAACACCATCGCGCAGCCGCTGGAGCCGCCTTGGCGCATCGGTCCCCACCCAGACATCACCTTGTCTGGTCACCAAAAGAGAGCGAACAGCATTACTCGCCAACCCATCAAAATCTAACCAATTTTTCCAAGTACCCGCTAAAAATTGATAGAGTCCCGAGCGCTCAGTGCCCACCCACACCGCAGCTTGGTGGTTTGAAGCCACACACGTCGCGCCCCCCCCTTTCCAATCTCCTTCCGGCTTTATCTCCATCCGACGCGCGCCGACGCCGCGCGCCAATCTACCCCCTTGAGTTACCGTCCACAGTTCGCCGCTCGCGTCCTCACAAACAGAGCGCACGGACTCTGCTGAAGACCCAGCAGGTTGTCCAACGACGACGAGGGCGCGAGCACGAATTTGGTTCAAGCCGCCGCCATCGGTTCCAACCCACAGGTTACCCTCGCGATCTTCCATCAAGCACATAATCGACGCGAGTGTGGTCTCGATCTTTTCCACCCCACCCTCGTAGAGACGAAACAAGCCATCAGTGGCAGTACCCACCCAGAGTGCCCCCAAACGATCCTCGAGTAGCACCCTCGCATTGGCATTGTTAGGCATCTTTCCAACGATCCGAGGCGTATGCCCCGCTTCGACACGATAGAGAATATTCCCGGCGCAAACCCATAAGCCCCCGGCCTTTGCTGGGCATGTCCTCACTGGCGCACTAGGAAGGTCGAACACATCGACCATTTGACCATCACGGATTCTTCCTAACTTGTAATTACGACTGTACCACACTTCACCTCCACCGCCATCCATCACCACAAACCCGTTACGATTTTCACCCGAGGAGTCTCCTTCACCGATGAGTTTGCAAGCCCCATCCTTAATCGAAAAAATACTGTTAGGATATCCCACGAAAAGCACCCCATCCCCACCCTCAACGATCGAAGTGATTTGTTCGTCTGGTAGACCATTCTCGATTCCGAACGCTAAGACCTTGTCATGATCAAGACAAACCAAGCGTCCACGTTCCTTGCCGAGCCAGAGCCGCCCACTTTTATCTAACAACATTACTCGAATCACTCGATTGGTCAAGCCCGGCAACTCAGGCAAACCGATTGGAGTGAATTCTTGACCATTAAAGCGCAGCAATCCGCCACGTGTCCCCACCCAAAGATACCCGTCTGCCTGCTGCGCCAGTCCGGTCACGCTGTTGTCCGGTAAACCATCATCCGTTTGCCATGAGCGATAGAGCCAAGCGGAAATCTCTTCGGACTTGAGTGGGTTGCCCAAGCATGCCCAAACCAGCAACGCCCAAAGCCAGAGAATTGCAAAACGACAACGGCGAAGTGGCATGGGTAAACGATGCGACTGAAACTCCTTGCGATCAAGTCAAGAAGTCCAGCTCAAGCCAAATGCACGAAAGGAAATCCCTAACAACAGTCCACAGTGACACAAGCAGGGCTTGCGGGCAAGTCACTATTTTTGACGGGCACGTCGAGTGCGGGATTCGGTTCGAGCGTCTCAAGACCGAGCTTGGCCAACAACTCGCGGTCCTTGCCAGCCTCTGGGTTATCGGCCGTGAGTAGCTTGTCGCCGTAGAAAATCGAATTCGCTCCCGCGAAAAAACACAGCGCTTGGGTCTCGTCAGAAAGCCGCGTACGCCCAGCGGAAAGGCGAACCTTTGCGGCCGGCACCGCGATCCGCGCACAAGCGATCATCCGAACGAGGTCGAATGGATCAACCTGCGCATTTCCAGCCAACGGCGTGCCGGGCATGGGCATGAGCGAGTTGATTGGCACACTCTCAGGTTGTGGATTAAAACTCGAGATCACTTCTAACAAACGGAGTCGATCGGTAATGGTTTCGCTGATTCCAAGAATCCCACCGCAGCAGACGGCCATCCCTGCGTCTTGAACATTGCGAATGGTCCTGAGTCGATCCTCATAGGTGTGCGTTGTAACGATGTTAGGGTAATGTTCGGGCGAGGTGTCTAAATTGTGATTGTAAGCAGTGACGCCGGCCTCCTTGAGCGTCACCGCCTCCGCAGGACCGAGCTCGCCTAGCGTGACACAAACTTCCATGCCTAGCGTGGAGACGTCGCGGATGATTTCCACCACTTGATTGAAGCGGTCCGTACCACCACGCACGCCGCGCCATGCGGCCCCCATGCAGAAGCGTGTGGAGCCATTCTCACGAGCAGCCCGTGCACTTTCCATCACGGTTTCTTTTGATAGAAGCCGTTGGTTTTGTAGGTCGGTTTCATAGCGTGCGGACTGGGTGCAGTAAGCGCAGTCTTCGGAACACCCACCCGTCTTGATCGAGAGCAACGTGCAAAGTTGAATTTTCCCGTCTGGGAAATTTTCCTCGTGGACTGCGTGAGCGCGCTTGAGGAGTTCGAAAAACGGCAGCGAGTTGAGGTCTTGAAGTTCGGCGAGGGTCATGGTCTTGCAGAGGTGTTGCTCGAAGTGAGTCGCGAAAATTGCAGCTTGGAAAGAAGATAGCAATTTGACGTTGATGAAAAGTGATGGCCGATCTTCAAATCATCAGCCCATCAACTTGGTGCAACATGACCGCCATGTGCATCGCCATCGGCAAATCCGAACACGCGCCGTACTTGCGCCATCTCCGCAGTGAGCCGCCCACTCAACTCGCGTACGACCAGCGGATTTTCAATGGTGCTCTGTCCCGAGAAATCTCGAACATGTCGGCAGGCAAAAAGGGTGAACAATGGCGCCAATGTCTCGCGTGGGATCACATCGCGCAGGCTGACCACCGCCAATCCCGCCGCGGCAAGCCCGTTCAAGGCCCGCTGCTTTTGCGGCGTGGGAAAACACAGCACAAACCACCCACCATCACCCAAGTGCCGCACCGCCGCTCTCGCGTAGTCGCTGACATCGCCGCGCAATTCAAAGCGGGCATGCGCTCGCTGGGAATCTTGCGGAATCACCCCCGAACCTGCTGGAAAGTACGGCGGACTACCAGTAATCAACGGAAAATTCCGCCCCAAGGCCAACTCGCGAAGGTCGCCGTGGAAGACCTCGACCCGTGCTTCCAAGCCGTTGGCCTCGACGTTGGCCCGCAGCAGCCGAAAACTGATTTCCTGCGCCTCCACCCCAGTGAGCCGCGCACCCGGCCCCATCCCCCACATCGTCAGCAAGCCGACCGTACCGATTCCTGTGCCCAGATCCAGATGCTCCGCCACCACCGGAGAAACTTGGAGCGCATACCACGCGGTCAGCACGTCATCGACCGAGTGACGGTGCCCCGCCTTGCGCTGGGCGATCAACCAGCCCGCAGGTCCTCCGGCGTCGTCTTGGAGAAATTCCCCGCCGCACGGAAATTCCCCATTTTCCAATGTCATAAAATTGCCACAAGGCCCCGTCAATGCGTCCAGAGTGATGCACTCGCCCAGCTCGTTTTCGAGGTACGCGCGCTCGCGCCGCCAGCGATCCATGCCGGTGGGCGACGTTTGAGGTTGCACGGACGTTTCATTCATTGTTGGCGAGGTTCTACCCTGCACAACGCTCCGCCGCGAGCTTTTCGCACACCCTGTTTGACAAGTTCCACCCGCACCCTCTATGGTTCTCGCCCCGACGTGGATCTCGGGCCTATTTATCATGAACATTGTCGTCGAAAAGCAGCCCAAGTGCGTAGCCACCCTCCGCGTTGAAATCCCAGCCGAAAAAGTCAACGGAGAGCGTAACCAAATCATCACCGGATATGCCAACAAGGCCCGCGTGCCAGGCTATCGGCCGGGCAAAGCCCCGCGCGCCGTCGTGGAAAAACGCTTTCAAAAGGAAATCGCCCAAGAACTCAACGGCAACCTCATCAACGAGGCCTACGACGAAGCTCTCAGACAAGAATCCCTCCACGTGCTCGACTTCGGCGTGCCCGAGAATGTCACCACCCATCCAAATGGGACCGTCACCTTCGTTTCGAAACTCACCCTCGCTCCAGAAGTGGCACTGCCAGATTATAAAGGCGTCAACGTGACCGTCCCACTCGGCACCGTTCCAGAAGAGGATATCGACGCCCAACTCACCGCTCTCCAAGAACGCTTCGCCGAGTTCAACGACATCACAGACCGTCCCGCTGCAATGGCGGATTTCACGGTCGTCGATTACACTTCGTCGGTCGATGGCAAACCAACCGAGGAATTTCTCGAGGAGCCCGCTGGCCACCTATCAGGTCGCGAGGGTTTTTGGATTCGCCTCGATGAAGAAGCATTTCTACCAGGATTCGCCGTACAAATGACCGGCATGAATATTGGCGACTCGCGCGAGATCACAGTCACCCTGCCAGAAGATTTTCAAATCCAAAAACTTGCTAACAAGGAAATGGTTTTCCAAGTCACGATTAAAGAACTCAAGGAAGCGATCCTTCCAGCCCTCGACGACGCGATGGCAGAACGCCTCGCCCCAGGCAAAACGATGGCCGACATCAAGGAAATCATTCGTACGAACATGAGCGACGAGCGGAACCGCAAAATCTCCGACATGAAGGTCAATCAAATTGTCGCCCACTTTAACTCGCTGGTGAGCTTCGAACTGCCAGAAGATCTCGTCTTTCAAGAAACACAAAACCAAGCCGACGCCTTGGTCAAAGAGGGCGTGAAAGCAGGCATGAGCGAGTCAGAAATCGCATCCCAACAGGGGGAAATCTTTGCCAGCGCTAGCGCTCAAGCAGTCTCTAACTTGAGGACAAATTTCATCCTCCAGGAAATCGCTCGCATCGAAAAAATTCATGTCACCGACAACGAATTGATCAACCATCTCGCACAAATCGCAAACTCGCGGAAGATCGCTCCGAAAAAATTCATCAAGGACATGCAACGCGCAGGCCGCCTGCAAAACATCCGCAGCTCAATGGCCATCGGTAAGACCATTGACTTCCTCGTCGAGCACGCGAACGTAGTTGAATCAAACGAAACCACCCTCGATGCTTAATTTCCAGTCACCATCCATGAGCTCTTCATCCCCGCCTAAAAACTACTACGTGCCCGTCGTCGTCGAATCCGACGGCCGCGGCGAACGCTCGTTCGACATCTACTCGCGACTCCTCAAGGATCGCATCATTTTCATCGGCGTACCTATCGATGACTTCGTCGCAAACTCGGTGATCGCACAGCTCTTGTTTCTGCAAATGCAGGATCCCAAAAAAGACATCCACATCTATATCAACTCCCCAGGCGGATCCGTCACCGCAGGACTTGCGATGTATGACACCATGCAATTTCTCACCTGCGATGTGAACACCTACTGCATCGGTATCGCCGCATCCATGGGCTCCGTGCTTCTCACGGCAGGGACCAAGGGCAAACGCTTCTGCTTGCCAAACTCCCATGTGATGATCCACCAAGTTTCCGGCGGAGCCCAAGGTACTGCTTCCGATGTCGAGCGCACCATCGGCTTCATGTTCAACTTGAAAAAACGCCTCAACGGCATCCTTGCCTTCCACACCGGCAAGTCCATCGAGCAGGTCGAAAATGACTCGGACCGCGACAACTATATGACCGCCGAACAAGCAGTCGCATACGGTCTCGTCGACAAAGTTCTCGAAAACCGCAAACAACTCCCAGACGCAGGCGTCGCCGCCATCGAAGAGAAAAAGCCCGACGCATAATCTCGCAGATTCCCAATCTCACCCAACGCACCCATGGCACGCGCTACCAATCTAACGATGTGTTCTTTCTGTGGAAAGAGTCACTCAGAGGTCAAAAAACTCATCGCTGGACCCGGCGTGTATATTTGCAACGAGTGCGTCGATGTTTGTGCAAATATTCTCGAAAATGATAATGATAAGATCTCGACCAAGGGGAAAAAAACGATCGAAAAACCCGCCAAAAGCATCCCCTCCCCAGCTTCGATTCTTGCTAAACTCAACGAGCATGTCATCGGCCAAGAAAATGCCAAAAAAGTGCTTTCGGTCGCAGTTTACAATCACTACCAAAGACTCCAACAAGACGCGACCAACGTCTCCGAGGAGTTTAAGGATGTGGAGATTGAAAAGTCTAACATCATGCTGCTCGGTCCTACGGGATCTGGCAAAACCCTGCTCGCTCGGACGCTGGCAAGAGTCCTCGATGTACCATTCTGCATCGTTGACGCCACCACTCTCACCGAGGCCGGCTATGTCGGCGAAGACGTGGAAAACATCATCCTCCGCCTACTACAAGCCGCCGAGTTCGATGTCGCCCGCGCCGAACGCGGGATCATCTATGTCGACGAAATCGATAAAATAGGCCGCAAAACGGAAAACGTATCAATCACCCGAGACGTCTCAGGAGAAGGCGTACAACAAGCGCTGCTCAAAATCCTCGAAGGCACGATTTGCAACGTCCCTCCACAAGGCGGACGCAAACATCCACAACAAGAGTACATCCAAGTCAACACCGAAAAAATTCTTTTCATCGTCGGTGGCGCGTTTGTGGGTCTAGAGGACATGGTTCGCCGCAGGCTCGGTAGCAACACGCTCGGATTCCACGCGGACACCCAAAAAGAAAACTTGGATGACCCCGAGAAAAACGTGTTAGAAAAAGTCCAGCCTGAAGATCTGCTTCATTTTGGACTCATCCCAGAATTTATTGGTCGTATCCCAGTGATCTCGGCTCTGAGAAAACTAACGGAAGCTGAGCTCATCTCAATTCTAACTGAGCCAAAAAACGCATTGGTCAAACAATACGGTAAACAACTCGCGATGAATGGAGTGAAGCTGCGCGTCACCCGAGATGCCCTCCAAGCACTCGCCCAAGAGGCCGTCAAACGTGGCACCGGTGCCCGTGCCTTGCGGTCGATTTTTGAAAAAATGATGCTCGATGTGATGTTCGAAATTCCCTCGCGACAGGACATCGACACCGTGACGATCAACCGCCAAGTGGTACTCGGTGAGCGCCAACCGTCGATGCGCCGCAAACGCGCCGACCAAGACGCGGCGTAATTGAGTCCCCCTCTGAAAAATTCCT
>Ga0114970_10002924_pt1 | contig 12716 bp, 12 predicted proteins | sample M_140205_XF_Meta_FD_87030 | JGI IMG/M metagenome (GOLD analysis project Ga0114970, IMG submission 87030) | Freshwater microbial communities from Lake Montjoie, Canada to study carbon cycling - M_140205_XF_MetaG | ecosystem: Environmental > Aquatic > Freshwater > Lake | place: Lake Montjoie... | reverse complement strand
TGACGTTTCGCCGCGGCGCGAAGGACACGGCATGGCGCTTTTCTCTTGATCCGTTGCAAGGAGTGTAAGCGATGCCTCTTTCGGATTATGCCCCGCCACTGGCAACGCAGCTCCCTTCAGGGCGTGGCGTGCAGCCAGTTTCGGGTTCTATCTCGACAGTTCCGTCTGGGATTTACCCAGCGACTTGGGCCAGCCCTTCGACCAGCTATGACGCGCGCGCCTACTCTGACGTAGAGGTACAGCTTACCGGCACGTTCTCGGCCTACACGCCGCAGCGTTCGCTTGATGGCACGAACTTCGTCAACTGCAACGCCTACGACAAGGACGGCAACGCGCTGTCCTCAATCACAACGGCGGGCATCTATCGGCTTCCGGGAAATGGCTATCTAAAGCTGACTTCCGGCTCGGGCGCGACTGTCACTATCCGCGTGGGAGGCTGACATGTCGACTGATGCTTTCGCCCGCATTCAAGCAAATGGCGCGGTGAACACGGCCCGCGCGGCCAACCGTTTTGCGGGTTACAGCGTAATCTCGCACAAGCCGGTTCAAACCACGGCGGCGCGGACCGGGACCAACGCCACCAACATTTTCGGCGCGCGTCTCGAGTTCAAGTTCCCGGCCTATGCGGTTTCCGAATTGATCATCGGCCTTGAAAACGGCTACTATGCCAACGGCAGCTTTGTTGCTTCAGCCGTGCTTCCGCCGTCAAACCAGATCAATTGGAAAGCGTCCATCGAGCCGACCGGCATCGCGGCGGCGAACATCTCCACGGCGGCCCCAAACTCCGCTTCGCCCAAGATCAAGGCGCGGTTCAAGGGCAACGACCGGCTGCGGCTCGACCCGCTCGCCTACAACTTTTCCGATCCCGTTCGCGGCTACTTCAAGGCTTCAACGGTTGGCTACGTCAACGTGTCGTGCTGCGCTATTTCCGCGCCGATCCCGTCCGCGCCAACCGTTGCCGCCACGGCAGGCACCACCGTTCCGGCGGGCACCTACTATGTCGGCGTGTCGATTGTTTACGGCGACGGAATGGAATCCCCGGTTTCCGCTGGTTCGTCCGTCACCACGGCAAGTAGCAATCTTGCGATCCTCGTCACTGCACCTTCGGCGGCGTCGTACCCCGGCGCGGTGGCATGGCGCTCGTATGTGTCCATTGCGGGCGCGGCTTCGACCGCGCAGCTTTACTACACGGGCAGCGGCGATCAGCAGATGGGCGTCAACCAGACGATCAGCGCGCTGCCCAACCTGACCGGCACCGGCTTCTCCAATATGATGCGTCAAGCCACGCCGAACACCGTTCAAATGGGCACAGGGGCCTATGTTGGCGGCGGCACGGCCACGCAGTCTTGCAACAATGGCGAAGCGTTTAGCACCTCGCGCGACGTTGCCGAGTTTGGCTGGTCGGCGGCGGCTGCGACAACGACAGCCGCGCTCGGCCCGTTCGTGATCCTCGCCAAGGCTGCGGACGGGATTGTACGGCCATCCATCGGCGTAGTGGGCCATTCAATCTGCCGGGGCACCGGGGACGACTTCACCCAAAGCACCGAGGGCGGTTGGCTCTATCGCCTTGCTTGCGGGCAGGCTGGCAACCTCGTCTATGATCCCACGGTCACTCCGGCGTGTGGACAGGTCCGCGTTGCGGTGCCCTCGCAGACCTTCGCGCAGGCGGTCAGTCAGTTCGGCTATGACGCAAACCAGAAGGCCATGCTGGCGACCCATATCTATTTCGACCTTGCGACGAACGACATAAGCGGCGGCACCTATGCGTCGGCCTGTATCTCCTACCTTTGCCAGCTCGCATCAACCTTTACCTCGGCCGGTCGGTTCGCGCGCACAACCACGGTTCTACCCCGGACGGCCAGCAGCGACGGCGGCCTGACGGTCGCCAACCAGACCATGCCCTATTCGGGCGGCTCTCTCCTGTTCCCCGGCAACCGGACGCAATACAACAACGTTCTGCGTTCCTCGGCAACGGGCAACCAGACAATCACCAGCGAAGCCATGTTCCGCAATTCGTCGGGTACGGTCACGTCCAGCGCCAACTTCTTTTCGGGCGGCGACGGCTCGGCAATCTACTTTTCCACCGCCTTCCCGTTCGTGCAGGGCACCGAGGTTATCCGGGTGGCCGGTGTCGCGCTCACGGCGGGCACCGATTACACCTACCAGGGCGTGACGACGATCAACGGTGTGTCTTGGGTAAGTGGCGTGCAGTTCACGACGCCGCCCGCCAACGGCGCGAGCGTGACGGCAAGCTATACCGGAATGCCGGGTATTCAGACCGTCTTTGCGGATTACGAGGCCGCTAACTTTGGCGCAGCGACCAACCGGCTTGCCATCGTGGACGTGGCGGCTCTCTTCGAGGCCAACGGCTCCGGCACGATCACGCTTGGCGGGCAGTGGTGGGCAATTAACCCCGCGTCAAATATCACTACGGGTAGCAGCCCTTCGGCGACGACCGCCAACACCATTACGACCGGCGTTGCGATGACGCAAGACCAGTACCGGGGCAACTCCATCGTCATCACGACCGATCCGGTCACGCCTACCGCAGTCGGGCAGGCTTCCTGCATTCTGGGTAACACCGCAGCGGGCGTGCTGTCGTTCAACTCCATGGCGGTGACGCCCTCAACAAGCTGCACCTGGGTCATCCGCAACAACTGGACCAACGACATGACGCACCCTTCGCCGTCTGGTTACAGCCGGGGCGACAGCTTGGGATGGGCCGCACAGTTTGCCGCCGACATGGCGATGAAATTCTAGCCATGACCACGCACACCGACCTTATCCGCGACATTGGGCGCGGGAATGAACCAGCAAAAGAGGGGGGAGCCTTGACCCGTGCAGAATGGATTGCAGCGGCAGCTTTGGGGCTGTCCCTATTGCAGGGCACCTACATTGCCGGTGTTGAGGTTCAACGCTTGAACGATCATGACCGGCGGATTGGCGGGCTTGAAGTCCAGCAAGACCGGATTGTGACCAAGGTTGAGGAAATCCGCATCACCAGCGCGCGAATTGATGCCAACGTGGCGGCGCTGACTGAACAGGCGCGCGAACGGCGCGTGGCGCGCTGATGGCAGGCCGGCCGCGCGCCTCTGAGAAACTGACGCCAGAGCAAAAGGCGGAACAGGAGCGCGCTGCCCAGCACGCAGCACTGCTACAGCAGCGCATGGCGGCTGTGCGCTTGCTGAAAGCGCGCCAGGCGCGTGACAGCCTGATCGGGTTCACTGAGTTCACCATGCCTGACAAAGAGCAGCCGGATGACGCCGAGCTGACGCGGTATCAGGCGCAGTATTTTCACCGCGCGCTGGCAAAGGCGCTGGAGGACGTTGAGGCCGGAAAGCGGCTTCGGCTAATCATCACGTTTCCCCCACGCCACGGCAAGTCGGAGCTTTCCTCCAAGCGTTTTCCGGCCTGGTACATCGGCCGGGATCCGTATCGCTACGTCGCGGTCTGCACCTACAACCAGACCTTTGCAGAGGATTTCGGCAAGGCGGTGCGCGGGATTATGATGGGCCCAGCCTATCGGCAGGTGTTCCCCGGCTGCACGCTTAAGGCAGGCTCGAAAGCGGCCGATCGGCTGGAAACGGAAGATGGTGGCGCGCTGTTCTTTCTGGGTCGCGGCGGCACGATCACCGGGCGCGGCGCCGATTTGATCATCATCGACGACCCGATCAAGAACAGCGAGGAAGCGCGCTCGGAGACGATTAGGGAGCAGCTTTGGGAGTGGTTCCAGAACGACATCAAGTCGCGCTTCATGTCCGACACCGGGGCCATGATCGTCATTCAGACCCGCTGGCACGAGGATGACCTGGTTGGCCGGCTGACGGACCCGACGAATCCGCATTACGATGTCGAGGAAGCGGAGCGCTGGGAGATTATCAACATCCCGGCGATCGCAGACGAAGGCGACATTCTTGGCCGCGAGCCGGGCGCACCGCTGTGGCCCGAACGGTTCGGGCTTGATTACCTTCTGGCGTTCAAACGGGCCAACCCGCGTGGTTTTTCGGCACTGTATCAGCAGAAGCCGACGCCGGAAGATGGTGACTTTTTTCAGGCACACATGATCAAGGGCTACCGCGCCGGGGACGCGCCGCCGCGCGAGCGCCTGCGCGTCTACGCGGCTTCGGATCACGCCGTCGGCACCAAGCAGGAGCATGACAAGACGTGCCTGATGGTTGTCGGGATTGACGAGAAATCGAACATCTGGGTGCTGGACGTGTGGTGGCGCCGCGCGCGGACGGACGTGGTGGTTGACGCCATGATCGCACTGATGAAGCGCTGGAAGCCGCTCGTGTGGTGGGCGGAAAGCGGTCACATCTCCAAGTCGATCGGGCCGTTTCTCTACAAGCGCATGGCCGAAGAAAAGTGCTTCGTGAATGTCGTGGAGCAGGTGCCGTCGAAAGACAAGGTGACGCGCGCGCAGTCCATTCAGGGGCGTATGGCGATGGGCTTCGTTCGACTGCCTATGTTCGAACCTTGGTACGAGGACGCGAAGCAGGAATTGCTGAAGTTCCCGCAGGCTCGGCACGACGATTTTGTCGACACGCTCGCCCATGTGGGGCTTGGTTTGGAGCGGCAGATCAACGCCGCCCCAGCTCCTTCTACAGACAGAAAAGGCCCCGCTGTCGGGACGTTGGGCTGGGTCAAGCATGACGCGCGGTTCCGCGCTCGCCAAACGCGAGCGCTTCAGAGTTTGAGGGGCATGTGATGGACGAGATGATGCAGAACGACCCCGCCGCGGCGCAGACCATGGGTGATGTGGTCAAGAGCGCGATGGTGCGTGAGCCTGGGCAGGTGCCAGACAGCCGCAAGGCCCTCGTCGACGAGTGGAACAAGCGCGTCAAGGAGGCGAAGAAGCACTGGGAGCGCGACTTCAAGCGCATGCGCAGCAACATGGACTTCGTGTCTGGCAAGCAATGGCCGGGGCAGGGGGAAGATGACGACCGCTACGTCGCGAACTTCGTGCAGCGCATCATCAAGCAGGAGGTGGCGAGCCTTTACGCCAAGAACCCGAAGGTGGTGGCGAAGCGGCGCAAACGGCTGAACTACCAGCTCTGGGACGGAAAGCCTGAAAGCCTTCAGGCGGCGATGGCTGCCATGCAGCCGCCGCAGGTGGTCGATCCGGTGACGGGGCAAAGTATGCCCGCGCCGGGGGCAGAGATGTGGCAGCCGGATCCAAACGCAATCGCGTTGCTTCAGGATGTGCAGCAGAACTCGGAACGCCTGCGTCTGATTGACAAGGTGGGCGAGACGCTGGTGGCCTTGCTCGAATACTACATGGACGAGCAGGTTCCCGACTTCAAAACGCAGATGAAGCAGATGGTGCGCCGTGCGCGCACGACCGGCGTGGGCTATATCGAGCTGGGCTTTCAGCGCGCGATGGATTTGTCTGACGACCAGACGGCACGCATTGCCGACATGACCGAGCGCCTGGCCGTGATCGGTCGGCTGCAAGCTGATCTTCAGGACGACAAGACCGACCCCAATTCGGCGGAAGCGGAAGAGCTGCGGCTTGCAATTCAGGCTATCCAGAACGAGCCGGAGTCAATCATTCGTGAGGGCCTGATCTGGCAGTTTCCGCAGTCGACGCGCATTATTCCATCGCCGGAAGCGATCAAGCTCGTCGGCTGGGTGGGTGCGCCATGGATCGCCAAGGAAGTAATCCTGTCGCCCGATCGGGTGAAGGAGGTCTACGGGATCGACCTCGGGCAGAACTATGCGTCCTACAAACAGGAGGCCGGCAAGCCGTGGGGCGGGACGCGCGCGCGCTACAAGGAGCGCGGCAAGGGGCTGGCGTGCGTATGGCACATCTTCGACCGCGATGTCGGTCTGGAGTACGTGATTTGCGACGGCTACCCCGATTTCCTGAAGGAGCCGGCGACGCCTGACGTGCAAGTTGAGCAGTTTTTCCCGATCTGGCCGATCGTGTTCAACGAGGTTGAGAACGAAGAGGAACTGTTCCCGAAGTCGGATGTGGAATTGCTGAAGCACGTCCAGAAGGAATACAACCGCGCCAAGGAGGCTATGCGGCAGCATCGCATTGCCAATCGGCCGCTGTATCTGGCGCCGGAAGGGCAGTTTGACGAGGGCGAGCAAAAATCGCTTGCCGAGCATGCGGCGCACGATGTCATCATTGTCAAGGCGTTGCGCGACGGGGTGAAGGTGACGGACCTGATCGCGCCGGTACAGAAGATCGGCGTTGATCCCAACCTCTACGAGACGGAAGGGCTGTTCAACGACGCGGCCCGGATTGTGGGCGTGCAGCAGGCGATGATCGGTGGCACGGCCAACGGCACAGCGACTGAAAGCAGCATTGCGGCGCAGTCCATGCAGGGCTCGATCGGGCTGGACAGCGACGACATGGACGGCGTGCTGTCGAACGTCATGCGCGCGGCTGGGCAGATTTTGCTGATGAACCTGTCAGGCGAGACGGTGATGCGGATTGCCGGTCCAGGCGCGATGTGGCCGGAGCTTTCGCGGCTGGAAATGCTGGAAGAGATCAGTCTCGAAATCAAGGCCGGATCCAGCGGACGGCCCAACCAGGCGCAGGATGCCGCGACATTCGAGCGCATGTACCCGCTCTTGGTCCAACTCCCCGGCGTGTCGCCGGCATGGCTGGCCGAGCGCGCGATCAAGATCGCTGACGACGACACCGACCTTGAGGATGCCTACGTCGAGGGCCTGCCCTCAATCATGGCGCAAAACCACATGATGCAGGCGCCAACCGGCAATCCTGCAACGGAGCCGACCAACCAAGGAGACGAGGGAGCCAACAAGCAGCGGCCGCAGGAGCCGGGCGGAACTGCCAAGCCTGCGTTCAACATGGGGCCGCAGCCAAACCAAATGCGATGATGTTGATTTTGGCAGCCAACAAGAGTAACATGAGCCACAGAAAGGCGCTAAAATGGCCGTAGCAACGGATACCGCGACCTCGCCCGTCGCGGACATTGAAGACCTCAATACCCCCGCCCCGGCGGATACGATTGAGGCGACCACGGACGCTAACCCCGCGCAGTCGTCCAGCGCGGACGAAACGGACGCTAAGCAGGCGGGCCCTGCGGATCTCGGTGAGGTGGTTCGCCGCGTTGTCGAGAAGAAGGAGGAGCCCGAGGGAGAGCCGTCCACTCCCGAGGCGAAGGCAGAAACCGACCCCGAGGCGGCAGCCGAAGGCGAGGATGATCCCGACGCTGAAGTGCCGTTCCACAAACACCCTCGCTGGCAGCAGATGAAGGCCGAACGGGATAGGTTCAAGGCAGACGCCGACGCCTATCATTCGATGCAGGACTTCATGCAAACCTCCAACCTGACCGGGGACGAGGTAGCCGTCGGGTTCGATGTCATGGCTTTGATCAAGAAAGCCACGATGGGCGACCTTGGCGCAGCAGAGCAAGCGCGGGGCTGGTTCGCGGAACGCCTGACGGTCTTTGACGAGATGCTCGGCAACCACCTGCCGGATGACCTTCGCCAGAAGGTCGAAGATGGGTACGTCGATGAGGATGTCGCCAAGGAACTCGCCAAGGAGCGCGCGAAGGCGCGCAATCTGGACAACCTGCGCTCGCAGGATCTTCAGAAGTCCGAGGCAGAGCGCCAGGCTGATGCGGAGCAGAAGACCCGAACTGAAGTCGCTTTTGCGATCCAGTCTTGGGAAGACGGCATCAAGGCCAAGGATCCTGACTACGCCACAAAGAAGGCGAAGCTGGTGGAAACGCAGGTTCGCGCGCTGATTCAGCAGAACGGCACCATGCCGCAGACGCCGGATGAAGCCCGCACTCTTGCTGAGAACGCCTACACCGCGGTCAATGAGCAACTGAAGGCGCTCATGCCCCGGCCAAGGCCGATCGCTCCCAGCCCAACCGGATTGTCCGCGCGCGTTTCGACGGCACCCAAGACGCTTGGGGAAGCCATCCGAACCGCCATCAACCGCTAGTGACAGGAGGCTTCAATGCCGTTTACCGCACAGGAACTCGACAACATTGCGAGCGCAGCGCTCGATTTCTACATCAAGGGCCCGGCGATGGCGCAGTCCATTCAGGCTCGCCCGCTCTACGACGCCATGAAGAAGGCGCAGAAGACTTTCCCCGGTGGCAAGTCGGACATTCGCCGCAACGTCAAGGGCGAATACAGCACGGCGTTTCAGGGCTACAGCCACGACGACACCGTGTCCTACGTGAACCCGGCGAACCTCAAGCAGGTGAACTACCCGTGGAAGGAACTTCACGCCGGTATTGCGATGACGCTGACTGAACTGAAGGCCGACGGGATTTCCGTGGTCGACAGCCTCAACGGCGACAGCACGACCAACCACACCGACCGCGAGATGACCGCGATCACCAACCTGCTCGAAGACAAGCTTGACGACATGGCCGAAGGTTCGGCGCGTTCGTACAACGAAATCCTCTGGCGCGACGGTACGCAGTCGTCGAAGGTTTTTGCGGGCGTACAGTCGATCGTTTCGCTGGCTCCCAACTCGGGCTTCAGCGGCGGCATCGACCGTGCCGGCAATACCTGGTGGCGCAACCGCGCATTCGTGGGCTCGCTTTCCTCGACGAACAACACCGGCCCGAAGATCACTTCGTCGCCGGCCAACCAGACGCTCACCAAGCGCCTGCGTCAGGAAGTGCGTCAGCTTCGCCGCTTCGGCGGTAAGCCGTCGCTGCTGCTGGCTGGTGCGGGCTTTATCGAGAAGCTCGAAGCCGAAATCCACGAGAAGGGCACCTACACGATGGAGGGCTTTGCCAACACCGGCAAGACCGACATCGGCATGGCGCAGATCTCGATGCGCGGCGTGGGTGCATTCACCTACGACCCGACGCTGGACGACCTCGGCTACACCAACTTCTGCTACTTCCTCGACCCCAGCCATCTCTACCTTGATGGGATGGAAGGCGAAGACTGGAAGCAGCATGCGCCGGCTCGCCCGCCTGAGAAGTACGTCCTGTATCGCGGCCTCACCTGGACGGGTGGCCTCGTTGCAGATCAGCTCAACTGCCACGGCGTCTACGAAGCCGCCTAACGCTCGAAAGAAGGAGAAATGCAATGAGCGTTGTAACCGTCACCGGCCTGACTTCGGCCGCTGTCGCCAATGGCGGCACCATCGCGGTGTCTTATCCGACCGGCTTCACCCGTGGCGATTTCGTCATTGGCGCCCGTCACCGCCTGTCGGTGTTGGGCAAGGTGTTTAGCTGCCCGGAGAGCATCACCGTCTCTCTCGGCAACACCACGGCCACCATCACCTACAACGGCACCACCACGATCCCGGCGGGCACCCGCTTTACGATCGAGTTGGACCGTGCGGGTGCTGCGAACTCGCTGACCACGCCGCGCAATGCGATCGACACCTTCATCCCGGCCGGGCGCGACACGTTCGTGATCCCGGTCACGGATGCGTTGATCAGCTTTGGCACCCCGACCACCGCCTCTGCGACCGCCGTGTGCGCCGCGCAGGCGATTTCGGGCACCAACGTGGCTGCCGTGATCACGGGCGGCGCCAAGTACAGCAGCGCCTCTGGCACTGTTCCGCTTGGCGCTCCGACCGGGCGCAACGTCAACGTGGTTTCGTCGAACGCTGGCGACACCACGCAGGTTGTGACCGTCACCGGGGTCGACATGTACGGCCAGACGATGCGCGAAGCCATCACTTGCAACGGCACCACCACGGTGCAGGGCAAGAAGGCTTTCGCCAGCGTGACCGGCGTGTCGGTTTCGGCCACCATGACCGGCAACCTGTCGGTCGGTGATGGCACGATCCTCGGCCTGCCCGTCTACCTGCCGAACTCGGTCTACATTCTGAAGGAAATTCAGGATGGCGCCGTGGCAACCTCGGGCACTGTCGTGGCCGGCGCGGGGATTACCGTCCCGGCGACCTCTACCTCGGCAGACGTGCGCGGCACGTACACCCCCAACTCGGCACCGGACGGCTCGCGCTCTTGCGCGCTGATCGTCGCGCTGCCGGAACCCAACTTCTACGGTCAGCCGCAGTTCTGACCGTGAAGCCCGAAGGGGCGGCGCAAGCCGCCCCTTCCCCCTCTCCACTGCACAGGAGCCAACCATGCAGATTTGCACTTGCGAAGTCCGGCTGAACGACAGCGCTGGGCACACGGTGCCGAAGGTCGACGTGACCCCGGCAGAAATTCTGGTCCTTCAGGCAATTCACGGCGCTTCGTCCGTGGTCAACATCAAGCCGGTGAAGCAGGATCGCCGCTCCAACCACGAGGAATGGGACCGCCTGACCGGCTTATATGGCCGTGCGCCGGATGGTCTGATGGACGCTGGCAACGGCGAACTGCTCGGCAAGCTGTTCCCTGGTGCCATGCCCAAGCTGCCCGTGACCCTCAAGGACATTGGCATGCAGCATCTCTTGAACCCGCTCCGCTCGGAGCCGGAGGCCGTCGATGTGCAGCAGGAGGAACCCGATGCCGAAGAAGATGTCTGAAGCTGTGGCGCAGGCGGAAGCTGTGCCGGAGGCGGTGGGCCCCGCGCGTTATCGCGCGCGGGTTTACCATGAGATTGAGGTGGGTGACGGCGTGAAGCGCGTTGAGCCCGGTTTTGTCGTCACCGTCGAGGGCGACGAGATCAATGCCTACCCGCCCGAGGTCTTCGCTGCGGCGTTCCCCGAAGCGGGCGACGTTCCCGACCAGCCGGAGGAGTGAAGCCATGGCCCGCGGGACCACGTTTGGCGAATTGATTGAAATGCTGAAACTGGAATGCGGGCTTGACCCGGATCCGGCGCTTTCGCTGAACATGCGCCCGCAGATGGAGTTGATGCTCAAGCGTGAATACGAGCGTCTCTATCAAGAGTTCGACTGGCCCTTTTTGCGCGTCTTCCCGGATTTGCTCACGCAAGCCGGGGAGCGGTTTTATGACGTGCCGGCAGAGATGGACTTGGAGCGGATTGAAACGGTCGATTACTATTGGGGGAACCGCTGGTTCCCCCTCACGCGCGGGATCAGCCAGCTCGACTACAACACCTACAACCCCGACTTGGGCGTGCGGGTGGACCCGACGTTCAAGTGGGACATCAAGTACACGGGGCCGAAGGCGCAGGTTGAGCTTTGGCCGATCCCAAACAGTGACGGGAACAAGGTCCGGTTTACCGGGATCAAGAAGAAGACTGAGCTGGTCGACACGACTTCGCGCTGCGATCTTGATGACATGATGATCGTGCTGTTCTGCGCTTCGGAATACCTGGCATCGCGCGGCTCAAAGGCGGCTGGGACCAAGCAGCAGAAGGCGGTTGAACGTTATCGCCTGATGGCAGGGCGCTCAATCACGACGCGCAACAATTCGTTCAACATGAACAACCAGCAGAAGCCCGATCCGCGCTTTGCGTCGCGCTCGCCGCTGGTCGCCTACGTGCGGAACCCCTGATGGCAGACTTGGCAGACCTCTTCACTACCTTGCTGTCGCAGCAAGATGAGGGGCGATATCAAGATTGGCGACAGCGCTTGCCGGGTGATTTGTCGAATGATGGCGATTACGACTTGCGCGGTGCTTTTTTGGCCGCCGCACAGGCAAACGGTCGGCTTCATATGACGGACCAGTTCAAGAAGCCAAATCACATGACTTTCAGCGACGGCAGCCAATACAGCACGCCGCAGCATATGGGAGGGCATTGGTCCGACACAGGGATGCCTAATCCGGCCACGCCGGGGGATAGCCGTTTTGTGTTTTGGGCTTCGCCCTACAACCTTCAACAGCACGACATGACGGATACGCAACGCTATTTTGATCGCGCCGAACCCGGCAATTCTGTCGTGTTCCCCATTAATTACAGCCTGCCTCGGGGGCGATAATGGCTTACGTCGTCATCGACGATTTCAAGTCGGGGCTTGACCGGCGCAAGCTGCCGGCCGCGTCGACGCAGGGTTCGCTGCAAGTTCTCACCAACGCGCATATCACGCGCGGCGGGGAGATTGAAAAGCGCATGGCCTTTGTGCCGAAGCATCGCTTGGCAGCGGGGAAGACGTTTGGTCTGGCAGGTGCCGCTGGGCAGCTTTACGTGTTCGCCTCGCAGGCTGTCGGAACCGATCCGGGCTTGACGTGTCAGGTTCTCACCTCGCGCTCGGGCACGGCTGCCATGACGGGCATCTATGACGCCGAGTTCTTCGACGGCAAGGTGTTCGCCTCGGCTGCCTTCAGCGACGGCACCACCTCGGCATTCTACAACGGCGCTCGGGTCACGGATTGGGATCCTGCCAGCAGCGTTGTGGCAATCGCGGGAAAGACGGCGAAAGCGCTCCTGACGGTCAAGAGCAAGGTCTATGCGGCGGCTGACAGCCTGCTCAACTTCAGCGCCATCCGGGAGCCGACGCATTGGTCGGACAGCGGTGCGATCGTCGGCTCGGGCTTCATCAACATGTCGAACGAGAGCGCAGGCAGCGAGACGCTGATCGCGCTGGCGCGGTATCAGGGATACCTTGCCGTGTTCGCGCGGCGCAGCGTGCAAATCTGGTATCTGGACTCGGACCCGCTTCAGAACGCGCAGCGCCAAGTTCTGCTCAACATCGGTACGTTTGCGCCAAAGGCGCCGATCAACTTCGGCGACATCGACGTGATCTTCCTGTCCGACACCGGCATTCGGTCGCTGAAGGTGCGCGACGCCTCCAACCAGGCGGGTGTGTCGGACCTTGGGACGCCGATTGACCCGGAAGTGATCGAGTACATGCGCGGACTGAGCGAGGCGACCAAGGCGGCGTCATGCGCGGTCATGGAGCCTG
>Ga0114970_10002922_pt1 | contig 12721 bp, 12 predicted proteins | sample M_140205_XF_Meta_FD_87030 | JGI IMG/M metagenome (GOLD analysis project Ga0114970, IMG submission 87030) | Freshwater microbial communities from Lake Montjoie, Canada to study carbon cycling - M_140205_XF_MetaG | ecosystem: Environmental > Aquatic > Freshwater > Lake | place: Lake Montjoie... | reverse complement strand
CGAACGGGTGCTGCCGTGCGGTCTTTTCGCGCAGCCGACCCTGGGGCCAGCTATCGGGACATTCATCTGGACGCACGTGACCGAACGGTCACGATTTCCCGCCCACTCATTCTGGACCTGGGGGCGGTGGTAAAGGGTCTGGCTGTCGACACAGCCGCGCGGGAACTCCGGCCCTTTCGAAACTTCGCTATCGATGCAGGCGGGGATCTCTATCTGGCAGGTCATAATCCCCAGGGAATGCCTTGGTCTGTTGGCATTCGGCATCCCCGTCGGGACGGCGAACTCGCCCATACAGTTCATGTTTCGAATAAAGCTGTCTGCACCTCCGGCGACTATGAACGCGGTGAGCATATTCTTGACCCGCGAACCCGGACCCCGGTACAAACGGTGGCGAGTGCGACCGTAATTGCAGACAGCGCGATGCTGGCTGATGCTCTGGCCACAGCAGTCTTTGTATTGGGTCCGCAACAGGGTCTGGAGCTGTTGACCCGGATGGATGTCGACGGCATGATCATGACTCCGCAACTGGAGCGTTACGAAACACCGGGGTTTTGCCATGCGGCATAAGGCGAAGAAATTTTTCAAGACCCCGAAAGGGATGTTGACCATCATCCTGGTTCTGCTGGCTGCTGTTGCGGCTCCCGGCCAGGGCCTCCGGACCTTACTGCCGGGCCTGGTAACTGCGATGCTGGCTGCCGGGACGGTTGACGCTATGTTGCTCCGGTGGCGCAAGGGCGCCTGGGAGTTTCCGGATGGCGCCCTGCTCACGGCCCTGATTGTGGCCATGGTGCTGCGCGCTCAGGAACCCTGGCATGTGGTGACCCTTACAGCTGTCTTCGCGGTGCTCAGTAAGTATGCGGTTCGGTCCCGTTCCGCAAATGTCTTCAATCCTGCGGCCCTGGCGATTGTTGCCAGCTTTTACGTATTTCATACCGGGCAGAGCTGGTGGGGCGCGTTAACCGAGGTGAGTATCTACCTGCAGATCGTTCTCATCGCGGCAGGCATTTTTATCACAGACCGGGTGAACAAGCTGCCGCTGGTGCTGTCATTTTTCGGAAGCTATTTCCTGCTCTTCACCGTGACTTCCTTCGTGCGGGACCCCAGGTGGGTGGCCGAGATCTTTCGCTCACCCGATCTGGAAGCCGCCCTGTTCTTCGCCTTCATCATCCTGACCGACCCGCCGACATCGCCCGCGAAATACCCGGATCAGCTTGTCTGCGGCGTCATCGTGGCCGTCGTGAGTTTCACGCTCTTCGAGTGGGCTGGGGTTGTCTACTACCTGCTCGCAGGGGTCCTGGTCGGCAATGTCTGGGAGGCCTGGAGACGTCTGCATCGCCGTTCAGTCCGCAGCTTCCCCTATGGCGTGGGCGCTTTCCTGCGCGAAATCAGCCCGTGGCGTCAGACGCACCACAGGGCGGTGTGATCCCAATGCGAATCGACAAATGGTTGTGGGTGGCGCGCTTCTTCAAGACCAGAGCTCTGGCGGCGAAGGCCTGCGATTTGGGCCGCATTGAAGCCAATAGCCTTACCTCGAAGGCCTCTCGCGATGTTCGGGTCGGGGACACGCTTCGCGTGAAAAACGAGGGCGGCGAGTTTACTGTGGAGGTTGTGGGCCTGAGCGAACTTCGTGGCCCGGCTGCGGCTGCACAGGCGCTCTACCGGGAAACCGAACTCAGCCGGGAAACGCGAGTTCGGCTGGCCGAGGAGCGAAAGCTGCTGCTGCAGTTTGAAGGCGGGCGGGAGAGTAAGCCCTCGAAACGGGACCGCCGGGACATTGACCGAATGCGCCGCCGGGGCTAACTCTCAACTAACTATCAGCCCGTGGCAGAAGTGACGCGAGCCGGTACCGCTTCGTTGCAGCACTGATGCGGTGGTCCCCTGCTTTGATCAGGGGGGATGCAGCGCGGCCCGCGACCTTGCCTGTCGCTACGGGTTTGGTGAGGGCTCCGGCGTTCTCCGCAACCTCGAAGAACTTCGCCGTCTCCAGTCCGATCGCTACCTCCAGGCACATCTCGGCATTCTCTTACCCGGAATCGCCAGTCTGAAAGTCGTGCTCCCCGGTCTCAAACTGCCCAAACAGCAGCCCGAAACCACAAACCAGCCAGCGAAACCCGAGCCTGCTGACATCAACCGCTCCGCGGCCATCCTGCATTCGCAGCTTCAGGACGAGGAACGACGCCAACTGGAAGAATTCGGGAAAAAGCAACCAGAACAGGCTAAGCCACGGGCTGCGGACGCACCAAAACCCCTCGCACACAAACCCTCGCCGCCCTGCAATGCCCCCTGTCCCTGCGGTTCGGGGCACAAGTACAAACTGTGCTGCGGACACTGGTCAAAATTCGGTCACCCGAAAGCTGCCTGGGCGCAGGCCCGCCTCGCCGCAGCCCGCCAGAGTTCGCACACAAATATCGCTGCGCCGCTCCATACATGTTCGTCCAGGCCCCGCCCACGCTGCGTCGCCAGGCCAGTGAACTACACCGATACGATAATCACGTCCAGCACTCTCGGCCCGTGCACACCCTTTACCCGTGTCATCTCAATATCCGCCGTCGCTGAAGGTCCTGCAATGGTCGTCACAGGACTCGTCCGCCGCCCCCCCAGCGCCCGCAGCCCCTCCGGCACAGTCTCCACCAGTTGATTCGTGTAGACCACGCAAAGGTGGTAGTCAGGGATCAGCGTCAAGGCTCGGCGCCCTTCGGTCTCTGAGTGGGTCAGGATCAGGCTTCCCGTCATCGCAATCGCCGCCGTAGCGGCTGTCAGTGCGCCTTCAGTCGCATCAATCTCCCGATAGTCCAGCTGGGTGTCCGGAACAAACGTGGGGCCCGTGGGCAATAAATGCGCGGGGAAGCCTGGCGGGATCAGGATCCTCGTCTTCCCTCGTGCAGCCAGAGCCTCGGCGATGGTTGCCGCTTCTTCGCCCGGGCCGCAACGGTAAACCTGGGCGTTGTAGTCGTGGAGCCTGTCGATGAAGAGGTCAATCTTCTCACCTTCGCTCAGCGAAGGCGTCTGCCGATAGTCGCGCTCTACGGGTTCATCCGCGGCCTGTTTACCAATGGCCGCCCGGACGCGCTGAAGAATGTCTTCGCGAGCCGTACTCACTTCGCACCTCGTGTCTTCCACCATTCGCGGAAGGTCTGGGTTGGAATCGTTGGCAAGTCGCGGGCGGCACTCCAGCCGGGCAGCCCAATCGCGTCCAAAGGCTGCCGCCCCAGTTGCACCAGCTTCTGGGCCTTACCCAGGCGGCTCGAATCGGCCAGCGTATAACCAGCCACAGCCATGCCCATACGCTCCGTAAGAGCAGCCCCCCCCGACTCGACGATCTTCCGCCGCAGGTGGATCAGAATCTCCGGGATATTGATCTTCACCGGGCACACTTCGTAACAGGCGCCACACAGGGATGAGGCGTAGGGCAGGGAAGTGGAATGCTCCATACCCTGCAACTGCGGCGTCAAAATTGCCCCAATCGGGCCACTGTAAATCGAGCCATAGGCATGGCCGCCCGTTTGCCGGTAGACGGGACAGGCGTTCAGGCACGCGGCACAGCGGATGCAATGCAGGGTCTCACGAGACTCCTCGTCGGCCAGTACCTTAGTACGCCCGTTGTCCAGCAGAACGACGTGGAACTCTTTAGGCCCATCGCCAGGGGTGACGCCGGTCCAGATTGAGTTGTACGGATTCATCCGCTCGCCGGTAGCGGAGCGGGGCAGCAACTGGAGGAACACTTCGAGGTCGTCGAAGCTCGGGACGATTTTCTCAACCCCGAACATGGTAATCAGAACGTCCGGCAGCGTCACACACATGCGCCCGTTGCCTTCCGATTCCACCACGCACACAGACCCGGTCTCCGCCACCGCAAAATTCGCGCCGCTGAAGCCGACCTTCACCCGGAGGAAACGCTCCCGCAGGAAATTACGCGCGGCTGCGGCCAGATCTTCCGGAGCATGGCCCAGCTCCTTCAGGCCCATCGTGTCCATGAAAATCTGCCGGATCTCACTCTTGTTCTTGTGCAGCGCGGGGACCACGATATGCGATGGCTTGTCGTGGCCCAACTGAATGATCAGGTCGGCGAGATCCGTCTCGTAGGGTTCGATTCCGACAGCTTCCAGCGCATGGTTGAGCCGTGTCTCATCGGAAGTCATCGTCTTGACCTTGATGACTTCCTTCTGCCCGTGGCTCTGGATAATCCCAATGATGATCGCGTTCGCCTCATCAGCATCGCGAGCCCAATGGACTTTGCCCCCGGCAGCCGTGCAGGCTTTTTCGAATTGGACAAGGTAGCTGTCCAGATTCCGCAATGTCCGCTTCTTGATCTGCTGGCCAGCGGTGCGGAGCGCCTGCCAGTCCGGCATTTCATCCACAACTTTGTCACGCTTGCCGCGAATGGTATCGGTAGCCCGCCGGACATTTCGGCGCAGTTGCGTGTTCTGCAGAAGCTTCTTCGCCGCCTTGGGGAACGTGGCGGCCTGCGCGGATTCTCCCACCCGGATACTCACTGGTCACCTTCTTCCGACGCCAGAATCTCTGCAATGTGGACGCAGCGTGCGGTACCGCGCTGGCGGGTCAGGCCCCCCCCGATGTGCATCAGGCAGGAGTTATCGGACCCCGTGCAGACTTCTGCGCCGGTATCCAGCACCGAGCGCATCTTTTCAGAAAGCATGGCGGTCGAAACCTCGGCATTTTTGATGGCGAACGTGCCGCCAAAGCCACAGCACTGATCGCCGGCGGGGAGTTCCAGATAATCGAGGCCCCGAACCGCTTTCAGCAGGCGCTGCGGACGGTCTCCGCAGTCCAGCGATCGCAGCGCATGGCAGGAAGTGTGCATCGTCACCGAGTGCGGGTAGGTGGCACCGACGTCAGTAACGCCCAGCTTGTCAGTCAGGAACTCAGTAAACTCGAAGACCTTTGGCACCAGCTCAGCGACTTCTTTTTCCAGACCCGCTTCCTTCGCCATCTTTGGGTAGTGGTCGCGGATCATAGCCACGCACGAGGAAGACGGAATGCAGACGATTTCGGCATCAAGGAAATCCGCCACGAATTTCTTCATGATGGTGACGGCTTCCGGATGATAGCCAGTGTTGTAGTGCATCTGGCCGCAACAGGTCTGGGCTTCGCGGAACTCGACCGTGTGACCGAGTCGCTCCAGCACACGGACGACGGACTTTCCGGTGCCAGGAAACAGCGTGTCGTTATAGCAGGTGATGAAGAGTGAGATCAACATATTGTCGATAGCGAGGGTATTGCGCGTTCCAAAGGTCGGTGTCGCGTGATTCGTAACGGTCGGAGGGGAACGATGCTTCAATGATACGGCGAGCTTCTGCCAATGACGACACCGCGCCGGTGGCCAGCATCTGCATCGCGATATTGCCCAGCGCCGTGGCTTCCACAGGACCCGCAATTACCGGGCGTCCCGTTGCATTCGCTGTGAACTGATTGAGTAGCCGATTCTTCGCCCCGCCGCCGATGATCCGCACTTCGGTAAGCGAACTACCGGTCAGTTCTTCCAGACATTCGATCACGTAGCGATACTTGAATGCCAGGCTCTCCAGAATCGCACGGGTGAAAGCACCAGGCCCCTCCGGGACAGGTTGCTGTGTCTTACCGCAGTAGTCGGTGATCGCCTCGACCATGTTGGCCGGACTGTGGAAGGCAGGGTAGTCGGGATCAAGCAGCGTTACAAACTGGCTCTTACAGTCGATGGCAGCCTGCAGGAGTTCGTCATAGGAATACTCCTTGCCCGCAGCAGCCCAAACGCGACGGCAGGATTGCAGCAGCCACAGGCCCCCGATGTTTTTCAGCAACCGGGTGGTTCCGCAGACACCACCTTCGTTGGTGAAATTGAGCTCCAGCGCCCGGGGCGTCATCACGGGCGCGGCGACTTCGGTCCCGAGCAGAGACCACGTGCCGGAACTCAAAAAAGCCGCCCGGCCAGCCGTTTCCACAGCCGCAACGGCAGAACCCGTGTCATGCGTTGCGGGAGCCACCACAGGCACTCCACCCAGCACCGACGAAAGCTCAGCCTTCAGGCCGCCCAGCACCGCGCCAGGTTCAAAAATCTGCGGCAGCAGGCGGGTTGGCATGCCCAGGGCCTCAAAGATCTCCGTTGCCCAGCCACGCGTGCGGGCATTCATGAACTGAGTGGTCGTGGCGTTGGTGTATTCGGCACCAAGGTTGCCCGTCATCCAGTAGTTGAACAGATCCGGGACGGTGACCAGCGTATCGGCAGCGGCGAGTAAACGTGGCGTCCGCCGGGAGGCCGCGAAGATCTGATACAGCGTGTTGATCTGGAGGAACTGAATCCCGGTCAGTTCGTAGATCCGCTCCCGCGACATGATGTCGCAGACTGCCTCTACCGCACCATCCGTTCGATGATCCCGGTAGTGATACCGGTTCTCCAGTAACTGCCCCTGTTCGCCGATCAGCGCGTAATCCACGCCCCAGGTATCAAAGCCGATGCTCTCGATTTTCGGTACAGGAGGCTGCGCCAGGGTCTTCCGAATCTCTGACCACAGCCGCAGTACATCCCAGCGCATGGTGCCGGCCTGTGCGACCGGCAGGTTGGAGAAACGGGAAACTTCTTCCAGAGTCAGAACGCCGCTGGAGAGGCGACCGAGCATAGCCCGACCGCTCTCAGCGCCAAGATCGAAAGCCAGGAAATCGCGCGACACGGAGCCTACGACAGCTTGGTGGACGGCGCAGCGGGATTACCCGGGCCGAAGTGCTTCAGCATCACCAGGTTTTCATGCGCACTGGTATTGGTGATTTCGAGGCCAGCCTTCGCCGCATCAGCTGACACGAACAGTTCGTCCTGCGTCATCTGGCCATAGCGAATCATGCTCGGTGTTTCCACACGGAGTTTGCCGATGGTACCAACGCCGGATGTCAGGATCATGCCGTAAGCTGCCGCATCCTGAATGGTAACGGTGCGACCCGGGAAGATCGTCAGTTCCTTCGCCGAATAGTGTGGCGTGGAGTAAACAACCCACTTATCGCTGTAGCCGGCCTCGTTCATCTCGGCTTCGTTCTTCACCGGATACGGATGGAACAGTCGGTTGGCAGCGTAGTCGGGATCGGTATTGGCCGGCCAGTCCATCATCTCGATCAGATAATCCAGATCGTGGTGATGTTCCACCGGAACGTCCTTCACCAGAAGATCCCACGGTACCCCGCGGCCTTCCACTAACGACTGGTACATGGCGAACACATCGGAATTCACCTGCGGTTCATAAGTGACCAGTGAACCCGGGGCGTGCAGAATGCCCGGATCCACCTGCCAGCCGGTGCCCGGCTTCAATTTATAAGCGCGAGAGAGATACAGGATCTCGTTGTCGCCTTCGTTCCATTTTTCGAGACAACGCCGGATGTCGTCCTTCGTGGTACCCGGGTTCAGGCCCATGAAGGTATACGGGAAGTTGTTGTCCTTAAAGTTGTACTGGGGCGGGAAGTAGTAAGCCTCGGGCTTGCCCTTTTGGCCAACCCGGGCCGCATATTCGTCGCTCTGGTGGAGGTGGTGCGGAATCGGCCCCAGGTTGTCGAAGAACTTGCAGAGTACATTCCAGCCGCCGTACTTCGCCATTACGTCGGCACCCAGAAACGCATCGCCTGCCGTCTCGATCGCTTCCCGGAGCAGAACCTTCTTGCCGTTGAACTCGATGTAGCTCAGACCTTCGTCTTCTGCCGTCAGGGGCCCGTTCGCGGCCTTCGTCGTGGAAGAGAACCAGCGTTCATCAATGCCGCCACGATGTGCGCCCAGAGCATACAAATCGCGGGGATCGAGCTTCAACCGCCCTCCTGGCATCAGAAAGGAGCGAGGCACCCAGCAGGGTGCGAGTCTTACGACCCCATCGCCCGCAGTCAAAGCGTCCGAGATGAGCTGTTTATTCGACATGTGTCCGGTCCGGAATCTCCAGTAAGGCGCGTTTCTTAGCGCAGAAAAGCTTCGTGCAATCCGCCATCAACAGGGATGATATGGCCCGTTGTTTTGGCGCTTTCTTCACCTGCGAGCCAAACGATGGCCGCTGCGCAGTCCTGCGGCAGAATCGGGCGCCGCGTCAAAGTCCGCTGAGCGTAGAACCCTGCCAGCTTATCACGCAGTTCCTCAGTTGTTTCGGTTTCGCTGAATGCAATCTTGTATTTAGCTAAAGACTGCATTACGCGATCCCGCGGGAACATGGTGGAGCCTGCCACTACAGTCGCCGGAGCGATACCGTTCACGCGAGCCAGCGAACCGAAAGAGACTGCCAATTCACGAATCAGGTGGTTGAGCGCCGTCTTGCTGATGTCGTAGGCCTCCGAACCATGCTTCGACACCACCGCATTCGCCGAACTCGTCAGAACCAGGCTCGATACCAGCTTCTGGGCTTCCAGAACCGGCTTTGCTTCCTGCGCCAGCAGATAGTTGCCGGTAACATTCACCAGGAATGTGGTAGCCCATTGAGCGTCGGTGAGTTTACCGCCTGGTCCACTGCCCACCGGGAAGATGGCAGCCGTGTTGATCACGCTATCCAGTCCGCCGAATTCCATCACGGTGTGTCGAATCGCGGCAGCCAGGCTCTCTGAGGAACCGAGGTTCGCGGAAATACTGGAAACCGTCTCGGAAGACGTAGCTTTGGCCACTTCTGCAGCGACAGTCGCAGCGGCTTCGGCGTTGACGTCGGCGATCACCAGGTGTGCGCCGCGCTTGGCGAGAATCAGCGCAACTTCCTTACCGATACCGCTGCCACCGCCAACCACCAGGGCGATCTTGCGGCTGAACTCGGCCTCAGCGGGCATCCGCTGCAGCTTGGCTTCTTCCAGCGCCCAATACTCAATGCGGAAGGCTTCGGGGCGGGGCAGTGCCACATAGTTGTGTGCCGTGGCAAAGTGCTGGGACAATTCCGGACGACGAGCCTGATCGAGAGGCTCTGCAATCGAGCCATCCTCCATCGCAGCCGCGCCTGACATCACGTGGATGGCGTTGATGAAGAACTCGGTCGTAATGCGCGCTTCCTTCTTGTTCTTGCCAAAGCCGAAAATGCCGAGGCCTGGAATTACCACCACACTAGGGTTCGAGTCACGCAGTTTGGGCGAAGAAGGCTCGGCCCACGCGTTGTAGTATTCGGTATATTCCTGACGGTAGATGACTGCCGCGTCGGCGATCTTTGTCTTCAACGCTGCCACACCTTCCGCCGGTGACCAGTCAATAAACATCGGGCAAATACGCGTCCGCAGGAAGTGGTCCGGGCATGACGTGCCCAGGCCGCAAAGTTCCTTCGCCCAGGCGGAACCGGCGAATTCAATCGCATCCGCGTCATCGGCATAATGGCCAATCTGGCGGCGGTTGGAAGAGCAGATCCCGCGCAGTGCCGGGAAAATCTCAGCGGCGATTGCCTGCCGGTCTTCGAGGGCACCCTGCAGGATGCCGCCAAAGACTGTGCCCTTCTTTTCCTGATGCGCCGCGATGAACCGACCCATTTGGTCAATCGTTTCGATGGAGTTCACGTAGCATTCGCGCTGCGTGTTGCCCCACGTAAACAGGCCATGGCTGCCCAGAATCAGGCCGTCCGCGTTGGGATTTTCTTTAATCCCCTGCTCCAGCATGAGCGCCAGTTCAAAGCCCGGGCGTTGCCACGGAATCCAGATAATATTGCGCCCGAACTCCTTGTTGAACTCCTCCATCTTGCGTTTGCCATTGGCGGATGCGGCCATAGCAATCGCCCAATCGGGGTGCAGATGGTCCACGTGATCCCAGGGCAGGAACGCATGCAGCGCGGTGTCGATGGAGGCGGCAACCTTGTTCTGGCCAAAGGCAGAGAGCGGATAGTACGAAACCATCTCGTCCTCAAACGCCTCGCCCTTGTAGATGGTCTTCAGCTGGTTCAGCCGATCCATATAAACCAGAGCGAAACCTGACTCCTTGATGGAGCCAATATCTCCGCCCGAGCCCTTCACCGCCAGAACCTTTACCGGTTCGCCCGTAAACGGATCCGGCATCATGATCTTGGAGCTGGTATTACCGCCCCCGAAGTTCGTAATGCGCAGGTCAGCGCCAAGAAGGTTGGAGCGGTAGCGGAGCAGCGCCAGTTCGTTGGAAGCTAGCTTTTCAGCTTCGGCGTCATTCCAGAGATCTTGCAGGAGGGTAGTGTTCGCGGTAGGCATGTGGCTGGATTATCTTTTAGTTTCGCAGGTGAGGGTACAACTTACCAAATTGAAACGTATCAAGACTTCAGGGCTCAGGATATCATGTTGCAGCCGGGCGGTTCTTAGGGTGCCACTTTCCAGCGTCCCCAGCTGACAAACGCAGCCAACAGCCCGGTTCCGGCCGGGAACAGGGCCATCTTCCACCCTCCCGCCATGGTGCTGAGCACAGTCGCCCCGATCATCACCAGCACCAGTCCGGCTGCTGCCAGTGGTATCAACCAGCCCTTACTGGGGACGGCTCTGGGAAGAATGAGGCCCAGAGCTCCCAAAATTTCCGCCGCTCCGACAAATCTGAGCAGGGGTAGCGGGAGGCTCATCTGCTGCGTCATTTGTTCCATCGGGCCAAACAACTTGAAGGCTCCCGCGAAGACAAACAGCCCGGCCAGTAACCCTTGAAAAGCCCAAAGGACACGATTCATTTCCTTCCATGATAACGTCGCCGCGCGGACCCTCTCTACATCCAAGTCCCGCCAGCGCATGCATCATCGATAGACTGTTCTAACTGGCCCATGAAACCGTTCCGCAGCAAGTTCACCCTGTCGCTCTGTCTTAAAATCGCAACGCCACTATTCGCCCTCGCCCTGCTCTTCGCCCAGCAGGGCACGAAAACCGGCGACTGGAAGTTTTACGGAGCCGACTCCGGCACCACCAAGTACTCGGCTCTGGACCAAATCACCGCCGCCAACGTGAAAGAACTCAAAATCGCGTGGCAGTGGAGCGCCCGCAACTTCGGCAAGCGGCCCGACTTCAACTGGGAAGTCACCCCCCTCGCGGTCAACGGTGTCCTATACTTCACTGCCGGCATCCGTCGCGACGCGATGGCGGTCGATGGGGCTACCGGCGAAACGCTCTGGATGTATCGCCTGGATGAAGGCCCCCGAGGAGCCGTCGTCGCCCGCCAGATGAACCGTGGCCTCGCTTACTGGTCTGATGGCAAAGCCGACGAACGCATCATCATGATCTCGCCCGGCTACCAAATGATCGCTCTGAATGCAAAGAACGGCACGCCCATCGCCGGCTTCGGCGGCAACGGCATTGTGGATCTCACGAAGGATCTGGATCGCGCCGTCGTCAAGCCTGGAACCATCGGCTCCAGTTCACCGGCCATCGTCGTCCGCGACATTATCGTGGTGGGTGCGGCGCTCCTCGCCGGCAACTCCCCGGCCACAAAAGAAAACGTTCCTGGCTACATCCGCGGCTACGATGTCCACACCGGCAAGCTCGTCTGGACCTTCCATACCGTTCCGCAGGCGGGCGAATTCGGCAACGACACCTGGCCCGGTGATACCTGGAAATTCACCGGCAACACCGGGGCCTGGCCGCCCCTCACTGCCGATGAAGAGCTCGGTTACGTTTACATTCCGGTTGAAATGCCCACCGGCGACTACTACGGCGGCACCCATCCAGGCAACAATCTTTTCTCGGACAGCCTCGTCTGCCTCGACGCCAAAACGGGTAAACGCCTCTGGCACTACCAGACCGTCCACCATGACGTTTGGGACATGGATATTACTGCCGCCCCCATGCTTGTCGACGTGAATCACGACGGGAAACGGGTCAAGGCCGTGGCGGTCGTATCAAAACAAGGCTTCACTTATGTATTTGATCGGGTCACCGGTACCCCTTTGTGGCCAATTGAAGAACGCCCCGTCCCGCAGTCGGACGTGCCCGGCGAAGTGTCTTCGCCTACCCAGCCCTTTCCCACCAAACCTGCGGCTTTTGACCGTCAGGGAACTAGTGAAGCCGATCTGATTGACTTCACCCCCGCCATTAAAGCGGAGGCCCTGAAGATCGCGTCGCAATACAAGCTCGGCCCTCTTTTCACCCCGCCCATCGTCGCCGACACTAATGGGAAGAAGGCCACGCTCCTCCTGCCCTCTCACGTGGGTGGTGCCAACTGGCAGGGGGGCGCGATTGACCCTGAGACCGGAATTCTCTACGTTTCCTCTGTAACCAACATGGATCCGCTGGCGCTGGTGAAGGCGGACCCGAAGCGTTCTGACATGGGCTATGTCGGCGCCGGGCGAGGCCCCGGCGGGCGGGCCCTTGGCACCCCTCTGGCTGATAATGAAGCGCTAATCAGGCCGATTCCCCAGGGGAATATGGGCCCGGAAGGTCTGCCGCTTGTGAAACCGCCATGGGGCCGCATCACGGCCATCGATCTGAACTCGGGCGACCACGCCTGGATGATTCCCAACGGTCGTACGCCCGATTACATCAGGAATCATCCCCTGATGAAGGGCGTCAACCTTGAAAACGGAGGGATTCCGTCACGCGCTCCGCTGATGGTGACGAAGACGCTGCTCTTCAGTGCTGACGGCTCAAACCTTTTCAATTCCGTTGCCGGCGGAGGTGGCAAGACCTTCCGCGCCATAGACAAGAAGACCGGGAGGGTCATCCACGAGATGCAGCTCCCGGCGTCTGCCACTGGAATCCCGATGACCTTTCTGGCGGCAGACGGTCGCCAGTTCATCGTGGTCGCGATCGGTGATACAGGCTATCCGGCTGAACTCATTGCACTCACGCTGCCGTAATCGACCCGTTT
>Ga0114970_10002921_pt1 | contig 12721 bp, 8 predicted proteins | sample M_140205_XF_Meta_FD_87030 | JGI IMG/M metagenome (GOLD analysis project Ga0114970, IMG submission 87030) | Freshwater microbial communities from Lake Montjoie, Canada to study carbon cycling - M_140205_XF_MetaG | ecosystem: Environmental > Aquatic > Freshwater > Lake | place: Lake Montjoie... | reverse complement strand
TCATCAAAACCTTCAAACCCTTGCTCGGCTATGGTGGGAACATCGGGCATTGAACCAGAGCGCTGCGCTGTAGAAACTGCTAGAGCGCGTATTCGCCCAGTTTGAATGTGAGGCATGGCCGGCCCCAAGGTTGAAACAGCCAAATCAACCTGACCACCCACCAGATCGGCCATGTACTGGGAAGCCCCTTTGTAAGGCACATGGTTCAAGCTAATGCCTGCACGTTGCTTGAAAATTTCAGCAATTAAATGATGGGGTGAACCCACACCTGCACTGGCGCAATTGAGTTTGTTGGGATTGGCTTTTGCATAGGCAATTAAGTCTTGCAAATTTCGAACAGGCACAGAAGGATGGGCCACCAGCACAAACGGTAACTCGCCCAAATGGACCAAGGGTGTGAAGGATTTAAGCGGGTCATAAGAAACTTTGCGCATGTTGGGCACATAGGCAAAAGCAGTGCTGTCTATCAAATGGATGGTGTACCCATCGGCTGAGGCCTTGGCTGCAGCATCTGCCCCAATTGTTGTGCTGGCACCAGGTTTGTAATCAAACACGATCGGTTGTCCCAACAATTTTTCAGCCTTGCCACCCACAATTCGGGCCCATTGATCAGCACCGCCGCCGGCAGGGTAGGGCACAATCAATTTGATCGCTTTTTCAGGATATGGGCCGGCCCATGCACGGCCCATGACACCTAAGCTAGCGGCACCAAGGCTAGCCCATCGAATCCACTCTCGCCTAGTGCTCATGTATTGACTCCTGATGATTGAGGGATGTTCTGATTCTGGACGCAACATCATTGGCTAGATAGTTTCGATCCAGGTGTTTGTAAGCCATTCAATGAAAGAATTGTGCAGCCTGCTGGAGAAGAAGCTTTTTCTCCAGCAGTAAATACACGTATGACTTTTTTATTGAGCAAAAATATTTATCTTCGCTGCGGCAGCTTTAAATCTGTCACCGTCTTCAGATAGTAAGTAGCGATTTTTAACGAGCTCATCAGAAGCTTTGGCAACTGCACTAACGTAATCAGCTTGACTGGTATAGCGTTCCTCAATTGATAAACGTGGGTCGCCTGCTGCTATTCGCTTGGCCTTGGTTGAGGGAAACGGAATGTATTGGCCAGTTAAAGCGCAATCTTCATTTTCCGCATAGGGTGCGCGTCTTAAACTCCAGCCGGTGTAGGTGCCTAGCGGAGCAGCTAGGTTCGGATTGCGAACACCAGAAATTTCGTTCCCATCTGCATCAGTCTTAGGAACAAGGACGGTGTATTCACGCCCTTTTATCCACATGTTTGGCAGACTTGTCATATCTTTTACTGCTACAGGAATATAGAAGCCAGTATAAACAACGCCAGGAATAGAAGGGAAAGCGTTCGATTGGGGCAAAGATGCAACAGAAGTGCCATCACTTGATTTTGCGTATTTACTTGCCGGCGGTGCAATGTCTTTTGAAGCCCAATCGTCCATAGCAATGAATAAAGCTCTGACAATTTTATTGTGCGGATTTGGATTGCTTAACATTCTGCAAGTTGGAGTTACGGCTGCTGTGGCTGATGGGCCGTGCTGCGTTCCAGCCACAACATACATCCTTACGTCATCTGGCAATGCAATGTCTTTTCCTAGACCATCGGTATTAACGAGATTGTTTGCTTTAAGCCAAGACTCATTGCCACTATCGGTGTGCATTACTTTAGGGCAGGTATTGGTTGCCAAGCAACGTTTGAATATGCCGTCAGTCAAGCCGCTGATTGGGTCGAAACGAACCTCGTAGGTAAAAGGAAATTCCATCTTGGAAGAAAGTTCCCTTTGGTAGCTTCGCCCTGTGGCATTTGAGTCACCAAAACGATCGTTTGAAGCGATTGAGTGTGCCCCAGAAATCTTTGGTTGAATTCCATCAAATACCTTCCGCCCATAGCTGTCTTCGTTGAAACCCCAATAGGTAAATCCTTTTAAGTATCGACCGCTCTGAGAAGAGCCATGTGCAAATGCATATTTGATTGCCCCTCTGACGGGGTTAGCTGATGAAGTCTCGTTTCTTAAAAAAGAAATGACATCTCGTGTCGCTGCAAAGCCAATGCCAAGCACTTGTGGATCTTTTGCGGGATAAACAAATTCAAATGCGGCACCTTCATCATATGCCGCGAGAAAAGAGTGCTTGCGATCTACAACTACAGTTTTGTCGTTTAAATAAGACCAAACTGACTTAGGGACTTCAACACGATTGACTAACGGCGCACCAACAACAAACCTTGTATGGTTGTGCACAAGCATCTTGGCCTGTGATTGGTCTAGATTGGCAGCGGCATAGGTGAGGGGAATTTGATTGCCAGTTGGGTTGTCAAAAATAACTTCTGTGATTGTTTTTTCGACGATGGGGGTGCCATCTTTGTTCGTTGCAATAGGAAGTTTTGCAAGCGCTCTATCACCGCCAGGCAGCACTAGCTTTTCGTCTTCCCATCCTGAAAAAACCAAGGTGTAGCCTAAGCGCATTAAGAGCCCATTACCAGCATCGGCTGCGGTGGTTGGGTTGTAGTTTCCCACATCGTTAAAGGCACTATGTCCTTTGTTGCCTCTATTGACAACATCATAAAAAATTCGACCATTGCTTTTTGCCATATCTATTGGTTTTAGGATATGCAAATCAACAGAGTACTCGACCATGCCTTCGGCATTTCTTGGGGCAAGTTCAATATCTTTGATTAAGGCATTTCTGCGATTCAGAGGGTCAAGCTGACCATAAGCTTTTGCAAAAATCTTTTCATAGGTACCGACACTTCCAAATGATTGCGTGCCAAATGTTGGTGACTGCGTTGTGATGATTTCTATCCTTGTGATACCACTTCTTTTGTCTGCATCAGTGCTATCGCCACAGGCAATGACAGTCAGCAAAAATGAAGCGCAAGCTAAAAATAAAAATAGTCTCCATTTAGGCAATTTGAATATAGATATCATCACGTCGTCTCCTTTTTGATTTGTACTTCAAATCATTATTTGTGGGTCGGATTCAGAATCTCGTTACTTTTCTTTTGAGATTTTGCAGGCGTATTTTTTAAAAAGTATCGAGATAAATTAAGTATTCATCTTTAAGATCAATCCTCCCCTAGTGTTTACCCTAGCCGGGACTATCTGACGTACCCTTGCGTATCAAGTAAGTTGGTTCGATTTAAATATAGAAGCCAGATGCCTAAGGCTGAACAGGAAGGACCGTCCAGTAACTTTAAATAGAGGAAACTGACTACCAAGTTGGTAAAGTTGTTAATGGCCAGTTTTAGATTCACATCTTTTGGTGTTTCCAACTACCAATTAAGAATTGGAATTGATGGAGATGATGCAGATGATGCAGATGATGCAGTTAAGGTAAATCATGTTGACTGCTAACCCGAAAGTGTCAAGAATAAACTTTGAAAATAGTTTTGTAAATAAATAGAAGGAGACGTCACTTGAAATGGATGAAAGTTGCTTTAATTGTAATCCCTTTGGCACTAAATTTTGTTGCTAAGCCTGCCTTTGCGCAAGATTTCCCCAAAGGCCCTGTCAAGATAATCGTGCCCTTTCCTCCCGGAGGGCCGACAGACACTGTGGGCCGTTTGCTTGCGCAGAAATTGCAAGAAACTTGGGGCCAGACAGTTGTTTTGGATTACAAGCCGGGTGCCGGCACTACCATCGGGGTGGACTTCGTAGCGAAGTCGCCCCCTGACGGTTTGACAATTGGCATGGTTAATTCGTCATTCTCTGTCAATCCAACGCTTCGTAAGAAGCTGCCATATGACACACAAAAGGATTTGGCAGGGGTGACTCAACTTTTCAATATGCAACTTGCGATTGTTGCGAGACCAGACGCGCCATTTAGCAATTTAAAAGAGTTAATTGAATACGCAAGAAAGAATCCGGGAAAGCTGAATTACGGTACACCAGGCCCAGGTAGCAGCACCCACTTGGGGGCAGAGTTGCTTAAGCGTGAAGCTGGTTTTGATATGCAACATATAGGTATGAAAGGCAGTGCGCCTGCTCACACTGAACTGATGGGAGGTCGACTTGATCTAGTCGTTGATCCATTTCTTTCGATATTGCCCTATGTTCAAGCTGGGCGCATGAAGGTCATAGCCACCATGGGAGATAAGCGGGTAGCTGGATACGACTACCCTACAGTTTCAGATACGCTACCTGGATTTAATGTAGGTGCTTTGCTGGGTTTTATTGCACCCGCAGGTACCTCTAAGCAGGTTTTACAAAAAATTCAAAGCGATACTGCTAAAGCCTTGGCAACAGTCGATGTGCAAAAAAGAGCGCAAGACTTTGGCTTGCAAGTCGTTGGCTCGCGTCCTGAGCAATTCGACGCATTCATTGGCACAGAAATAAAGCGGTGGGGTCGTATAGTGACTGAAGCAAAAATTGAACAGGAATAGGACGCATAAAAATGAGTCTTAAATTTAAACCGTTGCACAAAGTATTTGCTGCGGAAGCCAGTGGCATTGACATCACCAAACCTCTTCAAGATTCTGATGTGCGTGCAATCAACGCTGCGATGAATGAGCATGCTGTTCTTGTTTTCCGTGGCCAAGCGCTTACTGCCCAACAGCAATTAGATTTTTCAAAATCTTTTGGCCCTTTAGATATTGGGCTCAAGCGGGTTTTCAACAGACCTGAAAGGCTTGAAGACGAGCGACTCATCGACATTTCTAATGTGGATGTACATGGCAATGTCGCCAAGCGTGACTCTCCAAAAAACCTATCAAATTTTGCGAATCAGTTGTGGCACAGTGATAGTTCTTTCATGAATCCTCGAGCTGCTTATTCAATGCTCCATTGTTTGGTAAAATCAAGTTGGGGGGGTAATACTGAATTTGCAGATCTTCGCAATGCATATGACACTTTAGACCCACGCACGGTGCATGAAATCAGAGATTTAAAGGCAGAACACTTTGCGTTACATACGCGTATATTGCTGGGCGACGATGCCTATACCGATGATCAAAAGAAGCAAATACCACCTGCTGTTTGGCCGTTGGTTAGCACACATCCTGGCTCTGGCCGTAAAGTTCTTTTTATTGGTGTACATGCTCGGCAAATTATGGATTGGCCAACAGCTGAAAGTCGCATGTACCTGCAAGATTTGCTCGAGCACGCTACTCGAAGAGAGAACATTTATGTTCACCAATGGAAAGTCGGTGACTTGGTGATTTGGGACAACCGCAGCACCTTACATCGCGGTCGTCGTTATGACATTGCAGAGCGTCGCGAGCTTCGCCGCACCACGATCAATGACACACCTGAAGCTATTTTGATGGCCAACTAAATAAACACCAGCGAGTTGAAAGTGGATTACTGGATGTCTGGTTTTGCATCAAGGTCCAGAGGATAAATAGGGCGTCGAACCTGTTTGAAGTCAAGAACGCTGAAATCAGAAGTGCAGACGCCTACGCCGGCGCATTCGACAATGGCGCTGGCCAAGTGGCCAAATCCTGCTCGCCAGTGGACTCGGCTTTTAAGCATCAGAAAGCGCTTCTTACTCGGGTCAATTCCTTGTGAAGCAAAACATTCAATGTCGTTTGGCTCTTGTTGCCGTGAGATGATAAGGATTTCGACTTTTCCAGTATCAAGTACTGCGGTGGGGCCCATGTCCATCTGAACCCCTTTTGACATGGGTCCACGGTTCACAAAGCGGCCGTCAGAAAGATGTTTCACAGTTCCAGTGACCTTGAGCGCTTGTCCCTTAAGGCCTAGGCTTGGCATGTCAAGCTTTCCACCAAGCATGAGCGTGATGTGTGCGCCCAAACCAGCTTTCTGCATTTCGCTAACAGCTTGCGGATCAAATACAGCAAACGCTGCCACATCTTCCAGTCCTGATTGGAGAATGCCATCAAGCACGGCCATCGTGTCCATTGTGCCGCCGGACGCAGCGTTGTCGTAGTGGTCCAGTAGGACCACCGGACCCGCGTTTGCAGTAGGAATTATCGAGCGCGCACGGGCAAGTGACTTCTCAAGAGGCTCCACCTGATAGACCCATTTTGCGCGGTCGTTCCATGCCATGTCGAGTAACTCATCACACCAACGCCGAGCCAGCGCAGGATCATTGTCGGTAACGACCACAGCCGACAGTCCTGCATTCACGATATCGGCATGTGGAAATCCAACGAACAAGCTTGCGCAGAGCGCACCTTGTCTTTCCATTTCTGCTGCGCGCTCTTGAATTTCACGATTTGGCGAGTCGAGGCTGGACTGGCGCATGACGTGAGGCAACATGGGGCGCTGTCCCCAAGCCATGAAAGGATTGACTTTGCCGGCCAATTTAGCAAAAAGTGCAGCGCCTGCACGTCGTCCGGTCTCATAGACGTCGACATGCGGATAAGTCTGGAATCCTGCAATCACGTCAGCGTTGTTGATCATCGCAGGATAGACGTTGGCATGCATGTCAAGCGCAACGCCGATGGGTGTGTGCGGCGCAATGCGACGCAGGCGAGCAAGTAGCTCGCCTTCACCGTCAGGGTAGCTTTCAGTGACCATGGCGCCATGCAAATCTAGCAGGATGGCATCACATCCATCTGAAACAGCATCACAAATTCTTTGGCACATGTATTCGTAGGCCGCATCTTCAACTGGGCCGCTTGGCCAAGCATGGCCTGATACCGGGACGGAAATGGTGGCACCTGCCTGCTCGGCAAGCTCAATGAATGCACCAATGGCAGTGCCAGTGCCCCGCACTGCGTTGATAGCAGCATCACCCTCAAGAGGCAGAGAGCTTGCCCTGGCGAATCGGCTAATGGGCGTTGGCACAGGTGAGAACGTATTGGTCTCGTGATTCATTTGGGCTATGACGATCTTCATGGTTTTCCTTCAACAACAATGTGCGATTGAGTTCTAAGCAGCGCATTGATCTAGCGTCAAAATTAGTTTACGATTCCGAATACCACTTATTACTTTAAAAGGTATTTGCATGTACGATTTAATTAGCCGACTCACATTAAAACAACTGATGACTGAGCAGCTACCTGGCTTTTTAATGGCGTTCATGGTGGCTGAACTTTTTTACAAGTTCCACAGTTTCATGCTCGAAACTGGCGCTTTTTTAATCACATGGTATGTCCTTGGCGCCATTCAAGCCAAACTAAAGATGGCTTTAATTCCCAAGCCGACTGAGTTGGAAAAGTAATCATTTTTTGATGAATCATAAAATCAAATCTTTAAACAAGTAAAAGATTTGATTCCAATGTGGTCAAGTCTGATTTCATTAAAGTCGCACGGAAATTGGTGAGATCTTTTTTCAGAATATTCTCAAGATCCGTTATTTTTCCGTTGACCTTGTCAATGACCTCCTGACTCACTGCAATAGCTTGGCTGGTAGGCGCCTCGTCACCTATCGAAACAAGGCTGATTAAATCAGTGAGGCTGTCGCTAAGACCGCCAGAGTGTCGCAACACATCTCTATGCGATTCGCGCTTGGGATCAATCAGTGAAATTTCGATTTCTTTAAACTTTTCTAGAATGCTGCTTGAGCGGGCTTTTAGAGGTGCGTTTTTTGGCGTCAAGCCCTTTTCTATTTCTAACAATCGGCGCTTAATTTGTCGCATTTGATTGACGGCAACATTTAAATTGGACAAGGAAGCATAAAGTTTTTGCAAAAGAGCTAGCTGCTTTTCAAGCGCATTTTTCGAAATTTTGAGTCGCGGGTCCATCAAGACATTGAAGTGAGTCTGTATTTTTTTCCCATTCGATTCAAGCACAACAGAGTAGCGTCCTGGGGCAACGGTTGGACCCTCAACCTCTTCAGACTTTTGTGCCAATGCTTTGTTTTTTCGCTCATCCAGAGAGGCATCAATTGTTGTGGGCCCTTGATGTTTTAGATTCCACACAAATCGATTTAATCCAGTGCTTGAAGTTGGGCCATTGTTAGGTACTTTATTGTTTTTTCCAATTTTGTAAGATTTAACCAGCCGGTCTTTTGAATCTAAGATGGACAACTCAAAGTCGCCACGAAAGTCTTTTGGCAAGTCATAGTGAATAAGAGCTCCGTTGGCTGGGTTTTCGCCAACATCTAAGTAACGACGAACCTTCTTGCCGTTGCTAAGGACTGTCATTTCACTGGCGCCGCCTATGCCAAAAGCTGGTCCATAGTTGATGCCTTCCTTTGTGAAAGAAGAGCCAGCACTCCAAGCCAATCGAGTTCGAACCGTATCTTTGGTGGTGAAAAGTTGAATCTCATTGTGATTTGGCTTTATTTCTCTCAATGGCGAAAAATCATCCAAAATCCAAAAAGACCTACCGTGTGTGGCGACAACCAAATCGCTATTTTTTATTTTGATGTCGTAAACAGGCACGGTAGGAAAAGCACCTTTCATTCGACGCCAATTTTTACCATCGTTTTGACTGTAAAAGATACCTGTCTCTGTCCCTATAAATAACAAACCCGCGCAATGGGGATCTGCGCGAACGACACGAATAATTTCATTGGAAGCTAAGTCCCCCACAATGGACGTCCAACTTTTTCCGCCATTTTTAGACAGAAATAAATAGGGCGAATAATCACCCAGCTTGTAACGTGTGGCGCTGACATAAACCAAATCGGCATTTTGATGCGATATTTCGATGCAACCGACGTAAGCAAGCTTAGGCATGTCTTTGGGGGTGACGTTTTTCCATGTTTTGCCACTGTCACGCGTTAGGTGAACCAACCCATCGTCAGTTGACGCCCAAATTTCGTTTTCACGGTGAAGCGACGGCGCTATGCAAGCACAAGTCGCATGAACTTCAGCGCCTGCCGTGTCGTGTGTTAACTCGCCACCGGAGTGGCCTTGCCTAGTGCGGTCGTTCAGACTTAAATCAGGTGAAATAGCCGTCCAACTTGAGCCTTCATCTTGTGTTCTAAAGACCCGGTTGCCCCCTGCATACAATGTCTTAGGATCGGATGGTGCAAATACCAAGGGAAATGTCCAAGCAAATCGATATTTCAAATCTCGAGGTGCAATGCCTCGAGAGCTTTCAGGCCAGACATTGACCAAGCGTATTTGTTTAGTGAGGTGGTCGTATCTTTGAAGTGCGCCTGCGCCACCTGGGCTAGAGCCTACTGCGCCACAGTAAACAATATTGGGGTCTTTGGGATGAACAGCGATGAAGCCACTTTCACCTGTTCCTGGGTAAGAGCAATCACCCAATCCAATGGTGCCCCATTCAGATGCGCTAGGGACGCTGATGGACGTGTTGTCTTGTTGCGTGCCATAGACACGGTACGGAAATTGATTGTCTACATCTAGGCGGTAAAATTGGGCTGTATTTTGGTTGTAGATTGAACTCCATGTAAGACCTGCGTTGAACGAGACGCAAGCGCCGCCATCATTACCTTGGACCATTCTATTGGGGTTGTTTTTGTCAATCCATAAATCGTGATTATCGCCATGAGGCGTAGTCACTTCAACAAAGTTTCTACCGCCATCTGTTGACTTCCACATTTGCAGGTTGGTGACATAAACTGTATCGGCTTGTCCTGTATCAGAAAACACATGCGTGTAATACCAAGGCCGATGCATCAGGTCACGGTTGTTGCTAACTAAAATCCAATTGTCCCCATAATCATCACTGCGATATAGACCCGTCTTGTCGCCTTCAGCTTCGACCAGGGCATAGACTCTTCCCGATTGAGCTGAGGAAACTGAAACGCCATGTTTACCTAGCAAGCCACCCGGTAAGCCATTAAGACCCGACAATTCTTTCCATGTATTGCCGCCATCCATAGAGCGAAACAGGCCACTACCGGGGCCACCACTTTTAAGGTGCCAAAAACTGCGCCGAGCATGCCAAAAGGCTGCAAATAAAATTCTTGGATTATTAGGATCAATTGATAAATCTACGGCGCCAGCATCTTTACCTTGGTAAAGAATTTTCTCCCAACTCGCACCACCATCAGAAGACCTGTAGACACCTCGATCTTGATTTGGCGCAAAAGCATCTCCCAAAGCTGCAACATAAACCAAGTCAGGATTTTGTGGGTGAATGCAAATGCGCCCTATGTGACGCGTATCTTTCAAGCCTACTGATTTCCAAGTCCGACCGGCATCTGTTGATTTATAAACGCCATCGCCATAAGAAACATCGACTCGGATGGTTGTTTCACCAGTTCCCGCGTAGACAATGTTTGAGTCCGACTGAGCAACAGCAATTGCACCAATTGCAGCGCTTCCTAGGAAACCATCTGAAACACATCGCCAATAGACGCCGCCATCATTGGTCTTCCATATGCCGCCTGCGCAAGCCCCAAAGTAAAAAGTCATTGCGTCTTTGGGGTCGCCTGCAACTGCGACAACACGTCCACCACGGGGCGGGCCAATGCATCTCCATTTCAATGCATCAAACCAAGTTGCATCATCTTGTTTTAATTTTTTAGTCATGAAGAAATACCTAAAAAGTCAATTCATATGGGGGGTTGAGAGTTCATTGAGGCGCGCCATTTCAGTGGCGCTTAGCTCAATGATTTGAACAATCTCTTCTAACTGCGCCGGAGTGCGCGCGCTTGCAATCGGAGCGCAGACTTGGGGGTGTGAGCGTAGCCACGCCAATGCGATTGCCGAAACAGGGGCGCTGCGCACTTGAGCGATGTCGCGTAAAGCGTCAATGATTTTCCAGTTTTGATTTGAATAAAATTCAGCAACGCCTTCGGCCCGAACCGAGTCAATTTTCAATCCAGGGCGGTATTTGCCTGACAAAAACCCACGCGCTAGACCATAAAAAGGAAACGCACTTAATCCATTGGCAGCAAGCACGGGTGCTTGCTCAGATTCAAATGGTTCCCGGTGCACCAAGTTGTATTGATCTTGAAGCGCAATATAAGAGGGCAGGGCATGTTTGGCTGAGATGCTCAGTGACTCTTGCAGGCGTGCACCTGTGTGCTGCGATGCTGCAATGTGACGCACCTTTCCAGCTTTGATTAATTTGTCATAAGCACCCAAGGTTTCTTCCAATGGGGTTTTTGCATCATCTCGGTGAGAGTAATAAATATCGATGTAATCAGTTTGCAATCGGCGCAGTGAATCGTCACAAGCAGCCAAGATATTTGCAGCCGACAAGCCAGGCCGCGTGTTGAGAAGTGCAACCTTTGTAGCTATGACAAATTTTTGGCGATCTTGTTTTTTCAGCCAATGGCCTATGAGTGTTTCGGACTCACCACCTTGATTGCCAGGTTTCCACTGTGAATAAGCATCAGCGGTGTCGATGAAATTGCCACCATGCGATTTGTAAGCATCTAACACAGCATTCGACTCTTTTTCGTCCGCACTCCAGCCAAAGACATTGGCGCCAAGACAAAGTGGATGAACGCGTAATTCAGTTTTTGCAATTGTGATCATGGTTTTTTAAGCCGGTTCACCGAATCTAATTCCGACCTTCGCCATTGCATCTACAGTAGCAGGACCCCAGCGTTTGGCAATTTCTTCACCGCTGGATTTGGCGTGGTAAACCGCGTCTTGCGTATCACCAGGTTCAGGTTGAATCATGACCAAAAGGCGACCTAATTCGGTGCCTACATTTTTGAAATCGCGGTAAATACCCGACGGGACTGATACAAAATCTAAGGGCTCTAGGATGGTAGAAAACTGCCCTACATCGCCCCAGATAATTTCAAACTTACCTTGAACACAAAAGAAATTTTCCACAGCGCCTGTGTGTTTGTGCAGGCCTGCGCTGTCTCCTGGGGGGCATTCGGCCAATGTAATGGTCAACCCAGGGGCTCCTTTAACTGGCGCAATTTTGCTTCGCCCCTCCCAGCCCTTGGGCGACATGATGGGCATGACCTTATCAGGCGACATCATTAGCATGGCCTCCGGAGGAATGCCATCCGAGCTGTTCATGGAATCTTTGTAGGGTACTAAATCTGCATATCGGGCTACACGTTGGAGCACTGTATCGTCAATTGGATTGTGTTTTGTCATGGTTAGTTTTACATCAATGAATTTCAAGTTTTATTTGCCATGCCTAGGCGCTCGATCGTTGCTTTTTCAGCATTGAAGGTCTCTCGGGCGTATTTTGTGTAAGCGGCAGTGTCCAAATAAATGACGGGTTGGTCATATTTTTGAAGAGACGCAATCACATTTGGGTCGTCCAGCGTAGCTTTGAATGCGTTTTGCAAAGTCTTGACCACTACAGGGTCCATGCCTTTGGGTCCGCAAACTCCAAAAGGAGAATCAGAAACAGTTTCGTAGCCCAACTCTTCTAGCGTTTGCACATTCGGCCAACGTTTTGTACGTTTGCTTCCATAAGTGGCCAGAAGTCTAAGTCTTCCTTCATCAACATGGGGGGCCCAACCTGTTGAGTCACTGTGTCCCATGATGTGACCGCCTAACAAGGATTGCATTCCTTCAGCTACACCTTTGAAAGGGATGTGCTGCAATTTGATGCCAGCTTTGAAAGCAAACTCTTCCATCACAAGGTGAGGACTGGTTCCCGTCCCGGGCGTTCCATAACTGAATTTTTCTGGATTTAACTTGGCATATGCGACCAAGTCCTTGACGGTTTTAATGGGCGAGTCTGCTCGCACTACCAAGCCAAACGTATACCCCGTGAGACATGCAATCCAAGTAAAGTCTTTCAGGGCATCAAACTGAACCTTTTGCATGTGAGGAATGCGAAGAACGCTAATAGGCAATTGCGCCAAGGTGTAGCCATCTGGTTTGGCGTTAACGAGTTCTACAGCACCCAATGTGCCACCTGCACCAGGCTTGTTTTCCACGATGACGGTT
>Ga0114970_10002920_pt1 | contig 12722 bp, 9 predicted proteins | sample M_140205_XF_Meta_FD_87030 | JGI IMG/M metagenome (GOLD analysis project Ga0114970, IMG submission 87030) | Freshwater microbial communities from Lake Montjoie, Canada to study carbon cycling - M_140205_XF_MetaG | ecosystem: Environmental > Aquatic > Freshwater > Lake | place: Lake Montjoie... | reverse complement strand
CCCGAAATCGCAAGCCGCATTCAGGACTTTGCTTGCACACGGGAGTGCAACGGGAAGTGAAGTCAGTGATTGCAGTGGCATGGGCTTTCCAGCCCATGGGTTCGTCCGCGAGCGGGCCAGATGCCCCGCTCGCTCACCGGCGAGACGCTCGTGCTAGGCTCAGTGCGAGCCGCTGACTTCTCTTCCCGTTACACCCCGAACACAGGGCGCGCAGCTCCGGGCTGGCGGTGTCCGCAGAGTTCAGGCGCACTCCTCCGGCAGACCGGCGACATTCCTGTCGCCGTGCTATTGCTAGGAAGCAAGCTGATTTTGGCCCACCCATAAAACTGCTTGGAGCCGCCCGCCACTTACGGGATGCTCCGGCTTCCTATGAGTGCTCCCTCGACTACGCCAATCAAGACAGGGGCACAAGCGGCGCTGTGCGTGGGTGCGCTCGGTGTCGTCTTTGGCGATATTGGCACAAGCCCCCTCTACGCCATGAAGGAGTGCCTCGCGCAGCTCGCACCCGGGGAACGCGCCGAGGGCGTGCTCGGTATCCTCTCGCTCATGACGTGGGCGCTCCTCCTCGTCGTGTGCCTCAAATACATCGGCTTCGTCATGCGCGCCGACAACCGCGGCGAAGGCGGGGTTTTCGCCCTCCTCGCCCTGAGTCACTCCAAAACCGATTCGACGAAACCCAACAGCAAGATCGGCTTCACCGTGCTGGTTATCCTGATCGGTGCCGCGCTCCTCTATGGCGATAGCGTCATCACCCCCGCCATTTCTGTGCTCAGCGCCGCCGAAGGCCTGAAGGGCTTCAGTCCCGCCTTCACTCCTTACATCACGACCCTTGCGTCCATCATTCTCGCCGGTCTTTTTTGGTTTCAACGCAAAGGCTCCAAAACCATCGGCGGTATTTTCGGCCCTGTGATGGTCCTCTGGTTCCTCACCCTCGGGCTGCTCGGGCTCTGGCAAATCAAGGACGCCCCGCAAGTCTTTGCCGCGCTGAACCCGCTCCTTGGCCTCAAGCTCCTCATTTCACATCCCGGCGGGGCCATTATCATCCTCGGTTCCGTCGTGCTGTGCGTGACCGGTGCCGAAGCGCTTTACGCCGACATGGGCCATTTCGGGCGCCGCGCGATAGGGCAGGCTTGGTATTTTTTCGCTTTCCCTGGCCTCCTGCTGAACTACTACGGCCAAGGTGCCTATGTCATCGGCCACCCCGATTCGACCGCGAATCCTTTTTTTGCCCTCGCCCCGCCCGGCTGGGGCCAGCTCGCACTCACCCTGCTTTCGATCGCCGCCGCCATCATCGCGAGCCAGGCCGTCATCTCCGGCGCGTATTCTCTGACTCGCTCAGCGATTCAACTCGGCTACTTTCCGCGTCTGACGGTCACCCACACCAATGCTGACCAAGTCGGTCAAATTTATGTGCCGTTGATCAACACCGCCCTCGCGCTCGCCTCGATTGCTGTCGTCCTCAACTTTGGTTCTAGCGACCGCCTCGCCTCCGCCTACGGCATCGCTGTCACCGGTACGATGATCCTCACAACCTACGCGTTTTACATCGTGATGCGCCACTCGTGGAAATGGCCCCTCTGGCGCGCCCTCGCCCTTTGCACGATCTTTATGTGCATCGATGCGGTCTTCTTCGTCGCCACGTTGCACAAATTCATGGACGGCGGCTGGCTCCCGATCGCCATCGCTGCGCTCGTCATCGCGATCATGCACACGTGGAAATCCGGGAAGACGGAGATTTTTCGCAAAGTCTACGCCAACGAAATCACCGAGGCCGAGCTGTGCAACATCGCCGCCAGCAAGCACGTCATCCGCGTCCGTGGCACGGGTGTTTTCATGGCCGGAAATCCCCGCGGCACTCCCCTCGTCCTGCTCCATCACGTCAAAGCCAACAAGGTCCTCCACGAAATCGTCGTGCTCCTCAGCGTCACCGCCAAGGAAGTGCCCCAGGTGGCCGCTAGCGACCGCCTCGAAGTCCGCGAAATCGGCGAAGGCGTGTGGCGCGCCATCGCCCACTACGGCTACATGGAATCACCCGACGTCGCGTCACTGATCGAGCGCATTCGGGACGCCGGCGTGCCGCTTAAACCCAACGAGGCGACCTATTATTTCAATCGCGAGATGATCATCACCGGTGGCGAAGCCGATATGTGGGAGTGGCAAAAACACTTCTACGGCTTCCTTAGCCGCAACGCCCGCCAAGCCCGCGACTACTACAACCTCCCTCCGATGCAGATCATCGAGGTAGGCCTCCCCATCCAATTGTAGGCGCTAGCCGACCGCCGACTGCAGGCGCGCGTCTCCCGGTTCGCCCTACCCCAGCACCGCCGCGACGTCGGCAAACAGCTGCTTCCGCATCGCCGCATCGGCCCGGCGATCCGTCAGTACCTCCAGCACGCGAATCCCACTCGCCGGCAGCGTCGTCACCAGTTCCGTAAAATGCGCCCAGTCGCGCACCGCGACGTGCTCCCCACCGTAAGCCGACACCCATTTCGCGAAATCCACTTCCTGCGGCGTCGCAAAATATTCCTCAAATGGCGGATCAAACTGCGCGACCGGCAGGTGCCCGAAAATTCCGCCGCCGTGATTGTTGATCAACACAATCGTCAGCGCCCCGCGCAACTTCGGCCGAATCAAGAAGCCGTTCGTGTCGTGCAACAGCGCGAGATCGCCCGTGAGCAACACCGCCGCCCGCCCGGCACCATGCGCCACACCCAGCGCCGTAGATAGAGTGCCATCGATCCCATTGGCCCCGCGATTGCAGAGCGGACGCAGCCCGCGACTCCCCGCCGGCACCACATACTCCACGTCCCGCACCGGCATCGAATTTGAAATCATCCACGGCGTTTCCGCCGGCAGGTGCTGCGCCAGCAACCACGCCGCCTTCGCCTCAAACATCGCGGTCGTCCCCGCCAACCGTGCATCGAGTGCCAGCCGCACCTTGCGCTCATACGAAGCCCACATGCGCTCGTAGCCATTAGGATCGGTCGCCACCGGCAACTGCGTCACGAGCGCAGCCAAGGACACGGCCACGTGCCGCGTGCGCCCGTGTAATGCGTCGCGGTTATCGCCCCGCTCGCTGACCAGCAGCGTCGGCGCATCCGCCGTCTGCAGCCACTCGCGCAACACCTTGCTCGTCGGCCAGCCCCCCAAACACAGCACGCTCTCCGGTCGCAACCGCTCAGCCGTGTGGGCGTTTCGCAAGATCGCGTCATAGGTCGTCACCAACTGGGGCACGACGTTCGCATAATGTCGCAACGGCGAGAGACCGTCGGCCAACACCGGCCACCCGAGGCGGCGGGCAACGTCTCCCACCGCCGCCGCATACGCCGCCGGATCGGCGGGCTGCGCCGGCCCGACGACGATCACGCCGTGTCCGTCCACCATCAACCGCGGCACATCCGTATGCAGCGCACGCTCACCCGGCGGTCCGACGTGCCTAAAAAACCGCTCCCAATCGATTCCCTCGACCGCCCTCGCCGTGATCCCGCCATCATCGATCGGCGCCAGCGGATCGCGAAACGGCGCATTCAAATGCACCGGACCGCCCCCCGCACCTATCGACCGTCCCACGGCGTGCGCCACCGTTTGTCGTAAGTAACTCAACCGCGCCTCGCTCGCTTCCGGCACCGCGAATTCATGGAAAAAATTCACGTGCCCGCCGAACAACTGCTGCTGATCGATCGTCTGCCCCGACGCACACGCCCGCATCTCGGGAGGACGATCCGCCGTGATCACGAGCAACGGCACCCCACTCTCCTGCGCCTCAATCACGGCCGGAAAGTAATTGGCCCCCGCCGTGCCGCTCGTGCACACCAGCACCGTCGGCCGCCCCTCGCGCTTCGCGATCCCCAGCGCAAAAAACGCCGCCGACCGCTCGTCGAGTACCGCCACCGTCGCAATCTCCGGCTGCCGCACCAAGGCAAACGTCAGCGGCGTCGACCGCGATCCCGGAGAAATCACGGCCTGCCGCACGCCGAGCCGGCTCAACGTCTCCGCCAGCACACTGCACCAGAGTGAATTCACATTACTGAAATCGAAATGAGTCGGAGCATTCATGGAGTAAGCAAAGCGTCGCGCATGGCCCTAAACTTCAGCTCGGTTTCCGCAAACTCCTTCTCGGGCGTCGATCCCGCGACGATCCCCGCGCCGGCGTAAACCCGGGCCGTCGATCCCTCCACCAACGCTGATCGGATGCCCACAAAAAACTCGCCCCCACCCCGGGCGTTGAGCCAACCCAGCGCTCCCGCATAGAGCCCCCGCGGAAATCCCTCCAGTTCCCGGATACACCGGACCGCTGCCTCCCGCGGACTCCCCCCGACCGCCGACGTCGGATGCAGCGCCGCGAGTACGTCGAGCAAACGCACCGCCTCCGGCAGCGCCGCGCGCACTGGCGTATGCAGGTGCTGAACATTCGCCAGTCGCCGCAACTGGGGTTCCGGCAAAAACTCCAGCTCCAGTCCGAGCGGCGTGAGCCGTGCCACGATGTCATCGAGCACGTCTCGCTGCTCCCGCAAATCCTTCTCGCTCCCGCGCAACACTGCCGCGAGCGCCGCATCCTCACTCGCGCCTGCGCCCCGGCGGATCGATCCCGCCAGCGCCTCCGTCTCCAGCACGCCCTTACTCACCCGCACCAAACGTTCCGGACTCGCCCCGATAAAACTCTGCCCGCGACCATTCGCGAACGAGAACGAATAACAGTCGGGAAACCGCTGCCGCAGCCCGTTCAGCACTCGCAGTGGATGCAGCGGCTGATCCGCCTGCAAATCCAGCGCCCGCGCCAATACGATTTTTTTGAATTTCCCGTTGCCGATTCGCTCCAGCGCCCGCGCCACCACCGCGCGATAATCACCGGCCTCCGCTTTCGTGAAACAGGGGGTCGCTTGCTCCCCACTCTCCATCCGATTGGCCTCACGATACCGGAAGCCCTTAAACTTCGCATGGGCCCGCCACACCCGGTCCGCCAACGCCGTGAGATCCACCTCCGGAGCGACCAGAACATTCGCCACCGCCGTCGTCGTCGTTCCCGCCTTGGCCACCTGCCAGCGCGGGACAAACACCCGCGCCGCCGGAAAGCGCTCGCCCGCCTCAACCTCATCACGGAACGCGAACCCCGCAAAAAAATGCGGACCGCCAAACGGCGCGTTCACATCGCCCACCGCGATTGTCTGCGCGAGCGTCTCGTCAACGAAGCGCTGCACGGCCGCAAATCGCTCCGGTCCCTTCGCCTCAAACGCCACCGCCACTTCCGCTCCGGCAATCGCGGTCTCAATCCCCGGTCGTTCCGTATAGAAATGCGGCTCACCCGGTTCGAAGATCGACTCGAGCACCGCGAGAGGATCGAGCGCGTCAACCGCCAGCGAGATGCTCACCAACTTGGCCTGGCCCGCGCGCACCGCCGCATCTCGGCATTGCGTCAAAAATGCGCGCAACGCATCCGGTGACGCGTTCTGAGCGGGATGGATCGGAAGTATCGTCATAGGGAGGAGCCGGCTTGCAGGCGATTCCGCAACCACGCGTTTTCCATTGCCGACGCACTCGCCCCTACGCCTTGGCCACCGGTGCCGGGGCCTTCTCCGGCGGTGCCGGCCGCGGAAACAGCACCAACGCACCCGCGACCTTGGCGCCCGTAAGTTTGCCACCCCAATTCAATTCGTCACGCCACACGGCACCCGGCGTGTAGCCGAGCACCGCGTTGATTTTCTCCGTCGTGGAGGGCATTACGTGTTGCACGGCGGCGACCACCAGCCGCAAGGCTTCTGCGATGGTGGCCAGCACCGTGCGCAGCAGCGCCTGATCGTTCGCTTCGGTCGACTTGCCGAGCTTCCAGGGCGCACGCTTTTCAATGTAGGCATTCGTCTCGGTAAGAAACACCATCGCCCGCTCGAGCGCCGCGTGAAACTGATAGCCTTCGCACTGCGGGATAAACTCGTCGCGAGTCTGGGTCCAGAGGTCCCGCAGACTCTTCTCGAGCGCTTCTTCGACTTCCGCCGCCGGCACGACCCCCGCCGAAAAACGCGTCGTCATGTTCAGCGTGCGATTCACCAGATTCCCCAAATTATTCGCAAGTTCGCTATTGTAGCGCACCAAAAACTGCTCGCGCGTGAAGTCGCTGTCTTGCCCAACGTTCATTTCACGAATCAGAAAATACCGAAAGGCGTCGGCCCCAAACTCGGCCACGAGGTCGAGCGGGTTGAGTGCATTACCCGTACTCTTCGACATTTTCGATCCGCGCGTCATCCACCAACCATGGGCGATGATTCCCTTCGGCAGAGAAATCCCTGCCGCCTTGAGCATGATCGGCCAATAGACCGCATGCGGCGGCACCAGAATATCTTTACCGATCACATGGTGCGCCTCCGCCCAAATCTCGGGCCGATCCACCACCGCTGAATAGTAATTCAGCAGCGCATCGAACCACACGTAGGTCACGTAGCCTTCGTCGAACGGCAGCGAAATCCCCCACTCCAACCGCTCCCGCGGACGCGAGATGCACAGATCGTTCAGCGGCTCCTTCAAAAATTCCTGCACCTGCTTCTGCCGATATTGGGGGAAAATAAAATGCTCGTTCTTCGCCAGAAAGTCCACGAGCCACTCCTGATACTGCTTCAGCTTAAAGAAGTAGTTCGACTCCGCTATCTCGGTCACTTCACCGAAGAGCTCCGGCCACGTGCCGTCCGGCAACCGGTCCTTGTCCTGCAAGAATTGCTCCTGCCGGGCCGAGTAAAAACCCGTGTATTCCGCTTTGTAGATTTCGCCCTTGTCGAAGAGTTGCTGGAGCACCGCCCGCACGACTTGCTGGTGCCGCTCTTCGGTCGTACGAATAAAATCGTCGTTCGAAATGTTCAGCTTCGGCAAGAGCGCCCGAAACTCCGCGCTCACTTCGTCGCAAAATTGTTGGGGCGGGATCCCTTTCTTCTTGGCACTCGCCTGCACTTTTTGGCCGTGTTCGTCGACCCCAGTCAAAAAATGCACCCGGTCCCCCATTTGCCGGCGGAAACGCGCAATGGTGTCCGTCAGGACTTTTTCATAGGCGTGGCCCAGGTGCGGCGAACCATTCACATAGTCGATGGCGGTCGTGATGTAGAAGGACTTCATGTCAATTCCGCCAGCCAATCGCGCCCACCGCTCAATGTCGAAAGTTTTGACGCACCTCACTCTCCTCGGCAGGTCCCGACGCGATCACCTGCCTCCAACGGCGAGCATTTTTTGGCTCGCCCTCCACCTCGTCCTCGCCGTCGCGCCGCCGTGACCGCCGTCCGTCTTACCGCATACGGCGCATCCACTCCGCCAACTGCGTCCACGCTCGGGCCCGGTGACTGATCGCATTTTTCAAGGCGTCACCCAACTCCGCGAAACTCGCAGTGTGCCCCTCCGGTATGAAGAGCGGATCATAGCCAAAGCCTGCCCCACCTCGCGGCTCCTCGCTCAGCTTTCCGAGACATTTTCCTTCGAAAATATGCTCAACCCCAGCCGGCCCCGCGATGAAAAGCACGCACACAAAAGACGCTCCGCGCCGTTCGGCCGGCACTCCCCTCATCGTCGCAATCAACTTCGCCAGATTGGCCGCACCGTCGCCCTGCGATCCAGCATAGTAGGCCGACTCCACTCCAGGCCCCCCGTCCAGGGCATCCACACACAGTCCGCTGTCGTCCGCGAGCACCCACGCGTCCGTCGGCAATTTCGTCCGCAACGCGAGCGCCTTCTTACGCGCATTGCCGATAAAAGTCCCGGTGTCCTCCGCGACGTCCGGCATGCCGCCCACTACCCGGGCGGAGATCATCTCGATCGGCAAATTTTCCGCAAACGCGAGCGCTTGCAGCTCGACCGCCTTGTGCGCGTTACCGGACGCCAAAAAAATTTTCATCGATCAACATCCTCTCCGGAAACACTACGCGCCCGCGCATCAAGGCATCCTCACCAAACGACTCGTGGCGCACATCCACCAACCGCACCCCCTGATCCAGCCGCTCCGGACGCAGCCCGCCAAAAACGCTCTTGGCCTTGTCATCCGCAAAAAATAACGGCGCTCGGTAATTAAAGAGGTAATCCAGCTGCCGCGCCCGCACTAGTTCACTGAGGAGTTGCGCGCCGCCTTCGAAATACACCCCCGCGATCCGTTCTTCCGCACACTTCTTCCGGAAATCGGTGAAGGAGACCCGCTGCGTCGCGGATTCGAAACACCACACTTTAATGCCCATATCGCGCAGTTTGCGCACATAGCCCAAGCCGCCATGCGGAGTCGTCACCACGATGGTGCGTTCGCGAAATTCATCCGTGAAGACCGCCGGGAGACTTTTGTCGACGACCGTCCGCAACAGTCCGTCGAATACAAAGCGCCATGGACACCATTCCGCCTCCCCAGCCCGCCGCGCCGTGAGCCTTGGGTTATCCTTCAAAACCGTCAGCGCCCCGACGGCGATGCCGGGGAAGAGCCGACGCCAGCGGTGCACATCCGCCCGCGAAGCCTCATTCGTGATCCACTGCGAATCACCCGTGCGGCTCGCAATTTTCCCATCCAACGTAGACGCCGACTTCGCAGCTAGCATCGGCCCACCCGAGGTGATCCAGTGGTTAAAAATGAGATTCAGATCCGTGCACTCGCCCGCGAGCACTCCAGCGATCACCTCAATCCCCGCCGCCCGCAGCACCTCGCATCCCTTGCCGTTATGCGCTGGATTCGGATCGGTCGCTCCGATCACCACGCGTTTGATGCCCGACGCGATGATCGCATCGGTGCAAGCACCCGTACGCCCCTGCGTCGAGCAGGGCTCCATCGTCACATAGAGCGTCGCTCCGGGCTGCGGCGGTTTGCCGCGCGCCAGCAGAGCCAAACGCTCCGCGTGCGGCCCGCCATCCGGCGCCGTCGCCCCTTCCGCCACGACCTGTCCGTCCTCGACGATCAACGCCCCGACCATCGGATTCGGATGCGTCGTCCCCCACACGCCGCGCGCCAGGCCGAGCGCACGCCGCATCAAGACTTCGTGTTCAGCCGCGGACATAGGGGTTGGAAGCACGTTCATGGGCAACCGTCGTCTTAGGTCCGTGTCCGGGAAACACGACTGTCTTTTCCGGCAACGTGTAAATTTGACCGCGAATGGATTGCGCCAGCACCTCGAAATCTCCGCCCGGCAAATCCGACCGACCGACACTGCCGCTGAACAACGCGTCGCCGACGAACACCGAGCCCGTCGCCGCGAAATAGAACAACACGTTGCCGGGACAATGTCCGGGCACATGCCGCACCTCGACGTCACATCCGAGAGCGGTCAGCCGCTCGCCCTGCACGACCCAGTGGTCCACGGGCACCGGCTCAAGCCCCAGCTTCTCCCCCATGAACCGCTCCATAATTTCCGGCGTCTCGATCAAGTTCCGATCCTCCCGATGCGCTCGCACCTTGGCCCCGGTCGCCCGCACCACGGCCGCCCCACCCTGCGTGTGATCCCAGTGCCCATGCGTCAGCCACAGCTCCGTCAACGTGCATGTCTCCTTTTTCAAAATCGGTTCAACATCCGCCCAGACTTCCCCCGGCGCATCGATGAGCACGGCCTCGCCGCGTTCCGGCGCGGTCAGTAAGTAGGCATTGGTTTGGATCGCCCCGGCGGGCAGCACATAAAGATTCACGGTGCCAAGAGAGGGCGTTTTATCGGCCGCGCAACCGCGAAAATACCCAGCGCTTCCCCATCGCCCGCGTATCCACTCCCCTGAGCCAGACTTGCCCATCCGCGCGTTCCGAATGCGGAAACCCCGCCGATCCCGGTCGCGCCACTCCGTCCCCTCCTTGGCCCGGGCCGCAAAACCCACCTGCGGTTCGGCGACTACGCGGCGGTACCGGCAGGTTATCAGAAACGCGGCCCCGCGATGCTCTGCTAAACCGCCGCATTGAGCGACGGTTTTTACGAGGTGCTCGCCGCGGCGAATCTCGACACAGCAGCGCAGGAGAAAATCGCGCAACCGCGCCGGCAGCGCGGATTCAGGCGGCTCTTATTTCTTATTTTTGCCCGCTGGCTGATCGGTGCCGGAGTTGGCCCCGGGACGCGTCGAGGCAGGATCAGAGAGCAAGCGGGGTTCGTTGAAGACGGTTTCGCGATCACCCTGTTGCTGCATCCATGCGGTGAGCTGGGAACGCATTTCGCGGACACGGGCAGCGTGCGCCGGGAGCGCGGCGAGGTTGCGTTGCTCGTAGGGATCGGCGCGCAAGTCGTAGAGCTCGACAGCGGGGCGCTCGTGATAGCGGCGAACCATGGCTGCGGCGGCCGGATCGGTCTGGGCCTTTTCAAACCACGAGAGCCAGTAGCGGCCACCATCGCGCGCGAGGGCTTTGTCGATGTGCGTCGTGTGGGCGAACTCGGGGTGCAGGTTCACAATGAGTTTCCATTCTGCGGTGCGGAGGGAGCGGATCGGGTAAACGTTCATGCGTCCGTCGCCACTATGCGTGGTGTAGATCGTCTCGCGGTGGGCGGTTGCGTGACCGCGCAGCACGGAGAGAAAAGAGCGGCCGTCGAGAGCGGGCGGAACGGTCCCCTCCGCAGCCTCAATCAACGTCGGGAGCAGATCGATCCACTGCACCATGGCAGCGGTGCGTGAGCCGGGCGCAATCACGCTCGGCCACGCGACGAGGAGCGGCACGCGGATGCCGGCATCGTAGAGATTCCACTTACCGAAGGGCCACTGCGCGCCGTGGTCACTGGTATAAACGAAGAGCGTGCGCGACGCGTCGAGATGAGTGCGGGTCAGCGCGCGTAGTTCGCCGAGCTGGGTATCGGCTTTGGTGATATCCGTATAGTAACGGGCCCGGAAAGCACGGGTCTCCGGCGTGTCCATGTGCGCGGGCGGCAGGTTGATTTTCGTCGGGTCGTAGCCGTCGAGATCAGGCCAAGGCACATGCGGCTCATGCGTGCCGACAAAGAGACAGAGCGGTTTGGAGCGATCGCGCTCGGCGAGGAATTTTCCAACGACGGCGGCGGCGTGGCTCGGAGCGGTGACGTCAAAACCGTGGCGCGTGATGTCCTGGGGACCGTGAGCGACCTTGCCAAAAGCGGCGGTCTGGTAACCGAGGGCGCGGAGTTTTTCCGGGAGCGACGTGATGTCGTCGCGTTTGTAGGTGTGGTTATTCTCGGCCCCGTTGCGGGCGGGCATCAGGCCGGTCAGCATTGCGGAACGGCTCGGCGCACAGGAGGGCGAAGCGATGAAGGCGTGCGTGAACACGAGGCCGTCGCGGGCGAGTTGCTGCATGTGGGGCGTGCGCACGTCGGTCGCGCCGTAGGGCGTGGCGTCGAGTTGGGCGTGATCATCGGAGAGGAAGACCACGATGTCGGGGCGCGGCGCGGGCGCCGCGCTCAGCAGTGCTTTAGCCGCGAGGCACAAAAAGAAACCGCACCACGCGAGCGGTGAAACCAGCGAGCGAGGGAGCAATAAGCGCATAGGAAAAACTCAGGGCGAGCGATCGACAGAGGTCGTTGGAACGGGAAACGGCGGAGGGAGGAATGCCGCGGTTACGATTTCTTTTTCGTCGCCCGGGGGCGGTAGGTCGCGCCGTTGTCGGCGGGGAGCGAGCGATGCCATGCGACGACGGCGGCGGCGAGGCGGGCAGTCTCGGCGGGTTGTGACGCAGCGAGATTTTTCTTCTCCCCGGGATCGGCGTCGAGGTCGTAGAGCTGTGGGGCCGAGCCTTCGTAGGTGCAGAGGAGTTTCCAGCGACCGTCGCGCACCGCGAGATCGGGGAGTTTTTCGTCGCCGGCGAAAGCCGCGCGGTCGGGGGGACGACGAAAAAAGAGCGGTCGGCTGCGCGAAGCTTCGGATCGGCCGAGCAACGTTTCGCGCATGGAAACACCATCGAAGGTCGTCCCGGCCGGAGCGGAGACGCCGGCAATCGCCAGCAGCGTCGGCGCCACATCGATCGTGGAAAAATGCGACGCGCGGTTGGCGGTGCCGACTTTGAGCGTATTCGTAAAACCGGGACCCCAGACGACGAGAGGCGAACGGACGCCACCTTCATAGAGCATGCCTTTGGAGCCCCGGAACTCACCCGCAGAACCGGCGCCGACTTCGGGCCCGTTGTCGGAGCAGACGAGAATCAGCGTGTTATCGCGCAACGCAGGATCAGAGCGGATCCGGTCGAAGAGTTTGCCGAGCTGACGATCCATCGACTCGAGGACGGCGTGGTAGAGACCGCGCTTGCCGTCGCGCCACTGCTCCACCGGCGGCCAAAATGGACTGTGCACGTCATCCGGCCAGAGATTCACGTAGAACGGTTTTTGGTCGCGCGCGGACGCGTCGATGAACGCGAGCGCGGCCTCCGCAAAGCCGGTCGTGATTTGAGAACGTTGCATCCAGGTCACCGGTTGGCCGAGACGCTCGGCGTCGGCCCAAATGCGCTCGGGCTTTTCATCGCCGGGCTTGAGGGTGAGCGGAAGGAGCTTGGGCCCCATGCCCTCGAAGTTCGTCAACGAGGCGTCGAAACCATAGGCCGTGATCGGCGGAGCATCGTCGACATCGCGCTGGCCGCCCATATGCCATTTGCCGAAATGTCCCGTGGCGTAGCCGGCGTCGTGCAACATGCGCGCGAGCACCGGGGCCTTCGGATCGAGCCACTGGTCCATGCCGCGCGCGCTGTTCTCAGCTCGGTTATTGAGGAAGGACGTGATGCGCCAGCGTTGTGGATACTGCCCCGTCGAGAGGCCGACGCGCGAGGGCGAACAGATCGGCGAGGCGACGTAGAACTG
>Ga0114970_10002916_pt1 | contig 12726 bp, 25 predicted proteins | sample M_140205_XF_Meta_FD_87030 | JGI IMG/M metagenome (GOLD analysis project Ga0114970, IMG submission 87030) | Freshwater microbial communities from Lake Montjoie, Canada to study carbon cycling - M_140205_XF_MetaG | ecosystem: Environmental > Aquatic > Freshwater > Lake | place: Lake Montjoie... | reverse complement strand
GACCGAGATGGCTCGACGTTTTCACATAAAAAACGGAGCCCGAGAGCTCCGTGAAAATTCTACCACCATCAACTACATTTACAAATAATCACCAAAATTATGGTTCTACTGTAGGTTCATCTTTTAGAATCAACATGACTTCTTCTTTAGTGGTATAGATCAACTGATTGTGTTCCAAAATGATCCTACGCTGTTCTGGGTCGATACTGCTCCAGTCCTTGACCTTTTTGTAGCTACCATATGCTTCTTTTGGCATAGTATTATGCATCCAACCCACCAAAGACTTGTACGCTGAAATAGTGTTCGAAGGGTGGCTACGTACAATCGCACTTGCAAAATCATTGGCTAGAATACTTGTGAACCCACTGCCTGGATTATATCCATATACCAAATAGTTAGCCATAGTGTCGGCAAATTCCTCAGGCACCTCCCAAGTTGCAAATGTCTGCATCAGTTTGTTCTTACTGTGGACGGATAGTTTCATTTTTGAACTTCTTTTGTGTGACGACAATCCCCTCGGAATTTGAATCCACTGCATGAACAGGAATAGTTGCCGTTGAGCTCAGTGACTTTATAGACGTCACCTTTGCTACCTTGCACTTCAATCACACGACCTTCGGGTTCTGGTTCCCGTAGTGCTGTTTCGAACTGCACAGAGTTCACCGCAAACTTGCGCCCACGAGTGTCAATGCGGATGGGATTTTTGAATACCTTGACTGTACCAGTACCAAACGGCTTGAACGCATACATCTTGCTCTTGCCGTCATCCAACAGGTAAATGCCGTTGGGCGTGGTATCCTTGTAGTCAGTTGTTTCTGCAAACCATTTCATTCTGCTGATCCAAAAATACGAGACAGTTCTTTATCAGCGTCTGGGAATATGCCCACTGCCCCCATCACATCCAGTATCTGTTCAACGGGGTCTAGGCCCAGACCATTCAGTTGCATACGCTGACTGGGCAGTTGCACACGGTAGCGAATAGTGGGGTTGATATCTTTTGGGTCCATGATAGTTCCTTAAACCAAGTCAACTTGGATTTGCTTGCCACGGATAGTAGCACCGAGACCAGTTGGGATGGGCTCATTGAATACTTTAGCATTATACCGCATGTATGCCAACTTCATCATGGCCTCCCAGCACAAGGTGCGGGCAGTGACTGTGGCAAACTGTTCAGTCATTTGCTTGACAGTCAAGTACATGCCTACATCGTTTTCGCTTCCGTCACCTTTGAAAATCACACGGAATTTTTGTGAATTTTTGAAGCCATCAATGATAGTTTTTGTACGCATTTTCAAGTCCTCTTTAGCAGTTTCAATAATTGTATTATACACCCAAAACCAATTTGGGTCAACCAAAACTCTTGATAAGTTCAGGACCACAGTCTAGTGACACATAGGTGTCGCCTTGCATACCTTGCTCGGAATATGTGACGTCTGTGCCAAGATTTTGCTCAGCCAAGAAAGTTTTCAATTCTTCCAGAAATTTCTTGTCAGTATAAATGAGACCATCTTTGTTGACGTTCCAACTTTCGGTATCAAAATACACACAGAGTTCTCCAAAGTCTCCCTCTTCATTCACATAGCCCAGATCAAGTCCTGTAACTTTGACAGACTTGACAACTTGTGACCAGTAGCCACAACCACTGGTATTGAGAGATTTATTAACTGACAACATTTTGATTCCTTTTCTTTATTGAGCAAACAATTCGCCGTACATTTCTTCTTCCACGGCGTCAAAATCATTGCAGATCCACTCAATTTTGTACCCGTTGAGTGCATAGTCATCAGCCATTACTTGCAAGTGACGCAGTGCCTGTTTGGCATTCAGACCCTCATTTGCCATCAGGCTCAGATTGCTACAATGTGCAAAATTGTTGCTGTCTTTGTGGGCACTAACTTGTACGAATTGCTTGAGCATTTTTGAGTCCTGTTTTGTTAACCTATGCTCTAATTATAGCAAATTGGGCCATTCTGGTCAACCTTTTTATTCAGTCTGTTGTTTGACGAAATCCATGAGTTCACCATAAAATTCTTCGTATGCTTGTGCAACCTCAGTATCGAGGTCATCGTAAGTATCTCCTAATACTTGCATACAACGTAAGAGACCCGGTTGACCCATTTCACGGTGTGCGTCAGCGATAATTTGAAATGCACTTCTTGCCATTTGTTTTCCTTTTTGCTTTAACATGTCTTTATTATAGCAAATTGGGACATTCTGGTCAACCGTATACATTAGTACTACTTTTTTTGCAAAAAAGTTAGTAGAAACCATGAGAAAATGCTGTGTTGCAACATCACTCATGGTAAATACTGAGAAGGAGAAAACACTATGACTGAAAAAATAGCACAACTATTAGAACGTCTGGCAGAAATGTTCCCCAAGCAAAATTACCAAAGCCGCTTGGAACAATATCTCAATACCAAAAGTATTCAGAGCATTGCTGACGTAGATTACTGGACTCGACAGTATGACAAAAAACATGAAAGAAACTTTGTATGATCAAAAAAACTTTTGATTCAATTCGGCATTTTATGATAGACCTTAGCGAATATCGCCAGGCAAGAATGAAGCATAATGGCTACGCCATGTGGTACTGATATGAGCTTTATAGACTCACTAATCATGCTGATGCGTTGGAGCCGAGATGGCTGGGAAGTACACCCTTAATTCTATGAACAAAGATGTTGATCTTGTGGCCGTTGGTACATTGATTGTACTAACTGGACTAATGATGTTGGTGATCTAATCGTATACCCAGCCTAGATTTTGAATTTGATGTATCCAGGTAAAGATTGGTACTGAAAAATTCAAAGTGTAGACGCCATTCCACCCAAGGTAGTTTTGGGAAGGTATTTCTGTTGGTAACGACTTGTTTTGATTTCTAGCCCAAGGTTCTGGATACTCAGGAACATACACTCCTGCCCATACAAATTTAGGATCCGATATTCCAAAAAAGCTGATATTTTCTACTATCACAGCCGTGTCAGGATCAGTTGGTAATTTGTCGAAATGTTCAACGGTTAAACAACCAGAGCTGGCACCCACAAAGTCAAAATCAAACTGCACGGGTTGACTCAGTTGTTGGGTTTGATCAAAATTACCCACCCTAATCCTAACCCAGGGATTGCCTACTGGAATCAATTTTACACACAGTTGTACAGGGTACTCAGTAGCCATACTGATCTAATAAGTCTTTCCATTCCGGATAGAGTTCTCTAGCATTATACCCATGCACCTGGTCCCATTTTTTACAATGGTCGAACATTTCTTGAAGCAACTGATGCTGATTATCTAGTGGCGGGCCTGACAATAGCTTAATACATTTTGAGACTTCTTGTGCAATAATATTGCGGTATTGATTTGGATCGCTTTCGTTGTAATCAGCAGCAGGAGCAGATTCTAACTGATTACGTTGAGCAAAGTCTTGATACAGTTCAATGTACTGTTGCCGTATTGATTGTGGTAGGGTACCAATATTGTAAAATTTTGGTCGAGATACTATCAAACTTTTAATCAGTAATTTTTGATCCAGGCAAAATTGCAACAACGTATGATAACTTCCGATAGTTAATGCACTAACTGCTGATCTAATGGTCACTGTGATTTTATCATAGTCGCAATAACTTAGATATTGATTAATATTAGCAAACACATCAAGATTTTTTGTGCCTTGTCTCTGGTACTCATTGTGTGTGGTACAAGATTCAACACTGACTTCTATACCAATTCTATTGAATTTTTTAAGTTTTTCCATCACGGAAGATTTAAACATTGTTCCATTGGTCACAAAACTAAAGTTCAAATCTAATCGATTTTGTTCAATCATGTAATCTAGTAGATCTTCAAATCTACTAGATATTAATGTTTCACCGCCCATAAAATGTATATTGTGCAGGCCTGGAATGCCAGCAAGATCTGCTAAGAATTTTTTCCATACTGCATCATCACGTGTCCAATCAGTTCCGATATATTTTTTAGAATCGACTATACCCCATTTAACTTCTTGACTAGCAATGCTCGAACTGGCTTGTGCATTACACATTTTGCATGTTAAATTGCAATAATTACCAAGATCTATGTGTAGGTCAATGGGCATGCCATTATAGGTTCCTTGCGACTTTGCAGAAAAATCAAACTTTTTAAATCCAGGGCTTTGGCTATAACTAAGATCAAAATTACTACGAGTAAAAATTACACTTTTTTGATTACTTCTGTGTCTACGACTAGTTCCAATAGTATCTTCTTCTATATAACAAGAAGTGCAAATGTCATTACGAGTTTGATCGAACATCTGCATACGAAAATCTTTTACAGGCTGGCTATTGTACCATTCTTTTATTCCTATATTACGAATATTGTAATAGTGCGTTAGTTCGTTGTTATACAGTCGTTTAACTTGTTGGCAACAGATACTTAACCCACCATCCCAATATATGTGTAACTCGTACCAAGGACTATTACAAAAGATTTTAGAGTTAGGTGCCACGTTTTTCAACAATCTTGTCTGCTAGCCCAAAATCCACTGCTTCTTGAGCACTCAAAAACGTGTCAAACTTCATTGTCTCGTACAACTCTTCGTAGGTCTTACCTGCGGTATTGTGTTTGACATACAGCTCAGTAAGGCGTTTGTTGATACGAACGCTTTCTTCAAAATTACGCTTGGAATCTTCAAACTGTAAGTCTTGTACGTGTACACTACCTCGTGTGCCCTGAGTACCTGAACTCACACGATGAATCATGGTGCGACTTTCGGGCAATACAAAACGCTTGCCTACTGCTCCAGCTTGCGCCAACATTGATCCCATGCTAGCGGCTTGGCCAACCACGATGGTCTGCACATCAGGCTTGATAAACTGCATGGTATCGTAGATAGCCAACCCAGCAGTTACTGAGCCGCCTGGGCTGTTGATATAAAAGCAAATGTCCTTGTCTGGATCTTCACTTTCCAAAAACAACAATTGTGCCACAAGTAAACTGGCGGTATGCTCATTCACGTCTGTGTCTAACATAACAACACGGTCTTTGAGCAAGCGGCTGTAGATGTCGTAACTACGCTCACCTTTGGAGGTTTGTTCTACAACCATTGGGACTAAACTGGGCATGTGATTCCTTTTTCAACTATGAGTTTTTGCTGTTTTACATAATCAGCAAAGTGATTCTTATTGTACAACATCTTGGGCTTAAGGTCAATGAATTTTTGTTGCCAATAGCTACTAGGTTGTCCACTTAGCACGACCAAAAACTGTGCAAGATTATCAGGCTCAGAAAGATCTAAATCCGAAATATCTCTAAAGTCATTTACATAAGGTTCAAATCCTCGCTTGGTTAACCAACGAACCGCACCGTCTGCATCATATATCAAAAATGGTTTACAACCCACAATAGGTTTGTAAATCTTTTCGCTTACAAAATTAGTTTGATTAATATTGTACCAAGTTTCTGTAACTATGTTTACTAGATGTCGACCCCAATTGGTCATATGCCCTAAACTTGCAATGTCGTTGGGTATACCATAATGATCTTTAGTAGCATTGGGTGCAAATTCATCGTGCTCTCGATCAGTATCAAGTGCCCTTACAGCAACTCCTCCTCCGCCCATGCTCACAATACCCTTGTCCAACAATCCAGATTCTTCTAGACTACGATATAGTTTGCGTCTGTGCCAGTGAGGTTTTCGATTCAAACACATAAACGGAGTGTCTATCAAGGAATCATCAAACAAGTCTGTGTCAGAGGTTTGTAAAAAATTGTCAACAAACAACGCCCAGAAATCTACAGAGTATTCACTAGGATAGTATCCCACACAATGAACAAGACAACAAAACTCTGTATACCAACCGGCATTGGGTATAGGTGCATCAATCATGGCCACTAACACAATTTGATCAAAGTTATTTTCACGTAACCAACTCAAAACCTGCTGATGATATTTGTTTGTATACCAAACTGAATTGATTAGCACAGTACGACTGGTATCTGCAATTATACTGGTCAGCATGGTATCAACTATATTGCGTTCGTATTGTTTGAGTGGGAATTGGTTACCCCACCCGTTGTCAAAAGTTTTAATTATCATAATTTAATAAAATTCTTCAAGTGTTGCCTATTAAACACAGCTATAGATTTTGCATGTTCTAGCAATTGTGTTCTTTGTAGTTGATCCAACGAAATCAAGTGGTTTATTGATTTCTTTATACTCTGCCATCTCTCAACCCCTTCTAAATGGTCATAGTCTTCTGACCATAATTCGCTGTAAGTTTTAAATCCCATGTTGCGTAATTCTTTCAAAAAGTTAATTGGTCCATATAACAGTATGGGCTTTGCTGCCATTATTGGCCTTACTGTTTTTTCAGTAGGAAAAAACGTAGTACCTAATGTGTATGTTTCACAAACTAGTTCAATTTTGAATTTACTGTAGTGATCCAACAAACTACGATTAATTCGACCGTGATTGTCCGGGTCACCAAATTGATCTTTTAATTCTTTACTGTCAATGCTGATAATAGGGCAATTTTTATGCCATTCTACTATTGAATGCACATCTTCAATCATCCAACTTTCAACAGAATCTGGACCAAGATGTTTCCTGGCCCACGGATCAAATTGATTATGTTTCATCTTGCTCAATACAAAATGATCTGACCATTGTGTTGCAACTTGATACATTATGGTATTTCTAGCTATAGTACTACGACCTAAAAACAGTGCAAATAACTTTGCGTCACTGGCAGTATCAGGATCGCACCAATAACTTTGACTAAATTTCCAAAAATGTGACGGCACAGAACACAATCTTTTTGGATAAGGTATTTTTTCTGTGGCATTGCTCCAACAAGTAACCATTATAGAATCAGAACTTCTGTTGGTTTTTACAAGCCATTGATCCAGCATGTCACATATTCCCAATGCATACATGCTGGGTCCTTCTGCACGAAAATCCAACACAACTTGTTGTCCGTCAGGAATCTTATCTAATTCTTCTTGCACATATTGAGCATTGTACCAAATGTCTCCGGCTACTTCAATTGGTATAGTATTCATAGACAATTACTTATAACAGAGATAAGTACATGATGAGAGATTTAATCAACCTTGTTAGCACAGTTCTCACCGAAGGTGTGGGACTCAGTAATCGTAAACCTGGCGAAAAGTTCAAGAATTCAGTTGGTGATATTGTGACTTTCCAGGGCCTGGAGTTCTACCCACCTAGCGGTAAATTTCCGCCGGATGACACCATGGCTGATACTATTTCTGATTTAAAAAAACAGGGAGTGAATATTCATTGGACTAACATGGCCGCCGGAAATTCAGGTGGGTTTGGCATTGCTAGTTTCACAGGCGAGGACGGTAATCCATATTACTTGGGCAGATTCTTTAGAGAAATCAGTCCCAACCGTGTGCAAAACAATTTTCCACATGATGCTATTCCAGGTGACTTTAAGTTTCAAAGTCGAGCAGGGCAAAAAGAAAACTCAGGACTCAAGCCCAGCGAGTGGTTAACACAATTCCAAGACAATACTCCGCAAACTATTCTAGATCAGTGCGTTGCCAAATTTGGCCAAGGCAGCGACGAAGCCAACGCACTAGAAGCATTTATCAGCGGAAACATTCCTACCAAAGTAGTTAAAGGCAACATGAACCCTGGTGCTTTCCGTGATTACTTTGCCGAAGTTCTACAACCCATTGCTCTTGTGATGGGTAAAAATGTAGGTGGCAATGCCTCAGAAGCTGCTGACATATTCTTTGGTGGCGGTGGCTACAGTGATTGTACCATCAGCTTCAACAGCAACACCATTGGTGGTTTGTATGACAGCTTGTTGATCAATCCCGAAGGCAAGCAGATCAAGTTATCTAGCAAGGGCAAAGATGGAGCCAGTGCCAGTGTTACCAACCTTCGTAAAAGTGTTAAAGAACTAGAAGATGTACCAGCCGGTCAAAAGTTACTGACCAAATATGCAGATTCTATCGACGTTCTAGATATAATTGAAAGCAAAGGTCACTTTGGTGCTCCGTTGTATTTGGCAATAAAATACAACATGATTACGCCAGCAGAAGCTCAACAGGTGCTAGGCCTCAAAAAGTATGGGCCCAACGACAAGATTGTGGATGCAGGTATACTGAGTAAAAAATTAGAAAAGATGTACGCAGAACGCAATGCCAGAGATCCCAGTCGCATTATTCCTATTGAACACTTGACCGCTGCCATTGCCTACAAGGTTGCTGACTATGTGAACAAGAACACAGACTTTGGACAAGCGGCCGCTGACATTCTTAACAATGCTGCCTTGGTTCAGATGTACACTGACACTAGTGCAACAGATGAAACAATCACTATCACCAAACTAACTGCTGTGTATCCCAGCAAAACAGTTACTGGGGTGTTGCTGGACGCATCAAAGGTGTATTTCTCCACAGGCGGCAAAGGCAATTACACATTCACTATTTTGAAGAATGGTGCCAAGGAAACTGATGTTAATCCAATGGACTCGACTGATACTACAGGAACAGGTGCTGAGCCAGCTAGTACAGATGATTTAGACAAAGTTGCTCAGAAACGTTTTACTGGACCTGGGGCTAAAGCGGCTGCTAGATCTGACAAGATCAAAGACACACCAGATGTGTTGGGGCGCAAACGCCAAGCTTAACGAGCAAACACCGACACGTTGTCGCAGATGCCTAGGCGCAGGGCATCATCAGAACTTAGATACACATCATGCGGTGGCAACAGGTGTTGTTTGATTTCATCTTCGCCAAGTCCGGTACATGACACATAGTGTGCAACCATGCGTTTTTGTGTGAGCTCGAACTCTTTGATGGTGGCAAACAATTCGTGATGCTTGCCGTCACTGCCCCAGCTGTATTGATGACTCATGATGCTGGTGTTGGGTGTGAGTGTTCTGCGTCCAGGGGATCCTGCTAGAAAAATAAGCAGGCCTGCTGATGCAATTTGCCCAAGCCCCACAGTCTTGATGAATATTTTTGAGCTGAACATCACATCAATCAGGGCAAAAGCGGCACTCATGTCTCCGCCCTCACTGCAGATCATCAACAATAGTTCTTTTTTCTTTTTCTTGACCACATAGTTTTCGTGCAAGATCCACTCAATTATGGGTTGCACGGACTCATTGTCTACTTCTCCCATGAACACATACATGCCGTTGTCTTGCAGGGCTTGTGCGGGCGTAGGAAAAGAGTCGTCTTGCTCGGGTTTTGTGGTCATAATATGTGCCGTTTATGTTGTGATGTATTTAGTTTAGCTGAACTTTTGATAAAACAACATGACTTTGAACATTTTCATGTCCATCTGATTATGAACCATTCTAAATCTTTTTTCTCACGGAACCAAAACTTTGCATTGTTGACATACCAACGACTATTACAACGACTATTAGGTGTCCAAATTCCATCTTTAGGAGTAGGTCCATATGTGTCAACACACCACTCAACCATGTTGTGCCATGTATCCGCGCCGCTCCAATCATGGCCATGTCGCCATGATAGTACAGGCTTTGCTGTGTAATATCGTGAGCCAGACACACGACCTTCGCTTAATTCCATTTTAGTGAAAACCAAAAAGCATCTTTTTCATTACCAAAGAAGTAATCAATCTTTGTATGATCATAAGTGTTGTATCCGTCACAATGCATATCATTGGTAATATAACTTGGGCAATGTTTTTTGGCCCAGTCCAACGCTGGCCACAACGGATCATAAGGTATGGTAACTTTTATACCCATTTCAATGCAAATAGCACAGCGTCTTTTTCATTTTCAAAAACATACCGTGTTTCAAAATTTTGATAATGGCCTTGGGCATTTGTTTGCACCCAGTTGAGCACAACCCGTTGCAGTTCGGGTCTAGAAAATGGCACAATCTCTGCCCGTGTCCATCCATCGGCTACTGCCATGTCAGAAATGAGTTCCCAATCCAATTCTTTTGACAAGTGAACGGCAAAACGGTTTGCTATTTCCTCTTGGATCATGCTGGCTCTCTGAGAGGATGTTTGGATTTGCGTCGGTACTCAGTCTTGGGACGTTCCACACGACCGCGGAAGGGCAGGTCTGAATCGAACAGTGCTCGATGACGACGTTCCTTTACGGGTGCTAGTGTGAAATGCACGGGTTTCATAGTAGTGTAATTATTTTGTTATTCCCAACACAAATGCTATGGCAATGCCACCGGAAGAAAAACGATAGCCTTCTTTACAGGGCCAGTAATGTCGACCTGCTTCGTAGCCGTGTTGGATCAGCCAGTTACGCCATCGATCTCGGCGGGCCGACAATTCGTCACGTGCGTCAAGAAAGTCTCCTACTTGGTGCCGGCCTTCAAGTATGTCCATAAGATCCTGTATCCAGGGGCCTGTGTCTACAACAAAATTACAGTGTGGATGTACAAGTTTCATGATGGTATTATAGCACAAAAAGATTTAGTGGTCAACCAAATTCGTACATGAATTGAGCCATGCTTGGATCTAATTTGACGAGATCCTTTGCGGCCGCTGTGAGTTCGCGGTAGCGACGATTGACTTCTGCACGTGGCAGTTCGCCATCGCAGGTCAGGTTCTCCGGGCTCAGGCCGCAGTCAATGCTCTGTGCCACACGCTGACGGCCAGCGGCTGTTTTCAACTCAAACTGCTCGCCTTTGAAGATCGCGTTCCACTTGTTCTTCTGATCCACGTATGCTGTGAGTGCTTTCATTTGGTACTCCTGTTGCGTTGTTAATAAGTGTATTATAGCATGGTTGGCCATTTAGAGCAACCAAAAGAAAACCCGCTAAACTAGCGGGTTTTTGTAATACTCAAGTACTACTTTTTATTTTTTGCCAGTAGCAGTGTAGGCTTTCATAATGCCTTCACCAAATTTAGTATAGTCAAATTTCATAGCTTCTTGAGCTTGTTTGACTGTTTCAGAAGTCAGTGTGGTCATGGTATCCATGCCAACTTTGGCTGCTTTTTTGGTGTACTCGGATTGAGTGTCAATGAAATTGATCATTGCCTCTTTAACTGTTTCGTTGGTGACGAATGTGTTAACCAAAGTTTTTTTACTGGTTTGAACGGTGTCGATAAGTGCGTCTGCTGTAAACATAATTTTTTCCTTTAGACAAAAATTTACTATTGCGGGCCTGCCCCATGCAGCACCCTACAAAGTATTTAGTTATTATAATGCTGCAACGCAGCAAAGTCAATGGTTTTTTTTAGTGAATGGTCACTAACCTGTAAATACTACATGAACATTTTCAAGGAGATCCAATGTTTAAAAAAATCAAAGAGTTCTTTCTAGGCAAAGCACCCGAAGCCAAAGTAGAACAACCTGCACCTTACAAGGTAGAAACCCCTGTGTTAGCAACTCCTGTAGCCCCGGCTCCGGTTGTTGAAGAAGTTAAAATCGAAGCACCTGCTACAGTTGCACCTGTTGTTGAACCTGCTCCAATTCTAGTAGTTGACGGTCATGGTGATGTTCAAGAAGTAGTACCAGCAAAGCCAAAAGCACCAGCTAAACCAAAAGCACCAGCTAAACCAAAAGCCGTTGCTAAGCCAAAAGCACCAGCTAAGCCAAAAGCTGCGGCCATCAAAGCTCCAGCAAAAAAGCGCCAGTTTACAAAAAACCCTAAAGCACCAACACAATCTTGAGTTTAGTGGTTGTACAATACTGGAGTTTCTTCCCTGTGGAGAACTCCAGTTTTTTTTTTGACATAAATATGTAGTGGGCACTCAATACCCATCACATGGATATACTTCAATGAAAAAACTAATTACCCTGATATTTCTGCTGGTTGCGTCGGTTGTGCATGCACAACTACCAACTTCAACAGTGCCCCTGCCCGCGGATATTGCTGCAATCAAAAAAGCCAATGTTCTTGTTGTGGCAATGACCAAAAAGGATAATCCACCTTTCTTCTCAGGAGAAGGGGATACTCTGCATGGTCTTGACGTTGAAATTGCTCAACGCATTGGTGTACTACTAGCTGTACCAGTGCAGTTCCGTAGAGACGCAGAAAGTTTTGCAGAAGTTGTGGAACAAGTTAGAGACGGTAAAGCAGACATAGCAGTTAGCAAATTGTCTGTAACAGGACCTAGATTGCAAGTTGTTAGATTTAGCGACCCCTACATTAAACTAAAGCAAAGTTTAATCATTAACCGTTTATGGTTAAGTCAAAACAGTCAAGGTAAAGAAACTTATCAAGTAATTAGAGACTTTAATGGAAAAATAAGTTTCATCAAAAACTCCAGCTATGATACATTTGCACGAATTAACTTTCCTAATGCAATATTTCTTCCTGAAGAAAAGTGGGATGTAATCATTGATAAAGTTACACGTGGAGATATTGCTGCTGCTTACCGTGACGAGTTTGAAATTAAGAAAATTAGTTTTGAAAAGCCAGATGCTGCAATCAGCACCAAGACAATTACAATTTCTGACAGTGTGGACTATATTGCAGTGGCAGTTAATCCAAAAGCAATTCAATTGCTAAGTATGGTTAATTATGTTATTAGAAATGAATATAACAACATTGACACTAAAAAGTTGATGGACAGATATAAAGCAGAGAAAAAGGATAAAAAATGATCTCCCACTTGAAAACCTTCTTAACTAGTCCGTGGACTATTCTTGGTTCAATTGTACTGGGTATTCTTGGTGGAGTTTATACCCCTGAGTTTAGTATGAACCTTGACAGCATTGGTAGTATCTACATCAGTTTATTAAAAGTAGTTGTGCTACCATTCTT
>Ga0114970_10002908_pt1 | contig 12743 bp, 10 predicted proteins | sample M_140205_XF_Meta_FD_87030 | JGI IMG/M metagenome (GOLD analysis project Ga0114970, IMG submission 87030) | Freshwater microbial communities from Lake Montjoie, Canada to study carbon cycling - M_140205_XF_MetaG | ecosystem: Environmental > Aquatic > Freshwater > Lake | place: Lake Montjoie... | reverse complement strand
TAGCAGAAGAGGGCGATATATACAAGTTCACTATATCCGATATAAACGTAAGTTTTGCAAATGCAATCCGTCGCACAATATTATCCGATATTCCAACCGTCGTAATACATACCGAAATACATACCGAAAATCAATGCACTATTACGACCAACACTGGGCGTTTGCATAATGAAATACTAAAACAACGATTAAGTTGTATTCCGATTCATATAAAAGAATTGGATTTGCTTCCTGAAAAATATATTCTGGAATTAGACGCAACAAACGATACTGATAATATAATGTATGTTACTACCGAGATCTTTCGAATTCGCAACAAGGCCAATGGTAATTATTTAACAAAAGAGGAGACGCGCGCAATATTTCCTCCGAATAAAAAAACAGGATCGTTTATTGATTTTGCCCGATTGAGACCCAAGATTAGCGATACTATTCCAGGCGAAAAATTAAATTTAACCGCTGAATTTTCGATTAGTACTGCGAAAACAAACAGTATGTTTAATGTAGTTTCCAAGTGTGCGTATGGTAATACACCCGATCTTCCAAAAATTACTCAAAATTGGGAAGAACAAAGTTCGAAATTGGCGGCGGAAGGATTGTCTAAAGAGGAAATTGAATTTAACAAACGAAATTATTATATGTTAGATGCTCAGCGCCAATTCATCGAAAACAGTTTTGATTTTGTCATACAATCGGTTGGTGTATTCGATAATAAAGAATTGGTTCAAAAGGCGTGCGCCGTTTTGCAGAATAAATTTATTGATATGATACAGGCGCTTGATTCGGATATTGTACCTATTTTGAACAGCGAAACGACAATGGATAATTGTTATGATATAATGCTGGAAAACGAAGATTATACCATTGGTAAAGTGTTGGAATATATTTTATACGAAAAATTTTATGTGAAGGAAAAAACACTGTCGTTTTGCGGATTTAAGAAATTTCATCCTCATCATACCGAAAGTACCGTTCGCCTTGCATTTGCCAATAAATCGGATAAAAATTTGGTGAAACAATATTTGCGCGAAGCGTGTGTCGACGCTCAAGATTTGTTCCAACGAGTTTACAAAAAATTCTAAATGATGTAAAATCAAACGGATAAATCAAATGGATAAATTAAACGGATAAAATTGATTTTTTATTTATTTCAAAATAAATAACAAATAAAAATACGTACCAACATTCCAAAATAATAAAATGATCCGATCTTTGTTATCTAAATATTGTTGTTTTTCAATGCGTACCGTTTGGAACGAGCCGGAGCCGTTAAATATAAATAAACAACTGCACTCCGTAGTCCCTGGAGGGATCGAAGGAGTTCAAAATGTTCATCAACGCGTAGAACAAAAAAATGTAAATACAGAAAAACGAATCGCCTATTTGGAAAATATAACTCTATCCGATACAGTTCCGTTCACTTTTCCTGTTTATTGCGGAAAGGTTGTAAAAGTATATGATGGTGATACGATTACCATCGCTGCCAAATTACCATATGACTCATCTCCCATTTATCGATTTTCGGTAAGAATGTTGGGAATTGATTGTGCAGAAATAAAAGGCAAAACCCCGAATGAAAAACAAATAGCTATTCGAGCACGCGATGCATTGCACGCTGAAATATTTGGGAAAATTGTTTATTTGTCAAATATTGCCAACGATAAATATGGTCGCATTTTAGCAGATGTATATTGCGATGGTATAAATATGTCTTATTGGATGCTTGAAAAAAAATTGGCGGTTCCATATGACGGGGGAACAAAAATACGAGACGAAACCTGGAATTAACTAGCCCTGTTATTTGCTTGATGCATAAAACATAAATGTTTTTCGTATCCCCTCTTTTAATGTGCACGTGGGATTAAATCCTATATTTTTATTCGCCATTGTAATATCCGGTTTCCGACATTTCGGGTCGTTTTCCGTTAAACCGATATATTTTTTGTAAATAGTAATACATAATATTTCTTCAAATAATGTGTGCAGTTCATTTAATGTGAATTCGGTATTTGGATTACCCAAATTCATTGGCCCTGCTTCGTCCGACGCCATCAGCAACATTAATCCATTCAACATATCATCGATGAAACAAAAACTTCGTGTTTGATTTCCGTCTCCGCAAATTTCTACTGGTTTATTTATTAATATATTTTTAATGAAATTGGTAATGACGCGTCCGTCGTTAATATCCATATAGGGACCATATGTATTGAATATTCTGCATATTTTCAAATCCATACCCGTTTTTTTGCGATATTCATATACATATGTTTCGGCACATCGTTTGCTTTCGTCATAACAACTTCGCTCACCTACGGTATTCACATTGCCGTAATACGTTTCTTTTTGTGGATGTTCCAGCGGATCTCCATATACTTCCGATGTAGAGGTAAGAATAAATTTTGAACGATGTTTTACTGCCAAATCCAATACGTTTCTAGTTCCAATAATATTTACATCTAATGTTTCGATGGGATACATTTTGTATTTTGGAGGAGACGCTATCGATGCCAAATTGTATATTTCATCAATATGTTCAATATTAGACAACAAATTTATTTCACTTATTATATCGCATTTGATAAATTGATATCTGGGATGTTTTATACAATTGAAGTCGTTGGGTAAAGAAGTTAAATAATTATCAACTCCATATACGAAATTATTCGGGTCTTCCAATAATCTGATGCATAGATTTGTTCCGATAAATCCGGCGGAACCAGTAATGAGAATAAATTTCATTTGAATGTAGTAAAATATTCCCGAATATATTCTATGTATTTTGACGGCTTTATTATGTTTTTTCTTTATATTCAAAAAAAATAATATTATAAAATTGAAATAAATGTATTTATATACTTTTATTATAATCATACACCAAAATATATAGCAAAATATACAGCAAAATATATAGCAAAATATACAGCAAAATATACAATATACAATAAACAATATACACCAAAATAAACAATTAATCATAAAATGGAGAAACGATTGAATAAAAAAATAGAGGAATATGTTACCAATTTTAAAGATGAAATCCGAAAAAAAATAACCGAAATAAATTTTGAAGATAAACGAAAGATTGCCGAAATGGTCGAATTCGTTTATGATTACAATCGCCTTACGCTGCAACGGGACGATTTTATTAAACGAAAGCGTGTGAAAAATTCTATCCCCGTTTTGAATCGATGTATTGCGAAACGCGCAAACGGCGAACAGTGTACGCGGCGTAGGAAAGTGGAATGCGAATTCTGTGGTACTCATTCCAAGGGTACACCACACGGATTGATAACAAATACACTCAGCATCGAAGATACAATTCAGAAATTGGACGTATTCGCCGAAGATGTGAATGGAATCATTTATTATATTGATAAATTCAATAATGTTTATAAAACGGAGGATATTTTAGAAGGAAAATCGAATCCCCTAATAATCGCAAAATGTCTTAAGATAAACGGTGTATGTACAATTCCAGATTTGGATTAAACGTTATCAACCTTATCGGCTTTTGCAATTTTACGCACAATCGTTTCTTTCACCGTTTCCTCGCGATTTTCCAATATGAAGTTATTCAATTCGGTAGCTTTAGAAAGGTCGTTTGCATAAAAGGTAGACAATATATTTAGAAGTATTTTTTTTGAAATAGGTTTTTTAACATTTTTTTTAGTATATGCGATTTGTCCATCCTTGAGATCAAAACAATCTATTTCGTTTTTATGCATAACGTCCATTAAACTAGCAGATATTTTTTTCTTTTCGTTTTTGCGAGAAACCAACGCTTTCTGTAATTCTCGCATTTCATTGTCTATTTTCACCCATTCTTTCACCGTTTTTAATAATTGTTCTTTTGTTTCCATTCTTTTATAATTTATTGTTTTATTATAGTAAATAAATTATATTTATATCATAATTTGGATTAAAATTTTATCGAACGATATAATAGCTATGCAATTACAATATTTAACCCCTAATAGAAGAACGAATGGTTCACATTATGCAAATAACCAAGGTCAAATGAATAATGCGATGAATAATACGACGAATAATAATACTACGAATAACCAAGCTGTTTTATTTTCAAGATATGGCCGCAATCCAAATATCACACACAATTCTCGTGAAATTATAGCACCCACTATTAATATTGTAAATAATGCGCAAAATGCATCCACAAAAAAAATGAAATGGGGCCAACCAACATGGTTTTTATTTCATACTTTAGCTGAAAAACTGAAAACGGATGCCAGTCCTAGCGTTTTAAGAGAATTGGTAAATTTAATCATACTAATTTGCAATAATTTGCCGTGTCCTGATTGCGCCAATCACGCTTCTTCTTATATGAACGCAATTAATATCGATACGATCCGCACAAAAACGGATTTGAAAAATATGCTATACCAATTTCATAACAGCGTGAACAAAAGAAAAAATTTCCCTTTATTTCCTTATAATGAAATTGATACAAAATATTCACATGCCATTACTATAAACATAATTCGCGATTTTATGGGGCATTATGAACAGAAGAATTTTGCAAGTCGAATGGCGGCGAACAATTTCCATCGAACTAGAAGTATTGGAATTATAAAAACCTGGTTGAATGCTAATATTCAATATTTTAATTTATGATTTTTATTATGGATATTAAGCTTTATTTATTTATATTTATTAAAATGTTGGAGCGAGCCGGAACCGTTAGGTGTAGGTGAGCGACCTAACTCCGCAGACATAGTCGAAGGAGTTTGGAGTTTAGTCGCTTACCTACACCAACGTTCCTTATTCCTCTGGCTCGCTATGCTTGGAGCGAACCGGAGCGTCAGCGGAGGAGAGCGAGTGAACTCCGGAGATGTGCGACGCATATCGAAGAAGTTTGATATTTTATGAGATCATTTTGTATCATAAAATATCATTTTATATATTTGGGATAAATAACCCAAAAAATATGCCATGTCCATTCTAAATACCTACTACTAAAATAATTTGATATATTTGTTGTTATAATCCAATCGTATATTTTTTTATAAAATTCTTTGGGTAAGTTCCTTATTAAATCTTTATGTACTAAAAATTGTGCTGAACCATTATATCCATAAATAAAATCATTATTATTTGGTACTTTAGAAATTGGAATATATTTTTCAATATAATCATTATACCATAACATAAAATCATCATATACTTTGTCTCCATGAGATTTTTTTATTAAATCAGGTTTATCCCAATAACACTTATCGTTTATATTATAATACATTTCATTACTATTAACAGCTTTATTGTATTTATCAATGATTGACCCAGAATGATGCCAAGCATATTCGTCGTCGTGTATAAAAAATGTAAAATCAGGCAAGTTATCATAATAATCTATAATATATTTTAAATATACAGATGCTTCTTGACCTTTATTCACCGGAATGTTCAATGGATTATTTGGTTGTTCTTTATCGTAAATCATAACATTTATATTTTCATTATTATTTATTTTGTAAACAAAATCAACATTTTTTTTAAATCTTGAAACAACAATATTTGTTTTTGAAGCGAGCCGGACCGGTAGCGTAAGTGAGGGACCTAACTCTGGAACTTCAGTGAAGGAGTTTGATTCCATTTATATTATATACAGATGGAATAAAATGATGTGATACAAACGAGTTTAATCATATATTATGAGATTATATGGTGAATTATTATACATTAGGCTTTTTTTTAACCGATTTGCATTTATATAATCCTTTTGATGGTACACTACATACTTCATTATTACTTATGCCGCTAAAATATGTCAGATTTGACATTTGTGTCGAATCAATAATCATTGCCCAAAATGCGCCAATTATACCACCAATGATAAGTGATGCTAACATATATTCTCCCGAACTACAATTGTTTATAGTATTCCATATCATATCAGCTATAACTAATATCGGAAAAAAAATAAATGTTGCAATATTTTGGGTTTCTAATTTATAAATTCCAATAAAATACGATAAATAAGCAAGTGTATACCCTAAAACAGTTTGACTTAATGGAAAATTAGATATCGCTCCATTTTCACCTAAAGTTAACAAATTACATTTTGCATTTGCTGCTATATCAGACGATTGCGGATGTGGCGTAAACGTATTACCGATCATCATCGATGATGTACATGCAACTAATAATCCAATTAAATATATTAATCCCTTTAAATCTTGATTAAATATTGACTGTACTGTAAAATAACATACAATGATAAATGGAGCTAATCGAAAAAATAAATATAATATGTTAGCTATATTCAACTTCATTTTAATATATCTTTATATATTCATATATTAAAAATTATGATAAAATTATTTTAATGCGCATTTCAATGCATCATGGATATTTGCAACGGCAATAAATTCAATATCACTTAAATCCGAAACAGAACCATATTTTAACATATATTCATCGAAATCCGGTTTGTTTGACTCGGGATACATAAATGTTTTAATTCCGGCACGAATGCCGCCAATTATTTTCGAATCAAGCCCTCCGATCGCCGTTATTTCACCTTGTAAATTAATCTCGCCGGTAATCGCAAAATTGTTTTTAATGTGTAATTTGTTTATTAAACTGTAGATCGAAATCGTAATGGCCGCACCAGCAGATGGACCGTCTTTAGATACGGCTCCTTCCGGACAATGAATATGCAATCCTTGGTTTCTTGTATCATCAAACACTTTCAACATTTTTTTCTGGATTTCTGTTGAAGTTAAAGACCACGCTAATGTTTTTGCAACATTCATACTTTCTTTCATAACATCGCCCTGCAAACCTGTTAATTTAAGCTCCAAAAATGAAGAGGATGGGAAAAAAGATGTTTCTATTTGTATGATTCCGCCTTTTCCTAATGCATTTGCCCATAATCCGTTTATAATTCCTATTTTTGATTCCGAATGAATTTTTTTATCAGTTATTTTTTTGTATTTTTTCAAATACTTTGTTCCTAAATCAGCAATTTCTATTTTTAACGGCAATTTTAAGGTTTCTATGTTTTTTAATTGCAATAGTTCGATATTTATTTCCCCATATAAATCAAATAAAATTTCTTTTAATTTTCGAATACCAGGTTCCATCGTGTATATATCAATAATATGTTTGATTACATTATTTGATAAATCTACCACATTTTCAAACCCCATCTTTTCGTTTATTTCGGACAACAAAAAATTGTTCACTATGACTAGTTTATCAGACGAAGACAGATTATCAAATTTAATGCGATGGATTCGGTCTAATAATATGCGGTCGATTTGTTCAGGATCGTTGTATGAAAATATAAACAGCGCTTTTGATAGGTTGAACGGTATCCCGCTGAAATATTTGTCTTGGAAATCGTCGTTCTGTGTCGTATCAATCAAATGCGTAAGAATTCCGATTATTTCCTTGCCTTGTTCCGTCTTACTTACCTTGTCCAATTCATCTATATAAATGATGGGATTCATACATTTCGACTCCATCAATGTATCCACGATTTTCCCCCAATTCGAATTCACATATGTATAGTTATGCCCTTCTAAAGTCGAACCATTACATGAACCTCCTAATGCAATAAATGCAAATGGTCGCGATTTACCAAATTCGTCGTTTAAACATTTCGCCAATCCGCGTTTCGCCAAAGATGTTTTTCCAACTCCCGGCGATCCTTCAAACCCAAAACAATAACCGGATTGTTTTCCATTGATCCATTGGGCTATAATTTTTAAAATTTGATTCTTGGCGTGAGAATGTCCATAAATCGAACTATCTAATATATCTACAATTGAATCCATGGTTGTCTTTACTCCGTTTAATTCCGTTTGTAATATAATTCCTTCTTTATAATCATTGCAACTACTCGAATTTACATTTAATGTATCGAAAAAATCGCACAATGCAGTCGCTGATGTGTTTGTTTCCAAAAACGCGCAAATACTATTTTTAATATCTATTTTCGATTTCGTTGAGATATTTTCAGTTGATATAAATTCAAATTCCTTCACTAAAGTTCCGGAGTTAGGTCGCTCACCTACGCTTACCTTCGGTAGCCGGCTCGCTCCAGTCGCCGTTGCCGAAGTAGTCAAATATTTTTGGAAATTGATATTTATAATTTGAATAAGTTTTATTAAATCCGTTTTTTTTACAGGTTTTAATAATGATTCTATTTCTTTTAAAAATGGTATTTTTGTTATTTTCAGATATTCTTGTAGATGTTGCATCATTTCAGCAACCGTATATTTGTTTTTTTTTATAATTAAATTATCATTTTCAATTGTCTTCGTTTTAGATAATATTTTTTGAACAAATTTATCATTTAATATGTTGATTAATTTCAATATTGGCTCTTCTTTGAATATTCCAAACGGAATTTTAAGCAACCCTTCTAAATATTGTTTTGCTTTACTGCCTTGGTCGTCTGGTTTGCCCTTGATTTCTTTTAGTTTTGACATTGCTCGATCCTTTATATTTTCCGATACTCTCATTAAAAATATTTGTTGTTCTAACGAAACGCGATTCACGTCGTATTTATTGACAATATTTTGAGTATATTTTATAGTGTATTTCATCGAATCTTTAAATAACATTTTGATCGCCCAAGGAAAACTATTATATATAATTTTTTGTTCTTGCGAGTCGCCATTTTCGCTAGATGATGGAGTAATTAAATCATACAATAAATATGATATATATTGAATCTCATTGTCAACATTATAAATGAGTAAATGTATCAACAGGCGTCTTTGGGAAACGGTATCCATTTCTATGAATTTTTTAATTAATATATCGACTCGATTGTTTTTGACAAAATTCACGTCTACCATTAATAATATAAGTTTTTTTTGTATGTCATTGTCGCTATATATTAGAAAATCCTTCAAACTATATGAATTTACCATTCTAATCATAACATCCTTATCATTTTTCTCTATATTTTCAAGATGTTCAATGTATTGATACATTTCATTTTTACGATGAATAATATACCTATTTGTTATTAAACAATCTATTGGTATGTCATCGATTATACCGTTTATTACAACTGTTTTATTTTGATCTATATTATGAATAACGACTCTAATACCGTATATTGTATTATAAAATGATTTATTTATTTGACTGGTTGTATCTAAACACTCGAATTGGCCCAAATTCTCAATTGGAATAGTGTTTTCTGTTATTTTATCAGAACAAACATAATTATTATATTTTACAATCGTGTTTTGTAATTCTTTTTTAACAATCATATTGCACCCTATGGGTAAAACATACTGTTTAATCAAATCGAATTTCGATATTAAAATATCATTGTCTCCGCAAAGAACAACGTCTGGTCCAAAACTAATATATAGTAAATTTTCTATTTTTTGCGTACCAAAACCAGCAATAACAACAAACAATTTGTTCGTGATTATTTGTAATTTATCGATTATACTGTCAATTTCATCCGTATTTTTAATGTTTTTCCCTAAAATGTTTGATGTTTGATTAAAAAGTTCGGTTAATGAATGAACACATAAATTGATCTCACTATTACTAAATATATCGAGCTGTTTTTTATTTTGTATGGATATTATTGTTTGCTGGATAATATGATGAATATTTTCTTTCTTCTGATTAACAAACTGAATAATTGCATCTGCATTAAACTTTGTATCATCTCTGTTTGTGCCATTTTTTAATTCATAATTATCGATACCCTGTAATTCACGTTTAATACTGGTGGTTGATTGTTCCGAAAGTTTTGTTTTTTTTAAAGACATTGGTGTAAATAAATCCTTGTATTTATAATAGATATAAATTATTACGATAATAATATTCAAATGATATAAACGTTTTTGTATTTATCATATATACAATAGTCGATTTGATCAACTGATAAAAAAATAATAATAATGGGAATTCCTAGCTATTTTTCGTATATTATTAAAAATTATTCTAATATTATACGTAATTATCATTTTTTGTTTAAAAATGGTATTACATTTCAGCATCTATATATGGATTGTAATTCCATTATTTATGATGCATTTCGCTCAATCGACCCACAATTATATTCTACTATACCGGATTTGGAAGAAAAGATTGTCGAAATAGTTATCCAAAATATACAAAAATATATCGAATTGATCAAGCCTACAAAAACAGTATTTATCGCATTCGATGGTGTCGCACCTTTTGCAAAAATGGAACAACAACGCAATCGACGATATAAAAATTCGCATACTCCTTTATCCAATGGGGCTGAAAAGAGCACAATCGGATATGAGTGGAGTACGTCAAACATTACACCCGGAACTAATTTTATGCAATTGTTATCAACTCGCGTATCTAGATATTTTGAATGTTCTGAAAAACGATTCAATGTAGAACGTATGATTGTATCTACTTCGAATGAATGTGGCGAAGGAGAACATAAAATGTTTCATCATATACGATCTCAATCGATTGACCCGACTGATACTGCAGCAGTTTATGGGCTTGATTCCGATTTAATAATGCTTTCCATTTTTCATTGTAGATTATTTAAAAATTTGTATATTTTTAGAGAGGCACCGGAATTTATTAAAAGTTCTATCCCCATTCTCGAAACGCCGTCCGATAAAGCGCAAAATATGCCGTATTTTATGGATATCAGTATATTGTCGACATCAATATTGTCTGAAATGCAGTGCGGGCACCCAGATAAACAGCGAATTTACGATTACGTTTTTTTGTGTTTTTTCTTAGGAAATGATTTTTTGCCGCATTTTCCTTCTCTCAATATTCGAACCAATGGTATACAATCATTGCTTGAAATGTATCGAAAAACAGTAGGTAATCATGCGGATCGATTCTTTATAGCGAAAGATACGGGGAAAATACAGTGGCGATGGATATCGCTTTTTATTGGTGAATTGGCAAAATGCGAGCACGATTTTCTTATTTCCGAATATTCGTTGCGCGAAAAATGGAATAAACGCACATGGCTAGTCGGTACACCCGAAGAACAAGATCAAACATTGCAGAGTGTACCAGTTATTTATCGCGCAGAAGAAAAATATATATGTCCCCAAGAACGGCATTGGGAGGAACGTTATTATCGGGCGCTTTTTCATTGCGAATATACAGACGAAACGCGCAAAATGGTTAGTATGAATTATCTGGAGGGATTGGAATGGGTTTTTAAATATTATACAATCGATTGTCCACATTGGCAATGGAAATACAACTATCATTATCCACCACTTTTGAAGGATTTATATACATTTATTCCGCATTTTGATATGACATTTATTGATTCGTCGGATAAAAATAATCGCCCCTTTTCGTCAAACACTCAATTGGCGTATGTTTTGCCAAAATCACATCATTATTTATTAAATAAACAGGTTTCGCAAGTATTGGCTACACGATTTGCGCATTTGTATCCTGATCATTTTAATTTTCAATGGGCGTTTTGCAGATATTTTTGGGAAGCACACGCGTGTTTGCCGGTCATTTCTTTAGAATTGCTGAGGCGATGGGATACAACATTCGTGTTATAATGGAGCGAGCCGGATTACTTTATATATAAAGTTAGGAACTTTAGAAAATAAATTTGATTTGTTTTGTTTGTAAATCTAGATAAACATATTTTATTTATAATATATATTTATAATAAATAAAATAAAAATGGTGAGTGTTTCCGAAACTGAGACCGAAATTATTATAAAAATTCCAACTCAACCCGACATTCGGTTAGAATATATTTACAATTACGATTATATTCAATTATTAGGACTGACCGCTGTAGGAAATACAGCACAAACTCCTTCGACTACGTCTGCAGAGTTCATACCCACAGGAAGCTCACCTACGCCTAACGTTCCTTATGGCTCCGGCTTGCTCCAAAATAATGTGAATGAAAACGAAAATGAAAACAATGTAAGTCGCCCGTATCGTTATTTAGTTGATTATATATTTAATCCAGTAACAAATGCAATCGAAAAATTGGGGAGTATGATAACATCATCAGCATCGGGTGAAAATATCGTACAGTCAATTCAACCAATAGAACCAATAGAACCAATAGAACCAATAGAACCAATAGGACCAATAGAACCATTCATAACTCTGTATATAGCGAAAACGACTGACCAACCAGTAATTTTACTAGCCGATAGATTAGAAATGTTAGAAAATTCAGGTTCATCTGCTTCTATCACTACAATAGGAAATACAGGTATAGATTATTTTTTTTTAGAACGATTGACCAAAGATTTATACATTCAAATAAATTATTTAAAAAAAATGGGATTAATGTATAAAGAATTAAGAAAGGAAGATATATTAGAATTGAATGACAGATACCTAATGTTTCCAGTCTTGACGTTGTATAAGAAAGAAGATTCGCTCCCGCCAAATGTATCATCGTTAATAGATATAAATACCAAAGAGTTAGCAGCGAAAATAATTTTAACGGTAGTAAGTGGTATGTTGAAGTAAAATTCCTTCATTAAAATGTCGGGGTTCATCGCCGTACGAAGCTAACCTACACAAATATTTCGATAATAAGATTCGATAAAATGTCGATTAGATGTCATCAAAGTCGACGATATCGTTGTTATCGTGGTTATCGTTGTTGTAGTTAATGGTATTGGAGGAAGTATTGGAGGAGTGATTGATAAAAGATTCGGATTCGCAGTCATTATTGAAAACGACAAAATCGTCGTCGTTATTTTTGGAAATGGAATTGAATTCATTGAAAAGCGCCC
>Ga0114970_10002899_pt1 | contig 12775 bp, 11 predicted proteins | sample M_140205_XF_Meta_FD_87030 | JGI IMG/M metagenome (GOLD analysis project Ga0114970, IMG submission 87030) | Freshwater microbial communities from Lake Montjoie, Canada to study carbon cycling - M_140205_XF_MetaG | ecosystem: Environmental > Aquatic > Freshwater > Lake | place: Lake Montjoie... | reverse complement strand
TGTAAGGAGGGGGGAACGCCCTCCTTTCATAAAGATGATGGGGTCACCATCTGTATATTTGACTCAATCCCATAAGAACGAGCGAAATCCAGATGATTGAAATCACGAAGATCCAAGCGACTTACCCCCATTCTTTCATCTAATTCATCCATCTGTGAAAAGACAGCATCCTCCCCTCTTTTTTGAATAAATTTTTGAATGGTGACAACAGCATGATGAATCCGTTGTTTTACAAGAAGCAGATTTTGCTGACTCACCCAATTTCTTAACTCTTGATCTACCATCTTTGGATTTTTATCACAGAGTGAAAGGGCATAAAATACACGCCGACTAGGAACCATCTGGTGCAGGAAGGAAGAAGAACTTGGTGAATGTTTACTTTGGTAAAAAAAACTGAAACTATGGTCAATTAATACCATTTGTCCATCTTCTTGAATCAGATAATTATCAATGTTTCGATCTATGTTGCTAATGATCCAATCAAAAAGCCGAATGTTTCCATCTTCAAGTGCTCGACCTCGGTGTTTTGCCCATCGGAAACTGGCTTTTGGGTTTTTAGCTTGATTCATAAAACGCGCCTGGGTGGCGGGTTCTACAAAATACTGCAGCGAACCAACCCCATCTGTGAGATGGACTTCTTTGGTGATGGGTACATAATTTAAATTTAATAGGCGATCGATTCGATACGCAGCTATTTCATGCTTATATCGAGCCAATTTATCTCCGATCCATTCCAAAACACCGCGATATGGAGCTCCCGGTTTTACAATGGGTTTGTATACACCTCGAATCCCAAATGGATACGTAACTAGCTTCGTAATGGTAACGCCACCACCAAGCGGGCCAATGCTTTTCACCTCGGAGTCTGCACAAGCGCTGGTAGAAATCCATTCCTCAAGTCCATCTGCTTGTTTCAAAAACCCAAGATTTCGCAATCGCCAAAATGCCTTTAAATAAAGACCATCTATCAAAAACTGGATGGTCTTCACATCATTCGCATGGAATTTTTTGATCAGAGCGAACTGAGTCTCGGTAATTTGGGGAATCTGCGACATGTCGAAACCCATTTTTTTCCATTCTCGTTGAATCCACTCTCTTTCTTTTAAAGAAGGAAAATTTTTCAAACTCTTTAGAATGGAGGGATTTTCGCTCACAGTTTGCTGAAAATAAGAGCGGATTTTTTTACCGAGTTCGTCTACTGCTAACAAAAAATCATCTCTTTCAATATCAAAAGCGTGTCCTTCAATGAGCCCTTTCATTTTCTTTGAAAGTAAAATCAATCCTGGATACGTAGATGCATGTTCCAAATAGCTAGTTTGATACGCAGTAAAATATTTCGTGATATTTTGTTTTTGATAAATATTTTGAATTAAACGATTGAAGTCTGTATTTGTTATGAGAGATGGGTTTAGCTCGCCTTTTTCAAACATGTTTTCTGCAAGTTCTTTATGAAATTCTGCGGTTGTTTTGGAGAATTTCTCTCGCAAGGAATCGACTATCGGTTTGAGTTTTTTAAATAAGTCTTCTTTGTTAGAAGATGAATCATTGTTGTGAATCTTTCTTAGCCTGTTTTCAATATGATCAAGAATGAATGGTTTATATGTTTTGCATATGGGTTTAAACTCTTTATCCTGACAAATATGTCGATATAACATCAAACTCTTATCCTGGGGGATGGATGCCTTTTTCCCGTGATAAACGGTGAAAACATCTTGGTTTTGTGTATACAGCTGGAGATATACATCTAGCAGAGATTCAGCTTCATATAATCCAATTGGATTGACCTTTTCAGAAGGTGCTGCATATCCAACCTGAATAATTTCCAAATAGAAAAACAGCCAGAAAAGTGGGCGGTGCATATCCACCTCCTTCTATCTTTGTTTGATTGATGTCATTCGAATATTTCACGAGACATTGGTTGTTTTCAATCAGATTGTAGAAGTAAGGGGAAAATAAGAATCAGATTATGAATGGCACTGGAGGCATATATGGATAAGTGTGTATCTCTTTTTCTGGAGGGCGTTTCTCCCTCCAGACCTCCCCCCTAGCAAGGAGGGGTTTGGGGAAAAACTATTTACTTAACCACAAAAAAACTTCCTGGTTTCCACTTCGTCCTTTCGGACGAGCCAGCGCACTACCCAATTTTTTCCATTCAAAGCAAGCAAAAGCTTTCTCTACTTGGACTACAGCTCGTGCAATGTCCGCCTCCTCGATGACCACGCCCCCATCGGGGATGGCACTTCGCTCCAGTTCAAACTGGGGTTTGACCAAGAGCAAGAGCTGCGTATCAGGACCGGCTACCCCTGCAATATCAGATGCCAATTGGGCCAAAGAAACAAAGCTCATATCAGCCACCACCCAGTCGAGAGGGGGATGGTCCTTCGCCGCAAACACACGGATGTCCGTTTGTTCTCGTACAACCACGCGAGGGTCTTGTCGTAGACGCCAATCCAGTTGGTTATAGCCCACATCGAGGGCAATGACTTGCTTTGCCCCGTGGAGGAGCAGGCATTGGGTGAATCCGCCTGTGGAGGCACCAATATCGAGACATTGGCTTCCTAGAATTTTAGCGGAGAGTCCGAAGTCGGAGAGGGCAGCTTCCAATTTTTCTCCTCCTCGACCGACAAAACGAGAGAGGGTACCTTTGAGGCGCAGTTCTACTTCTTCTCCAAAACATGCCGAGGCATCGTCGATGCGTTGGTCATCTACAAGTACCACACCGCTCATGATGAGGGCTTTGGCTTGAGGTAAGGATTCAGCCAATCCACGTGTTATTAGTAAGGAATCTACTCTGATTTTCTTTTTTTTCATGGTACACTCACCGTAATTGATTCACCCACATTCTGAATATACGAGGACTCTATGCCATACCTCGACAAGCTGTCCGAGCTTTCCGCCTATGGGAAGTCTCAGCACACCCCAGGTCTTGCTCACGGGATTATCTCGAGCTTTCTAAACGAAGATGCCCGCCTGCAAGTTGCCATTGATCAAGCCTACCATTTGCATCACCAGTTGCGCGAGACAGAGGAGGCCGTCCTGCGCTTGCCGGAGGAAGAACAGGTCACCCATCTCCAGTCAGGATTTGTGAACTTTTACAATCCAGTGACGGTGAATCCCTATGTGGCCTTGGCGGCCAATGGGCCTTGGATGGTCACTACCTATGGGGCTGTGCTGTATGATACCGGCGGATACGGCATGCTGGGCTTTGGGCATGCTCCAGATGCGATTACGGCGGCGTTGCGGCCCAGCCACGTAATGGCCAATATCATGACGGCGAATTTTGCGCAAAAGTATTTTATCGAAGCCTTGCGAAGGGAGATTGGGCACACCCGACAGGGGGGATGTCCTTTCTCTCGGTTTTTGTCCATGAACTCGGGTTCTGAGGCGGTTACGGTGGCCCTTCGCATTTCAGACCTTTTTGCCAAAAAAGCCATTGCGGAAAGAAAGAAGAAATCGGCTTGTTTTCTTTCCATTACGGGGAGTTTCCATGGAAGAACGGAGCGTCCGGCCCAGGCCTCGGGATCGACCTTGGAGAAATACAAGCAATATCTCTGGTCTTTCTCTCAACAAGAAAATTTGGTATGTGTCCCGTCCAACGATCGGGAGGCATTAGAAAACGCTTTTCATCATGCGGAGGCCGAAGGGGTACATTTTGAGAGTATGCTCCTTGAACCTGTGATGGGGGAGGGGAGTCCAGGGGAAGCACTTACGCCGGCTTACTATGAGTTGGCTAGGCACCTGACGGCCAAGCATGGCTCCCTGCTTATCGCGGATTCTATCCAAGCGGGGCTTCGAGCCCATGGCGTGTTGAGTATTGTGGACTATCCGGGATTTACGGAGTTGGCGGCTCCAGATATGGAGACGTATTCTAAAGCATTGAATGCGGGGCAATTTCCTCTCTCGGTATTGGCCATGTCGGAAGCGGTGGCAGAGGCATATGTGGAGGGGTTGTATGGCAATACCATGACAGCCAATCCACGTGGGCTCGAGATTGGAGCGGCTGTCTTGGCTCAAGTCACATCGGGCTTGCGAGCCAACATTCGTAGCATGGGAGACTATGCTGTGAAGTGCTTTCAAGCACTGGCAGAAGAGTATCCCCATGTGGTGGAACATGTACAGGGGACAGGGCTCTTGTTTTCCGTGGCGCTTCGCCCGGAGAAGGCTCGCGTTGTAGGGGCAAATGGTGTAGAGAGGTTCATGCGGCGGCATGGCGTGGGTGTGATTCATGGAGGGAAAAATGCCCTTCGTTTTACGCCTGTGTTTGATCTGAATCAAAAAGAAGTGGATCTTTTGGTCACCGGGGTACGGGGTGCGCTGGAGGCCATGGAAAAAGGGGAGTCATTTACGTGAGTATATTGTGGATCTTTGTAGCGGTGAAAACCCTCAAGCAGATATGGGAAAGTTATCTGGCTGCCCTCAATCGACGGTATTATGAAAACCGAGGGCGACAGGTGGAGGCCTGTGAACGATTGAACATTACGCCAGAGGATTTCCAAAAAACCCTCGCTTACTCTCGCGATAAGTATCGGTTTGGCATGAGTGCGGGTTGGATTCAATGGATTGTGGGCGTGGGCTTTATTGCCGGTGGAGGGTTAGGCGCGGTAGAGACCATCGCCAAGGCGTTCTGTCGCAATTGGTGGGGGGGAGACTGTGCGCTGGGCACCGGGCTGCTGTTTTTCGGCATCTTGGGCTTTTTGTCTATGGGGCTTTCGCTGCCGTTCTCCTATTGGAATACCTTTTGGTTGGAAGAGAAACACGGGTTCAATCGACAGACGCCCATGGGTTTCTGGTTGGATCAACTCAAAGGCATGTTGGTGGCCATCGTATTAGGGGGACTTCTTCTTTCCGGGCTCCTAGCCGTGATGACACGGGAAGGCTGGTGGATTTGGGCTTGGGGGGTTATGAGTGGGTTTAGTTTATTGGCCATGTGGATTTATCCCACCTTCTTGGCACCATTATTTAATACCTTCTCGCCGTTGCAGGCGGGACCGTTGCGAGAGGCCATTTTTTCCTTGGCTGAGCGAGTGGGGTTTCAGGCCTCGGGTCTTTTTGTGATGGATGCTTCTCGACGGAGTAGTCATGGGAACGCATATTTTACGGGGCTCTTTGGCAAGAAACGCATCGTGCTCTTTGATACGTTACTAAAAGATTTGGACCAGCAGGAAGTGGTGGCGGTGTTGGCCCATGAGTTGGGGCATTTTAAGTTGCATCATGTGCGGTATGGATTGATTCGAAGTCTTGCCATGACGGGGGGACTTTTCTTTTTGATGAGTCGCGTGTGGCAGTGGGATTCTTTTTATCAGGCGTTTTATTTAAGCGGCGTGAGTAACTATGGCGCGCTGTTGGTTTTTTCTTTGTGGTTTGGCGTAATTGATATTTTTCTCACACCCATGGAAAGTTGGCTCTCTCGGAAAAATGAATTTGCCGCCGATGCATTTGCTGCGCGGTATGTTCCCGCGGCCCAAGATTTGCGCTCTGCCTTATTGAAGCTGCGCGAGTCGAATCATGCGATGCCCATTTCTCATCCGTGGTTCTCTTTCTTCTACTATTCGCACCCGCCTCTTCTCGAAAGATTGCGCGCACTGCCTACCCACAAATTTTAACAACCTCCTAATTTTTTTTGGGAAAAATTCAAATTTTGTAGATATTTATATTAAAATTAGGTAAACGGGTTGTGAGCGTTTTTTGAAGCCTTCGAATCACTCTTCTCACAATAGTGGAGGAACCACGCTATGACTAAGGCCCCACCCAAGCTCACTAAAATCCAATCCAAGGCACTTGACTTTATCCGGTCATCTCTCGAGAGATCTGGTACTGCGCCTACGTTGCGAGAGTTGTGTGCACACATGGGTTACTCTGCCATCGGCTCTGCCCAGGATTTGGTTGCTGCATTGAGAAGAAAGGGATTTTTGCATACGCCTGATAAGCAATCGGCAAGATCCTTGGTGCTCACGCAGAAGGCCATTGCGTTGCATGAGCCTACGCACCAAAGCACGGACACCACTTATGTGGTGCATTGTTTGGAGCGTTTGTCATCCGGCAATCCTTTTGAGTCCGAAGAGGAGCGTGTAGGTACGTTGCGCATTTCCATCGGAATGTTTCAACGTCCGTATCCAGCGCCAGAGAAGTTGTTTGCCTTTAAGTCAAGCGATGAGAGCATGGTGGATGTGGGTATTTTGAGTGGAGATTGGCTCCTGGTAAATCATCAAGGTGATGCAGAGCCCGGGGACACCGTGCTGGTACAGCTGGATGAGGAAGTGGTCATTCGCAAGTTGTTCCAAGATCGCAATGGCTGGTACTTGCGTTCTGAAAATGTGGCTTTTCCCATTATTCGGTCTAAAGAAGACGAAAGTTTTCATATCGTCGGTAAAGTGCTTGCCGTTCAACGTGTGATCAGCTAAGTCCCCTCTCCCCCTGCCTGGGAGGAAATTTCCAATTCAAAATCTCCTTATTTTCACTCTCTCCCTAATTTATCTGGCTCGTGGTAAAATCAAAGAAACTATTGCGGGTACTTTAGGGGGGAGGTCTGGAGGGGGGAACGCCCTCCAGAAGAAAAGAAAAATAAGGAGAAAGTATGAAATTTCGATGGCTTCTATTATCAGCTTTTTTATGCCTGTCTATGTGCAAAAAGCCAAGCGCAGCCTCCATATCCCCACCTCCAGCCGCGCCTGTGAGCTCCACGGCAAGCGGAGCGTTGGATAATGGGGGAAGCTGTGTACAGCCGTTGGCATTGGTCACCACGCCATTGACTCCAGCTCAACTGACGTGGGCTCCCTTTACCTCCACGGATACAGACACGAGTACGGGGGGGGCTTCCACCTCCGACGCTGCAACTTCTACCTCCGTTTCTCCGGTGGTAAGTACGATTTTCTACGGGACCCACTCGGTGTTATCTCTTATCGCGCAGTTTAGCGGGGCGTTATTGAAATATCGAATTTCGAGCATCAGTGAGTCCAACCCTTCGGCTACCTTGGTACAACAAAGTGATGGGAGTATGTGTGCGACCTTGGTGACGGGGACGAGCAATACGGGGTTTGTGGAAATCCCCACCCTTTGTGCCAACTCGGTATACAACATCTATTTATCTAGCTGCAACGATGATGGGGTTACCTGTGGGGCTGAAACCTTGGCAGCGGGTTCTCCCTATTTGCAAGATGCCAATCGGGAGCCGGGGGTACAGTCGAATCTGTTGGCCTCATCAGCGACGACTGCCCAAGCCGATGCTTTGGCTTTGGAAGCCTATGATGAGATTATCGCTTATTACAATGCCAACCATGCTATCCCCAATCCAACCCCTACGGAGGCGCAGTTGTTGACCATGGCCACCAATGTGAAGAACATGGGGCCTAATTTATACATCGCCTCCACCGCTGCCAATTTTCAAACCACCCTGGGTACGGTATCTGCTAATTTGCAGCTAGCTGGGAGCGCGCCGACCCGTGCTTCTTCGGCTACCTCCGGGACCACCGATAGCAATGGATGTTTGAAGGATGCGCTGCCTCCGCCGGTCACCAACATTAGGGCGACAACTACGACGTCGTCTGTGGCACAATCTTCCACAACTACGACGGCAGGAACCACTTCGAGCATGCTGGAGGAAGAAACCACTACGGCAGAAACCACTACGGCAGGAAGCGGGGGGGGAGGAGGATATAGTGCGAGTCAAAAAGCTCAGCAAGGGCTGGGAATTACCTTTCTGCTGGTGGGGACATTGGGCGTGGTTGCCATTGTGGCAGCCTCGAAATCACCTAACACTAGGAGAACTACAGGGGAGGGCTTTTTTAAAAATGTGAGTTCAACCGTGCGTGCGGGAGCTGTGAAGGTTGGGAACAAATTGGGCATTGAACAAGGTAAAAGTCCTTTCCACAAAAACAATGAAGCTAAAAGAAATATAAAAGGCATTGTGGCTGTGGTTGGGGTCGCTGCATTGGTCCTGGTCGGTGCCATTCTGACGGGAACGGGGTTTAGCTTGGCAGGAGAGGATGCCTCAGTCCCTCTCTTGAATAAGCTAGATACTCTTGTCACCCAGACAAGTGAGATCAATGACAGCTTATCGGCTCAACTGAGCAGCCTGCCTGCGCCAAGCGCCACCTTGGGTACGGCAAAATAGGGTGTACGACGGGGAAGGGAGAGGAGACGCATGAGGAAACCCATCGAGTACATTTGCTTGGCCCTTCTGTGGCTTGCGGCTTGTAAAAGCGCGCGCACGACTCCTAGCATCCAAATTCCCATTGCCCAGGATTTCTCCCCCGATGGGAGCTCGTGTTTGAAGCCCTTGGCTTTGGAGCTCGTGCCTACGCCTTCGGCTGACTTGCAAGTGGCTCCTTGGACCGATGACAACGGGAACCCAGAACCTTACGTGCAGACCTTTACCCAAGGGAACTTTAGCATGCTTGCGATCTACGCAGATTTGCAGCAGGCCAATTATTTACAGTATCGGGTCGTACCGGTGAGTCATAGTTCGAGTTCGGGGTCGTCAGAGTGTATGAATGGGACTCAGGGGACGTCTCCCTTGGGGGCTGTGTACTTACCTACCTTGTGTCCTGGGGTGTACCAGGTGTTTTTGCAGGGATGTGCGGATCCATTGCAGCAGGCGGGCGGCGATGCGGTGTGCGGGGCGGAGCAGGTGGTGCCGGGGTATTTTTCCCAGGCGGTGGGTGTAGATCCAGAGCAGGCAGCCCAGTTGCAGACGGCCCAGAGTCTGCAAGCCCAAGTGATGGAAAAAGCGGGCTCTCTATATGAGCTGATGTGGAATACCAAAAACCAACTGAGGGATAAATCTTCCTTGACCCCCCAGGAGGAGCAACTTCTCGCGTTGGCGGAGCAGGTAGTATCCACGGGAAAGTCCCAGTATGCGGTACAGGTCTGGGCCAATTTTGAGAACGCAGCGGCTCAGGGGCCCCAAACAGTGGAAAGTCTGGGGCTGGCAGGTGATACGAAAAGTAGTACAGGAAGCACCACGCCGAGCATATGCCAAAAGGGATTGGACACAATCCCAGGTCCTACCAAAGTCGATACGCTCACCAAGACCAGCTCCTCCACGAAGACAACAACGCCCGATGACAGCACTCACTCGGATCCGAGGGTAAGTGCTTCAGGTGGGGGGACTGCGAGCAGCAGCGATTCTGGGAGTAGTACGGTGAAAACAGCGGGAATTGTTGTGTTGAGCTGTGGGGTAGTATTGTTGGCTGGTGCGGTGATTGTGGGGGGGTATGCGGCCGCTGGTGGGAAACTGGAGGCAAAAAGGACAGCATATAAGGCGATTATTGCAGATCAGGAGCTTAAGGAAGCCTATGCGCTTTATAAAAAGAGTCCTGGAAATTACAGAGATATTAATGTCTTAAAAGAAAAATTTGAGAAAGTAGCAAAAGAATTTGCAATAGAGGCTCAACGCACAGTGCCCGTCGCCGCTGTGCAACCAGCTGCCATAGAAGTTAAACCAGCTAGCGTAGAAGTTAAACCAAGCCCCTACCAGTTTGAGCCCAATAATGTAGATTCTAAAGATTTTGCTAAACGTATTGGGGAGGGGAAACTTAGTCTTACTGGTGCCATGGATCGTTACTTGCGTGCAACGGTTACCCCTGTAGACGGCCGTGAAATTCGTAGTTATAGGAGCGAAGTTTCGAAGGCCATCCATGAAACCGTATTGAATCATACAGCCAAGAGTGGACGTGTGATTCGAGTGGCCATTGCAGGTGCCGCCGCCATATTAGTGGGGGTTTTGATGGCGGTTAGTGGGTCGGGGGGCTTTGGGCTGGCAGGGGAAGAGGATCGGGTCACCCCCATTTTGACCCAAGCTGGGCAAACTGCGGCGGAAATCCAAGAACTCTTCGCCAATTATCATCAAGCCTTATCTGGGATATAATCCAAAACTCGATTGACACCTTCCCTCTTTTTAGATACCTTATGGCTTCTCTCAGCGGGGGAGTAGTTAAGTTGGTTATAACGCCGGCTTGTCACGCCGGAGGCCGCGGGTTCAAGTCCCGTCTCTCCCGCCATCTTCTTGATAATCCGTACTTTTTTCCTCATATGTGACAAAATCCCTAAACGGTGTGGCGATGTGAATCTCCACCTGGTTATTGTCCTTCACGACAACAGCTGGAACGATCTTTTCAACGATGGATCGTTGCATGGCTGGAGCAAGGCGCTCAAAGCCATCATCTAAGTAAGTTTTAATCCCATCGCGAAGACTCACAAGCCCACGCTGGCTAAGAAATGCTTGTTTCCGCTCTTGAAGACTACCCAACTCTCCTTCGATTCTTGAACGTTCATTTGATGTTTCTTGAAGCTGCCTTTTTAGCCATGCGGAGTAGGTGGGGTCATCAAGTTGGGCAGCACTGAAATGCTGGAGCAACTTTTTTTCATCACGTGTGATTTCTGAAAGTGCTTTGTCTAACTGGCTAATGCGTGCATCAATCTCGGGTATCATGCCCTGCAGTTTTGTAAAACCATCCTTGATAATCTTTTGATATTGCTCGTGTGACCCGAGATGTTCTTTGACTTTGTCGCGAATCAATTTGTCGATGACATTACAAGCCAAGCGTAACTTTCGCTCCTTATTGTAATAGTAACGATATTGGCGGTCTTTCCCCGGTTGTCCACCAAATTTGCTGCCATCCTCGGAGACTAAGACTCCAGAAAGCAGATAGATAAAGTTGTCTGCCCCGGAACGTTTTCGGTGATCATAGTTATCTTGGAGTTTTTCAACCACTTGATTGAGTAATGCCTCATCGAGAAGCGGACCATGAGGAAGCTCTACCTCACGATAGCGTCGGTTCTCAGGCAGTAGCTCCTGATCACGTTCTTTGTTTTCACGGTTAGCAGGCCAGAGTCCTCGGTACCGCCAGCGGGCGTTTTCAAGCATAATTGTGATGGAGTGCATGGTAAGAGGCTGACCACGTTTGCCGCGCAGTCCTCTCCGGGAAGCCTCCTCGATTAACTTGGCTTTGCTATTAACCTCAAGAAAAAGGCGAAATAGTGTTTCAACACGGACAAGTTCTTCATTATTCCGGACAAAATGTCCGGCTACTTTTGAATCACGATCGAGCCCTAAAATTTCCCCGCCTCCGTTGATTTTCCCATCGTTAAGCAAACGAGTTAAAGCATTTTCTCGCACCCGCATACTGGTCATCTCACGTTCAAATTGGGCTAAAGCCACCAAAATGACGACAATGACGCGACCAAATGGAGTCGAAGTATCGAGGTCAAGTCCAATAATAATCAAATCTACTTCGTGGTTTTGGCAGTGAGAAACCAAGTCAAGGAAATCGGCTACAGATCGGCTTAGGCGGCTCAACTCGCTAGCAATAATAAAATCCACGGAACCGGAAGCTACCAACTTCCACATTTTTTGGTAGCCTGGTCGGTTCACATTCTTTGCCGAAAATCCTTCATCCGAAATATGCTCAACGAGCTTGTATTCAAGTCCAGATTTTTGCGAAAGGTATTTGGCGTGGTCTTGGCAGCGAATTTTCTGGGCGACAGGAGAGGCATCTTCACGAACGGAGCCGGACGAATCAAGCATCTGATTTATTGTGCTCACGCGCCCATAGGATAGACCATTAAGCTTTCGCTTTCCTCCTGTTGCTCTACCCATAAGTCACTCTCCCAATTCGACAAGTATTGGTTGTTAATCGCTTCTGTAAGCATTCGGACAACCTTAAAAGCTTCGTCCTCGGCAATTTGCACATAGACTGTCCGGGTCTGCAAAGGGCCCTTGCCTATCTGCATGGATCGGAATGTTTCCCTTTGTTTCTTAGCTTGTTTTTTTCTTTTAAAATGAAGCCGCTTAGAGCGGGAAACACACAATTTGCAAATGGAATGGCGTCCAAAAAGCCCCCCAGACTTGAGGTGGTATTCCTCGAGAGGCTTCTCGCAAAGACACTTTTTGCATGACTTTGTCTGCATGATTACCTCATTTTTAATTGGGAAATTAGAGAAGTAGGGTAGTAAGGAATCAGTTAAATAAGTTACCTTCAAAAACTACTTCGCAGCCCCTTGAGGCCATTCGTTCTAGGAGTAAATTGATAGGAGGTGACCCTTATAAGAATCGAGAAGAAAAAATTCCAGAAGGATGTTATAGAAAAGCAGATATTGGGTATCGCGGTGGTTACCGAGGTCAAGAAAGGGTTGTATATACGGAAGATGGAAAGATGGTTTATTTGACAAACGATCATTATTCTGATTTTTGGGAGGTCGAATGATTCAGATTCAGTTAGAAGGAGATAAAATAACCAATGAACAGTTATTTCACGAATTATTGGCAAAAAAAATGCATTTTCCTGATTATTATGGAAAGAATCTGGATGCCTTGGAGGAGTGTTTAACTGATTTTCTGATTTCATACCCCAATGAAGATATTCTGATTGAATGGACTCATCATGAGGAGTCGAAAAAAAATATTGGGAAAGAAAGATTCGAAAAAATTTTGGAAGTGATTGAACAATGTAGAACTGAATGGAAGCCAGACTTGCAAATTACTCTTTGCTAGACTCAATGATTCTTCGAATCATCTCAGGATGCCATTTTCTACATCTATTCTTCGTTGGAACTCCCATATCACAGAGAATTTCACAGATCCTCCTATAGGTAAGTCCTTGATCTCTATATATTAAAAGTTCAGACTTTCTCTTATTGGAGAGCCTGATTTATGCTTAGAGGCTGTTTGAAAAGTCTCCAATAATCTGATTTACTGTGGGATATCCATTTTCGGCGGACATTATGCGACAGAAATCATATCCATCAGACATGAGCGATGAACAATGGCAGGAAATAC
>Ga0114970_10002896_pt1 | contig 12784 bp, 15 predicted proteins | sample M_140205_XF_Meta_FD_87030 | JGI IMG/M metagenome (GOLD analysis project Ga0114970, IMG submission 87030) | Freshwater microbial communities from Lake Montjoie, Canada to study carbon cycling - M_140205_XF_MetaG | ecosystem: Environmental > Aquatic > Freshwater > Lake | place: Lake Montjoie... | reverse complement strand
CGGCGTCAGGTCGCGCAGCGCCTGGTTGAGGTTCTCCGCGATCAGCGGGCAGACGTCCACGCAGTGCACGTAGAGGAAGGCGATCACCACCGTGGTGCCGCGCAGCGACGATCATCGCCTGGCTGGGCGTTCTGGTGGGTGCGGGGCGGCGCACGAAGCGCGATTGTGGCACGCACTTCGGGACCATGCCTCGGCAGATGATGGCTGCGGCTGGGGTTGCCCCCCGGCCGCGCCGTCATTCCGCCCCGATCATCGGCGCGGGCTCGAGGAGCCCGCGCACTCCGTGCTTGCCTAGCCTCTGAGCAGGCTGAGCACACCCTGTGACGACTGGTTGGCCTGCGCGAGCATTGCCGTGCCGGCCTGCTGGAGGATGTTCAGCTTCGTGAAGTTGACCATCTCCTTGGCCATGTCCACGTCGCGGATGCGGCTCTCGGCGGCCTGCGTGTTCTCCTGCAGGGTGCCGAGGTTGTTGATGGTGTGCTCCAGGCGATTCTGCACCGCGCCGAAGGTCGAGCGTGCCGTCGAGATGTTCTCGATCGCCGCGTCGATGCTCGTCAGGCTGATCGTGCCGGTGAAGTTGAAGATCTCGGAATCGACCTTCTGGCTGCCGCCCGTGCCATACAGCTGGACGCCAGTCACGCTGAGCGTCTGGCCGCTGTCGGCACCGATCTGGAACGTGATCGTCGACGCGCCGGTGAGCAGGGTGATGCCGTTGAACTTGGTGTCGGAGCCGATGCGGTCGACCTCGGCCCGGAGCTGGTCGACCTCGTCCGTGATCGCGGCCTTGTCGGAGTCCGACAGGGTGCCGTTGTTGAACTGCACCCCGAGATCGCGGACGCGCTGGAGCATCGAGTGGACTTCGGCCATCGCGCCTTCAGCGGTCTGCACGGGCGAGATGGCGTCCTGGGCGTTGCGGCCGGCCTGGTCGAGGCCCGAAACCTGGGCGCGGAGCTTCGACGAGATGGCAAGACCCGCGGCATCATCGGATGCGCGGTTGATACGGAAGCCGCTGGAGAGCTTCTCCATCGACTTGGCCTGCAGGTCAGACGTGTTCGTGAGCTGCCGGTGGGCGTTGAACGCCTCGAGGTTATTTTGAATGCGGAGTGACAAGGGGACGTTTCCTTTCCAACTAGGAGCGGGGCGGCGCCTTCGCGGAGGGGAGATCCTTGATGTTCGTCCGCGCGGCAGCCCTGTTCTCTTCCTTCACAGCGTCCCAGATCTCATGACGATAGATCGGGACCTCTGCGGGTGCCTCGATACCGATACGAACAGTCGATCCGGAGATTTCCATGACCGTTATGGTCACGTCGTCGCCCAGACAGATCCGTTCACCGGCCTTGCGCGTGATGACGAGCATCGGGTTCCTCCCTTACGCGACTACCGCCGCCACGGGGACGGCGTTGGTCGCGGGCTGGACGTCGGGCAGCTCCACCTCGGAAAAGAGGGGCTGCCGAACGTTATACCCGCCGATCTCATTGATGAACTGGCCACCGATGCGCTTCTCCGAGTGGATGACGATCGGACCGACCAGGTTGACGGAGAAATCTGCCAGCGAATCACTGGCCCGGACGACACAGAAGACGGCCACGTGCTCGGGCGACTCGATGCCCAGCTTTGCGGTGTCCTCGTCGGAGACCTTCACCTCGTAGTCGATGAAGAACGTCCACGGATTCGTCATGGGAAGGGCGAGATCCGCGTCGTCGAGCGAGTGAAGCCAGTAGAACGGACCATCGTCATGCGCGAGCAGCACCCAGTGCTCTCCCGGCATTCCGATGAGTCCATCCGGAAACGTGAGGACCGCGTCGTCGCGGACATCGATGTTTCCGAATCTCGTGCTTTCCAGTTGCATTCGGCCTCCTTCGGCGCTATCTCAGAAAGTCGAGCAGGGACGATTGGACGATCTGTGAACCCGCCTTTAGAGCCGCCTGGTAGACGGCCTGTTGCGTCGAGAAGTCGACATAGGTCTTTGCCATGTCGGCGTCCTCGGTCTTCGACAGGAGGTCGGTCTGTGTTTGCTCGACCTCCTGCAGCCTCGATGTGGCGGTATCGAGACGTGTTTGCCGCGCGCCAACCTGCGCGCGAATATTGATGACCGCGTCCTGCGCGCTCAAGAGCGACGTCAGGTCGGTGGTCTGGAGCGAGGCGGTGTCGCCCGCGTCGAGGTGCGTGATCGCGTCACGCAGGCTCTTCAGCAGGCCCGCGGTGGAGTCGCCGATGACGGCGCTGCCGGCCTCGTTCAGGTCGATCTGCACGCCCGGGCCGATCTCGCGCTTGATCGTGTCGGTGTTGCCGGCGTAGGTGTCGCTGGCGCCGAGCGCGTACGGCTTGGTGGTCGTGGCGGAGCCGGCGAAGATGTAGCGGCCGGCAATCTGGGTGTTCGCCTCGGACTTGATCGAGTCGACCATCTGCGTGAGCTCGGCCACGATCGCGCTGCGACCGCCCGGGCCATTCGTCTCGTTGGCGCCCTGCAGCACGAGGTCGCGGGCGCGCAGCACGTAGTCAGAGATGTGCCCGAGCGTGGAATCGGTCACCGAGTGCCAGCTCGTGGCGTCGCTGACGTTGCGCTGGTACTGCTGGTTCGAGACGAGGTCGTTGCGCAGCTGCAGCGCGCGGCTGACCGCGTACGGATTGTCCGAGGCGCTCGTCAGCTCCTTGCCGGACGAGAGCTTCTGCTGCAGCGCGGCGACCTTGGCCGAGGCGTTCTGGATGTCGGCGAGCACGACCGACGAGGTCATGCCGGAGGTCACGCGGAGCGTCACAGCCCGGCCCTGCCGGTGCGGGTGATGATCAGTTCGAGCATGTCGTCCATCGTGTTGAGGGCACGCGAGGCGGCCTGGAAGCCGCGCTGGAACTTGATGAGGTTCGTCATCTCCTCGTCGAGGGAGACGCCGGACACCGACTGGCGGCGCGCGTCGAGCGTGCTCGCGAGGGCCGTCGAGTTGGCGAGCTCGCGGGTCGACTCCTGCGTGTCAGAGCCGATCTTGGTGACGAGAGAGACGTAGCTGCCCGCGATCGTCGGGTCGCTGATCAGGTTGGCGATGGCGATCGCGTTGCTGCCGTTGCCCGCCTGGGCGCCGATCGAGGACGGCGCCGTGTCGCTCGCGGCGATCAGGCTCGTATCGCCGGCGATGGCGGCGCTGAGGCCGAGCGTCGACGCCTCGCTGCCCGCGGTGTAGGTGAAGAAGCTGCCGCCGGGAGCGCCGGTCGCGAGGTCGTAGCCGAGCGCGTGCTGCGTGTTGACCTTGTCGGCGAGCGACTTGGCGACGCTGTTCAGCTGCGTGAGGTAGCCGGGCAGCGTCGTGTCGCGCAGCTCGACGAGCGCGGCGAGCTTGCCGGAGGTGAGGCTCGTGAAGTCGGACTCGACGAGCGTCGTCGCGGACGAGCCGGAGACGAGCGCTGCGCCGCCGACGGTGACGTCGGTCGTGCCGTTCGCGTTCTCCGTCCAGCTGACGTTGGTGAAGGTGCCGAGCTGGTCGAGCAGCGTGTCACGCTGGTCGAGCAGGTCGTTCGGCTGGTTACCGGTGGTGATCGCGGCCGTGATCGTCGCGTTGAGCGTGGCGATGCGCTGACCGATCGAGTTGATCTGCGAGATCGTGTCGGTGACGGCGAGGCCGGTCTGGCTGGTGACGACGCCGATCTGGCCGGAGAGGTCGCGGAAGCCGGTTGACAGGGCCTGCGCGTTCTGGGCCAGCGCGGCGCGGCTGGCGCCGTCCTCGGGCGAGTTGGCGACGTCCTGCCAGGAGGAGAAGAACTTGGAGAGCAGCGAGTTGAGGCCGTTAGTACCGGGCTCGCTGAGCGCCCCGGTGATCTGCTGCAGCCCGTCCTGGCGCGCCTGGGCATAGCCCGTCTTCATGGTCTGGGCGCGCAGCTGGATGTCGATGAAGTTGTCGCGCACGCGCTGGTAGCCCTGCACGTCGACGCCTGCCCCGACGAGGCCCTTGCCCGTGTCGTAGGGCGAGCTGGCGACGAGCTCGGCCTTCTGCCGCGTGAAGCCAGCGGTGCCGGCGTTCGTGATGTTGTGCGAGGTGACCTCGAGGGCACGCTGCTGCGCGAGGATGCCGCGCAGTGCCGTCTCGACACCGAAGAAGGTTGAGGCCATCGCTAGACCCTCGCGTCCACGGTTGCGTACTTCGGCGCGGACGAGGCGAAGCCGCCGCCCATCGAGTAGCCGCCCTGAGGCGTGCCCGAGACGGCCCGGATCAGGTGCTCGAGGAAGGAGAGCTCCTGGCGGATCAGGATCTTGTTCTGCTGGTGCACCTGCGAGATCTCGGAGAGCAAGCCCTTGAGCTCGGCGCTCAGGCTGCGCGCCTCGCCGGCCTCGTGGGCGGGGATGTCCGCCAGGAGGTCTTCGAGGTGCAGAGCCTCGGGGGAGACACCGATCCGGTTGCCGGCGAAGCGCAGCAGGTCGGCGCGCTCGCGCTCGATCCGCTCGCGCACGGCCAGCTCGGACTGGACGTCGGTGAGGCGGGCGAGCACGCCCTCCGCGTCCTGCTTGCGGATGCACTCGCGCTGGGCGAGCAGCACGTGGAGCAGGCGCTGGGCCGACTCCACCTGGGTGCGGAGATGGTCGATCAGGGAGCTCACTTGGTGGCCCCGCTCTGCAGTTTGAGTGCGCGGTAGAGCTGGGGCGCGAGGCCGAGGCCGCCGCCCTGCTGCACCGCGTCGGCGAGCAGCGTCGGCAACTGCGCCTGCAGCTGCGAGGTGGCGCTGGAGGTGCCGCCGCTCGTGACGCCGGCCGAGCCGTCGTTGCTGCCGTCGCTCGACGAGTCGTCGTCGCTGCCACCCTTCATCGCGTCGGCGATGCCCTGGGTGAGCTGCTTGGTCAGCAGGCTCTCGAAGCTGAGTGCCGTCGAGTACAGCTTCTGCGCCTGGACGCCGCCGGAGCGGACGTCGGCGGGCATGAGCGTGGTGTCGATCGGCAGGGTCATTAGCGGCGGATCTCGTTGGCGATCTGCGCCAGCTGGTCGTGGGTCTTGATGACGCGGCTCTGCAGCGCGTAGGCGCGCTGGGCCTCGATCAGAGAGGTCATCGCGTTGGCGATGTCCACGCCGGAGGCCTCGAGCATCCCCTGCGTCAGCTTCGAGCCGACGGGGGCTGCCGCGCCGCTCGCGGGAGTGGTCTGCAGCAGGCCGCCACCGACGGAGATGAGGCCGTTCGGTGCGGGCACGTCGACGATCGTCAGCTTCCCGATGGTCTCGGTGCCGTAGGTGACGGTGCCGTCCACGCCGATCGTGACCTTCGCTGCGTCGGCGCCGGCGGGGAGCTGGAGCTTCGGCTCGATCGGGTTGCCGGAGGCGTTGACCAGGGTGCCGTTGCTATCCACCTGCAAGTCGCCCGACCGGGTGAGTGCGAGCGTGCCGTCGGCACGCTTCACCTGGAGGAACCCGGGGCCCTCGATTGCGACCGAGAGCGGGTTGCTCGACGGCTGCAGCGAACCGGGAGTGGCTGAGCGGCCGAGATCGATGATCCCGACGCCTGCGCCCACCGAGACGCCGCTCTCCTGCTGATACAGGAGGTCGGTGAACGCGACACGGCTCGGGCGATAGCCCGGCGTGTTGACGTTCGCGATGTCGTTCGACAGCGAGTCGAGAACTGCCTGCTGGGCGGCGAGCCCTGCAGCGGCCGTGTAGAGGCCTCCGGTCAACGTAGTGCTCCTTCTCGTTGAGCGGCGGATGGACGCAGTCGGCGCCATCCTGGCTTCTGCACGGGGCAGTCCAGCGTATTCCGCTCAGTTGCACTACCGGTGATCGACAGCATGCGCATCGTCTTTAGGACCCCGTCGCCGCGGCCTGAATGCCACGCCCGAGGGTGTCGTCGATCGCGTGAATCACGCGCTGCGCGGACTCGTACGCCCGCATCGACGCCATCATGTCCACGAGCGCCTGCGCGGTGTTCACGCCGGAGCCCTCGAGGAACCCCTGGCGCACCGTGGTCGTACCGGGCGCGCTGGCAGCGGCGGTGCCGGTGAAGAGGAGATCGCCCTGCTTGGCGACGTTGGTGAGCTCGACGATCGCGAGCGTGCCCTGCGGCTGGCCGCCGATGGTGATCGTGCCGTCGGCGCCGATGACGAGGTCGCCCTGGCCCGTGATCTTGATCGGCTGGCCGTCGGCGCTGAGCACCGGGTTGCCACCTGCCGTCTGGAGCGTGCCGTCGGCGCCAAGCGCGAGCTGGCCGTTACGGGTGTAACGCGCGCCGGCAGCGGTCTGCACGGCGAGGAAGCCGGTACCTTCGAGCCCGATATCGAGCGACTCGTCGGTCTGCTTCAGCGGCGCGGGTGCGATGTTGGTGCGAATCTCCGCGATCTCGGTGCCCATGCCGACGCGGCCGACAGGCTGGCCGGTGTCGCGCTCGCTGAGCAGGACGTCGCCGAACGAGCGCTGGGCCGTTCGGTCGGCCTTGTAGCCCGTCGTGGAGACGTTGGCGAGATCGTTGGCGATCTGATCCTGGCGGACCTGATCGGCGATCATGCCGGAAGCGGCTATGTAGAGACCTCTGTCCATGTGTGGGAATGACGACGAGGGGACGACGTCAGGGGGTGTTGTCGGCGGGTCCTGCTGGAACTTGAGCCGGGCAGGTCGCGCAGCTTCGGGGATGGCCGCGGCGGCGGGCTGTGCTGATACTTGGCGCGTGTCAGAGGCAGCTGACCTGCGGCAACCCGGTGACGGCCTGCTCGAGCTGGGGCAACTCGCCCTGGTCGGTCGGCTTGCGCGCGGCATCGTCCACGAGCTGAGCAACCCGCTCTTCGTCGTGCTGGCGCTTGCCGAGCTGATGGCGCGCGGGGTCGAGCCAGGGTCGCAGGAGGCCGACCGACTCGCCCAGCTGCAGGGGAGCGGCTCGGAGCTGCGCCAGCTCGTGGGCGCGCTCAGCGACCTGGCGCGGGCTCCGCTCGACGCGGGGCAGGAACCGGTGGCGGTGGCCGACGTGCTCGTCGAGGCGGTCGCGCTGATCCGTCGGGTCACGCTGCGCAAGGACATCGACGTCGTCGAGAGGTACGACGACGGTGGCGCATGCGTGGCCGCCTCACGGAGCGCGTTGCGGCTCGCTGCTCTCTGCGTGCTCGTGGAGGCGCAGGAGCAGACGCCCGAGGCGGGCCGGATCGAGCTCGTGACCCAGCGGGTGGCCGCCCACGTGCGCGTGCACGTGCGCTGGCAGGCGCGACCGGGGGTGGTGCGGGTTGCGGCCCTGGACGGCGTGCTGGCCGGGATCGTTGCCGGTTGCGCTGGCACCCTCGAGCCTGGCGATGCGCCTGCGGGCTGCTGCGAGCAGGTGCTCGCCTTCCCGCTGGCCGGCTAGCTGCTTTCAGTCGCTCTCGGCGCTGCCGCCCGGGGCGAACTGCGACCCCGTCAACCACAGCCCGAGCAGCGCCAGCGCCGAGCCTGCGACCGCCGTCAGCACGATCGCGACGCTCGGCAGAGCCAGGGCAAAGAAGCTGCGCGACCACGGCAGGACGGTCGTTGCTGCGTAGGCCGCGAGCATGACGCCACACAGGCTGCCCACCCAGGCGCTGCGGCGCAGGCCCGTCGCCTCGAGCGCAACGATCAGGTAGAGGCCGACCAGCATCAGCGCGGTTGTCGCGACGGTTCGCGCCTCGACGAGCGGTAGGTCGAGCACGTGCAGGGCGAAGGTGTAGGACGAGAGGACGGCGAGACCTGCGGCGGTGCCGGCGGGTACCGAGAAGCGGCCGACGGCCCGCAGGAAGCCGTGGGAGCGCCAGCTGCCGCTGCTCGGGGCGAGGGCCAGGAAGAAGCCGGGGATGCCGATCGTCAGGGAGGCGACGAGCGTCAGGTGGCGCGGCAGCAGCGGGTAGGCGGTCGGCGTCAGGCCGATCGAGACGACCAGGAACGCGGCAAAGGCCGACTTGGCGACGAAGAGCTTCGCGACGCGTTGCAGGTTGCGCAGGATCTTGCGCCCCTCGTGGACGAGCTGGGGGATCGCCGCGAAGTCGCCGGAGACGAGCACGATGTCGGCGATGCTCTTGGCCATCTGCGCGCCGGAGCCCTGGGCGATGGCAAGCCGGGCCGCCTTGAGCGCCGGCACGTCGTTGACGCCGTCGCCGAGCATCGCGACGTAGCTGCCGCTGGCGGCGAGCGACTCGACGACGCGGCGCTTCCCCTCGGGGGCGATGCGGCCGATCACGGTGGCGCGCGCGACGAGCGCGGCGAGGGCGGCCGGGTCGTCGGGGAGCGTCGAGCCGTCGATCGCCTCGGCTACCTCGATGCCGACGTCGCGTGCGATTGCGGCCACCGTCTCGGGGCGGTCGCCGGAGAGCACCTTCACCGCGACGCCTTGCCTGCGTAGGAAAGCGATCGTCTCGCGGGCCTCGCCGCGGAGGCGTTCGGCCAGCACGACCAGGGCGACAACCGCATGCGCGGGCGGGCCGTCGGCGGGGTCGCGGCCGGCGAGCGGCGCGGTGGCACGGGCGAAGCCGACGATGCGGCGGCCCTCGGCGGCGAGGCGCTCGGCGGTGGCGGCCAGGGGGCCGAGCTCCAGCAACTCGGGGGCACCGAGCAGCCAGGCGCCGTCGTCGAGATCGACTCCGCCCCAGCGCCACGCCGACCCGAACGGCACCTCGCCGAGAGCCGTAGGCGCGGGCGGAGCTGCGCCGCGACCCGCTGCGCCGCGCCCCGCTGCGCCGCCGTCGCCTGCCGGGAAGGCCTCGGCGACCGCCTCCAGCGTCCCGTTGCGGCCGGTCGTCGCAGCGGCGTAGCGCGCGAGCGCCAGCTCGACCTCCTCGCGTCCCTGCCCGGCGGCCAGCACGACGTCGACGACGCGCGGTCGGCCCTCCGTGAGCGTCCCCGTCTTGTCGATGCAGACGACATCCACGGATGCGAGCGACTCGATGGCGCTCAGCCGCTGCGCCAGCACGCCGCGCCGCGCCATGCGCAACGCGGCGACGGCATAGGTCAGGCTCGCCAGCAGGATCAGGCCTTCCGGCACCAGCGTGACCACGGCGGCCACGGTCGTCGGCACGGCCGAGCTGAGCGGCTCATGACGCTCCCACAGCGCGTAGCCGAGGATCAGGCCGAGCGGGACGATCGCGGCGCACAGCACCAGCAGCAGGCGGCTGAGCGCGCGCTCGAGCGGCGAGCGCACGCTGCGGAACGCGCGGGCCAGCCCGGCGATCTGCTCGGCGTAGCTGTCGGGGCCGACCGCGGTGACCACGTAGGCGCCCGTTCCTTCGACGGCGAACGAGCCTGAGCGAACCTCGTCCCTCGCGGCCCGTTCCACCGGCCGCGACTCGCCGGTGAGCACCGACTCGTCGACGCGCAGGCCGGCTGCCGTTGCCAGCACGCCGTCGGCGACGAGCTGGTCGCCTGGCTGCACGCGCACCAGGTCGCCGGGCACGACCGCGTCCACCGGCAGCTGCTGCGGCTGGCCGTCTCGCACCACCGTGGCGTGCGGCGCGACGAGCGCGGCCAGCCGGTCAAGCGCCCGTTTCGCGCGCAGCTCCTGCGTGATCCCGATCACCGTGTTGGCGACGAGGACGCCGAGGAACAGCGCGTCACGCCACGCGCCGAACGCGAGCGTCAGCCCGCCGAAGACGGCGAGCACGAGGTTGAACACCGTCAGGACGTTGGCCCGGACGATGCTTGCGTAGCTGCGGCTCGTCGGGGCGGCGCGGATCTCGCCCCGTGCGGCGAGCAGGCGCGCCGCCTCGACCGAGGAGAGGCCAGAGGTCGGAATCGCTGCTCCGGCGGCGGCCGTCATCTGCCGATGCTCGCACGGATCTGTCCTGCCGGCACCTGGGCGCACCCCGTCCTCACCGCAGGCGGCCTCGTTGAGCTACGCGCCGGTTGGGCCGTGTGGCGGCCTGATCGTGGCATCCTCGGCGGGGTAGACGATCGCCTCGTGGTCGTCCTCCCAGCGCACGCGGTAGTGCGTGTGCCCGGGCTCGCCGAGCACCTCGAGGATCTCGCCGAGCCGTGGATGGTCGCCGACCCGGTGGCCATGGATCTCGATGATGTATCCCGGCTTGACGCCGGTTGCGTCGCTGCTTGTCATGCTGCGATCGTGCGCGCGGGCGGAGGTTGGCGCATCCGTGGCGTTGCGGATCTCGCGCCCCGGGGCCCCCGCGCAGCACGCGCTGCCGCGCAGGGTGCCCTGCGTGCGCGAAGATCCACCGGCGTGAACGGTTCACTCGCCATCTTCCTGCGCTCGCGCAAGGGCCGACCGACGACGGAGGTCGTCTGCGAGTGGCTGTTCCGGCCGGCCGCGCACCTGCTCGTCCTCGTGCTGCTGCCGCTGCGGGTTGCCCCGACGGCGGTCGTGCTCTCGCATTTCGGCGTCGGCGTGGCGGCCGCGGTGCTGCTCGCCGAGGGGCGCTACTGGGAGGCAGCGGTGCTGCTGCAGGTGAAGACGCTGCTCGACAACGCCGATGGGCAGCTCGCGCGGGCGTCGGGCCGCCTCTCGGAGCTCGGCCGCTACCTCGACACCGAATGCGACTTCCTCGTCAATATCGCCCTCTTCGCTGCGATCGCGGTGCGCACCGGCGACGTCGCGCTCGCCGTGGTCGCGTTCCCGCTCCTCACCTTCGTGCTCAGCGTCGACTTCGGGCTGGAGGGGCTCTTCAAGCGCGAGCGCGGCGATGTGGAACGCCAGCCGCCGCCCGAGGGACGGGCGACTGCTGCCCTCGCGCGCGCCTACGATCGCGTGCTCGGCCCGCAGGATCGGCTCGTCGAGCGCGTCGCCGAGGCCCGCCTCGCCAGCATCCTGCGGGGCGTCACCGACCCCGGGAAGGTGGGCCGCGCCCGCGCCGTCTACCACGACACCGCTACCCTCGCCGTTCTCGTGAACTTCGGCCTCTCGACCCAGCTCGCCGTGCTCGGCCTCTGCCTCGCCCTGGGCCACCCGTCCGCGTGGCTCTGGGTGGTCGTCGGCTGCGCGGCGACGGTGCCGCTGCTGTTCGCCCGGCGCGACCTGCGCGCCCGGAAGGCGCGGGCATGAGCGCGACCCCGTTGCGCCGCTGCGCGCTGGTCACGGGTGCGGCCCGCGGTATCGGCCGGCGCATCGCGCTCGACCTCGCGGCCAGCGGCTGCGACGTCGCCGTCCACTTCCGCGCCTCCGCGGCCGACGCCGAGGTGACCCGCGCCGAGCTCGAGGCGCTCGGCGCCCGCGCCTTCACGGTTCAGGCCGACCTCGCCGATCGTGCCGCTGCCCGTGCCTGCGTCGTCGAAGCTCACGCCGCGCTCGGCCGGCTCGACATCCTCGTCAACAACGTCGGCAACTACCTCTACGCACCGTGGGATGAGGTCACCGACGAGCAGTGGGACGACATCGTGGCGTCGAACCTCGGCGCAACGCTGGCGACCTGCCAGGCCGCGGTGCCGCTGATGCGCGCCCAGGGCTACGGCCGGATCATCAATCTGGGCTACGCCGGCGCCGGGTCGCTCGCGGCCCGGCCCAACCTGCTGGCGTACGCGCACGCGAAGGCCGGGGTGCTGCTGCTGACCCGCTCGATCGCCCGGGCGGAGGCGGCAAACGGCATCACGGTGAACGTCGTCTCGCCGGGTGTGATCGAGACCTCGGTCACGCAGCCGCTGCGGGAGATCCCGGCAGGAAGACCTGGCTTTGTCGAGGAAGTGTCCAAACCTGTACTCTTTCTCGCGTCAGAAGAATCGGGCTATGTGACCGGCCAGGAGATCGCGGTTGCCGGCGGCTGGAACCTGTAAGAGAGGCGAGAGACGTGGAGATCGAGAACACACTTATCGGCGGCAGCATTGACGCAGGGGCGGCCGCGATTGCCCGGCAGGCGCGCATCGCCGAGCTGACGCGCCAGCTGCTCGAGGCCCTGGGCGAGGATCCCGAGCGCGAGGGCCTGCTCAAGACGCCGCTGCGCTCCGGCAAGGCCTGGGAGAAGCTGACCGAGGGCTACCGCCTGGATCTCGCGCAGGTCACCAACGGCGCGCTGTTCGAGTCCGAGAGCTCCCAGATGGTGATCGTCCGTGACATCGAGTTCTCCTCGCTCTGCGAGCACCACCTGCTGCCCTTCTTCGGGCGCGCCCACATCGGCTACATCCCGGATCGCAAGATCATCGGCATCTCCAAGTTCGCCCGGATCACCGACATGTTCGCGCGGCGTCTCCAGGTGCAGGAGCGCCTCACCGGCCAGATCGCGGCCGCCGTCAGCGGCCTGCTCGTGCCCAAGGGCGTCGGCGTGGTCATCGAGGCCCAGCACATGTGCATGGTGATGCGCGGTGTCGAGAAGCAGGGTGCGGTCACGACGACGACCTCGATGCTCGGCGCCTTCCGCGACGATCTCGGTGCGCGCCAGGAGTTCATGAGCGCGCTCGCGCTGCGCACGCTCGGCCGCTACTAGCCTTCCCTCAGGCTCGGCACAGGTGTAGCGTCGCGCCATGCCGCGCACTCACACTCACTCGCCCGAGCTTGTCCACTACCTCTGGGACGTCGGCAACGAGCCGGCGCTCCACATCGACAGCGGTGACACCGTGCTCGTCGAGACCCGCGATGTCGGTGACAACCAGGTCGGCCCCGGCTCCACCACGGCCGATCTCGCCCACCTGGATCTCGCCCGTCTCTACCCGCTGGCCGGCCCGATCCACGTCGCCGGCGCCGAGCCTGGCGACACGCTCGAGGTCGAGATCCTCTCGCTGGAGACGCGCGGCTGGGGCTGGGTGGCGCTGCTCCCCGGCTTCGGCCTGCTCGCCGACGACTTCCCCGAGGCGCACCTGCAGCTCTTCGATCTCGACCCTGCGCAGCGCGATGCGCGCGGCGGCCAGGTCACGTTCCTGACCGACGGCATCGCGATCCCGGTCGAGCCGTTCCT
>Ga0114970_10002895_pt1 | contig 12784 bp, 9 predicted proteins | sample M_140205_XF_Meta_FD_87030 | JGI IMG/M metagenome (GOLD analysis project Ga0114970, IMG submission 87030) | Freshwater microbial communities from Lake Montjoie, Canada to study carbon cycling - M_140205_XF_MetaG | ecosystem: Environmental > Aquatic > Freshwater > Lake | place: Lake Montjoie... | reverse complement strand
GCGACTCACCGCCTCCGTAGCGGTACCCGTCCCCTTTCTCTCATGGGTTAATACTGTCCGAATGATTTGCCAAATATGCGCTCGGCCCTTTTTAGGGGGAATGAAACACTCCACGTGATCGGAGTATACGAGAAGTCCCACCTTGTCATTGTTCTTACTGGCCAAAAAGGCGAGCACCGCAGCCAATTCGGCCACGATCTCTTTCTTCAATTTTCCCGTGGTACCAAAGTCCAAGGACGCACTGGCATCCACCAAGAGCATCAAGGTCAGCTCGCGCTCCTCTCGATACACCTTGACAAAGGGCTCATTCATCCGCGCAGTCACGTTCCAATCGATGGTACGCACTTCGTCACCAGGGACATAGTCCCGGACTTTTTCAAACTCCATGCCCACCCCCTTGAACACGGAGGAATACTCTCCCGCTAAAGCATCCGTGGCCAAATGCCCCGCCTTCAATTGGATATGCTGGATCTGCTGCAATAATTCAGGGGATAACATGCTCTCTCCCTTCCGTCTTAGGGAACCGCCACGCGATCGAAAATGCGGCGAATGATCTCGTCCACGGTAATCCCAGCCGCTTCTGCTTCATAGGTTCGACGAATTCTATGGCGTAAAATATCCGCTCCGATGTCCTTCACGTCTTGGGGGGTCACATAGGCGCGACCTTCCATCAAGGCATTGACCCGAGCGCCCCGATCCAGATTGATAGAAGCCCGAGGACTTGCCCCGCTCTCAATCCAGGTAGCCAACTCCGTTAGCCCATATTGGGCGGGAAACCGGGTGGCAAACACCAAATCCACAATATAGGTTCGGATTTTATCCGCAATGTATACTCGGTCCACCCACTGTCGCAGCTCGCGAATGTCCTGCTTCGTCGCCACCTTCTCCATCACCGGCTCCAGCGCCATGGCACTACGTACGATGATTTCTCGCTCCTCCTCCTTCGTACCGTACGTAACCAACACTTTGAAGAGGAACCGGTCCACCTGGGCTTCAGGCAACGCATAGGTCCCCTCTTGGTCGATGGGGTTCTGGGTGGCCATCACCAAAAAAGGCTCTTCCAAAGGCCAGGTTTGATCCCCGATGGTAACTTGACGCTCTTGCATGGCTTCCAACAAGGCAGACTGCACCTTTGCCGGTGCCCGGTTGATCTCGTCCGCAAGCACCAGGTTGGCGAAGATAGGACCTTTTTTCACCCGAAACTCGGAGGTTCGCGGGTCATAAATCTGGGTCCCAATCACGTCGGCAGGCAAAAGGTCCGGGGTAAACTGCACCCGCTTAAAAGACAGGCTGGTGGCATCACTCAAGGCTTTGATAGCTGTGGTTTTTGCCAAACCGGGTACCCCTTCGAGGAGCACATGCCCTTGGGCGATCATCGCAGCAAGCAGCCTGCGTCCCACATGGGTTTGTCCCACAATACGCTTCTCCAATTCCCGTAAAATCGTCTGGGCTTTCTGCGCTTGGAGCTGTAAATGGGGTTCAAGTGCGGTGTAATCTATTTCTGCTGGAGTCATAGCAATTCTTTCTCCCTACCAGTGGCTTCGTATGGGTATGGATCTTGTTATATACCAGGCATGTTTTGGATTGCAACTGTCCAGCCTTTTCGGCGATGATGCGTGATACGCTAGATATGAAGAGTGCCAGAATCGCGCGCTCTCTCCTTAAGATGGAAGCACAATGAGTCTTTACGCCCTCCTGTCCGCCCTGGAAATTGGGATGATCTTCTCCTTCGTAGCCCTGGGAATTTTCCTTACATTTCGGGTGCTGGACTTCCCCGATTTAACCGTAGACGGAAGCTTCCCCTTAGGAGCGGCCGTCAGCACCACCCTGATTCAGACCGGCTGGAACCCGTGGATCTCCTTAGGAGTTGGCGTGAGCGCAGGGATTTGTGCCGGATTATGCACGGCCTGGCTCTACAATCGCCTGAAGGTTTTCCATATCTTGGCCTCCATCGTCACCATGACCGCACTCTATTCTCTCAACATCCGCATCATGGGGGGGCAACCGAACATCGCCCTCCTCGATCCTGACACGATCTTCTCCCGCAGCGAAGCCCTGTTTCACTTGCCGACCCTGTGGACCCCCCTCCTCCTCTCCACCGTGTTGCTCTTGGGTATCGGTGGGGGGCTGGCCTGGTTCCTCCGTACGGAAATGGGATTGGCATTCCGCGCCAGCGGGGACAATCCAGCCATGGCGCGCGCCTTGGGAATTTCTACTGCTGCCATGACGGCACTGGGGTTAGGGCTTTCAAATGGGCTCGTAGCCTTTGCGGGTGGTTTATACGCCCAAGTGCAGGGAAGCGCGGATGTGGGTATGGGAATTGGCACGGCTATCGCTGGACTCGCCTCCGTCATCATTGGCGAAGCCCTTTGGCCCACCCGTCGAATGGGAATTCGACTGCTACGAGTCTGTATCGGATCCCTTCTCTACCGCGTGCTTATCGCTGTGGCCCTCAGCTTCGATACAGGAACGGCATGGTATGCCTTCCGAGCCACCGACTTAAACTTGGTCACAGCTGGGCTTGTGATCCTTTCCCTCTTGCTCTCGCCTCGAAAAAAGGGGGCTTTATGATCCGCCTCACAGGGATTCGCAAGACGTTTTTGCCAGGTACCCCTGATGCACGACAGATTTTCCACGACTTCTCTCTGGAAATCCAAGCCGGAGAATGGGTCACCGTCGTCGGGAGCAATGGGGCTGGGAAATCCACCCTCTTTAACCTCCTCGCCGGCGTAGAAACCCCCGATCAAGGAAGCCTCTGGATTGGTCCCCAGGAAATTACCGCACTCTCCGAGCACAAAAGGGCCTGCTGGATCAACCGAGTATTTCAAGATCCCAAACAAGGAACCGCCTCGTCCCTCACCGTGGAAGAGAACTTGGCCTTGGCCCTCCGCAAGGGCGAAAACCGGCGCCTGAGAACCTGCCACGTACTCAATCGAGATCTTGTGGCCACCCTGGAAATGGGACTAGAACACCGTCTTCACGAGCCCATACATCTGCTGTCTGGCGGCCAACGCCAAGCCATCACCTTACTTATGGCTACGCTGCCAACCTCACGCCCCCATCAAGTCCTCTTACTCGATGAACATACGGCAGCTCTCGATCCGAAAACCGAGGCCCGCGTACTGACGCTCACCCAATCCCGCATAGAAAGCCAAGGGCTCACTGCGCTGATGATCACGCACAACCTGACCCAAGCGCTCCAATACGGAAACCGGATCCTGCTGTTGCGAGACGGGAAAATTGCGCTGGATTGTCATGGGGAAGAAAAGAAACGACTTCGAACGTCAGATTTATTGGAGAAACTTGGAGCCGAGGAGCGGATTTGAACCGCTGACCTACGCTTTACGAAAGCGCCGCTCTACCAACTGAGCTACATCGGCGTAGAGACCTTTTGGGCAAGATCTCGAGTTTCGGATTCTATGACTGCGGGCGAGAATTTGCAAGACCAACTTGCATCCGCCTCGGGGGTTTTCTCCCCCGAGTGGGTACGGATGGCACCGGCTGGACAACGGGTCGCACCCATCGATGGATGCGAGGGGCCTGAATACCCAGTCGCGAAACGGGACGAGCGGACAACCCCTCTATTACCGAGAGCCACTGAGCCTGCTGCGTCTCCATCGTCTCCCGCAAGGCAACCAGCTGGGCATCCTGACGTTGAAGGGTCCCCACTTGCAACTCAACCCCCGTTCGAATATGAATCAGGGTTTCTTGAACTCCCACCAACGCGGTTTGAGCCTCAACCAAACGGTCCATTTGCTGAGAAAGAGCTCCCAACCCAACTTCCAGTGCGGTCATGCGATGCAACCCATGGGTAACAGGGCCCACCATGGCTTGCGCCAACCCCCGTTGCTCCGCATGAAGCCCCTCCAAAAGCTCCCGGGTTTGCCCTGCAAGGGATTTCCCGAGGGTGTTTCGGTTCTGCTCCGAGAAGGAACCCAAAAGTTCCTGCATCTGCCGGATGGAAACCTCGGTCTGGGTTTCCAAATGCTGGACGGCTTCTTCTATGACGGAGGAAGATTTTTTGTGCGTGGCGGTGGGCTTCACCCACGCTTGGTATGCCTCCACATCACAGGGTCGATAGATGGGTCGAATGTAGCGCCCCATTTTGGCTCGCCCCACACGAAGTTCTTTTCCTGAAATTTGAGTCAAGCGAGATCGCTTTAGCCCTAGATGGGCCATCACCGCATCGGCATCCAAGGTAAAAGCTTCAAAATAGGACTCGTTCCCATTGAGCCAAACCACCATAGGAAGTTCTGTTGATTCCGCTACCTCCATGGACGTATCCTCTCTTGCACAAAATGAAAGACATGATTCTGGGTTTTATACGAAACCCTTCCATGGTACAAGTTCGCCTTTAGAGGCCGTTTGAAAAGGCCTATCTGCAGCTCTCCAATATACAGGAGCCTTCGCTATGACGTTGTACTTTCCTCGCATTCGCTCCGTTGGGTGCGCCTTGCCTGAAACTTGCGTAACCAACGATGAACTTGCCACGCGCATGAATACCAGTGACAGCTGGATCCGAGAGCGCTCTGGGGTTACCCAACGGTATGTCGCCTCCGAGGGCACTAGTACCTCGGATCTTGCCATTGCAGCCTCCACCAAAGCCCTCCAACGAGCAAGTCTCGCTGGGTCCGATTTGGATATGATTATCGCAGCGACCCTCAGTCCCGACTATTATTTTCCGGGAATTGGCGTGCAGATGCAACACAAGCTCGGATGTGGCGCCATCCCAGCCCTTGACATTCGCGCACAGTGCAGTGGGTTCTCCTGGGGATTGGCCACCGCTGATGCTTTCATCACCACCGGTCACTACCGACGGATTCTCTTAGTGGGAGCCGAAATCCATTCCCGAATTATGGAATATAGCGATCGCAACCGAAATATCTCCGTGCTGTTTGGAGATGCAGCAGGGGCTGTAATTGTGGAACGCCAAGAGGGAAAAGAACGACCTACGGTCCACAATCACCTGCGAGGTTTGATCGATCATGAAATGGGTAGCGATGGCAGCTGCGCTGAACTCTTGTATCAGAAACGCCCTGGAAATTCAGGGGAGCCTACGTTCCTTGACCTCGGCCCCGAGCGCTCCATCGACTCCCTCCCTCACATGGATGGGCAACAAGTTTTCAAGCAAGCCATTGGACATATGTGCGAGACCATCGAGAAGGTGTTGGCTCGCAATGACTTGAAAGCGGACGACCTGGATTTGCTGATCCCCCACCAAGCCAACTTACGCATTACGGAGATGATTCGAAAAAAATTCGGCCTCCCCGAAGCCAAGGTGGTGAGCAACATCCACAAGTATGCAAATACTACAGCTGCGACAGTGCCTCTCTGTATGGAGGATGCCGAACAGGACGGACGCCTCATCGAAGGCAAACTGGTCCTTACCGTGACCTTTGGTGCAGGGTTTACCTGGGGAGCCAATTTAATTCGTTGGTAATATCCCAATATAAATATTGAATTACCACTACCCTACCAGCGCTCCAATAAAAAATCATTCCCTTTTTCGATCCATCTGATATTCTCCGCCCCCATAGAAAATCATCACCTGGATATACCACTGTAGGGGACATTATGAGACGCATTGCCATCCTTGCCTATTTCTTTCTACTTTTCCCAACCGCCCTTCTTTTTTCCTCGCCTCTTTCTTTTCCTGAGCTAGCGGCTCGAGCCCAGAAAGCCACAGAGGCCTTCCTGCAGAATCCACCTGACTGTCGATTTGGGCTCTATGATCTACTAGAAGATTCTTTTATGGAAATCGACTTTGCACATATCAGTCCAGAACAGCCCCTACATTTGCCTGCTCGTCCTGGCCTTCTAGTAGCAAAGCGATGCAAAGATTGCATTAGAGGCGCTGCAGACTCACCTGCTTCGGCTTCAATGATCAATGGGAATATTATTAGAGAAGCGGGACTCGACTATCCCCAAATTCCAGTCCATGCCTATTGGCTTACGGGATTTGTACCAGAAAGTCATGTAACATGTAATGAGGCCATTACCGTAATACCGAATTTCTATTATGCCCAACAAATTCTGGACTTCTTTCAAAAAGAGGGCCTGACTCACCCAAACATAGAATTATTTCCTACCTGTGGGAAATTTACGGAAGAAGAACTCGTCAAGAAATATATAGAAAATTATGGATGTCTATTGGGTGGCAGCATAATAACAAACCCAAAAGATATTGATTACCAAATCCATGATTGGACTGCTCACTTCCTCGCCTATTTATTGATGTCACGCCAAAAATTTGGAGCCATACATGACTTTCTTCATGAAGTATCCATTATCATCACCGAGATCTCAGAAAAATACCCCAGCAAGGAAAGCGTGAAAGACCTCCTTGTCGCATCCAAGGCAGATACATTATACAAAAACAACACCATGTCCCCAGCATGCTTAGGGGAGCTGATAGACCATATTTTGTCGACCTTTTGGAGTTTTGGCACACAAGCCATGATCGCTTGCGTGCATAAATGTCATCCATTCTTGACTCCAGATAAACTTATACTTAAACAACAGGCTACGAAGACATTTTCTCCCTCTTCTTTCTTTAGTTTTAGTGCGCCTAATTTGTCCAAACTGCCCACCGATATGGAAGCTCATTTGAAGTTTACAGTTGAATACCTATTTTTTGATCTTAACAACAACCCCATTTTCCCAGCATATCCCTCTTCTGTGGGCATGATCTGCGATCGCTTACGTCCGCGTTTTTCAGATGCATTTAGCACCTCCTATCTCACGCATCCCACAGCTCTTGCAGTAGAAGACATGCATAAAGATTTTGATAAAAAAAGCAAAGATCTACAACTAACCTTGAAAGGTTACTCTTATCAATCTGAAGCAGAAAGAAGAAGAAATAAAGCAGCGAAGCTGCAACAACAATACCAAAGAGCTCTAGCTGCTTTATTTCAGGCTACAAAATTCAAGTTTTAGTAAGCTTACCCAAGCAACACCTTCTCCCCATGTTCAATGGCGCGAAAGAAAGCCTCGATATCCTCTTGGGTATTGTACAAATACGGAGACACCCTCGTCGTAGAGGAAACCCCCAAAATTTGCATCAAAGGCTGGGCGCAATGATGCCCAGCTCGCACGCACACCCTGTGAGTATCACAGAAAGAAGCCACATCGTGGGCATGAATCTCCGGATGATAGAAGGACACGATCCCTACCCAGTCCCTCTCATCCGCAGGTACAAAGACTCGATAGCCTTTTCTCCCTCGCAAAAAAGCCACTACTTGTTTTGCCAGATCGATATTGGCTGCCTCTAGTTTTTCTCGATCCAACTGGGAGAGAAAATCCAACGCGGCGCCCAAGGCGATGCCATCAGCAATAGAAGGAGTACCGGCTTCGAAGCGGTACGGTGGGAGTTTAAATCGAGAGCCTTCGAGGGTCACGGATTCGATCATATCCCCCCCTCCCTTCATGGGAGGCATCTTGCACAACACCTCGTATTTCCCATAAAATCCCCCAATCCCCGTAGGGCCAAGCATTTTATGCCCACTGAAAGCGTAGAAATCACAATCCAATGCCTGCACATCCACGTTCAAATGGGCGATGCCTTGGGCCCCATCGATCACGGTGATGGCACCCACCGTACGAGCGGCTTGGATCAACTCTTCGATGGGATGGATCACCCCCAACACGTTGGATACGTGGGCACAGGCGAATACTTTCGTTTTCTTGGAAAAGAGAGTATGTGCCGCTTTCAGGTCCAATCGAAACTCAGGCGTCAAAGGAATATAACGAAGCACCACGCCCTTTCGCTTGGCGAGCATATGCCATGGCACCAGATTGGCATGATGTTCTGCCACCGTGAGCAAAATTTCATCCCCCGCTTGCAGGGACTCTCCTAACCCAAAGGCGATAGTGTTCAAGCTTTCCGTGGTCCCGGAGGTAAAGACAATTTCCTCAGGTCGCCCGGCATGGAGAAAAGTAGCCAGCTGCTTTCGCACATCCTCATATCGCTCTGTGGCCTTCTCGCTCAAGGCATAGACGCCTCGATGGATGTTGGCATGCTCCGTTTGGTAGTATTGAGTCAAGGTATCGATTACACAAGCCGGTTTTTGACTGGAGGCCCCGTTGTCCAAGTAGTGGATCACAAGGTCTTGGGAAAAAAAGGGAAAGTGGGTACGTACAGCCTGTGGCGTGGAGAATGTTTTTTTCATCGGACCGTGCCCTTGATGGTTCAGTGCTAGGGGAGAAAACCTACACCATTCTGCAGCCAAAGCCTATTTCGATTTCACCGCTTTCTTTTTCAAATCAGCGGCAAAGAGTCCCATTTCCTGGGGACGATGGAGCAAGAAGCCCTGTACCAAACCGACCCCTAGGGATTGCAGCATTTTTAGCTCCTCCAGGGTCTCCACCCCCTCCGCCAGCAACAAGGCATGGGTAATCTTCGTAGTTTCTACCAAACCTGCCACATAGGCTTGCTTCGGAGGATCCTGATGAATATTTTCAATCAAACTGCGATCGAGTTTTACCACCTCGGGATGGATATCCAAAATCCGCTCTAACCCCGCAAATCCCATACCAAAATCATCGATGGCAATGGAGAATTTTCGATGGGACATCTTGGCCTTCGCTTCCAACAACAACGCCAAATTGTGAATGGCCTCAGACTCTGACACCTCAAAAATAATTTCGAGTCCTGGAGGAAACCATTTTTCCAATCGTTCCAAATGGTAGAAATTCCGCGGCACGATATTCACAAGCAGCTTCCCTGGCACACCGGAAAATCCCTCGATGGCTTTTCGCATACAGGTTTGATCCAACTCCAAAGTAAGACTCACCTCGTAGGCCATGGCAAACAGCACATCAGGTTTCAAATGGGAGGCCTCCATATGAAGGGGGCTTTCCTGTTCTAATACTTGGTGTACCTGCTCCGCATCGATTCGAATGAGGGACTCGCTAGCATAAAGGTAGGGGGCTAAGGGCGCCACGCTCTTTTGAGCGAGGGACGCTTCCACCGCAGAAATAGGCATGCCCTGTAAGTGGAAGACCCCTTGGTAGTGAGGATGCAAAAGACCCGGTTTTTCCACAATATTTTGTAATAGCTCCCGCTTGCGAACCGCCATGCGCTGGCTATGAAGTACACTTACCTTTTGGCTCTGTTCGATGACATGGGCCATGGTTTCCCGTACATCGAAGCAAGGATTATAGAGGGCACTGGCATATCCAATGGAAAATCCAGGTAATCCGCGAAGGAGAGGCGGCAAAAGTGAGCTCCCGCCTCGACGAAAGAGTTCTTCCCAAAAGAGATTTTGCAAGCGAATGTAGATTCGATCGGCAATGTGCTCCAAGGCCCCTGGCGCTGGGATCCCCTGGTTGGTACGCGACCGTTCCAACAGGATGTAATACTCCGTGCTGAGAGGGCCCGCTTGGCAGAGGAAGTCATTGGAGCGAAACCCACCGCCTTTTTCCCCCCAACAAGCGAGTAAAAACTGCTGAAACGCTCCGCAAAGTTTGTAGTAGGTCTCTTCCCCATACTCCAATGCCACCGTTTTAAATGCCTCGGTTTGAATCACAAGCAAGCTCATAGAGCCCGCCTGTTCCAACATGCGAATGGGCAAGGCAGGGGTATAAAATGGGATATGACGAGGGGCCACATCGCCTTGGTACAATCCAAGAGCCCCGACTGCAGCCAGAGCGGCTAAGATGGCCTCCACCGTCTCTGGCGTTTCTCCTTTGCCCAAAATGACCATGGGAATTCGCTTCGCCAGACTTCCCAGCAAATCCTGCCACGCTTCTTGGGGCAACTCCCCATGCTCCCGATCCACCACCACACCGCGCAACTGATCTAACTGAGTATAGAGCTCTCCAAGCCCTTGGATATGGCAGCACTCTACCCCATACGTTCGCAGCGCATAACGCAAGGGAGACTCAAGGGCACGTTTTGTGCTACAAAATCCAATCATGTGTGTTGACACCTTCCGAATGGAACCCCTACCTTCAGAGGCAACCGCCTGAAGTGATTTCTTAGGTGTCTTTCGGAAAAAATTGGGAAAAGTTGAGTGAAATTCCATCGGTAAAGAGGAAAGAAAAAACAATCCACAGTCCCTGTGGAAAACTCGGCTCGCCGGGTCATTTTATGCCACAATATCAAGGGATCCCCCTGTTTGAGTAAAAAATAATCACCTAAAGAATTTGCGGAGGCCTACGGATGAAACCTCTTGATGCCATTGAGTTTTTATCTTCCATCCCCCTTGCCTCTCATTTTACCGTAGCTTTACCAGAATCGGAGGATTCGCGGGTGCAAGCGGCCGCGCAAACCCTTCTGCAAGCGGGAGGTTCCGTATGGCTCTGGAAAAACAGCCAAAAAAAGAAAAGACAAGAACACCCACGCCTGACATGGGTATCCTCCGATCTCTACGAAGAACCCGTGTATCAGACCCTGCAAACACGTCTGCCTCCTGGCAAGTATGCAGAGGCCGACCTGCGCCAGAAGGCCCGATCTCCCCTCTATCAAGCGTGTTGGCTTCTTGCACAAGGGAAGGTAGACACCGCACTGGCAGGAGCTGTGACGCCCACAGCCGATGTAATTCGCGCAGGGTTAATGCTCCTCGGGCTGGCAGAAGGGGTAAAAACCGTGAGCGGGGCTTTTTTCTTAGAGAAGGGCTCCGAGCAGTATGTCTTCTCCGACTGCGGGGTGGTAATTACCCCTACTGAATCCCAGCTGGTGGATATCGCAGCCGCAGCCGCTCACTTTTATCAACGAATCACAGGAAAGAACCCCCAGGTGGCCTTTCTTTCCTTCTCCACCCATGGTTCCGCCCAACACCCTTTGGCAGAGAACACGCGTCGCGCCGCTCAAGTTTTCCACGAGCGATATCCCCATATTTCCAGCGACGGGGAGCTGCAGGTGGATGCCGCCCTCGACCTTACCATTCGTCAAAGAAAAGCGCCCCACAGCCCCCTGGTAGATACAGCTAATGTGCTGGTCTTCCCAAACTTGGAGGCAGGCAATATCGCATACAAGCTCATGCAACGATTGGGGGGATTTTCTGCCTATGGGCCGATCCTTCAAGGGTTTGCCAGACCCTTGAGTGATCTCTCTCGAGGCGCCAGTGCCCAAGATATTGTGGCCGCTGCTTATCTCACAGCGCTCTCTCTAAAGTAATCTCTGACTAGGGCCGAATGTCTGTCACATAATTTTCAGGATTTCTTGCAATTTCCTTTGGATCAAAGGGGAATTTTTTTAGCCCCTTATTCCGCTCATCTCCGTGGGCACTGGTCCCTGTCCAGGCTTGAATGGCTCCCACACAACCAGCGGCTATGTTCAATACCGAATAAAGAGGAAAGGTAATATTGGAAAGGCAAGACTCCCCCCAACCTCTTTCGCGCTCATACTCCTCGGGAACATGATAAGGTTCCTTTACCATTTGCCATGTCATGTTCGTAGCAATTTGCACGCCAGCTACCCCTGCTAGCACCTCCCAAAACAAACTGGTACAAGGAATCGCTACCCATCCAAACGGGCGAAGTACATGGAGCAAGTTATCGATCAATGCATAGCTTTGATAAAGCCTCTTGGTTCCACATGCGGCAAGTCCACGACAAGAACAACAATCGGTGCGTTCACAAAATAAATCTTTCAATAATGGGACACAAAGAGCATGGCCACCGGGTACCCACGAGAACGTTCTCTGTCGCCACCACGTAATAAAATCTTTAGGTACATCCGTGTTGATATACGGACCTCGAGCAAAGGCAATATTCCCACCCGCTCGACGGGTAATAATGCTGAGAAAGGCATCCTCTCCATGGAAGGTTCCGTCAAACGGAGGATGCAAGGTCTTCGTAAGGAAAAACTCAATATCCACCAAGCTAATGGCACCATGAAAGTAAAGGATGGTACCTGCCCACTCTTGTTGGGCCCACTTGTGCATGGCAGCTGCCGTATACTCCACATGCTGCCAGCCTTCCAACAAATTGTCGGTTTTGGTGGGCCGAATGGGATAGGCCACCATGGGGGTATCCGCATTCATGAGATGTACTTGCGGATCAAATCCAGCTGGAATCTGGATGTCGTCATCCAGGGTCAGCGCCCATTTGAACCCTTTTTTATAGGCGATGCCAATACCTGCCACCTGGGCTGCTGACTTATTACCCCAATCTCCTGAATAATAGTTCACATCTCGATACATGGCTGAATTGCACAACCGATATACGAGACTGTCCTCTCGAGTATACTGTCCATTTTCCACCACAAAAATTTGTTCATGGGGAAACCCATTTTCCACCAAGGAGTCAATGGTAGGCTGAATATTTTTTGTCTTCCCATAAACCGGAATGACTACCGCAATTTTCCTTTTATCCTCAGCGGAGGTTTTTTTCAAAGGAGGTGGCACCGCTCCCATTAGCGCCACCAATCCCATGGCAGATTCAAAGGCGTTAATGGCAATACACGCGCCAAGGCTATTCACACTTGTCCGAACAACATCGATTCCATATTTATCGATTACATAGGCCATTCCACCGACGCCAGTTCCATAGAAAAGACATCCCGCCACTGACTTGCATGTAGATCGTTGGATGCAGCAAGGCTCTACCGCATCCAAACAAGCTGCCTTACATCCTGGTTTATCACAACCAAAGCAGCAAACACTGGGGATGTAGCTATGCGAGACAGTGGGTTGAATATTCACCAGCGCCTCAGGAGGAGGGTACCTGTTACTTCTAGAGTCGGCAGGCGGTAGAGTGCCTATATCGTATCCTAACCGCATTTGATCGATTACATTAAGACCGCTGGGGCCTTCATGTTGAAATCCACTATTTCTTCTAT
>Ga0114970_10002891_pt1 | contig 12790 bp, 14 predicted proteins | sample M_140205_XF_Meta_FD_87030 | JGI IMG/M metagenome (GOLD analysis project Ga0114970, IMG submission 87030) | Freshwater microbial communities from Lake Montjoie, Canada to study carbon cycling - M_140205_XF_MetaG | ecosystem: Environmental > Aquatic > Freshwater > Lake | place: Lake Montjoie... | reverse complement strand
CCAAGGACATTTTGACATTGTATGAAACTACACGAAAAGTATTCGTTTTCCTATATTTTGCGGCTTAACAAACACATTCCTACTGCAACTCCTAGAGAAACAACCACGGACCCTGCAACATATGCAAATATCAACGATTCTACAAATAGCATGATTTGTATATGTTAGATCAACCTGTGTTAAAAACTATATTCCTGGATCTCTTTTCCAAGAGTATCATACACTCCGAACTTCACGGAATATCCGGTGGCCGAAGATTTTCCAGTAGTGGTTTGGTTTTTACAAGATGTTCCCGCAGACCAAAACGTCAGAGCATCCGAAGGTGTCAACATTCTTGGGTAATGATAGAAATTGCACATGCGACCCGAAAAGCCTCCGTCAGGCGTCAAGGAAATATCCCCCAAAGCAGGCTTGGGTACTCCCGATAAAAAGCACGATTTCACGAGTTTACCATCCAGGTAAATATCAAGATTTCTGCCAAATACGGTTACAGACACCGAAAACCATGTTTGCAAAGGAATATTTGGGACTTCACACACAAACACGTCATCCGACGAACCCGAGTGTCCGGCAGGAGCAGGCTGGGTTTTTCCTGAGCCGCCTTCGGTTGCGGGATACACGGATACGCTCACTTGCAAAGAGTTGTCGGTTGGGTGCAACGAAATATTGGGATTCATGATTTGGGCATTGGTTGCGTCAGGGCGTTTTACAATTGTTTTTTGTTTGCCGTATCCATAGTTCCAGTCCTGCACATACATCCACCACTGCATGCCGTAGCCCCCTTCGCGTTCTGCCGACAAAGGAGCGTTTGTGGCTTGGATGATTGAGGTTGTGGTGGCGTCGTGAAACGGCGGAGACAGGTCTCCCGAACTATTGCCTACCAACGAATAATAGAGTTTTTTCAACAAAGGCGGGTTTTGTTGCGTGGTTTGCGTTACTGGAGCAACAGGTTTGGGTGCAGTGACTGGGGCTGTCGTAGAACTGGGTGTTGAGGCAGGAGAGGCAGGTGCTGCAGCCGAGGATCTCTCAAAGAAAAGATTGGGCCAACTCGAAGGAGCAAACGTGTCATACAGAACAATCGCCAAAGATACGACCGCAAGTAGTCCAACTAGCCATAATACAGGGCGATAAAATCCTTGTAGAGAAGCGGCTGTGGATGCCTGTATGGTTTGCGCAGTGGATTGCACAGCCGCCTGAGCTCTTTGGGTTGCTGCAGCAAGTTGCCTTTGAAGTTCATCTGCACCAATCGTTGCTTTTGAGTAATCGGGTGCAAATGCTATGGGTGCTGGAGCAGCAACAGGTTTTGAACCAAAGACTCCCATTTGTTATAAAAACAGAAGTAAAACGGACATCTTAACACTAGCAGATACGTAATAAGTAGAATGTATTGCAATAACTGCGGAGACAAAGGTCATGTTTTCAGATCATGCCCTGATCCAGTTATTTCTTGCGGAATTATCATGCTTCGAGGAATCTATGAGCCTTTGGAACTTCCAGTGGATCCCAGAACAGTAAGTGTGTTGATGGTCAAGAGAAAAGACAGCATGTCCTATATGGAATTTATTCGAGGCAAGTACGATGTAGGAGACAAAGACTATATCGAAAAGCAGATCTCAAATATGACTGTGGAAGAACAAAAACTTATTTCCACGGAAAAGTTTGAGAAACTGTGGACCAAGTTGTGGGGAAATTCGCGAGACCTGCATTCCCCCGAGTACGAAACTGCCTTGCAAAAATTTGAATCCGTGGACAAACAGCAAATTATCCAACAGGTTCCCTCAAAGTTTGTGGAGCCCGAGTGGGGATTTCCCAAAGGCAGGCGAATGCGAGGCGAAACAGATTTGCAATGCGCGATTCGAGAATATTTTGAGGAAACCAATATTCCCGAAGAAGCATACGAAATCAAAGAAAATCTGGTGTTTACAGAAGTCTTTGTGGGAACCAATAACGTTCGCTACAAGCACATTTACTTTGTGGCTTTGTTGAAACGTTCTTCGTGTATCAATCTTTTGCAAAAACTTACGGCTACTCAGCGTCGCGAGATTTCATGTGTGGCCTGGAAAACCCTGAAAGAATCGAAAAACATAACTAGACCTCACTATGTGGAACGCAAACACATGCTCACGGAACTAGAGAAAACCATTTCTCTTGCTTCTTGATAATGGATTATACGCTTCTAGGACTTTCTGGCTTAGCAGTGTTTGGAGTAACAATGGTGTCTGGAACCATCATTTCTTTGTTGTCAACACAACTCCAGTGCTCCAAAACGTCGTTTTTGTCTTCTTTGAAGCAAGGCTCGATTTCTGCCGTGGGGCCTACAATTGTGTATACATTGACAGCCGCCTTTTTGATTTTGAGAAAACCCTTTTCCCAAACCTTTGTTTCCTTTGGCGTTCCCGAGGAAACCTCCAGAATGTTGGGAGTAGGGTATTTGGTAATGCTTGTCTCGTGGATCACGATGGTATGGAATGTTCACCAAAGCGAGAAAGCCGTGTGCCAAACCACCGCAAAAGAAATGACAGATTTCAAAAAGAAACTTTTGGCTGAATTAGCCGAAAAGGAGAAGCAAAAAGAAGAACATGCGAAGAAATAATGGAAACAGTTTCCTATCGAAACACACGCATACCCGTGCAAACTCTTCCAAAAGGAACATTGTTGTTTCGCAAAGTCATACGACCTGAAGATGATTTGAAAGGCGTGTTACTAGACTCTGGAAAGCGATGTATAACTCCAGAATACAATGTGTTCTTTCACCCCAATCCGTTTGCGGGAGAATATGCGCTTGGAGGATTTATTGCAGAATATGGCAAAACAATCTATGCATATGTGTTAACACGTGAGGTAAAAGTCTTGCAACTTATCAAACCTTCCAAATTCACGAGACGTGACAAAAACAAACATACATTTATCAAGCGATGTTCCACAGTGAAAAAAGGCTGTTTGCCGAAAAAGGGGCGGGAGTGGGATCCTTGCATGAGCCGAACCTTAATTGAAAAGCATCCTGAAATAGTGGGAATGATCGCAATTTCCATGGGAGACAACAAAGAACTAAAAAAGGCGTTTGCAGACAAACGAGTAACGAAAAAGATATCCAAATACCTGAATCCTGTTACGGATAATCGAAATCTTTCGGGAATACCCGAGATTATTCTGCATCCGTTGGCAAAACGACCCTCAAAAGATCTGGTGTCGGACCCCGAAATCCAGCACGAAACGAATTACAAACTACTACAAGAATTTGATGTTCAAAACAAAGACGAAATGCTAAGGTTTATGGAGCAGCATTCAGTATATAATCCCGAAACGTCTCTGTATGCTTACAAAGAATAATTCAGGAAATAGACAACAGACAAATAGGAAACAACGGCAAATGCAAACATCCACCACCAAATCGGAAAGACTGTAGATTCTTTCTTTCCAGTTCCGAACGGACGTATGCGACCTTGCTCACCAAAGGCGACGGAGGGTTTCACATACAAAAAGCCTGCAACCAGAAACAGATACAGAGCGATCATCCACAATTTTGGGTTCTTGCGAAGCATTTCCTCCATTATGAATTACTTGTCAAAAAATAAGCAGGATGTTTGTATTGCCAAACAGAAAAGCCTTTTCGGATTCCATTACCAGAATCTTTTTGAAGTACCGAAAGACCGACATAGATCCTTTGAGTACAGCCGATTCCGAAGAGGATTTGTGTTTGAGACGAGGCGACATGTCCAAAAACTCCCGAGAACTGTTTTCCTACCAGAAAATCGTGAAAGAATATCTGTTGATGGAGACCCCGTATAGAGGTTTGTTGCTGTATCACGGCCTAGGATCGGGAAAAACGTGTTCATCTATTGCCGTAGCCGAGTCTTTGCTAAGCACCAAAAAATGCTTTATTATGTTGCCTGCCTCCCTGGCCGAAAACTACAAGGGCGAAATCCGAAAGTGCGGCGACCCTATTTATGCATTTGAGCAGTACTGGGAACCCAAATCCATAAAGTCCGAAGAGGATGCTGCCCAAGCGAAAGCCATGGGCATATCGCAAAAATTCCTGGATGCGAACGGTCGTTTTTACACCACGTCGCCTTCTCGCGAGCCCAATTTTCGTTCTCTTGCTCTAGATATTCAAAAAGGCATTCGTGCGCAAATTGACGATATTTTGGACCAGCGCTTTGTCTTCATTAACTACAACGGCATTTCTTCTTCGAACATAGACACCATTTTGCCACCCGACAATCCCCAGCAATTCGATGATTCGGTTATTATTATTGACGAGGCGCACAACATGATCAATTATGCAGTGAATGATACGATTCGAAGAAAACTGTATGATCGTATCTATGCTGCCAAAAACGCAAAAGTGGTGGCTTTGTCGGGAACGCCTGTCATCAACAGGCCCCAGGAAATTGCGTTTTTGATGAATCTGTTGCGTGGACCCATTGAGCGTATTTCTCTGCAATCCAAATCCGCCACGGAATGGGACGAACAAAAACTAACGGGTTTCTTTCGTTTGTTGAAAGATGTGGATACAATCGAATTCAATTCTGTCAAACGAACCATTATGTTAACCAGAAACCCGCCGTATTTCGAGAGCCAGTACAACGAAAAGGGCGAGCGCATAGCCGTAAAATACCAAAAGGATTTCAAGCAAATACCAAACATACAAGAGTGGACAGAAACCTGGAAAACAAAATTTCAAGCAACATTTCCAGGCATAGAACTTCCCGAACAAGACAAGCAATTCGTAGAACAACTGGAACTCTTGCCCACGAAATTCGAGGAGTTCATGGGAATGTTTGTCGACGGTCTCTCCATAAAAAACTCCAATTTGTTCATGCAGAGAATTCAAGGCCTGGTTTCGTATTTTAAAGGCGCCGACGAACGTCTTTTGCCCAAACGTCTCGAAGAAGAATCTACCCTCGTGAAAATCCCCATGTCGCCCGAACAGTTTTTGGGATATTTGGAAACTCGGTGGATTGAAGTTCAGCGCGAATCCAGAAAGTCCCGTTCTCCGAATCTAAATGATGATTTTGGCTCGTTTCGAATGACTTCGAGATTGTCCTGCAATTACGCGATTCCCCCTGAACTCCGAACCACCATGGAAGAAGGCGCAACCGAAGAAACCGTTGTGGAAAAATCCGACATTCTGGAAAAACTTAAGGCAGATCCTGCTCGCTATCTGTCGGAAGAAGCCTTGGCAAAATTCTCTCCCAAAATGCTTGCGTTGCTAAAAGACCTCAAGGCCAATTTGGGCGAACCTGGAAAGTTCAACAACCAATTTATTTATTCCCAGTATCGATCTTTGGAAGGTATTGGAGTGTTTAATGCCGTGCTAGATGCCAACGGATTCCAGCCGTATAAACTCATAAAAAAGGCGGGAGTATGGTCCGAATCGCCCGATATGAAGCCAGGCGTTCCTGCGTACGGAGTGTTTTTGGGCGGAGCCGAGGAAGAGCGCGAACTCCACCGACAAATTTTCAATCAGGATTATGCCGACACATTTCCTCAATCACTCAAAGACTCCATTAAGGAACACAAGTTGTGTGTATTTTTAGGTTCACGAGCGGCTGCCGAAGGTATTACGCTTGCGGATGTCCGAAGAGTGCATATTATGGAACCCTATTGGAATCCTGCGTTAATTGAGCAAGTGATTGGACGCGCAATTCGTATATGTTCGCACCGAAAACTTCCTTTGGCAGAGCGAACGGTTACAGTGAAATTGTATATGAGCGTGTTTACCCAAGAACAGTCTACGACAAATGAAGGTCCGAACATTGTTCCAATTCGCAGAAATGACATGACTTTGAAACGGTATGAAGGAACAGACCTAAAAGAAACGTTTATGAGTTCGGATGAATATCTGTATGAAGTCGCGTATGAAAAAGGCCGAATCATAAAGAACATTGCCTTGTTACTCAAGCAGGCGGCGATAGATTGCGAGATTCACCGAAAACTTCATGCAAAAGAAACACCTGTGATACAGTGCATGCGCTTCGATACGACTGCCACAGGCGAAGATTTGGCGTACAAACCAGGCTTTAAAACCGATGATTTGGATACTCTGTATCTCAGAAACATTCAACGTAAATCAAGACGTCTGCAACTAATAAAGGTCAAAGGGATGTTGTTTATACTGGATCCTGATACAAACGAGGTCTTTGATTCTCCTTCGTTCCAAGACACAAAACGTTTAATTCGTTTGGGTTTGCGAACGGCACCTGGAGAAATACGGTTTTTTACCTCAGTAGTAAATCAATAATATGGCTTCCAACATTCAGCGAGGTCCTCGACGAATGGATGCAGGAGATTGGGTGCGACTAAAACGATTACAAGGTGCCAGACAAAATATGCGTAAGAGAAATGATTCGTCTCCACCACCCTTTGTAGATACGGTAAATCCTGATCCTCGCATAGAACCAAAAACGGGACGCCGAGTATATACGGAATTCGGTACATCAAAGATTCGCCGCCCTGCTTCGATGTTTACAGACTATGTTGCTTCTCAAACTGCCGACTATGTCTTGGAAGCACCTTCTGGAGAATGTGGAGTCGCAAAAGCGTTGACCATCAAGAAAGTATGTAGATGCGATACATCTTCTGCAATCAAGCACAACGGTCTTTGCATACGGTGTATGTACGACAAAATTCAAACGAATCCCAATAACAATAACAATCTTCGTGAAGTTAGACTCGTATTTACGTCTATAGGTCAAATCATAACTTTTGTCCTACGATTAAATCAAATGGTTATCATTGTAAACAATACTGGTGTTCCTATTTCTTATACTTTCAATAATGTTCAATCTCCTGAATGTTTTCCTATAGGGGAAACGACAATGGGAACACCGAGTCCTGAGTTTGTTGGAATACCATTAACTTTTGTATCTACTGTGTGTTAATGTGATTGTCTAATAGGAACAAATGAAAATTGTCGAGCATGCGGAAATCGTTGTCCTCCAGGTACTACTTGTAAGAAAAGCAAGGGTGATTTCTATTTTTGTAGTATATAGACATTCTAAATACTAAAGATATAATAGAACCATGACAGGTGGATTAATGCAACTGGTTGGCAAAGGAGCGCAAGATACTTTGGTAACAGGTAATCCCTCTTTCACACATTTTCGATCCGTCTATAAGCGCCACACCGAATTTGCCATGGAGCATTTTCGTCTGTATTTCAAAACTACCAACTTACATCTTCCGCCGTCTGGTAGTTTGACATTGATGGCGAAAGTCGAACGATACGCTCAACTCTTGCACGATTGTTATCTTAGTATTACCTTGCCCGACATTTATTCTCCAGTGGTTCAAACAACTGCGCAACCAAACGGCGCAACCGCAATCGGATATGAATTTCAATGGATTCAAAACATTGGATATAATCTTATTAACTATGTGTCTATCACCGTAAACGGACAGGAAATTGTGAGACATACGGGGGAATGGATGAAACTGTATGCCAATCTGAAATTCGACGCCAACAAAAAAGCCATTTTGGAAGAACTTGTTGGGAATGTTTCTCAAGTATATGATCCCGCAAACGCCTTTGATCGTCTAAATCAGTATCCTCATTCCATATCGTCTTCAACTGAAAAAGGAGCACCTTCTATTGCAAGCAGAACCTTGACAATTCCTCTGCATTTCTGGTTCTGTGAATCCATTGGATCTGCTCTGCCTTTAATTGCTTTGCAGTATTCCGAAGTCCAAATTGTTGTGGATCTAAAAAACATCTATCAATTGTATACCATACAAGATGTTGTAGAGTTTACAGGAAACAGTCAACCAAATCCAAATTTTGGGAAACGCATTGCTCCTGATGCGACGTCTGTATATAGTATTTCTAATTTTCTGTCTCCGCCATTGTTTCCGTCGCAATCTCCATATCTGCCTTCGCTGACAACATGGAAGATGAATCCTTTCTTGGAGTGCAACTATATTTTCGTTTCGGATTCTGAACTAGCACACATAGCGTCCACCGATCACTCGTTTTTATTGACACAAATCGATGTCGTGCAGAAAGAGGGACAGCACGGTCCTTCCAACGACCTAGAACTTGGTCTGAGAAACTTGTGCACCAGAGTTGTATGGGTATGTCAACGTTCTGACAGACTTTTGAAAAATGACTTTGACAATTATACCAACTGGGAAGATCCATATGTGCCTCCTTTGAGCGGCTCATCTACGCAAATTACTCTTCCTGTGTGGGGAACATCGGGAGTCTTACAGCAACCAGGTGTTTCCTCGCGAGATATTCTGTTGGAATCATCCATCATTATTGACGGAAAAGAACGTTTTAACTACAAGCAAACCGAGTTCTTTTCTCACATACAAAACTATCGTCATCACACAGGTAGAACTATCAAGGACATTCCTGGATTGTATACATATTCGTTTGCCTTAGAGCACGACAAAGCCCAACCTTCGGGACATATCAATGGCTCCCAGTTCAACAAAACAATGTTGCGAAACACGTATGTCGAACCTCCGTTGGCTTCGACGTTTGGAATTGTGTCGCCTCCCTCGGAAGTATGTGTCTTGAAATCCACGGCAGGAAATGCAAATCCCACTATTATTCCACCTGGTCTTGTTGGAAATTACAGCCCCGATCAAATTGTCCGCATTGTTCGAAAGACAAGTGCAAATACACTTGCCTATACGTATCACGTACGAGCATTTATAGAATCCTATAATTTCTTTCGAGTTATTGGAGGTGTTGCAAATGTCGTGTTCTCTTCATAATAAGAATGAGTACTGGAATTTCTGTTCAATCGGCAACATATGGATCAGGCAGTTCCCAAACAGATGTCACAGGAACAGTTTCTGGAATGATAAAGGATGGCGTGCTAAATGTTCCCGTGAGCGCATCGGCATTAAACGTAACCGATCCTGCTCCTGGCCAGATAAAAACTCTAACAGTTACCTACACAATTAATAGCGGAAGTTCAAACACGGTTTCGGAAAAGGATGGAGCCGCAATTATCATAAATGCTCCTCCTCAACGATCAGCATCTGGTCTGCAAATCACAAAAGCAGAATATGGTGTTGTGGGTAATTACCAGGATGTGACAGATGCTGTACAAAACCAAATAAGTTCGAATGGTTCCATAAATCTAAAAGTCGGATTTCAACAAGTAGGATTACCTGATCCTGATCCCACAAAAAAGAAAAACTTAGTCGTGGAGTATACGTTAAACGGCTCGGCAAACACACAAACCTTGTCGGACGGCGAGTATTTCAAACTACATGCGCCTTCTACAGATGCCCCCAACAACAAAACGCCTACGCAAAACACGTTTTCCTTTTTGGGAACGCTGTTTTCAAGTGTCGCGTATTTTTTCATGATGTTTCTGCATTCGTTGTCGGTATTTACCGCCATAGAATTTGGCAATCAGTTTATTTCACCTATGCTGTGGGGCGCTCTTGCATTTTTCGTTCCCTTCTTTTCCTTTTGGGCTTTGCCGCAAATCACCTTTTGGATTCGCGTATTTAGTTCTCAAGACATAATAGTTTAAATGTTTGTTACCTACATATGTAATGACCGACGAACGACATTATTGGCAACCTATTTGGAGAAACATTTGCGAAATGGCGTATTTTCGGAAAAACATCAAGGAAGAAATCGTGATTCCCAGCAGAAAAATCGTGTACTCCAAGTTTTTTGAAGAATGTAAGTTAGATTATGAACTCTTTCGAATCAGTTCCATCATCAATAGTGATGGAACGTATATTGAACCACAAGTAGTTCCTGAACTTGTCTACCTAAAAGTCCCCAGAGTTTTGTTTGAGCATGTAGGTATCAACGCCTGGTTCAAACACTCGTTTCCCAATTGCAAAGTCGAATTCTGGTAAAGCAAAAAATCTTTGTATCGTTTTGTATCTTTTTGTAGTGTGTCTAGAGTTTAGCGAGTCATGTTCTTGAACTTGCCCACACCGATCTTCAAGCCCGTCGGCTTATCGGTGCCGTCAGCATTGCCGCCTGCTTCATAGACCATCCCCGTCTTCTCGCCAACGACATACTTCTTGCCTTCAAACACAATCTCGTCAAAGTCTTCGTCAGGATCCGCATCTGATCCCGATGCCTCCACGGACTCCTCTTCCGCCTCAGGCTCCTTCTCCTCCTTAGCGGGAGCCTTAGTCTTGGCAAACGAGCGCATGTGGTCTGCAAACCCGTCCTTCTTGAAGTCGTCATCCGTCATCGCCTCAATATACTGCTGAAACTCCTTCTTTAACTTGTCCGTGATCTCGACATCCACGTCTGCCAAGATCGTCTTTAGTTGGCTCGACATCACAGGCGAGAAACGCTTAATACGCTTCTCCTTCTCGTCCTTCTTTTCGGTCTTGGGTGCAGCCTTGCCCTCAGGCTTCTTGGGTGCTGCGCCTTCAAGCTTCTCCAACTTCTTCTTCTCCTTTTCGATCTTCTCGATGTGCTTCTCAGTCTCCTTGACGTTTCCATCATCCAACTTCTTCTGCCACAGGTCAATGTTCTTCTTGCACGTCGCAATCTTTGACTCGTTCGAAGAAGAAGAATCTGATTCACCGTCCGTCTTCTTTTCGGTCTTGGGCGCAGCCTTGCCCTCAGGCTTCTTGGGCGCAGCGCCTTCAAGCTTCTCCAACTTCTTCTTCTCCTTTTCGATTTTCTCGATGTGCTTCTCAGTCTCCTTGACCTTTCCATCATCTAACTTCTTCTGCCACAGATCAATGTTCTTCTTGCACGCCGCAATCTTCTTTTCGATGTCCGAGGAACTACCCGTATCGGATGCGTCGCTCGGCAAATTTTGCTCCATTGCATGCATAACCTCCTTGATGCTCATTGCATGATCCCACGCCTCATTGTTGTCAAATCCGTACTTCTTGGAAAGTGCGTAAATGACCTCCTTTGCGGTATTGTGTGCGATTGTGTTGCTCATTTTGAAATGATTGAGTATTGTTAGTTTCATGTATGTTTTGACTGACTCAAATCCGTTTTTGATGAACCTCGAACAAACATCCGTTTTAGAAATCCAAGTCGTTCATTCCATATTTGTTGTTTGGAAAGATAGGCCATATACTCAACGTCAAACGTATCATACACATCGCGTATCGCATGCAACGCATACAAGGAATTGTCTTCAGGGTATACTATGTTTGCATGCACGTGTTTGATATAAATGTGTACAGCAGGAAGTTTTTCAATTAGGGTTTTGTCTTCCACAAACTTCAAAGAATCGTATGTACGAACACGAAATGTAATTTGCATCATATCACAATACTTGCGAATCATTTGTATGCTTGAATCTTCAGGATCATAGTCATTTTGGAACACATAGTCTACTGAAATTGGGTACATTTTCTTTGCATTCATGGTTGTATTTGCGTACATGTGTTTACACGAGCAAAAAATCCATTTTTATTTGTTTTTTTTTGTTTTTTATGGAAAACTAACGTCTATCCACGTCTCGTTGTCCTCGAACTCGATTCCGTACGACTTCAAACTGCGAAACAACAAAGCCTTATCAGTCTTTTGCATATGTTCAATGCCAAATGCATCTGCAGCATAGACTTCAAGTCCACGCGCACAGAAGTTGGCACACATCTCTTCAATCGTCTGGCACGGCAGATCCGTGTGATACGTACTCATCTTTTGTAGGTTTCGGTGGTCATATTTGCACCCACCATCTTCCGGGGACTTTGTCGAGTCAGGATCTACAGCCAACGATCGGCACGAATAGCCCTTTTTTCCACGCGCAATCCAGTTGTCATAGTGCGCGCACCGCTCGTGGCGAAACGGGCAATTTGACCACAAGCACGCATTACCGTGCTTGCACCATCTCTGCGGTCGCTCAACAGGTCTTGCAGAAAGAGGTGCTAGAATGCTAACCTTCTTTGCGCCAGATATCTCCCATCCCTTGTCAAAGTCTTCACACTCAACAGTGTTTGCCGAAGGTTCCACAAAGAAGTCGCCCCATGCTGTTCCCTCGGGAATAGTAAAGGCAGCCCTCATTGTCATTTTGTTACAATCTACCTTGCTAGACAAAACAAATCCATTTTCCATTTGAATGCGTCTATCAATTTACGAATCAAACATATTTAGTTTATAAATGACTGATACAGAGTTCGCAAAGACGCATTTGCGAGAGCATCTTGCTTCCTTGATTGTTGCACCTGTTGCCGAAGGATTTTGGAGCATTCATGCATCCGCAAGCGAGATGTGCAAACGCAACAATCAGCCCGATCAAATCCTGCGAACGTTTCAAAATATGCTCACGAAAATCCCCGAATGGTCTGACTCGACTCTTACAACAGAAGTGGAACGTATTGAAAAAGTAACAAAGTGTGACTATCTAGATGATCTTATTATGGGCGTGTTTATTTCGTATATGAAATCGTTTGCCTCCCTGCAATACACGGGACAATCAAAAGAAGTGGAAATCAATTTTGAACGTCCGTCTTTGTCGAAATTTGTGCACGAACTGTATATTCACACGGCTCGCAAACTCTGGCAAACAGCGTATTTGATGAACACAAATGTTTCCTCGGAAGTCCATGCTCGCAACCGCCAAGAAGTCGAAAAAATCATTTCGCAGTGTCTCGAGCAGGTGGTGCGAGGCTTTCTGCCTTGGCAATCCATCGCGAAAAAGTATTTTTCCACCAATGAGCCTGCCGACTTTGTCAAGCCTGTAGAACCTGAAGCCGAACCAAAAGAAGAACAAGAACAAGAAGAGGAAGAACAGCCTGTTTCGAAAAGCGTGCAATTTCACGATGACTCGGACGAAGATCAGCCCAAACTTTTGATGTCGGAAGAGGAAGCCACTCTTGATCTAGGCGT